>ERZ1292632.202-Hain-H43-01um-R2-202-length-62729-cov-11_pt1 | contig 62729 bp, 100 predicted proteins | sample MGYA00564407_ERZ1292632 | MGnify/ENA primary metagenome ERZ1292632 (study PRJEB36523, sample SAMEA6512637) | groundwater metagenome | collected 2019-01-08 | study: AquaDiva: Metagenomics assemblies of 32 groundwater samples | reverse complement strand
GCGCGAGACGGCCGAGACGCCGAACCCGGACGGCCACGGTCCATGACGCGCGCCTGACCGGGGCCCTCTGCCTGCTGGGGGGGCGGGCGAGCGCCGAGCCTGGACGGGTGGTGTCAGTGATCGACGGCGATACCCTTTCCATAGCGCTAAGAGCCTCCGTGGTGAAGGTCCGTCTCGCGACCGTGGATACGCCAGAGGTTGGCCGCAACGCGCTGTGCGTCGCCGAGGCGCGTGCTGGCGAGGCAGCCAGCGCGTTCGTGCGGTCAGCGGCCCCGGTCGGCAGCGTGGTCGACGTGCGGAAGGCGCCGGGCCGGGACCCCTACGGGCGCTACCTCGGCCACGTCATGCTGAACGACGGGCGCGACCTTGCGGCGGCGATCATCGGCGCCGGCCACGGCGTGCCGTATGCGGGGCGCGGTCCGAAGGCTGCCGAACGGCTCGGGCTGTGCCGATGAAAGTGATTGTCTGCGGCGGACGCGGCTTCGATCCGATGATCGTGCAAAGCTGGCTATCACTGTCAGCAACAACCGCCCTCGGAGCGCCAATTACCTGCGTCGTCCACGGCGGCGCGTGGGGCGCAGACTTCGGCGCAGCGAAATGGGCGCGGCAACACAACGTGGCTGCGGTTGCCTACCCGATCACGCCGGCAGATTGGAAGCGGCTGGGGCGCAAGGCGGGGCCGCTGCGAAACCAGCGGATGCTCGACGAACAGAAGCCGGATGCAGTGGTCGCGTTCCCCGGCGGACGCGGGACGGGCGACATGATGCGCAGAGCAGAAAAGGCTGGCGTGGCTGTGATTGTGGCGATGCGCTCTTAACTCCGGGCGCACGAGATTTCCGCGATCCCTCCCTCCCCTTTTGAGACGGATGGACCACGGCTACGCCTTACGGCAGTCGCTCACACCTCGTATAGCTGCCCTGGTTTTGTGTCAGCGGACCCATACCGCTCTCCCTGCCGTTTAGGACCGGCCGCCTACACAACTACGCTACTGCGGGATACAGGGGCCGAAGCCCCGGGGCAGTTTTCTCTCAGGCCGCAACCGAGCCAATCGAGCCGTCGGAACACGCGCACCGCTTGCGCCAAAGTGCCGGCGAGGTTTTGTCTGCCCTACGGCGCCCGGAGGCTGACGGCGGCAGTCTTTCCGATGGCTCTTGGGGACGGGGAGCCACAGCCGGGAGCGACGTAGCGAGACGGACCGGAGGGGTTGACGACAGATGTAAGGACGACTACATTCAGGCGTCTTCAACGGGCAGCCTCCACTGTCCATCTGCAAGGGAACGTCGCCACGAACCCTTGCCACACGCCGTCGCCTCAACAGCGGCGGCGTTCGTGTATCTGGCCCTAGAAATCGGCCGCGTGCAAGCGTATAAGATGCGGCATGCCCATAGAGTACTGAGCGGTCTCGTCCAGGAGGGTAATGGGAGCAAACGCGGGGCGTGGATTGGTCTGGGTTCTTTCCCCCGCATGCGACGTTGGTGAGCGGTTAGGCGTGAGCCTTACGAGACAGCCGTATATCAGCGCCGTAATTTCGATCCCAACGCAACCCCATGACAGATTCCGTCACCCCCGCTGTTCACTTCGTCGGCTTTCGCGGCGACGAGTACCTGAGCGCGGTCCGCATCTGGGGCGTGCCCGATTTCTTCCATCGCGATTGGGATGAGCGCGCAGCCTACGGCGGGGAGATGCACCCGTCCGATACCGTCGTGTTCGCGCGCGGCGATGAGCGACAACCCGTGCGGCCGTTTTCGTTCGACGACTCGGCCGTCTTCTAGCTCATCCCCGTTCGTTCAGCGGTAGGATCTCGCGCTCTGAACGCGAAGACTGTGGTTCGAATCCATGACGGGGAGCCAGAAACCCAGCCGCCCCGCGCGCAGGAAACCCGTGCCGCGCCGGCCGATGCGGGGTAGGATGCGGGCGCTGCGGCGGCGAGTGACTGGTCAGGCGTCATAGCCGCGCCAGCGCGATCCTGCAGGTTCGGCCGCCGCAGCGCCTACCCCGACCGGCACGCCCGCGCCTGGTCGCGCAGACGGCCATAGTCCGCCATCGCCACGCCCAGCGCCGCGCCCGCTGGCAAGGCCACGACCTCGCCGAGCAGCCGCCCTTGGAACTCCGCGCTGTAGGCGACCTCTTGCGGGCAGGCGCTAGAAATCGCGTCGGCGCAGCCGCTCAGCAACGTCGCCAGCGTCCCGAGGACCAGCAGCATCCGCATTTGTGATTCTCCGTTGTGTGTCGATCGTGCGCTTCAGCCCGGCAAGCTGCGCCTCGCTCAGCCCCGCGCGCCGGCCGATGATGTAAATCGCGCCGACCGCGATGATGACCGCGCCCGCCAGCACCAGCGGCCACCAGCGCTTCAGGAAGGCAGGGACGCCGAGCAGGAGGCCGATCATGCGATGATCTCGCGCCCGGCCTTGACGCGATAGTGTGGCTTCGGCGGCGGTTCGTTGAACAGGATGGCGCGCGCTAGGCCGGCAAACGGATTGGTGAGGCCGCCAAAGTTGCCCAACGACATTCCTCGTGGACAGTTGTAAGCCCAGCGGCATGTGTTGTCTGGACATCCGCATGGCTGCATGTATTGCGTCGCCATGTACATCGCCCCATGAGCCGAGCGCTGCCTTTGCGCCTCTTCCAATTCCCGAATCGCGCTCATGTGCTCACCGCCTCGCCGCGCAGGAGTTTTCGTCCATAGCGCCACGCCACGAAGCCGATGGCCCCCACCGTCAGCAGGCCGAGCACGATCTCGGTCCACGGCGACGGCAGGCCGATGGTCGCGAGGAAGCCCTTGGTCGCGGTCGCGGCGACCTGCGCCTCGCCGATGGTCGAGACCGTGTTGGCGACGGTGATGGCGGTCGCGCCAGCGCCGATCGCGGCGGCCGCGCCCGTCTTGCCGGTCGCCACCTGCTTCGCGGCCTCGGTCGCCGTCTCGGGCGATTCCTTCGCGGCGGTCCGCAGCACGGAGAGCGCGCGGGCGTGATGCGCGTCATGCTGCACAAGGTCGCTGTCTTTCAGGCCGCCGTTCATGGCGAGCATCGCGCCCCGGAAGTCGCCGCGATCCATCCGCTCATTGTTGCCGATGCTGGTCCAGTAGGATGCGAAGGCCGGCGCGGCCACGGCGGGGTCCAGCAACAGGTCCGGGTTGTTCTCCAGGTCGATGCCCAGCCGCTCGCCGAGCACCCGGTAGTTGTTGCGACCAGTGATGCCGGGGCCGCGCGCACGATACTTCCAGCCATCGCCGTCGTTGACGTTGCCGCCGATCTCCCAGCCCTTGCCTCGGATGCGGTCATCGTAAACGTGATCGAAAAACCAGACGTTGAATCCGTGCTCGCCGAGCGCCTTTTTCTGCGTCTCGTAGACCTCCTGCGTCGGGCAGGCGTGGCCGAACATCGCCTTCGCGCGCTTCCACGGCGTGCCGTACCATCCGATTTCGGCGGCGGACCTCAGAAAGTTTGTCTCATTGGCGACTGACGCGAGGAAGCCCGCCATGCGCTCGATCGTGCTGTTGATCCCGTGCGCCGCCATCGCATCCCGCAGCGGCGCAATCCACGCTGCGACCTGGGCATGCGATGCCGGCGGGTTGATGCCCTGTAGCTGGCGTTCGGTGAGGATGGGCATGGCGGGCTTTCGTCGTTGGGGCGGGATTGTACCTCACTCAGCGGCGGCGCGCATCGCCTCAGCGGCATCGAGCCAGTCCGACACGGTCCGCAACGTACGGATGGTGACGTTCCCGGCCCGCAGCCGCTTGAACAACGTGCCGGAGCCGCACACCGCGACGCCGGCCTTGTGCTCAGTCAGGCCGGATCGGCGCGCGTGGCGCTCAAGGCGCCGCAGGGTGTCCGAGACAATCCAGTCTAGGGATGACGGATCGTCATCGTCGGTGCCGAAGTCGTCACGCGGCGGCATGGTTGCCGTCATCATTTCGGGATGAAAGACGAACCATTCTCCGCCGCGAGAGTATGGGGCGAAACGCCGGTGCATCTCGCGTTCGGCCTCATAGCTTCCGTCGATCACGCGAAGCACGGACAGAGTGGACGGATAGACCTCACATCGAATGGCCGCGATCCTCTTCTCTGGAAATCGCGTGGTGCCGATTTTCACCAACTTGGTATCTGCGCGCTGCGCGAAATAGACGTACATCACGCAGCCTTCGATGGCTTCGCGCCGAAAATATCCGGCCGCAGCGCATGGCGCGAGATGCCGGTTAGCGCCTCAATATCCAACACGCGCGACGCTGGGCAGCGCGGCCATTGGAGGACCGCCTGCTTGCTGATGTTGAGCCGCATCGCCAGGGCGCGCGGTCCGCCGGCTTTGGCAACGGCATCCTGAAGGGGCGTCGGTTTGTTCATGTGCCGATTATACGCCAACAAAATCAACGGGCAAGAGGAAGTTGCCGATTGCTGGCAATCTATGCTTGCCACCTACGCCATCATGCGCCAATCTAGCGGTGCCCGGCGCTTGTGTCGGGATTAAGGAGATTAACTTGGAACACGCGGACAAGATCGCGCTTTTCGCGAAAGCCTACGAAACCGCCGAAAGCGCCAAAGCTGCGGCACTCGTGGCCGGCATCAATCCCCTGCACGCTTGGGCGCTCGCGAAGTCTCTGGACTTGCCGTCCAAGCCGCGCGGCCATATGGCTGGGTCCAACAAGGGCATGGCGCCCAGCCAAGCCACCCTCGACGGCATCGCCGCCCTGCGGGTCGTCGCCGAGTCGCACAATCTCGCTACCCGCTTGGTGGCGCAGCGCGTTGCCTCGCACTTCGCCAACATCGCGGCTCGCAAGAAGAAGGCGGAGGCAATCTCGGCGGCTCAGGCTGTCGAGGCTAGCGTGGCGTCCGCCAAGTAGAGCCTTCGGCAGGGACGGCGGAGTTATGCTATACGCCGCTGTCCCTGTCATAATCCCCGCCATGATCGGCTCGCAATTCGGCGCGCTCGTCGTCGCTTGGCGCGACTGGCCCTCGATGCAATCCGTCCGCTACCGGCCGTCGTGGCTCTGCCTGTGCGACTGCGGCCGGATCGTCGCCGTCGCCGAATCCGCGCTGGTCCGCAGGGAGCGCGAGGATTGCGGTTGTTGCACAGCGTATAACGATAGATTACGGGACCGATGATAAACTTGTGACGTGAACCTACCAGCGGACCAGCTCGGCAACCTCCTCGCCCTAGCCTTCGCTGTGGCGCTCACGGGCCTCGTCTCCGGTTGCCCGCCGTCGCAGGACATCACGCTCCAGCGCCCCCCACAGCAGCCCCAGCGCCAGCAGGGCAAAGCCGGCGTCGGCGGCGATCTCCCAGTGAACACGGTCGCGCCAAGTCGCGCCCAGCATCAGCGATGATAGCACCGTGGCCGCGCTCGACGCGCCCGCCACGGCCATGCCGAAACGGATGACAAGCTGGCTGCGCGGCGGTACGGACGGCGCGATGCGCCACAGGCCCAGCCCGGCGCCGACGACGGAACCAAGTAGCGCCAGCGCGGCCAAGCCAGTGAAAATCAGGTGCAACGTGGTGGTCATGGGTCTTTCCCTGTGGCGACGTTCTTGATCTCGCGGGCGGCTTCCAGAGCGTCGGTGCCCCGGTCGCGCCAGCGGGTCAGGGTCCGCATCACGAGGCTCAGCACGAACCATCCTGCGAAGCCCCACAGCAGCCCGACCGCGAGGATAAGCTCAACGTCCGGCTTGCCCGTTGGATCCGTCAGCGACACGCCGAAGTACCGCAGGGTGGGGCCGGGGAACACGAGGCCACAGACCGCCGAAACGAACATGCGGCGCACCAGGTCGGAGCGCGTCTTGGGCAAATCGAGGGTGAGCGCGACCGCGCCGCCGAGCACGCCAGCCGCGCCCTTGATCGCGAGGGGGTCGAGGCCGGCGCTGTCCATCAGTCGGCACCCTTCGCCGCCAGACGTTCGAGCACCGGAATCAGCCGATCCAGCTTGCTCTCGATCATCACCTTGGTCTCGACGACTGCCAGCCGCGTGCGCAGATCGGCGACGGTTTCGCGCAGTGCCGCCCCATCCTTGCGAACTGCGTCGATATCATCATCAAAGCTCTCGAATTTCGGCTGCAAGTCGCTCGCCGCCTTGTGCCGGCTGGCGGCGATGGCCTTCGGCACCCACAGCACGACCGCGACCACGCCGCTCAGCACCGCGACCCCGGCAGCGACGATCGAGGGCCAGTCGGGGCCGTTGCTCATCGGCCGCTGCCGAAGATGTTCAGCAGCGCGGCGAAGGCGATCCATTCACCTGCGGTCATGGTGGGTCAGCCGGCGGTTTGAGCGCGGACAACTCCGCTTCCAACTCCCTCACCCGCGCCTCAGCAACGTCGGCGCGCGCTAGTGCCAAATCTCGCGCCATCGTCACGTCGCCGATGCTCCGCTTCAGATAGTCGTTGGCGAGCGCCTGTGTCGTCGGGTTCATGTCATGCCACTTTCAATGTCCCGCTGTCATTCCACAGCGCGCCGGCAGGCAATCCGCTCGCACTGGTGGGCAGGCTGGCGATGACAACGGTGCCGGCGCCTTGCGGCCGCAGCACGATGGACACGTCGGTATCGCTGCCAGCGGCGGCAATCGCAACGCCCGCGCCCGTCGCGCTGCCGGTCAGGTCGAGCCGATTGACTGCGTTAGCCGTATGCGACACGCGCACCTGCTCTTTTGTCGAGGCGCCGGTCAGGATCGACACGCCCCATGTCCCCTTGCTCGACAGATTAAGTGCGACGTTGGAGCCGGGGCCGCCCGCCTGGATCGTCGGCGTGTTGTTGGCGAAGGTCTCGACCCAGTTGCCCGTTGCGCCGCCAGCATGCGCCTTGAACACCGGCAGGTCGTTGCACTTGAGCCAGACGCCAGCCGCCGATCCGGTGCCGCGACCATGCAGCACGATCGGCACGCCCGAGGCGCTGCTGATGCTGCCACCGCTCGGCTCGTTCATGAAGTACATGCCGGTGTGGAAGCCGGTCGCGCCGCCGGCCGTCATGGCGGGGATGACGATGCACTTATAGTCCAGCGCCGCGCCGCTCACGTCGGAGGCGTTGGGGATGCCGAAGGTGATGCCTTCGTTGCTGAGCAGCGTCACGTCCTCGCGCGGGATGGCGAAGCGTACCGCCAGTGTGACGTGCTTGTTGAATTGGACGGCGCCACCGGTCGCGCGGATATCGAGGTAGTCCAACTCGACGTTGTTCTGGTAGCCGGTGCGCGTGACCTGATCGGTCGCCGTCAGCGTGAAGTTGGCGATGTTGATGCCGCACACCTCTTGGTCGCCGGTCTGCGATATCGAGGCGGGGCGGATTGACGACAGGAAGTGGATGTAGTCGGCGTTCGACGACGCTACGCCGGTGCCCAAGACCAGCTCTGCGTTGTCCTGATTACCGTTGGCTTGCCGATACCTGAAATACGCCAGCCGCTTGCCGTTGCCGGCGATGGCGAGCTGGTCGCCCGCATCGTCCCCGGCCAACCCCGACACGTAGAATCCCAGCCCTTCCACGCCGATGGTCTGACCTGGCGCGGTGACGCTGCCGGACGGCGACCAGTATGGATCTGGACAGGTCATCGCTTCTCCTAGCTCGGCTGCCGAATGCGCAGGTGCGGCACGATCTCGGGGAACGCCTCGCGCGCCTCTTTGATGCCGCCCAGCCCGCGCCCCGTCGCCTGCGTCAGCCAGACCTTGGCGCCGTCAGGAATCTTCTCGGGATCGGCGCCGCCCTTGATCCACGCATCGACGTTGCCCGGCCCCCAGCCATAGGCCAGCCGCGCCAGCAGCATGTTGCCGCCGTAGCGCTGGCCGTACTCGCCGAACACCTTGGCCGTCTGGTCGATGCTCGCCATCGGGTCGCGAGGATCGAAGCCGCGCGCCTTGGCCCATTGTTCGCCCCACTGGCCGATGCCGACGCTATCGTAGGGCTTGCCGGTTTCCGGATTGATACTGCCGCGCTGGTCGCCCGGATTGACCGCGCCGGGGTTCCAGCGGCTTTCGTTCCAGAACGTCGCGGCCAGAAGCTGCGGGGGCACCCCGTAGCGGGCGGCGGCTTGGGCCACGGCGTCCTTGTAGACGTCGGGCACGTCAAACACCCCGCCGGACGGGCTAGGAACGCCCGTGGCGCCCGAAACCGCATCGGGCCGCACGCCGGGCGCCGGAACGCCCTCGCGCGCCGGCAGCGCCTGTAGGCGGGTCAGCAGCGCCGCCAGCCCGGCCTGGTCCGTTGGCTGCGTCTGGCGTAGCGCGCCCATGGCGAGCGCGACCGGGTCGGCCTGCGTCTGGGGGCGGACGGCGAACTGCTCCCGGAACGGGTCGCGCAGGAAGCCGAGGCCGGAGCGCAGGGTCACGCCTTCGTCGTCGTCACGCATTGGCCCCTCGCACCCGGGACAGCGCGCCCGGCACGATGCCGCCATGAGCGAAGCGACGGCCCGTCGCGAAGTCGGGACCGGCGGCGCCGACAGCGCCAGCGGTGCCGCTCTGCGCAACCGAGCCGGCCAGTCGCTTGGCGATCAACGCCTCCAGCAGTTCGAGGTTCTTCAGGTTTGCGCCCGGGTTGGTTTCCAGCAGGATGCGCGTGTAGGCGTCGCGCACCGCTTCGTTGCCGCCGGCCTGCTTGCGACCCCAATCGGCGAGCGCATCCCACGCGCGCGAGGTCAGCGTGCCACTCCCGGGCGCCAGCACCTTTGGCAGGCCGCCCTGTTCCGCCATGTCGGACAGCACGGCGGCGGTCTGAGAATTCGCCATGACGCGGTTTTTCATCTCGCCCATGTCCCTCTCGGTACGAGACATGCGCATGATAGACCGGCCCTGATCGGGGCCGTAGACGGTGGCGATCTTCTCCTGAATGCCCTCGCTGTCGGCGATGTTGCGGGCCAGCGCGCGCGAGGCGTTCGTGCCCTTGTCGGTAATGTCGCGGACGGCGTTGGTCGAGCCGACGCGGAACACCGTCTGATCGCTCGGCGGCATGCGCGGAAACTGATCGGCGAGCGCGGCCCTCGACACGCCGAGATCTTCGGCGCCTGCGCCTGTACGCATCCACGAATAACCCTGACCCAGCCGATCGGGCAGGATGGCGGTCTGCGCGTAGACACGATCCGCCGCCTGTACCTCGGGATTCGCGGTGTAGAGCGCGCTCTGCCACCGATCGGCGAGGCTGTCGAGCCATTCCTTGTTGACCGGCGTTCCCGACGTGCGCGCCCGGCCCTCGGCCGCCATGTTCATTTGGCGCTTGAGACCGTGATGCAGATCAAATGGCGTCAGCGTCTTGCCCAGATGCGCGGCCTCCGCGACGATGCCGTCATAGGCTTCCTTGAGCGCAGGAGTCGTCTCGATCAGTCGCTTCATGTCGTCGCTGACTTGCACGCCCGAGCGACGCAGCGGTCCGTAGACCTCACGCCCGACCTGGCTGATGTGGCCCTGGCCCATCGCGGGAGTCGTGCCGAACGGCGAGCCTTCCGGAGCGCCGCTGAGATAGCGCGTCGCGTCGTACATTGTCGGCGGCGGCGTCTGGCCCTCGAATGGCGCGCGTACCCGCCGCGACGCGCCGGCAGCCTGCGCCTCCAGCGCATCCTTGATCGCCTGCGCCTGGGCGCCAGGCATCATGTACGCCGTGCGCAAAAGGTTCTGCGCCGACACGCCGCCGGCATTTGCCAGCGTGGCGTCAGGCCCCATATCCAGCAGATCGCGCCCGACCCGCTCAGTCGGAACGCCGCGCCGCATGATCGCCTGCGCGACGCGGTCCATGCCCTCGCGTTCGGTGATGTTGCGCATCGAGTCGGCGCGCGTACGCAAGCCGGTGGCGAGATCGTCCATCATGCCGGAGACGTTGATGCTCGGACCGCCCTCCGGTGCCGCCGCGCTCAGATTGCCCGGCTGCCGCTTGGGCACGAGGTAGGACGTGATATCGGCCAGCTTGTCGAGAGCGGGAGCGCCGACGTTCTCCGCCGCCCAGCGTCCGCCCAGCGCCTTGGCGCCCGTGGCGAGGCCGCTGATGAGCGGCGGCAGGATGGTGCCAGCGCCCGCGCCAGCGCCGCCGCCGTAGCCTGCGCTTTTTAGGCGCGACCCGAAATCGCCCTCACCCTGTCCGAACCCGGCCGCGCCGCCGAGCGCGCCGCCGCCGAGCGCGCCGCGCCCCATCGTGCCCAGCATCGTCCGTCCCGCCGCCCACAGCGCCTTAGGCACGGCGGCCGGCAGCATGGCGAGCGCCCCGCCGGCCTGCGCGACGCCCGAGGTGATCGGGTACTCCTTCTCGAACTGTCGGTCCCGATCGCGATGCATTTTCAGGATGTCGGCGTAGGGTATCGCCTCGGCATAGCCGCCTGCGGTGTCCGGCGCGAATGCCCTGTTGAGCGCCACATCGCCCGCTGCCGCCAGTTCGTCGGCGGTGTACATGCTGGCGCCGGCTGCGAACTGCCGCATGTAGTTGTCGAGCATGTTCCACGTGCTGCGGTCGGCTGGCTTGGGCGGGCCGGGGCGCACCTGGCCGTACTTCGCATAGGGATTGTCCTGCGGCGTCGGAGACGGCGCGGGCGTGATGCGGAACTGTTCGTAGGGATTTGCCATCAGCGGCCGCCCAAGACGCGGGCAGCGGCGCCCGGCCCGAAGATCGCGTCAAAATTATCGCGCTCGCCGGGCCTATCCTTGTTCGCCTTGAACGTGTCGATTGCCTGTTGCGGCGGAGCGGCCCATTGCGTTGTCGGCTGCGCGCCTGGACCGCCCTGCGGGCGCGGCGTCTGGGCAATGACGGCAGGATCATACGTCGGCATCGGCAGAACGCCGGGCATCACATGCTCCGGCTTCCAACTGCGCTCCTGAATAATCGGGACATACGGAGCGATGGCCGCATCGAACGCCTTGCGATGTTCGCCGACGCGGCTCGCGGCGATCTGCATGATGCCGGCGCGCACGTCGGGCGGTAGCGAAGCGCCGCCGTTCACGCTGCTGAGCCAGCCCTGGATCTGATCGAAAAATCCGCCTGTTTTGCGTACCGTCTCGGCTTCGCCCTCGCGCACGACGCTATCCGGGTCGAGAATTTTCGCGAGACCGATGACGAGGTCGAGGTCGGCAGCCTTGCTGTTGAGCGCCGAAGACCGGATCATCGAATTGAACACCGGCGCGACATTTTTCCAGACCTTCGTCTGCGGCAGCGCGTCGATCTCCTTGCGCAGGCTGTCGGTGCCCGTGATCTTCGCTTGATCGGCAGCGGCCGTTTCCTTGCGAACGGCGGCCTCGGCGTCGGCCGCAGCCTTGGCCTCGACCGCGCGTGCGAGAATCGCCTTTTCCTGATACTCGCGCGCCCGCGCGAAATCCCCCGCGCCGCCGTAGATGGTTGCCAGCCGAGAGAATTCAGCGGCAGACCCAGCGGGCGCGCTCACCGATGGCGTGGCGCTACTGGGTGGTACGGGAACGGGCAGCGCGCCGCCGGGCGCTGCTGTTGGCGATGTGATCGGCGCCGCCGACAGGAGGGGTGTCTGGAATCCCGGGCTATTGCCCGGCATCGTCGGCGTCGGCATAGGCGCAGGCGAGACGCCTGACGCCGGGCCGCCACCACCCTGCGCTTCCAAGAACGCCCGCCGCTGCGCCGCGCGGTCCGCCAATTCCATCTGCAATTTTTGCTGCTGCAAGCCCAGCGGCCCGATCTTCGCCAGCATGTCGAGCGGCGCGTTTGCCAGTCCAACGCGCTCCATCGCGCCGCCATGGCCCGCGTCGATCCCGGCCATGCGCAGCTTCTGCAACGCGCCCTGTTGCTGCTGTTCCTCGGCACGCTGCGCCGTGATCGCCGGTCCCGCCTGCTGCAAGCCCTGCGACAGGCTCTCCGCGAACGATCCGGCACGCGTCGGCTGCCCCATGCCCGCCGCCCACATCAGCAGCGGCATGTTGACCTGGCCCTGACGCTGCGCCTGCACGGACGCCGTCGCCTCGTCCAGCGCCGTGCGGATATCGCGCTCGCGGGCGTACGACGAATCACGCGCCGCCGACAACGCGCCGCGCCATTCCTTCGCCGCGTCGACGCCGATCAGCGATCCGAGGGCGCCAAGATCATCTGCCACCGCGCGCCTCCTAGATGACGTTCTTCAAAGCGCCGTACGTGCCGAACGCCGACGCCAACTGCGCAAGGCCCGACGGCTGGTAGATGCTGCCCGGCCCGCTATAGGTCTGCGTCGAGGACGTGGGCACTTGCATGCCGCGCAGTAAGGAATTCAGGAAGCCGAGGTTCGTGCGGTCATAGTCCCGCTCCTCGGTCCAGTTGGCGTTCGCCGCGTTCAGGTTCTGCTGTTGCAGCGCCTGCTGCGTCTGGCCGATCTGCTCCATCGACGCCGTGTCGCGCAACTGCGCGCCCTGCTCCGCGCCCGCGAGATTGGACAGGCCCTGCCCAGCGGCAAGCTGCCCCGCCGCGTCCACCGCGCCGAGGTTGCCCAACGCCGTACCGGCCTGCAACTGGTTGGACGCCTGCGATCCGGCGAGCTGGCCCGACAACTGGCCGAGGTTCGCCAGCCCGCTCTGCGTCGCGCCGGCAAGCTGCCCCGCCGTCGATCCCAGCCCCGCCAGCCGCGACTGGTCCTGACCGAAGATCTGGGCCGCCTGACCGTAGCCTTGCTGCAGCGCCTGCGACTGCTGGCCGAGCACCGAATCATTCACGTCCCGCAGCGCGCGGTTGGTGAACTCGCCGTGGCGACGCGAACCGAACTGGCCGGCGCCGGTGAAGGTGTCGTTGACCGCCGGAAGCAGGTTCTCCGACAGGTTCTGTCCGCCGCGTCGGGCAATCTCGTCCAGCACCTGGCCGGTGTAGGGCGACATGTAGGACGCAGCCGCGCCCGGGAACGTCTGCGATGCCGCGCCCAGATATCCCGCGCCCGCGTTGAACGGGTTGTAGCCGCTGGCCTGGTCGATGAACGGCTGCCCCGCGCCAGCGATGTTCGCGCCACCGGCCTGATTGACGAAGCCGCTCCCGAGCGCGAGGGGCGACGTGGCTCCGGCGTTGCTGATCAGTTGCCCCGCCTGATCGTACATCGGCATCGTGCTGCCGTTGTTGGCGCGGGTCTGCGCAAAAGCGTCGTTCTGGTCCTGTGTGAAGCCAGCAACCTGCGGCGGGCGGTTCGCAAAGTAGTCGGAAGACGGAACTCCGGCCACAGCATTGGACTTAGCCATTATTCCGGTGATATAGCTTTCATACCACGGCGGAAGTGCTTGATTTGATTGCTGAAATGACGTTATGGAACTCGGCGGATTTCCATTAAAAAGGAAGTCGGTCAGTGCCATTGACCTATCCTCCCCAGCCAAAGGGGATGGGCATCACGGCAAACTCTTGGTTGCCGCGCTCGTATTTCTTCCGCGCCTTCTGATACATCCAGCCATAGACGAAGATGGGATTATCCCACTGCGCCTTTGCTCTGGCGCTGTGATTGGCGAGATATTCAGGATTGGCGCGAGCGCCCTTCGGTGTCGGCTTTTCCTTCTTCGGCTTCAGCGCCGCCCACGCCCGGCGCGCCTCTGACATGCGGCGCTTCGTCTCTGGATTGTTGAGGCGCGCCTTTTGCTCGGCCGAGCGCTTGACGCGATAGTCGGCATCATCCCAAACGGCCCTCTGAGTAGCCGACTGCTGTTCGCGATAGCCCTCACGCTCCCAAATCTCGCGCTGGGCATCGCCCTGCGCCGCCCAAACAGGTTCCATCGCCTCGCGATGCTTCTCTTTGAAGCCGGGGGTATCCCATTGCTCGCGGCGCAGTCGCCGCCGCTCCGCGCGCACTTCTTCGGAGGCAAACGCTGCCTTGGTTGACACCGAGATCCGTTCACGCACGCCGGGATCGGCCATCTTCTCTGTGCTGATCTTTGACCGGAGGGCGCGCATTTCAGGCGTGCGCAGAGATTCTGCGCGCTTACGCTTGTATTCAGGGTCGGCCTCTCGGCGCGCCATTCCCGCCATCAGATTGGCCCTATACTCAGGGTCTTCCTGGCGTTCTTTGGCCTTCGCTCGCTGCTTCGCCTTCGTCGACTCCGACGTGATGAAGCCGACGTTCCCCTCCCCGCCATTGGTGAGGTTGTAACCGTTGGGCCAATAGGTGCCGTACTGCGCGATCAACCCGCGCTCCAATCGCACAGCCTCAGCCGGCGAGTAGGCTTCCGCGATCACAGTGAAGGTGAATTTGTCAGCGCCGTGCTTCCGGATGGCGTTGTGCAGGTAGCTAGGGCGCGCGCCCTTGGAACGCGCGACATGCTCAACCCATCGCGTCTCGGGCGGGTCCTTCACGGTCACGCCGACGTACCGTTTTCCATTCGCGGCGCACACGATCAGATACGCATAAATGATCCGATCCCCACTCATGACCGGCCTCCGCGCATGTAGGATCGAGGATCGTCCTTGGCATCGGGACTGATGCGCCCTTTCGCCAGCGCCTTCCCCTTGTGCCGGCGCACGTTCTCGCGCATCCGATCGAGCTTGCGCGCGCCCTCATCTGAGTCGCCGTTCCCCAGCGAACTCACGACCTCCGAATCTAGGACGTACTCGCCGCTGCTCAACATCGCTGGAATCTTGTCGCCACGCCCGCCGCCCGGCCCGCGCACCATGCGAGGCGATTGCGCATCATCGACGAACTCGTGTGCGCCCATCCGCGACCGCCCCAGCGCCCCCAGCGCACCGCCAGCCGCCGGCCCCTCGATCCTGCCGCCCCTTGCCGCCATCACCTTCCCATCCCCATCACGCCATTGGGGATCGAAGAACGTCGCGTTACGCGGGCGCTGGCCGTAGGTGTACCAGTCGATACCGCTGGTATCCTTCGGGCGCAGACTGAGATTGAGATCGGGCAGCTTGGCCGAGGCGTTCTGCTGTGGCGGCGGCGTCCCGGTCGCGCCCTTGTTGCCGCCCCCGCCCAGCCCAGCCAGGGCCGCCAGGGGCAGCGCGTATTTGAGCAGGCTGCTCATGCTACTGCCGCCACCTGCCGCGCCCCCAGCACCCGTTCCTGCCGCCGTGGCCGCGTTTGCCATGTTGGCGGTGTGCATCAAGTGGCCGCCGGGATCGGAGGCGTAGTCGGCGAGCCGCGCATCGGTGCCCGCGCTCATCAACTGGCTCATGTAGTCGGTGGGCGCGCCGCTGACGGAATCGACACCCATGCGGCCGGAGCCGGAGCCGAATATCGTGTCACGCGCGCTGTCGCCGACGCCCAGCCAGTTGCCGATGTCGGTGCCACCCAGCGCGTTGCCCATGAGCGGGGACAGCGCCGACAGACCGCCGCCCAGTAACGCACCCGTGAGCGCGCCCTTGATGCCGCCGCCCATGAGCGCGGAGCCGGCGCCGCCAATGAGAGCGCTGCCCAGCACGGACGACCACGGCCCTTCGGCGCCCAGCATGTCCCCGAGGCCGGTGGCAAAGCCGCCCGAGCCGCCACCTCCGAACGCGGAGAGCGCCGCCGGGGCGTACTGAATGAGGCTGTCAAACCAGCCGTATTCGGGCAGGCCGGTGGTCGGGTTGATGGTCGGCGGACCCCACTGACGGCGCAACAGGTCGAGTTCGGCCGGCGACATGTGGACGAGGTTCTTGTCCGGGCCGCGTCCGGCGGTTTCGACCTTGCTGGCAAGGGAGGCGAGCGACATGCTGGATGATCCGCTGTGACCGCCGCGATAGGCGCGGGAATGTGACGGGTCGGCGGATTCCGCGAGGCCGGTCGCGGGGAACGCACACACCGGGCGGCTTATGCGCGCCGCGTGCGGTGTATCCAGCGCAGGAATATTACCGCAGCGCGGGCGGCTTGGCGATAGGGGATTGACGACCGCTGGACAATCTGTCCATACTGCGCCGTCCCGCTAGCTCAGCCTGGATCAGAGCATCGGTCTACGGAACCGAGGGTCGGAGGTTCAAATCCTTCGCGGGACGCCAAAGCCGCCCTAGCTCAATTGGCAGAGCATCGGATTTGTAATCCGGGGGTTCGAGGTTCAACTCCTCGGGGTGGCACCAATCTCCCCGCGCGCCTCGGCGGTTTCTCAGGGGCTGGATACGGACATGGTCAACCACCCCCGCCGGAGTCGCAAAACCGCAGCCGCCGTTGCTATCGCGCAGCCCGCCCACGATCACGACGCGGACTATGAAGTCCTCCGCAACGCCATCGTCAACACGTTCCAATCGGTGACGGCCGGCGGGGCTTCGCTGTTCTGCACCGACGCGGGCGACCTGTTCGACGATTTCCTCGACAACCTGTCGGATGAGCGCAACGTGCACACCTGCACGGCCTGCCGCCGCTTCGTCAATTCGTTCGGTTCGTTGGTGGCGATCCTGCCGACCGGCGCCATCAAGTCGGCGATGTGGGATTCGACCGAAGTGCCCATGTTCTACATGCCGGCAGTTGCGCGCCTGAGCCTCAAGGTCGTGCGTGCCCGCGTCACCGCGCCGTTCCTGTCCAGCGAGCCGCGCTACGGCACGCCCAAGACCGGCGCGTGGACGCACATGGCCGTGACGCCGCCGAAGTCGATGGTGTTCAAGCATCCGTTGCTGTCGGCTGCGCAGAAGATGGCGGAGAAGCGCGAGGACTTCCGCACCGTCGCCATCGCGCTCGCCGACTTCACGCCGGTAATGCTGAAAGAGGCAATGCGCCTGCTGGAGGCCGACGCGCTGAATCGCAGTGAGAAATTCATCGGCCCCGTCCAGTGGCTGCAAGCGCTTCACGAGAAGCGCGCCTCGGTTCGCGACAGCCGCCGCCGCGACAACTTCCTGTGGGCTGCCATCGCCACAGCACCGACCGGCTACTGTCACCCGCGCGCGTCCGTCGTCGGTTCGTTGCTGGAGGACATCGCCGCCGGCATGTCGTTCAACGACGTGAAGGCGCGCTTCGATGCGAAGATGCACCCGCTACGCTATCAGCGCCCGCAAGCCGCACCGAAGGCCGGCGCCATCGCGCAGGCGGAAAAGGCATTCGAGGCGATGGGGCTCGCTCCCGCGCTGGAGCGCCGCTTCGCCCGCCTAGATGAGTGCGAGACGCTGTGGCGTCCCGTTGCCCCGCGCGCGCCGCAGTCGACCGGCGGCGTGTTCGCGCACTTGCAACCCAAAACGGGCGGCGCCCTTACGGCGCTGACGCTGCCGGCACAGACCATGACGTGGGAGAAGTTCTCCCGCCTCGCTCTGCCCGAGGCCGAGACGATGGAAGTGATGGTGCCGCAGCACGGCAACTTCATCGCCCTCACATCGGCCGTGCACGACGATGCCCCTCGCCTGTTCAAGTGGGACAACCCGGTTGCGTGGTACGTCTACCACGGCGGTTCGCCCGCCTCTCAGTGGGGCGTCTCTGCGGGCTGGCGACCCGTGTCCGGTATCGTTCCTGGTCCCAATCTTTGGGGCGACAAACCCCAGCCGCACCTGAGCGAGGGCTTGGTTTTGGTCCTGCCGGGCTGTGTCGATTCCCGCACGAACAGCGGCAATGCCCTGTTCCCTGAGTGTATGCGCGAGGAAGTGCACGGCGTCCGGTCGGTGATCGAGGCGTACTCGCGGACGGCGACCATGGGCGGCCGTGAGGAAGCGTCCGCCTGCGGGCTTCACCTCGGCAAGCAGCGCATCGGATATACTCTGCGCGTCACATCGCGCGGCAACGTCGCCACGTACACAATCGATCGATGGGACTGATGAAGCCAGCAGAGTACATGAAGGCACTTCACGACGCCGGAATCGCGCGCGGCCTGCCAGCCCATGAACTGGACCGGGAAGCGGCGACGCTTCTGCACATCGACGAACGAACGGCGCGGCGCTATCGGCGCGGCGAAACGGCAATACCTGGACCCGTGGCGGTCGCGCTGACATGCCTCGGGCAACGAGGGGTGGACAAGCCATGATAGCGCTGCGCCGGCTGCTCGGGCTGAAGGCGCGGGGCGCGAGCGAGGGGAGAGGGACGTGAGCAACTTCGACGTTGACACCACTTCACGCGCTCCAATCAAGATGTGGACGCGGGGCGTTCCCGTTGAGGAATCCGCCGCAGCCCAGCTTCGCAACGTCGCCTCTTTGCCATTCGTCGGGCCGCACGTCGCGGTGATGCCGGACGTGCATTGGGGCATGGGCGCGACCGTAGGCAGCGTCATCCCGACCCATGGCGCCATCGTGCCGGCGGCGGTCGGCGTCGACATCGGCTGTGGCATGTGTGCGAGCCTGACGAATCTGCTCGCCGCTGATTTGCCCGACACGCTTGCCGGCGTTCGCTCTGCCATAGAGGCGGCCGTGCCTCATGGCCGCACGGACAACGGCGGCCCGAATGATCGCGGGGCCTGGGGCAATGCGCCATCCTTGGTTGTGAGCGGCGCCGAGCAAATGCACCTATGGGCGATGGCGAGCGACGTGCTGGAGCATGCCCCGCGACTGGAGCGAGCGGCCAAGCGCGCGGCGCACCATCTCGGCACGCTCGGCACTGGCAACCACTTCATCGAACTCTGCCTCGACGAACAGGGCCGCGTCTGGATCATGCTGCACAGCGGCTCGCGCGGCATCGGCAACGCCATCGGTACGCACTTCATCAACCTCGCCAAGCAGGACATGAAACGGTGGTTCATCAATCTGCCTGATGCCGATCTGGCCTACATCCCCGACGGCTCCGAACACTTCGGCCCCTACATGAAGGCACTCAATTGGGCGCAGAGGTTCGCGCGCCTCAATCGCGATCTGATGATGGGAGCGACGTTACGCGCCGTTAGTGTCGCGCTTGGCCGCGAGGTCACGGGCGATACGCTGGCGGTCAACTGCCACCACAACTACGTGAGCAAAGAGCGCCATTTCGGCAAGGATGTTTGGCTCACCCGCAAAGGCGCCGTCTCTGCGAAGGAAGGCGAACTCGGCATCATCCCCGGCAGCATGGGCGCCCGCTCGTTCATCGTGCGCGGCAAGGGCAACCGTGACAGCTTCATGTCGTGCAGTCACGGCGCTGGGCGTGCCATGTCGCGCGGTGAAGCAAAGCGCCGATTCACGCTGGCCGATCACGAGGCCGCGACCGCTGGCGTCGAGTGTCGCAAGGACGCCGACGTGCTGGATGAAACGCCCGGCGCCTACAAGGCGATTGACGCCGTGATGGCGGCGCAGGTTGACCTTGTCGACGTGGTGCACACGCTGCGGCAGGTCGTTTGCGTCAAGGGTTAGCGGAGGAATCAGCATGACCACCATCAAACTCGGGCCGCCCGGCGCGGAGATTGAGCTTCGCGAGGGGAGGGCGACGGTGCAGTCTCGGTCGCGGGGAATCCGCGAATGACTGGCGGCAACAAACTCGGAGACTTCCAATTCCCTGATCTCGCGCGCGGCGGCAAATCTGGCGGCAATCCTGGCATCAGTACAAGCGCAGGCAGCCTTGAGTTTTTGGGCGGTGAGGCCGTGACGCTACGGGCGATCAAGGCGTGGCAGTGCACCGGCGAGACGCGGTGGCTCGCCGCCAAGCCTACGCTGCTGACTGCGAATCCAGACGATGCGTCGGCGCTCGCCGAACTTTCAAAGATGCCACCCGGTTCGGTGATTGTGCTACCTGGCGATCTGCCGCCGTCGGTATCCTTGATGCCTCGCCTCCAGCAGCGTTTCGTTCGCCTCGATGCGCCCGACGAGGAATGGCGCGACGTGCCGACGGTGGAGGGGTGAATGAACCTCACCATGAGCCGCGCTGAATTCGACGCACTTCCCGACCGCGCGACGCTGCAATTCGACCCGGTGCTGGATCACCACTATCGCGACCCCGCGTGGCCGACCGATGTGTTCCAGTGCTGGCAAGATCGCCCCACGCGCTGGGCGTGCTTCCATGTGGATATCGCCCCGCCGGCCAATGCCCCCGTCTAAGCCCCCCTCCGACCCCGCCGCGTCCCGCCTCGTGGCGCTGGCCGAGCGCGTGTACGGCGAGCAATGGCGCGCGAGCCTGGAGCGCGACACGGGCGCGAACGCCTCGACCGTGTACCGCTGGATCAGCGGGCGCAGCGATATCCCGCGCTCGGTATTCCTGTCGCTGGCGTGGTCGGCGAGCGACGGGCCGCGCGAGGCGATGACGGACGCGGAGCTTGAGGCGGCGATTGACCGGGTGCTGGGGATCGAGCGGAGGAAGCGGTGAGCGAAGCGACCGACGAAGACCTGATGCGCGCCGCGTTCGCCGCGTTGCTCAAGGGCGACACGGCCACACGCGACAAGCTGTGCGACGTGGTGCGCGGTCGCATGATGGCGCGCATTCAGGTCGCGGAGCGTGAGCCGCCGAAGCCGGTGGACCTGGAGAAGCTGCCCGACGGCACGTATGCGCCGGTTGGGATGTATCGGAGGAATTGATCGCGATGGCCGAACAGAAAAATAGATCGCGTATCCTGATCTTGAGCCATATTGCGCAGTTCTCGCTGCAGCGAAGGATCGGCGACCACATCTACGGCGGATTGTCGGACATGGCGTTTCTGGGCGGCGCTGCGTTATCTCCCGATGTGATGCCGGGTGATCTTGTCGCTATCCAGAGTGCGCCGGCGAGCAAGTGGTATCTCGGGTGGCTGCTCGAAAGGAAGCAGCCGCCCGGCTATGCCTGCGAGGTCTACACCATCGAGAGCATAGAGGACGGCCAGCATTGCGACTGGAGCAATGTCGGGCTGATCTACTATGATCGCTCGCAGACGCGGGCGCACCCTGAATGGCGCTGGGCTGACGCCCAGCACAAATTCAGCGACCGCTGGCAGCGGGCCTGTCGCAAGATTCGCGGCGCCTATATCCATCTGCCGTTCGGCCCCACGTTCGATGGGGATGCCGTAGAGCTTGGCGTTCGTGTGCGCCACGGTCTCAGCGAGGCCGTCATTCGCAAGAGTTTTCCCAATTGGCGGAAGGTGACGATCAAGACGATGCTGGAATTCTATGATGCGGCGAGCGCTGAATTGACGGCCGAGCGTTCGGTGAAAGTGGCGTAAGCGCGCTGTCGCAAAAAGAACCCGGCGCGTGAAATGCACCACGGCCGGGCGAGTTGCCCCTCAAGGGCGTCGGATGGTGCGGGGGCTGAATGCCCATCCGTGTTCGTCACAGGCTGACGGAATCGAACTCCATCGCCCACATCATCCAGTCATCGAACATCTCCGGTTCCGGCGGCGCCTGAGCGCGCACGGCGGGGATATCGCAAATCAGCCGGCCCCACTCGCGCCACTGCGTCGGATCATCCAGCCGCGCCGTCACGCCGTAGCGGTCGAGGACCGGCGCCATGCTGTCCGTCCAGTCCAGCACCGTCATGCCGCGCGGGTCGATCACGCGCCCTCCTCCGGTTCCTCGGCCAGCGCGCCCAGCACTCGCTCATCGGCGACGTGCAGGTGCGCCACGCTCTCGCCCGCCTGGTAATCGCCGCCCGCGACATTGGACGTGACCCGGAAGCCCAGCAACCGCCGCTGCGTCTTCTCGTAGACCACCTGTTCCGGGATCGTCGCCGCCAGCGCGTCGAAGGTCTGCGGCTCGCCGACTTCCTCGCCTGCCCGCGCGTTCGCCCGGCCGACCACTTCCATTGTCAACGCGCCGGTCTGCACGAAGTCCGGCTCGATGGTGCCAACGCCGATGCTGCGCAGGTGCGGTGGCGTGAAGTCTAGGCCGCTGACCACGCCGGTCTCGTACAGGCTGGGGATGGCGTTGCTCTGTCCGGTCAGCATGACCTCGTCCACGCCGGTTTCGTGCTGCCACAGGCTCGTGGCGCCCCCCGCGCTGGCCGTCGCGTCGGTCATCAGCGGGTAGGTGTAGACGTGATTGAAGTCGCCGGCCGAGCGCATCAGCGCCGGCAACTCGGTGTCGTACCACTCGTTGTCGCGCACGTTCAGGATGACGGCGTGATCGCACTCGGTCGCGTTGCCGTAGGGGAAGCACCACCAGATTTCGCCCCAGCGCGGGTTGGCGAAGCCAAAGCATTTGCCCTGGTTCTGCGGCAGGATGTTGTCGAAGAAGAAGTTCGTATTGCGCCGGTTCGGAACCTCGCGCACAACGCCGTTGTACATCATGAAGCGGTTGTTGGCCGCCCAGAAGAATAGCCCGTCGTACTCGACCACGGTACGCGACGACATCAGCGACGACGTGGTGGCGATTGTGTCAAAATCGAAGATCGCCGAACCGCCGATGAACGTGGCGCGCATCACCGAATCGAGCGACCAGAACAGCGCCGCCGGGGCGTTGCCCGAGCCGGCCTTGAGGCGCGCGCCCTTGACGATCTTCTCGCCCGTGATGCGCGCGTCGCCCGAGCCGGCGCCGGTCAGGTCGGTTGGATCGTTGGGGACAGACCAATAGATGAAACCGTCGTTGCCGAAGCCGAACAGGTACGGCTCGGCCACGAGGATGCCGCCGGACACAGCGGACGACGCGATGGCGGTGAGCGCGCCCGTACCATAGATATCGCCGCTGTAGACGCTGTAATCCGTCGCGTCGGCGAGATCGGTGAGGTTCGTGCCGGCGTGGGCGAACAGCAGGGTATCGGTGCCGCCGCCATCGAACATCGAATCGAACTGCCAGACGTAATTGGTGGACGACGCGAAGCCGCCCGGCGTGCGCGCCGTGATGCCGGAGATGACGCCGGAGTTGTTCTGGATCGTCAGCCGCTCCAGCGTCGCCTGCGCGCCGACGTGCACGTAGGTGAAGCCGTTCTGTATCGTCTGGTGGATGCCGCGCTGAATGCCGGTCAGGCTGGCGGTGAGCTGGCGATAGCCGCCCATCTTGCGTGGCCGGCCGTTCTGGAAACGCATCCAGCGGCCATCGACATAACCATCGCCCGCGCGGATCGTGCCGTCGCGCTGAATGCCCGGCTTGCAGTTGCTGCCGATGACGAACGGGAACGTGGCGGGTTGTTCGGCCATTGGCTACTTCAGGACCCCATAGATACGGATCACGCCAGACGTGAGTGTGCCGCTGCTTGGAAAGAGGCGAAGGCCATTGACGGCAGATGCTGAATTCGACCCGACACAAGAGTCCTGCGCGAATGACGCGGCGCTGCCAACGCGCAATAGTTGCGATGTCAAGCACGCGCCGTAACTACCCGAACCAGAGACGAACGTCATTCTCCCGCGCACTCCGTTTGTGCTGCTGATGTCGTCGGAAACAAGAATCTCCGTCGCCGTTCCGCTCGTTCCCCATGTTCCGACATTCACGCCGATCGTAATCTGATAGCCGTACGTCGCCGTCGACAGGAACGTCGCGCCGCCATCAGTCGAGAGACGAGCATAAAGATCGGCGCCGTTAACGCTCGGAATCAGACTTTCAACAATCATCTCATACGAGCCATAAAGCGTCGTATCAAAGCCCTGCGCCGTGCCAAAATCGAGCTGCGCGCTCGCGGCGGCCGTTAGCGTCGCTACCAGCACCTGCCCCTTGGTGGTCGCGGCGGCCGTCAGACGCCCTTTCGCATCGACGGTGATCGTGGCCGAGGTGTACGAGCCGGGGGTGACCGCCGTATCATTCAGGCTGATCGCCGGCGTCACGCCGCCAGACGACGCAATCGGCGCCGTGCCGGTAACGCTCGTCACGGGCGCCGTGCCGCTGCTCGCCGCTGTCAACCGGCCTTGGGCATCGACGGTAAACGAGCCGTTGGTATAGCTGCCCGCCGAGACGGCCGTATTGGCGATGGCGAACGAGCGATTGGCGCTGAGATCGCCACCGCCGGTCAGGCCCGTGCTCGCCGTCAGCGTGATCGTGTTAAGGGCCGCATCGGTGATGCCGTAGCCGGCCACCGTCGTCGGCTTGCCGCTGAGCGAGGCGAATGACACGGCGATGGCGGTATCGGTGGCCGACGTGATGCGGCCCTGCGCGTCAATGACGATGACGGGCGAGATCGAAGCGGAGCCGTAGGTGCCGGCGACGACAGCGGTATTCGCCAGGCTGATCGTGCCCGACGTGGTGATCGGACCGCCGGTCAGGCCAGTGCCGGTCGCGACCGATGTGACGGTGCCCGACGTGGACGAGAACGCCACGTCCAGGTTCGTGCCGTCGCTGCGCAGGATCGAGTAATTGCCCTGCGTAATCGCCGCGCCCGCGTCGAGGTTGTTGACGCGGCACGTCACGGTGAACGCGCCCGTCGTGTTGTTGAACACGAACCAGTAGCCCGCCGCCGTGCCGAATTCGACGATCCGCGCGCCGGTCAGCAGGCCGGTATAGTTCTGGATTTGAGCCGCGACCTCGGTGGCCGATTCGGTGTACGTGCCCGTCCCCGCGAGGCTGATATTGACCGCCGTCGTCGTGACGGTCGCCGAACGGCCGTAGCCCACGGTTTTGAAGTTTGCTCCGTCGCAAACGACGAAACACGACTCGCCGATCTGCAGCACCTTGGTCGCCGCGCCGTCGATAGTTTCCGCGCCACTGGGATCGAGCGTCAGCGTACCGGTGCCGTCATTACGCACCAACAACGCCCAACCATCGGTGAGCGTCGCCGCCGCCGTGAAGGCAAAGGTGATGGCGCCGCCCGTGTTGACCATGGTGGATGCGCGGTCGTTGGCGACCAGCGTGTAATTGGCGTTCTTGGTTTCGACGACGTGCGCGAGATTCAGCGTCGTGTTCAGCGCCTCGACGCCCAAGCCCTCCAGCGACGCGGCGTCCGGACTCGACGAACCTACGCCGTAGTCGATCACGCGCCATGTGCCCGCCGCCGTCGCATTGGTGCGCAGGTAGATATAGACCGCCTCGCCAGCCGCGACCGTCGCGAGCGCGCCACCGCCAGAGGCCAGAACCGAGAACGAGAACGCCGAGGGGTTGAAGAACAGCGCGGTCTGGCCGGGCGATACCAGCGTCGCATCAGGCATCGTGACGGTGCGGCTGCCGGCGTCCGGCGTCACGTCCATGATCGAGGCGGCGATTTCCGAATCGGTCGGCGCGTCGAGCGGCCAGACCAACGTGATACTGGCGGTTAGCGAGATGGCCCGATAGCTGACCGGCGTCGGGCGGATCGTGTTGCCGTCAAAGACCGTCGTGTAACTGGTGGGCATCGCCTAAGCCTCTTTCCGCAACACGGAGCGGTCGCTGATCTTCTTGATATCCTCGCCGTTGATCGACGCCATGGAGCGATCGTAGAACTGTTGCCATGTCGGGATGCGCGCGTCGTCCTTGAGGAACGGCGTCGCCTCCAACAGACTGGCATAGAGCAGCGCCTCGGGCGCGTACTGCGTCGTCCAGTTGGTCTGCGTCGTGTCGTCGAGAAGCTCGGGGATCTGATAGTAGATGATCTCCCACGGATAGGCCGCATCCGGCGTCGGCGCGATCAGCCAGTTGTTGTAGTCGTAGTCGGCGTACATCTCGGGCTGCCCGGTCGCCGTGCGGTCGGTCCACCAGTTGCGGCAATATTCGTAGGAGCGCGGGAACAGCGGCGTGAAGGTGTTGTTGTCGGTGCCAACACCGATGTTCATGCTCACCGTCAGGCGCCAGCGGTCCGGCTTGGGATAGACCGCGAGGCCCGTCGTCATGGTCGCCGTGACCGGCACCTGAAAGCCCTCGATCTTCAGCTCGCGCGCCAGACGCCGCTCGGCCAGCGTGATGAGCGACGGCAGTTGTTCGTAGACCTCCGCATCGGTCGACGTGCCGCGCTCCAGGTAGCGCCGGAGATCGGCTTGCAGGGAGGTGAAGGTGGTTTCGACGGGCATCAGCCGATTCTCCAGTCGGTGCCATCGGAAAAGCAGGGAACGCCATTAGCGCCGCCGGCCGCGACGATGGATGCGAAGGTCGTCGCGTTTGCATCGGTGACGAATGAGCGCGCGCCTGCGCCCGCCGTGGCCGCCGCCGGCAGCCCAGCAACGGTCGTGGGCGTCGTGACCGGTGTCGATAGAGCGGGCGATGTTCCGAACACCAATGCGCCGCTGCCGGTTTCGCCGGTGACGGCCGCCGCGAGATTGGCGCTCGATGGCGTCGCCAGGAACGTGCCGACCCCGGTCCCCAGCCCCGTGATCGAGCCGACCGCTGGCGTTACCGTCACGTCGGCGGCGCTGGTAATCTGCCCCTGTGCGTTGACGGCGATCTGCGGCGCGGCGGTCGCGCTGCCGTAGGTCGCGGCTGAGACGCCAGAATTGGTGATCGATACGGTAGGATTTCCCGACACGCCCGAGCCATTGGCGACGGTGATGCCGGTCGAGGCCGTGACAGTGCGTGTCGCCACCGTTCCCGCCCCGGTGCGTGCGATTAAGCCGGTGGTCGCGAGCGCGGCAATGGCGGTCAGATCGGCGTCCAGCGGCTGGGCGGCGGCGAGAACGGCGGTGACCGGCGTCTGCCGCTCCTCGCCGCTCTGATAGACGCGCATCAGCTCGGTCCCCGCCAGCGTCGTGGCGGCCGCGAGTTGCGGCATCGGACGATAGAGGGAGGTGTAATATGTCACGGCGCCGGCCCCTGCGTGACGCGCTGCTCGCCGTCTTCGGTGACGCGGCGCACCTGGTCCTGCGTGACGCGCGGCTGCGTGTCGTAGGGGTAGACGCCAAGGTCCGTGCCGGGCAAGCCGACCAGCGAGATATCGGGGCGCACGAAGGGCGCATTCAATCGGTCAGGGCCGCGCGCGGGAAGGCGGTACGGATCGAATGCGTCATTATCCGCATCGCAGACCATCAATCCGGGGCTATTGCGATCCGGCTTGAGCATGCCGATGGGGAATTTCCTGCTGCACCGGGCGCAGAGCGCGACGGTGAGCGATGATTGGCCGCGCGTGTCGAGAAAAATCGCCATGGCGCTACGCCGTATACATGGACACGTCGGGGGCGATCTTGATCGGCGAATTATCCCGCTCCTCCGCTTCCACAAGACTCATTTGCTCATCGTTCATCGCCTTGAGCGTCGGGATCAGCGCCTTGTCGACCTCCGGCAATTCCGCCGCCATGCGCCACGCCAGCATCCACACGATGGCCTCGTACCAGCGCTGCGGGATATCGAGCGTCTGTTGCAGCGTGCCGACATCCTCGATGTAGCGGGCGCGGGTGATGACGATCTGGTACTCACGGAACTGGTCCGACACCGCCGGCCACAGCCACATGACCGGCGTGTCGCGCTGACGGTCGAACCAGAACTGCACCGGGCGCGACTGGAACATCTTGTTGGGCAGGTTGACGTAGTCGTCGCGGTTCATCCGGTACATCGGGATTTCGTTCGGCGTGTTGCCAAAGTACAACTCGCGCAGGTTCAGCGTGCCGCCGCCGGTCGCGCGCAGGCGATAGAACAGCGCCGTGGGGGCCGGATCGATGTCGAACCAGTACCAGACCTCATCGGAATACGTGTCGCTGGCGTAGGTCGCGACCACGGTCCAGGTCGTGCCGTCGTCGGACTTGTCGAGCGCCAGCGCCGTGGTCAGGGCGCCGTTCGGCAGGATGCCCCACGAGGTCAGCAGGGTTTCGCTTTCCAGCTCGATGCTGATGTTGCCGTTGGTGCTGGTCTGGGTGCAGGACGTGTCGTAGTCATCGTCGAAGGCGTTGGCGACGGTGCCGGCGGCCGAGGATAGATAGTCACCCTCCAGGCGTGTCAGGTTGCGCAGCGTGCTGTTGAGCACGTCGATCGTGCCGGTGGGCATGTCGAGTTGGATCTGGCCAGTCACCAGCGGCAGGATTTGCTTCTGGATGGTCCACAGCGGCAGGCCGCGATTGGCGAGCGCGGACAGCAGCAGGTACAGGTTCTCGCGCCCGATCTGCTGCATTTCCGGGGTGACTTGCGGCGTCGGAATGCGACAGCGCCGCAAGGCGTGGTCAATGACCTTGCGGGTGTCGAATGTCGTGGTCGATACGGTGCCGCTGGTCGCCACCGCGCCTCACTCGGCCGGCGTGTCGGGCGCGGCCTTTGCGGCTTCCAATTCGGCGATGCGGGCGTGCAACTGGGTGTTCTCGATACCCTTGGCTTCGAGTTCGGTCTTGAGCGCGATGGCCTTGAACATCAGGGCGCCGAGTTCGGCCTCGATATTCTGTTGGATGGTCATGAGTGCCCCTTGTTGATCAGGCGATTGTGGTGATGGCTGTCCACGTTGTAGAGCCATTGGTGTTGACGTAGGCGCGGTCGGCAACGCCCGTGCCGTCGCTGCGAAGATAGAGCGAACCTTGCCCGGCCGACAGAGACGGCGCACCAGAGCCGTAGAACACGCCGAAGTTGCTCGTGGTGCCGAACGCCAGACCTGTGCCCGTCGTGCCCCCTGCGGGGGTGGCGGTGGCGGATGCGATAATGGTTTGTACCGGCGACAAAGCAAGCGACCCCGCCGAAGTGCCGATGGTCGGATTGGCGCCGTTGCTGCCGGTCAAGGTCAGGTAGCGCGTCGCCGAGGCGGTGTCCGGAATGCGCACCTGCTCGCGGGTGCCCGCGCCCGTGTAGAGCGAGACGTTACCGGTGCCCTTGCTCGACAACTGGACATCGATATTCGTGCCGGGGCCGATGGCGCGGATCAGTGGCGTATTGTTCGACGAAATCTGTAGCCCGTTGCCAGTGCTGCCGCTCACGTCGAGCTGAAGCGACGTGACCAGCGCGTTCTGGCTGCTGCCCGAACCGCCAGCCGGCGCGGTCTGGAAGATGTATCCACCGCCCGCGCCCGTGCCGGTGCCGACACCGCTACGGAACGTCCACGTCGATCCGGCGATATCGGTGGTGCCAGCAACGATGCTTTGCACGCCGATGGTCTGCGCGACGGATGTGGCGGCATCGGCGGCGCCAAGCTGGAAACTCGCGGCGGCGCGGCGGCGCATGTGCAGGTCGGTCGAGATGCTATAGCCCGACGTTGTCGTCAGGATATCGCCCGTCTTGTCGTAGGTCAGGCCCGCGTCGGCACCGAGCACGCCGCCATCGTTGAAAATCACCTGCGTATCGGAACCGGGAACGCTGGTCCACGTCATCGGCGAGCCGACGCCGCCCGCAGACGTAAGGAATTGGCCCGTCGTTCCCGCCGTAACCGGCAGGTTGAAGTTGAACGTGCCGGCCGCCGCCTGCGGCGTGATCGTGACCACCCCCGACGTATTGCCGGCCAGCGCCAGAGACCCCAGCGTGGTGCCGGCGATACCGAGCGTCGGCGTGGAGGTAAAGGCCGGATCGGCCCCCGCGACACCGCCCAGCAGCGTGCCCGCCGCAGCCACCGCGAGTTGCGTAATGGCCGTCGTACCGGCGCCGATCAACACGCCGTGATCGGTCAGGGTCGCGCGGCCGGTGCCGCCCTGGGCGACCGTGATGGCGGCGGCGGTGCTCAGGAGCGTTCCCGAGGTCGGCAGCGTCACGCTCGTATTGCCGGTGACGGTCAGGGTGGTCGTGAAGCCGCCCGACAGCGTCAGCGCGCCGCCCAGCGTGATCGTGCTCGATCCGTTGTTGACCCCCGTGCCGCCATAGGTCGAGCCGATGACGGTGCCGTTCCATGTGCCCGTGGTGATGGTCCCGATGCTGACCAGCGATGACAGGGTGGCGACCGCCGAGTTGACCAGCGTGCCCGACGTGGGCAGCGTGACGTTGGTGGCGCCCGTGGTCGTCAGCGTGATCGTGTTGGCCGGCGTGGTCGTGAACGCCGCGCCCAGCGTCAGGCCGAGGATCGTCGCGACGCCGGCCGAGACCTGCGTCATCGACGCCTTGTACGTCGTCGGCGTGCCCGACGGGTCGTACGTCATCTCGAACAGGCTGCCCGAGACCGGGTTGCTCGGCGCCGCCGTCAGGTCGGTGATTTTTGCTTCAACCGGCACGGCCTAGCCCTCCGTAACGCGGATGTCGCCGTTCTCTGTGGCGCGGAACGTGCTGCCATCGACCAGTACGCGAACCTGCTCCTCGACCGCCTCGTACAGGGACGCGAGGCCGGAATCGTTGCCGGGAAACGCCGTCAGCAGCAACACACGGTTCTCCGTGGTCTGGACATAGTCCGACAGGCCAGCGCCGCCGATCGCCATCAGGTGATCCCCGCCTGGATGATTTGCAACACCGCAGACGGGTCGGGCGTGCCAGCCGTGGCGGCCGTCACGTTCAGACGGATGGCGCGCGGCGGGAAGGCGTAGTTGCCGTTCTGCGTCGTGGTCATGCCGGTCATCGTCGGATGGTCGATCCACGTGCCGGTGCTATCGCGGTAGGTGCTGGCGAAAATGTCGTCGCCGGTGTCCTGCACTTCCGCCGTGATGGTGCCTGACGGAATGAAGTACAGCGCGAGGTTCATCGGCGCGATGTACTGGTCGAGCACGACGGGGCGAGAATAGCCCAGCCCGTTGACGCCCGCCGTCAGCGCGCCCGCCGTGGCCGCGTCGATAGCGATCTGCGACACGGTGTAGAAGGCGACCGTACTGGCGGTCACGCCGATGTTCGCGCCAGCGATGGTGCCAGTGATGGCGGCTCCGCTTCGGTTCGTGCCGGTCACGGTCGCGGTGCGCGCGGCGTCGTTGCCGGCCCATGTGATCGATACGAATTGCTGATCACCCAGCGTCACCGCGCCGCCGCTGGCGAGCACGCCGTTGAGCGTCAGATTACCTGCGCCCAGCGGCGTCTGCGACAGAGCGATGCCATCGGCGTCCAGTTCAGTGGGCGTGTAGCTCAGGTAGATTGGACGCACCGGCCACTCCCGTCAGACCGATAGGCCGAAAGATCGGAACCCACCGTCCGTAGATATGGAAAGGTCGGCAGTTTTCTGATACTCTACGGAGTATGAAAACAGCGACCTGCAAGGTCTGCAATCGCGCTTTCGAGCACATGAAAAAGCGCGCCGAATACTGTTCGGACGACTGCCGGGTGTGGCCCCGTATCCAGAAGGGCGCGCCCGACGAATGCTGGCCGTGGCTGGGAATGCGCCACTACAAGGGATATGGCGAAGTTTCGCACCGGCCCCACCGTATACGTGTTCATCGGTGGATCTGCGAGCGAGCGCACGGGGCGCCGTTCCTTGGCGCCGAGGCAATGCATTCTTGTGATAATCCGCCATGCTGCAATCCCACCCATCTATCTTGGGGAACACGAAAAATGAACGCAGAGGATATGCAGCGCAAGGGACGCGCGAAACGCGGAAAACAGCGGCGGCTCTCCAATGAGCAAGCAACGGACGTGCGGCTGCGTCATGCTTCTGGGGAAACCCAGCAATCATGCGCTGATCGATACGGCGTTGGCCTAGCGACCGTGAACCGTATCGTTCATCGCAAGATGTATCGCGACGCGGCCTGAGCATCAGAGCGGACCGCCTGCGCCTGCTGCACATGCACCCGTCGCGTCGAGTGGTACCCAAAAACAGTGAAATATGATATTGCCGCCGGTCAGCGCCTCGGTGCCGATCGTGTAGCCGATGTCCTTGCCGGCCATGACCACGAAGTCGAGCTTCTCGTAGATCGAGGCGATGGCGACGGTGCGGGTCATGGTGGTGTCAAACCACGTCTCGCCGGTGGCGAAGTTCTCGGCATCCGAGGAGGCGATCAGCGAGTCGGTCGTGGTCTCGTCGCCCAAGATCAGGGTCGCCGTGCCGCCGCCCGAGGTCAGCGTGGCGCCGCACTGTGGCACGATGCGGATGCGGACCGCGCCGGTGACCGTGATGATCTCGTGCGCCGCGACCGTGTTCCACGTCGCCGAGGTCATGTCCGCCGTGACCGCGAAGTAGTTGGTCATGTTGCGGTTCATGGCGGTGAACGCGGCCTGGTCCTGCACGTAGCGCAGCACTTCGGCGATATTCACGGCGTTGGCGGCAGCGACGGCGGCCGGATAGGTCACCACGCCGGCCGTACCCGCCAGCATGTCGACGATACCCTTGATGTAGCCGACGAGGCTCTTGTCCGCCGCGATGGCCTGCACGCCGGCATCGGTCTTGTTGCCGATGACATCGCGCGCGGTGGTGTTCGTCGTGGCGTCGAGCGCGGGCACGACCTGGAGATTGAGGCCGCCCTTGGCGTACGCCATCAGGGACTTGTCGGTGGTGGTGACGGTGACGGCAGCGTCGGTCTTGTTGCCGACCACGTCGCGCTCTAGCACGTTGGCCGTCGAATCGGCGGACGGAACCGTCTGGTTTGCCGCGATCGTCGCCACGTCGTCGACCGCGAGGGCTGCGCCGGAACCGCCGGAGTAGACCGCGCCGGCCGCCGCATCGGTGATGGTGGCGTACCAGGTCGAGCCGGTCGCGGTGTCGACCACGTTGCGCGTACCGTTCGTGATGCCAGAGTTGTAGGTCCACGCCGTGACGCTGACGTTGGTGCAGGCGGTCGTCAGGAATTCGACCACCGAAGTCGAGCTGATGCCGTAGAACCGCACGTTGATCGTGGCATCGTTGACGCCGACGAGCCGGATCGCGTTGACCACCGCGTTGCCGGCGGTGAAGCCGAGGTAGTTCAGCGTGATATTGAGCCGGTCAGCCGCAGCCGTAGTCAGAACCGCGCGAGCCGCTTCCACCGAAGCGGACGTGTCACGCCATTCCATGTCGAGCGTGAAGTCACTGGCCTGGACGTGGATCGGATTGGTCAGGGCGTCAATCGCGCCGATGCCTACCATGTTGGTCCATGCGCAGTTCGCCGCCGAAATCACGACGGAGGCGCTGGTCGCCGTGCTGAACGTGATCTCCGCCCGGTCGGCGCCATTGCCCAGCGACGTGACGGTGACGCCGGCCACATCCATGGTGATGCCGGACGCCGCGATGATGGTCTCGGCGTGGCCCGGAAGGCAGATGATGACCCAGCCCTGATTGGCGACGCAGCTACCGATGGCCGAATCGATCGTCGCCTTGGGCGAGTCGAACGAGCCTGAGTTGCCGTTGGCGCCGGTCGTCGAGCTGACGAACAGGTAGTTACCCGAAACCGGGAGGTCGCCGCCGGGTCCGAGCAAGGGAACGCCCCAGCTCGAAACGCCGTTCGGATACGCGGTGATGGTCATGTTCCTAGCTCCTGATTTTGTTGGTGAAAATCAAGGGCTAAGCGCCAGCCGAGCCGAAAAGGCAGCGAGGATCGGTCCAACCGGCCGCGTAGCGCTCGGTCGCCTTGTAGCGCATGGAGTCGGTGTCGAAGTCGCCCTCCATGCTCTTCTGGACGTTGCGCCGCATGATCAGGTTGAGGCCGAACTGCCGCGTCTGGTTGGCGTCGGTCTTGACGTACCAAGCCGTGGTCGAGGTCAGTCGGGTGATCTTGGCGACGCCGCCCTCCAGCAGGCCCATGCTGTTGATGGCGTTCACCGCGTTGTTGGCGTTGTCGGGCTGCAGCACGGACTTGAGGAGAACCTCGGCCTGGAACTGCAGGGCCGGGGGCACCACCAGCTTGACGCCGTTGACGTGGATCGGCTTGTTGGTGTTGTCCACCGCCTGGCTGACCTGGATCAGGATTTGCTCCAGCGACGTGCGCGACAGCACGGCCGGCGTCGCCAGCTCGTTGCTGAACGTGCCGCCGATGATCAGCGGATGCGCGGTCGAGATCAGCTCGACGCCGTCGCCGCCGATATACGAGCTGTTGACCGATCGGTTCAGCACGTTGGCAGTGACGGTTTCCTTGGTGTCGATGAGCGACTGCGCGAGATGGCGCGACATGCTCGTGCCGATGCGGATGTGGTCGCCGTCTTCCACCAGCACCTTGGTCAGCGCGAAGGCGAGGCCGTAGACGTAGAACCAGTACCGCGTGGCGTAGAACTGACCGCCGCCCGCGTAGGGCACCGGATCGCCGTCGGGCACCAGCGGCGCGGCCTGCATGCCGAAGCCGGTGACCTGTTCCTCGTACGAGCGTTCGATGCCCTTGAACTCGTCGAAGATCTGCTTGTACTCGTCCTTGCGCAGATCGTAGACGCCGTCGAACCACTTGTTGAGGATGGGGGCGACTTCCGAGCGGAAGTCGGTGGACTGCATGATGGTATTGCCGGCCATGGTGTCGCCTCCTCAGATCGCGGTCTTGTCGGCGACGTAGGAATGCTGGGCGATCTGCACGATCACATCCGTGAAGGCGTCACCCCAGGCGTTGTTCTGCACGTTCGACAGCTGCATGATTCGGAACTGTCGCTGCGAGCCAGCGCCCGCGAGCGTCGCGCCCAGCGTGCACTGCGAATAGCCGTTGGTCTGCGTGGTCGGGTTGCTGAGGTTGGCCTGGTCGCCGACCGCCGTCGCGGCGATCGCGCCATCGGCCTGTACCGCGTACCAGATCGCCGGGTCTTCATAGTAGAAGGCCCACATCGGGCCGGCGCTGGCGCTGTAGGTCGCCGAAGCGGGCCAGTGCGGCGAGATGATGGGCGCTTCGCCCGTGGGTGTGTAGATGCAGCCGGCGAAGACACCCGTGACGTTGCCGGTGGTGGCAGCGACGGTCAGAGTGCCGTTGGCGTCGGCAACGACCGGCGCGCCCGTGTTGATGCGGGTGCCATAGCCGCTGGCGATGCCGCTTGCCAGCGACGCCTTGCGGATGATGCCGCTGGGGTGCCAGACCGGCGTGAAGCCGTAGGGGGAAGACGTGGCGGACATGCTCACCTCGGGGTGGACCAGCCACCCCGGATGAGCCGGCGAGGCTAGCGGTTCCTGATCTGAAACCCCGGCTCCAGCTCGCGACGCTCGAAGTCGCCGCGACGGCGCCGTTTTCCAAGCTGCTTGAACCCATCGCCCTCGGTCTTCACCGAAGTCTCGCCGTGTTCGCTGCTGGCCTGCATCTCGGCGATCTGACCCATGATGCCCGTTTCCATATCGTCCGGGCGCTTCTCGTGGTCTTCACGCATGAACATCACATGCAACCGCATCGGGATCTTGAACGCGACCATCTCGTTCCAGACGATGGCGTCCTTGCCTTGCCACTTGCCGACGAACGAATCGCCCAGTTCCCATCCCGGCAAATCGGCCGGTACGACAAGAACGTAGCCCTCGTTGATCCGCTTGTGGATCGGCGCCGACTTGGAGTCTGTGCTGAGCCAGACCAGATGCCAGCCGTCAACCTTCGGCAGATTGGGGAGTACAGCTTGGTGAAAGCCGCTACGGCGCATCGCGAGGCGTTCATCGTCCGTGTATTCACGAACTTCGGTAGCCGGGCGGTCCGTCATCGCGCGGTCGTCTCGCGCGGGATCATCGTTTGTGCTGGTCCGGCGTGTCGCCATAGTCAGCTCCTATACGGTACGGGAATTTTCGGGGATTGCAAGCGCATTGTGGTCAGCGGCGCTGATTGGGGTTTGCGCGGTCGTACTTCTGGTACTCGCGCAGCATGTCGTTGCGCGCCTTGGGGTCATCCCAGACGCCTGCGTCCTGCATCGCCTTCTTGCGGCCGGGCGTGACGTAGTAGGTGACCTTGCCGGGCGCGCCTGCGCCCTCGCTGCTGCTCGCTGAGGGCATGTCGCGCCTGCGGTTGGGGTTGTCGTGGCCGTTGCGCTGGGCGCCGTTCTTGCCGTTGCCGAAGCGCGTCGGCAGAAGCTGTGCGGCGCGGCTGTCGAGTTCGGCGTAGTACTCGGCCGAGCCGGGGTCGAAGCCTTCCTGCGTCAGCTTCAGGTCAATCGCGGCGACGAGGCGGCTATCGGGGTCGCGTACCTGCGGGTCATACCACGGATGATCGTCGGCCCATTTCTGCGCCATGCGGACGGCGATCGGGTTGGCCGGCGCCGTGATCGCCTGCGGAGCGGGCGCGGACTTGATTTGCTCGCCAACCTGTTGAAGCTGGCGGATCGCGTTGTCGGCCGCCTGCTGGTGCTGTTGCGCCTGCTGGATGCCGGCCACGTCGCCCTTGCCGGCGGCTTCGGCGAACGCAAGATCCGCCTGCCGCTTGTAGGTCTGCGCCTGCTCCAGCCGGGCGTTGACGATGTACTGGCTCTGCGAGCGTTGGCCGCCCTCCAATTGCGCCAGCCGTTCCGCCAGCGCCGCGATCTGGCGCCGGCCGACCTCGATCTCCAGCCGGTCGCGCTCACGGGCGGTGCGCTGCTTTTCCTTCTGGAGACGGCGCTGTTCCTTGCGGTTCAGGGTCGGATCGTCGTCGTCATCGGCGTCGGCGGCCGGCTCAGCGGCGGCGCGAGCGCCATCGACTGGCGTGTCTTCGTCGTCGTCGGGCTTTTCCTTGCCCGGCTCAGGCGCCGCCTCGCCGTCCTTCAGCTCGACGATATCGACGATTTCCTCGGGTTCCGGCTTTTCGGCAGCCGTGGCCGTTGCAGCTTCAGCCATGGGTCACTCCTGGAATGGTCTTCTGGTCGGCATCGTATTCGGTAATAGCCGCGATGGCCGCTCGCGCCTGTGATGCGTACGCCGTCCACGCGGGCTGCGTGCAGTAGTCCGAAATCACGTGCCCGCGCGCCGACTTGATCAGCGGGTGATTGTACGGGATGAGCCGCGCCTCGGGCTGAACGCCGTCACTGAGCGCCATTGACCGCGCGACGTACTCCACCCGCCGATCCTCCGGCGTAATCTCTCGGGGCTGGAAATCAAGCACCTCGACAACCATCAGATAAACGCCTTCATCGTGCGCGGGTCGGCGGTGACCTTGGCGATGAGGGTGAGGTCGTTGAAGATCACGAACAGCGCATCCTGGCCGTTCGGTGTCGGCACCGCCCAGCGGTCGCCGCCGTATTTCGGAGTACGCACGAAGTCGCCCGGATCGCACCACGTTCCCTCGGGCCAGCGCTCGCCGGTGGTTCGGTTGTGGAACGCCAGCGGACCAAGGGCGATGACCTTGGCGACCTGGGTATTCCACTTCTCGGTGTCCTGCGATTCGTCGGACAGCAGGATACCGCCGCGCGTCTTGGTGCGCGGCGAACGAAGCTGAACCAGCACGCCGGAACCGAGCGGCAGAGCGCCGGGGTCGATGGCGGGGAACGCGTCGTCGAGGGATTGCTCGCTGTTCTGCGGCGGCATCCAGATTGAACTGACTGCGGCTGTCTTCGCCATTACGTCCTGTCGCCGCGCGATGCGGCGTCCTCTTCACGTTTCCCCAAGATGATATCCTTCGCCTCGGCCAGCCCTTGGTGACGCCCGAGAAGCATGCCGAACTGCAACAGGTCGTGCGCGCCTCGGCCGCCCATGACGCCTTCGACCAGTTCGGCCTTCTTGGCGTCGATGCGGGCCACGATTTCCTCGATCATCGGCTCAACACTTGCGGCCGGCCTTGACCTTGCCGCCGCTCGCGAGCTTCTGCGGCGCGCTCGGCTGCTTGGTCTGCGGCGTGGGCTTGCCCATCGCGGCCAACTTGTGCTGGTTCATCGGGGACTTTGCCATTGGTGCCTCCTAGGCGGTTAAGCGGCTTTCCGCTCTTGCAGATACGCGATCAGTGCGCCGATCACCGGCGGCGTCAGGACACCGCCATCGGACGTGCCCAGCACGCTTGCGCCGTCCGCCGTCGTCTCGACGTAGAACGTGATGTTGGCGGAGATGGGCGCCGCTTTGCCGGCCGTCGTTTCGTCGAAAGCGCGGTCCATCTCGACGCCCATGGCGAGCGCGCGGCGGTTGACTTCGTTCACGGCGTCACCTCCGGGTCGGGATTGTTCTCAGGGTTCGGATCGAGCGACGCGCTCGCGCCCTTCATGCCGGCGATGATGAGCGCCGTTTCGTTGTCCTGCGTATTCATCGCGATCCGCGCCGCGTTGTCGGCCTGCGCCGTCTGGAGATCGGCGAGTATCTTCGACCGCTCGATCTCGAATTCCTCGGCCTGCGTCGCCAGCTTGGCGTTCGTCTCGGCCATGTTCGCCTGCAACTGCTGTTCAGCCAGCGCTCGCTTGGCCGCCTCGCCTTCCGCCCGCTGCTGGGCCTCTTGCACCTTGGCCTCGGCCAGCCCGGCCCGCTGTTGCATGTCCTGCGCGCGGAGCTGCAAGTCCTGTGTCTTGACCTGATGCTCCATCTGGTCGCGCGTCTTCTGCCGCTCAACCTCGGCCATGCCTACCATGGTCGGGTCCATCGGCGGCGGTGGCTGCATCGACTGGATCATCTGCATTGCCTTGGCGATGATCGGCGGGATTTTGGCGAATGTCTCCTGCGCTTCGGCGAGGACGGCGCCTGAGGTCGTCGCCAGCAAGCGGTCCAGCGCCGCCTTCTCCTCCGGGTCCTTGCTCAGGGCCACATCGGCGATATCGTCCGGGCCGCCGGCCGCCAGCGATGCTGCGTTGGCCGATTCGTAGACGCGATTGGCGTACCAGAACGCCTTGTGCTCCTCGATATGCTGGGCGATGCCGGGCACGATGCGCGGCGCCACCAGCGGGTCGCCGCCAAACATCGGGCTTTCGAGGAATTCCAGATGCGCCTGGATGTGCGCCAGATGGTCCTGCGTCGGGAAGGCGATGACCGGCCGTCCCGCCATGGCCGCGATATTCTCGTTGACCGCGTTGAGTTCCTTCGGCTCGGGGCGCGGGACCAGCAATTCCTTGTACGCCGGAACGCGAAGCTGTTCGAGAACGCGCTCCTCGACCTTCCATGCGTCGTAGATCGCCGGCATGGCGGCGGCGCGCTGGGCGACGGCCTGTATCTGCGCCGTGCGCTGGGCGTCGCTGAAGATGTTGGGATCGCTGACCGGGATAACGTCGCGCGGTCCCTCGAAATCGCTCCGCTTGACGACAAGCTCGCCCAGTTCCTCGACGGTTTCCTCGTTGTCGAGCCAGATCGCGTTGTAGCGATGCAGCGACGCCAGCACGCGATCCATGAAGGCATTGAGCCGAGCATGGATGGCGCTGAACACCACCATGCCTTCCGACATGCGCGCCAGCGTCGTGCCGACGGGCACGTTGGTGCCTTCCTCGGCCACGTTTTCCAGCGTCGTGCGGATGACGCCCTTGGCCGCGTCGACCACGAAGCCGAGCAACTGGAACAGCACGGCGTTCGGCCCCGGATAGGGGAACGGCATGATGATCTTGCGAATGTCCGGGTCGACCGATACCGCGCCGCCCTCGATCTCGCTGATGGTGCCGGGCTGCGGATTGAGCGTCTGGCCGGTCGCGCTCTTACCCTTCAGCGCCAGCGCCGTCTGGCTGTTTGCCATGAACGCCGCATCGAGCAACGCCCGCAGCGCGCCGGTCGCCGTGGCGCTCAGGCCGCCGATCATGTTGGGGAAGCCGATGCCGTAGGCGCCGGACCACGGCACGAACGGCGCTTCCTGCATGCGGTCGATGCGCTGCGGCTTGTCGCTGTCGTCGCTCTCTTCCCAGCATCGGTAAATCGCCAGCACGTTGTGGCCCTGCGCCTCCATCGTCACGGTGTAGGGCCGCTCGCCGAGGTCTTCCAGATCGAGCCAGCAATCGCACTCCCAATAGTCCTGCACGTCGTCGGGATTGTCGCCAGAATCCTCCTTGCCCTCGGCCTTGTCGCGCTGCTGCTGCGCCTGCGATTCCTCGGGAATCATGGCCGACGAACTGATGGATGTCTTGCGCCACTCCCCGTTTTCCATCATCCGCAGCGCATCGGCCTCGGTAAGCTGGATCACCTCCGTTCTGCGTTCGGCCGAGTAGTAGCTCGTGGCGGAGAACGGCAGGTAGACGTTGTCGATCGGCACGAAGCGGAAGCGCGGCTTGCCGGTGCGACGGTCGCGCGTCGGACCCTTGAGGTACTGCGAGCCGCCCATGGGCAACTGCACCAGCAACTGCTCCAGCACGTTGCGGAAGTCGCTGACCTGGACGGTGAGCTGCCAGTTCATGTAGTCGGTCTTGCGACGCGCCTTCTCGGCCTTGGCGCGGGTCATGCGACCGATGACCTTGTCCTTGACCGGGCCGGTCGGCGGCATCAGTTCCTTGACCGCGCGCGAGGCGAAGTCGACGCACGCCTCCAGCAGCATCGGATGCACGACGCGCGATGCACCCATGAACTGCGCGCCGCCGGGCGCGTCGTCGGTCACGCCGGTGCGCTTCAGGCCCTCGGAGTATTTCTTGTCGCGCGGTTCGCGGGCGCGCTTGTCCTGCTCGATCAGTTCGCCCAGCTTGCCGCCCAGCGCCAGCAGCTCTGCGTCGTTCATGCCCTCGGCGAGATTGGCGTAATGCTCGGATTCGCCCGGCCGCGCGGTTTCCTCCATCTCGACGATGGCTCCGCCGTCTTCCGTGTCGGTGACGGTCGCGCGGTCATCGTCCAGTTCAACGGCGAGATCGGCGTCCTCGGCTTCGGTGGTGTCGAGGTTGTCAGCCATTGGCGCCCTCGCCTTCCTTCGGACCGATCCATCCGTCGCGAGTCGGGTCGCGGCGCCAATAATTGCTCATGTGCTCGATGATCTCGACCGCGCCGGCTTCCACGGCGTCGCGATGCGTGATGAACATATGACCATCGGGCAGCACTCTGACGAGGCGATCGAATACGTCAGCCATGGAAGTTCGGCTCCCGCGCTTTATCTGCCATCATGCGGCCGACTGGGCCGAGGACGCCACAGCCGCCCAACCGGGCACGCAACGCAAGTGTTCGCCACCGGGCCGACCGGTGGTGGAGGATGGCGTCCTGACGAAACTCACCTGACATTCGCGAGCGCCCCCCTGCGCACGACCTTATGGCGCGGCTTGCCCTGCGCGTGCACGAGGCCGCCGCGCGCCCAGTTGCCGTCGTCTGTATCGGCGTTGTTCGGCGACGACGACGGCGCGCCCTCGGCCGAGCCAGCCGTGGCGCCCGGCCCGGTAACGCCCGTGTTAGTGTTGCCGGTGACCGATCCGGTCGGATTACCCATGGCATCGACGGTCTGGCCCATGTTCGACGTGGCGATGCCGGCGTTGACCGCCGCCGCGACCTGGTTGGCGATGCTCGCTGTGTCGGCGCCGACATTGTTGCTGCTCACGTCGACCGTCGCGACGCCCGGCACGTTAACCGCCGATTGCAGCCCGAGCATGTTGGCGATGGCCGGCATGCTGCCCACGAGGCCGAGGCCGGGCATGCCCATCACGCTGGCAATCACGCCGATTGCGTCCGCCGCCATCGCGCCGATGCCGGTCTGCGAGGAATTCACGCCCTGCGTCGGGCCGCTGCCGGGACCGCTCGGTGTGCCCGCACCGGGGGCGCCCACGCCGCCGGGGTCGAAGGCGCCAAGCTGGCCCGATGGCCCGAACACCGGCGCAGCGAACGGGTCGACTGCGTTGGTTTCGGTGACGCCCAGTAGCGGGCCGTACATGTCGCGGTACCAGTCGGCGATGGTGCCGCCAACGGACATGTGCGGGACCATGCCGCCGTTCGCCATGCTCACCTGGCCCAGCAGGCGGTAGAGGTCGGGATAGTTGGTCGAGTTCATTTGGCCTTCTCCGCCGCGACCTCGTCGTACAGTTCTACGAACGTCTGTGACGCCGGAAACGTGTGATGCTCCGGCGCCCTGTTGCTTACGCCTTCCGTCTCAAAGACGAGACCTTCCACCGTATGCCAGCGCCCCTTCCCGCCATGCTTCCATGCCGGGTCGCCCTTGCGCTCAACACCACCACCCACCATCGGCCGCCCCATCTTCCGATCCATCAGGCGCAGGCTCGGCAATAGCCATGAGCGCAGCGGCGACGCGGACCGCAGGAACAGGCGCGAATCGGCGATGGCGTCGCGCGGCGCGGCGTAGCGGAGGATGTCAGGGGGCATGAGGCGCCTCCGCAAACCACGCCGCGTGCAACGCCACGCATCCCGGCCGGCGCGTACTCTTCAGGTGCTCGCCGTCCCGCATCTCGTAATGCAGGTAGGCGACCACGGCGCCGTCAGCCTCGCGCACGCGCCAGCGCTCATCGCCAAGGTCGTACACGACGTGGCCGTGCGATGATGGCTGCGGCCGAACCTCGCCAACCGGCGGCGCGGGCGGCTGCGGTAGCCGTTCGCAGAGGTCGAGGGCGCGGGGAAGGTTACGCCGCATACGGATTCTCCTGATACTGCGGCACGCGGTCTCGCGCCTCGCGATCCTCGCGCCCCTTCACGTCGTCCTTGTTGGTCACGCCCTGCGTCACGAAACGATCCCCGAGGTAGCGCCACGCCTGCGACGTGCTGTCGACGTAGTCATCATGCTCGGTCGTGCCCTTCCCGGCGAACACGCAAACCTGATCGTGCCATTCATCCGCCCAGCCCGGCGTTTCGTCCCGCGCCTCGCGCTTGATCGGCACGCCGCCAGTCGGTTTCGGCCTGCGGTCCGGCACGAATATACGCCCGGCGAACGGAATATGCGACACCGCGTGCAACCGGGCGGTCTTGTCGGCCAGTCCGGGGTTGTAGGGATAGGTCGCCAGTCCCTCGCCGTCGAGCGTCTGACGCAGGCTGATGCCGCTGCCTTTGTCCTCGATCAGCATCAGGTCGACGCCACGCCCCTGCCTGATCTCGACGCGCCGGTCATAGCGCGGGATGATGAGCTGCGGCTGTTCCTGACCCCAGCGATATTTGCTCTCGCGCCGCGCACGGCTGACGAGATCGGGGAAGCCGAGCAGTTCGGACCAGTGATCCAGCAGGATGAAACAATACCGCTTCTCGTGCACGAAGACGCCCCACGCCGTGGCTGCGGTCGGGTCGGCGGTCCTGCGCTTGCGGTCGGCGGCGTCTGGCGATTCCGGGTGCGCGCGCATCGAGGCTTCGGTGAACGCGGTATCGAAGCTGAGGACCACGAATTCCAGCGCCGGCAGTCCCTTGCTCATCGGCCATGTGCGCAGCCACGAGCGCTTGATGATGCCGCTGTCGGACGGGTCGAGGATTTCGCCGTGGATCTCCTGGCGGCCGAGTTGGGTGCCTTCGTACTTGGCGATCTCATTGAAGAACGACGCATCCAGGTTGGCGCGGTTTTCATACGTGGTCCCGCGCGTGATGATGATGCCGCTGCCGGCCTTCTCCGCATCGGCCGCCAGCTTGCGCAGGAACGGGATAGGACGCGGCGTCGTGGTGATGGCGTACTGCACCGGGATCGCGATGCCGTGCTTGTTGACGTACGGCAGGCGGGTGCTGAACACGATGTTGGCCCATGCCTCCATCAGGTACATCCATGCCGCCATTTCCTCGCAGAGCGCGTAGTGCGACTGCGGGCCGCGAAGACGATCGGGCGTGTCGGCGGCAAAGCCTCGGATCAGCGATTCGTTGACGAGCGTGATCAGCGGGAACGGCGTGCGCACGTAGTTGCGGATCAGATGCTCTGGGATGACCTTCATCAGCCCGACCGGCCCCTCGAATGTCGTGCCGATCAAGTCGCCTGATGTCGGCGCGATGACATGGCCGATGCTCGCCGGCATGGTCCATGCCTTCTCGCGCACCCATTGATTGCCGGTGACCGATTTCCCAAACCCGCGTCCGGCCAAAAGCGCCCATGTGGTCCAAGGGGTCGCCGGTGCAATCTGCTTCCGGCGTGCCGTCTTGCGCCACCGCGCCTCGCTGGCGAGGAACGCCAGTTCCGGCGTGCTGAGCCGTAGCAGGGCCTCGCGGGTCAGGGCGGCGGTCATGCGGGCCAGACAGGATTGATGCCAACGGGCGCGTTCGCGACCGCAAAGGCGAACGCTTGATCATCGTAATTGGGATCGCGCGGCGGCTCAGGCAGGTTTCCCAGCCCGATCGGATACCGACCGGCGGCTAGCTGATCACAGCTGGCGCTATCGACGGCGAGCCTGAGCCATCGGCCCCGATGATTGTCGCCCGCCAGCTTGGCGAGTTGCAGGCAATGCCGCGTGGCCCAGCCGCAATTCTCCCACGGCATGACGTTCGCACTCACGACACCACCACCGCAACAAACCCGCCTCCCGCATCCTCGAACCCACCCGGCACCTCGCGCACGATCACGCCGGGGCAACCGGGCCGATGCAGCACATGCGTCGGCAGCCAGGTGATGGATCGCCGCTGATCGCCCAGCGCCACGAGGGCGGCGTCCAGCGTTTCGGCGGTCAAGGCTTGCGTGGTGTGCGTGTCAGCCATGGGCAGAGTGTCGTCCGCCTAGATGGTTAGGTCGCGCACTGTAACCCCGTAATGCGCCGCACGCAACATCCTGTCGGGCGAAACGCACGACGCGCATTTTTCAGTGGTGTCGCGGCGGATGTTGGGGCTAAATACGCGAACAGCCGCCTTGTGACGGGCGGCTGTTACGGCAGCGGTTCGTGGGCACGTCCCGCTGCAGGTGGTCAGGTTCAGTCTGACCGGTAATGGCGGCATTTTACGACCGCCGTTCCGTTCGCACAACCCCTCCCGCCTCGATACGTGTCTCACTGTTCGCCGCGCTCCAGCCCAGCAAAGCGCGGAACCGGGGTTCTGCTGCGCCAATTGCAACCCCACCCAAACGGCACCTGGCAAAACCGGGGTGCGGTCCGTGAGCGTCGCAGGCGTCCTGTCCGGCTGACTACCGGATCATGCCAGCGGCGGAGGCCACCGTAGAACGGCCTCGGCAGGCAAGCGGTTTGGCGCCGCTTGGCCCCGAAAGGGGAAAGGGTTTCCGAGTATGCGCGCCGTCGTGGCGTTCCCTTCGTCAGGGACTTCCGGTTGACCAGACCGGAGGGCAGAAAGGGCGGGAGCCATGGAGATTCCGAATGGGAAAGCAAGCGCGCAAGCTGACGAAGTTCTTGGCTGATCACGCGCGGGCAATGAAGGCGATTATGGATGGCGGCCCCATCCCACCCAGCAGCGGCTATGTGTTGGGTTGGGCCAAATCCAAAAGCAGGAAGCGTCCTAAACGCAACTGGTACAGCGGGTTTTATCGCACGAAGGAATGGGCCGAGGCCCGCTACGCGGCTCTGAAGCGGCACGGCGGCAAATGTCAGGCGTGCGGACGTTCAGCAGCAGACGGCGCGACGATCAACGTCGATCACATCAAGTCGGTGTCGACCGCGTGGCATCTGCGGCTAGACCCCGACAACCATCAGGTTCTTTGCGGCCAGTGCAATCGAGGAAAGGGCTGGTCCGACGCTACGGATTGGCGTCCCTGAACGCGCGGCATGCGGAACGCGGCCTATGGGGAAAGCTCTACGCCCGCAGCGCTGCGACCAGCGAGGCGTCGAACGGCACAGACGGCCACGGCGCCTCGATCAGCCCCGACTTGCTGCGCCCATACATCAGCGCTTCCATCATCTCTTCGTGCGCCCACTCAGCCAAGCGCCGCTTAACGCCAGCCATGGAGTAATCCCACTCGCCTGAAGGCCACAACGGCACCGGCACGACCGCCATCAGCGACGACGCCCGCACGATCGCAGGCGCGGCGAGCGCGGACAGCAGGAACGAGCGGCGGTTCATGGCGGTGGCTCCAGAAATGCTACGCCCTCCGGCACATCGATCCATGCGCTGTCCGCGCCATTCGTGACCGTGACGGTTAGAAGCTTTCGCGCGCTCCCGCTGATGAGATACGACGCCCGCTCAATGGTCCATTGCGTGGCCGGCGGTTCCCACAAGATGACTGGCAATCCATCCATCATCCATCCCCCTTCGGCTTGGCGTCGCGGATGAGCGCCAGCACCTCGTCGGCCAACGTCACGCGCGTCGTCAGCGCCTCGCCATCCTTGCCGGTGTGCTGAAGCTCCTGCGACGGCTTGCCGTAGCCGCGATCCAGGATGGCGTTCGACGCCACCACGCGGGCCGACTCGTTCTCGCCGTTGACGCAGATTTCGACGAGCGTCTTGAGCGCGGCGGGTGTATGCTCGCGGGCGAGATCGCGCAGTTCGGCGATGACCTTCGGGCGTCCCGACGGGTTGCCGCTCTTCCCTTTCTGGAAGCCGCCTTTGCCGCTGGGGTTTGGCCCCTTCGCCATCGCCGATGATCCTAACCTGTTAGCAAGTTACGTCCACCCTACCACATCCGCGTCACTTCGGGCGGGCGGAGAGCAACGCGAGCGCAGCGCCCTTTGCCGCCTCGTAATCGGCGAACCACTTGGTTGGCGAATTCCCTTCCATCACGCACCAGCCTTGGACGCTGCCGCCACTGAGCCACACGGGATTATCTCCCCCGCGCAAAATCTCAAAGCGGCGTCCTTTCGGCACAACCACGAAGCCTGCGGTGTCAAGGGCAGTGAGCGCGGCATCGACGACCTCGCGCTTGATCTCCATGGCGGCGGGATCGCTGTTACTGCCGCAGATGCGACCGTCGCCGGTCCAGTCGGTGGCGACGTTCTCGACGCCTGCCAGCATCGCCTCGGCCGGGGAGCGGGCGGTCATGGCTTGCGCTCCAGCTCATACAGCCGCAACAACGCAATGGCGACGGGCCGCCACGTGCCGAAATCGCTGCGCATGATCTCGGCCCGCGCGTCCTCAATCGACAGCCCTTCGCGCAACGTGATCCGCTGGCCGTCAGCGGAAACGCTCAGCGTCACCTTGGCGTCGGTCGAAATCTGCAAAGCGAACTGAGGATCGCTAGCGAAGACGAGCGGCCCCTCAGTCGTAGTCGACTTCCATGTTGCGTCCGTCATGGCTTGAACCTCCAGCCGATCCAGAATCCTAGGGCGGTCACAGCCAGAATCACCAGCATCCAGTATTCGCCCATCACGTCCCTCCCTCGTCCAGCGCGGCGGCGATCATAGCCGGCCACATGTCGTCGACCACTTTGCCCGCATCGCCAGTGTCTCGCGCCATCAACCGAACGACGCCTGCGAGCACCATCGCCTCGGTCGGCAGCATCATGGCCTCGATGGAAATGCGCGCATTTCTCAAATAGGCTTGGCGCACCGCCTCTTGCTGTTCCTCCCATGTCTTGAACGGCCCCTCGCTGCCCCACGAATTGTTGCGCGCGTCGGCATATGCGGCCCGCGCGACGCGCTCGACCATCTCCGCCGGCCGGGTCATGGCGCGCTCCACGGCGAATGCACGCCCAGCTCGGCGGCGCACTGCGCCATCTGCTGACGCCACACTTCGGGATCGTCGGGAATGGCGCGGAACTTCTGCACCCTGGCGCGGGACAACACGCGCTTGACGCACAGTTCGAGGTCAGGTGCGATGCGAACGCCGGACTTGGGCGAGACGCCTTCGACCGAACGCCAGCGGATGATGCCGTCGCCCATCGCGGCGAGGCTGGCCTTGGTGTGGACGGTGCTGATGACCTCGGCCTGGAGGACCGGCGGCAGGGTGTCGAGGCGGGCGGCGAAGCGGGCGAGCCAGTCGCGGGCGATGGCGCGGGGGTTATGGGCGGTCATGCTGCAGGCCACATCCCAGCGCCAGCGGCGACCGCTTTGCGCAACGCAGACCTTGCCTGCCGCATAACATGGTTCTCGTGTGAGCCAATGTTGTTGATGTCGCTCAGCTCGGAACATTCGTCGTAGATCGCCTGCAACGCAGCTTGAAGCGCCAAGGCCACCGCCCGCGCGGCGTCTCGCTGTTCCACGATGCGCCCGTTCTCGTTGCGCAGCATCGCTTTGCGATCCTCTTGCTCGGCAAGCGCCATCTCATACCCTCGCGTATCCATCACACCGCCTCCGCCGCCTTGCGCACGGCCTTGAGCATGGCGACGCGGCGACTGCCGATGATCTGGCACGTCATCCGCAATTCCATCAGCGACGGAAAGAATTGATAGCCGCGCGCCCGCCGTCGACACGCCGCTATCGCCACATCGGCCGGGAATTCGCTTAGCTCCCGCGCCAGAATGCCGATGCGCGCCATGGCGTCGTCGCCCTGATCAGCCCGCGCCTTGGTCACGAGCGCCAGTTCCCCGAGCGCGCCCACGAGGCGATTGTGCTCCGCCGGCTGGCAGGCGAATTCGAGCAGCGCCAGCGCTTGGCGAACATCATCGGCCGGCCTGTCGGGGCGAAGGTCGATCCGCTCGACCATGACGCCCTCGAATTCCCATTTCCCGTCAACCTCAGCCATCATCGGACGATCGATCGGGCGCTGGTTGCTGGAGCCGAGCGACGGCGGCAACAATTCCGCCACCAGTCTGTCGACCGCCTTGGTATCCGCCGTTGCGATAGCTGCTGACAGCGCCTGCGTGCTTTCCGGGCGGATCGCGAGTGACCCATTTGAAGAATGTGCCGTCCCAGCCTGGACGCCGGTCGCCAGATTCGGTGAAATGAAAATGGCACCGACCGCGCTGCCAAGCGATTTCATCGGACGCATATCCGAGTTCTCTGAGTTTTCCATGAACGTCCTCCGATGGTTGCCAATCTGGGGGAATGGAGTGCTTCTCGGCCTTGGGTTTGGGCGTGCGCTTCGCGCGCGCTACACCCCCGTCAGGGGGTGTTCTTTCTTCTACTTCTGTAGGTGTAGGTGTAGGTGTAGGTGTAGGTGTAGGTGTAGGTGCATTGCGAGCGCCGGGCGTGTTCGCATTGCGTCCGTATGCCTCTTTTTCCTTATCCCACCGCGACTTAGCGGCACCCCTACGCTGGCGCGTGTTTTTCTCGGCCCGCGCAAATTCCTTTTTTACTCGCGCGTGCGTGATCCAGTTTCCATCGGTCTTGAAGAACTCTTCGAACAGGGGCCGGATACCGCTTCGAACGTCGTCGATCGACCGGCGGAACCGCCTCGCCAGCCACACATCATCGTTCGGGAAGCGCTGTTTCGGCATCTGCCACAGGGCGCGCACGAGGCGCCCGTAAAGCCCGTCCTCAGCGTCGGACAGGTGCGCGGTCCCGGCATCCCAGGATTCCACGGCTAAGGGCATGAATGGCAGTTTTGCCATGAGGCTCCCGTTTCCACCTACTCAGCGCGGGCGTCCCGAACGGGAGCAAGGGACGGGCGCTGGCCGGCGCACACCCGCAGTCTGAGTAGGCGCGAACATCATACGCCTCCGCCCCGCGCGCGCAAGGCCGCCTCGGCTTCGGCTGGCTTAGGGTATGGCATCGCGTCCAGACCCAGGCGCGCAGCCTGCCGCCGCGCATCCTTGTTCAAGGCGCGCCAGTACAGGTGTTTTCCTTCGTCATAGTGCGGGATGACTTCACGGCCGATGATCGTTTGCAGCTTCGATGGGGAACGAGTTCCCCATCGGCTATTGCAAGATCGTCCGGGCACGAATGTTCCGTCAACCATCAGACCGTCTTGGCGGCGGTCCCGCTTGCCGGCGTAGGACCATGACGCGGCTTGGTAGATGCCGCCGTGATGGCCCTGCGTCGAATCGGCGAACGATACCAAAAGCGGCGCTGCGGCAGTTCGTCGCATATGTGCACAGGTCGCCGCAATCAGCCCGGTCAGGGGTACAGCGGTCGTTTCGGCGCGCACGAGCCGCGACAGTTCCCAAACGTCTTCTGACCAGCGCGTTCCGGGGATGCTGAAAAAACACGCCGCGACCGCGTCGCCGTAGTCACCGAACAACCCGCCGGATTCGTGCCAAGTGCCAACACACTGGACGGCAGCGGGTGGCCGGCCTGAATAGTGCCAGCGTTCAACGAGTGCGTTCGCTTCGTCCAGCATGCCGACGCGGAAGTGTAGCATCACCCGCCCGCCTTCAACCGCGCTTCGGCCCGTTCAAACCGCTCCCGCCACTCCGGGTCGTGTTCGCGCAGCCCGATGGCCCGCAGCACTCCGCTGCACGCCGAGGTGTGGTTCCGCCGGCACGTCGCGTGCGCGATCGCCGGGAACGACAGCGCCATCCGCTCGCGCAGCAGCAGGTAGGCCGCAAACCGGGGCCGGTTCTCACGCCGGCCAATGCGGCGGCTCAGGATGTCGTCCCGGCTGACGCCCCAAGCCTCGCTGACGGCGCGCAGAACGTCGCTGACGCTGATGCTCGGGACGGGCGCCGCCGCAGGGGCCGGGACCGGAATCGGCGCTGGCGGTGCCTTTGCGGCCACCGGGCGCGGCTTTGGCCCCGGCACCACGACTACGGCAGGCGCCGCGCTGTCGGAGCGCTGGACGCCGTAGGCGCGCTGGCCGTCGCGGAGGCCGAGGAATTTTCGCGCGATCACCTGTTCGGGGACGCCGCGAGCGCGGGCTGTGGCGACAGCGATCCATGGGTCGGGCGGGATGCTCATGCGGACTCCGGCTGTGCGAAAAGTGGCGCATCCTGTCCGCTGACGTGGGCAATCCGCCTGCGAATGTCGCGGTAGTATTGTTCCTCGCGCTCGATCAGAACTGCATCGAACCCCTCCGCCAAGCACGCCATTCCGGTGGTGCCGCTACCGGCAAATGGATCGAGGACTCGGCCCCCCGGCGGCGTGACCAGCCGCACGAGCCAGCGCATCAGGTCGACGGGTTTAACGGTCGGATGCTTGGAGCCGAGGCGGTCGGCGGCGTCGGCTTTGGAATTATAAAATAGGCGCCGAGGTTCGGACCTTCCATTCGGCTCGCTTGCGGCCGAGCTGATGGAGGCGCCGATGGCATGGAACACAGACCCAAACAATTCGCTCAGGCTCGGCATAGTCAGGATGATGTCTGTGCTTTCCCGGCTCGCCACATACGACGCAAGGCTGTGCGACAGGATGGTCCTTCTGGAGTCGTCGATACAGAAGGTGGAAGGTAACGGGGCCAGTCTTCCGGTCGCTCTTGCCCCTGCAAGACTTTGAGCAATAGCCGTTGCGCATGAGCCGCACAGCCCGGCCGCAGACCTTACATTCCGGGCGATCCTTTCGAGCGGCCAGGTTGCCGCATTCGGTTGAGCAGAATCGCTGGTCAGCGGAAGGCATGGCTCGGAACTGTCGCCCGCATTCGCCGCATCCGCGCTCGCAAGACTGCCGTTGGCCGCGTCGCCTAGCGACGGCGAGGCCGCTACACCGAAGCGAACAGAACTTCCGGTCGGGGTGTTTCTTGTCGCTGAAAGACTGTCCGCAATGTCCGCAGAGCATAGAGGACATATAACATCTTTCTGTACTTGGTAGAAGAAGCGCGCGGCCGAGCCTTCGTCGCCGCGCGGGTTGAACTGCTCGCGCGGGCCGTAATCGCCGTAGACGTTGACGCTAGGCTTGGCGCCGTTGGCCGGACCGACTCCGCGCTGTTGACCGGGCGCGATTGGAAACCCGCTCACCACCTCGTCGCTGCCGTCGTGCACGCAATTAGCCGGCCAGCGGCCGGGCGGATTTGCGCGCTCGAACTTGCGGCTATCGCTGCCGTAGATGCCGTGATCGCCGCTGTGGCCGCTCCGAATGGTAACGGTCTGTTCCTCGCCCACCCGGCACGCATCAATGTTCAGCGCCCCGGTGCCGTGCTGCAGCACGTTGCCCGCCACGGTCAGCGGCGATGAGGGAATGAACTCAGGAACGCCCTCCGGCCACGCAAATGAACCGTCTTTCAGTTTGTTGATGGGGACACGTTCCGTCGAGCCGGTGAGACCAGTTGCAATTCCAGCAAAGCACTCGATAGCCGGAAGGGAATCCTTGCCGCCGGAGTTGCTCGTATACTTTGCCGTGGATGCTTTTCCGGTGCGCCGTGCCGCCGCCGTTGATGTGGTCGAGGGTGAGGAATCTTGGCTCTTGCTCGCCGCAGCAAGCGCAGGCTTCGCCGTAGGCGGCGAGGATTTCCGTTCTAACGCGCCGCGCACGTTCGCGGCTGGACAATCGGACGTGCTCCCTGTTGGCAGTTCGCCACTCTTTGTGAGCGGCGCGGAAGGATTCTGGATCGGCGGCTCGATAGCCGTTTCCCCGAGCTGTGCGACACTCTCGGCAAATGTTGCGGATGGTCCCGCGCTCTTTGTCGAATACGAAGCGCTTGAGCGGCCGTTGTTCTCCGCACGCCTTACACTGCTTTTGCTCCATCGAATGTCACCTTCGATTCCACGCTCGCGCAACTGCGCCTCGATTATACCCCGCACATTTATCGACGCTGCTCCCAGCGGCTTGCGCGCGACGCAGATGATTTCGCAGGCCGGCTTGAGCGCTGTGCCCCAGCCTTCCCACTGGCGCGCGGCGTCGGTGGCGGGCGCCGTCACATCAACTGCAACAGATTGCGCCGCGCCGATAGTGTGCCGTGGCGTGGCGCCTCGATCAGAGATTCCCGCATATTTGACGCCGACAATCTCGCGATCGGCCGTGCAAATCAGATCATCAAACGAATCGCCTAGCGGGAGAATTTGCTTCATTAAAAGCCAGTCCCGCCAACACGGAACGCCCGGCTGACTTATTCCGACCCAATGCGACACCACGCCAGAGTCCGCCGGATAGCCAAGGTGCTCTTTTATCTTTCCGTGACTGAGTTTGCTGGCGGCAATCACCCTGCGTAGATGATCCCGAATTTGTCCGAAAGCAGAGCCTGCGCGGCTCTTGTCGATCCCCTTGCTGACATCGTGCGATTTCGGGAATCCACTTCCGTACAGCCACTGGATCGCGTCGCGGATCTCAAACCCCGCATCCTCGATCGCCACGGCGAGTCGGTGATAGGTGCGCGTGCCGCCGAACGCCAGCACATGGCCGCCGGGCTTCAGGACGCGCAGCACCTCGGCCCAGAACTCGGGATCGAAGGCGGTCGAGCCGTTGTCCCAACGTTGACCCATGAAGCCAGCCGAAGCGCGCGCGTAGGCGCCCGACTTGCCGGCCTTCGCGGGCGCTGCGTTGTCGGCGCCGAATCGCTTGCCGATGCTGACGAGCGCATAGGGAGGATCGGTCACGACGGAATGCACCGACGCATCGGCCAACGTCTTCAGCACGTCGCGGCTGTCGCCATGGTGCACAACCACGCTCACCGCCGCCCCCTCGCGAGCGCGCGCAGGCCGGGGCGGGTCATGGTTTCGCTCGCAGGATGAAGCAGGCGATATGTCGCCCGGTGCCGTTGCCTTCGGACCCGTCTTCCGTCGCGAGCCATCGCACGTCGCGCAGGTTCCGCACTTCGGCGCCGATCTCTTCGAGCAACATCAACACCCACTTGTCGAGCGGGTAGACCATCACCACCGTCTTGCCCTTGCGATGCTCGATGATCGCCTTGCGTACCCATGCCGTCATGCCCTTCTTGCGGCCCTGATGAATGATGGATCCGAAAGGCGGATTGACGTAACTGGACTGGCCCCACTCACACGTCAGGCCGTCGAAGCCCGTCGGCAGCGGATGCGGGCACGGATCGAAGTCAAAGGCGAACTCAGCGTCCAGCCCCGCGTAGAGCGCGGGCGGCGTGAGCCAGTAATGCTTGCCGTCGCCGCCGTTGCCGGCGTGGAATTTGTTGTTGGCGGGCGCGAGCTGGCTTTGATGAGGAGGCGGCAATTCATTGGGCCATAGGTCAACCGTCACCGTCCCGCCTCCCTCACGCGCGCATTCTCCGCGAGCATCAGCTCCCACAGCCGCGCGCGGACGGCTTTGAGGGCGCGGGCTTTGTCACCGAGCGGCGGCCTAGCCACGCGCCGGCACGCCTCGCGGTAGCGGCGTTTGAGCACGGCGATGGCGCGGAGAGTCGGGACGGTCATCGCCTCGGTCCCCACATCGCCATGCCGGCCACGAGCATGCCAGCCGATACGCCGAAGAAGAACACGCCAACCGCCGTCCATTCGCCAATCATTCCCGCGCACTCGATCATCACGCCCTCGCCTTCGCGCCAGTGCCGGCGGCGCGGGTCCAGCCACGGCCGCTTGCGTTGACGTGCGCCCGCAGAGGTATGCCGGCGCATTGCAGCGCAAGATCCACGTCGTCGAGACTGCGGCAGATGTAGACCTCGCCGCCAGAGCGAGTGATGGCCCGATGGCAGTCCCGCTGTTCCTGCGACACGACGCCAGCTTTGGATTTGAGTTCAAGGCAATGCAGCTTGCCGTCGTGGAGCACTTGGATATCCGGCCAGCCCGCACGCAATCCGGCCGCCTTCAGCATGGCGCCGCGCACCCTGCCGCCACCGCCCGCCGGGAATGTGGTCCACACGCATTCAGGCGGCAAAGCAACCGCCAAGTATTCCGCCGCCTGCCGATGTAGCTGCGCCTCTGTCATCTTGCGCGCGCTCACGACGGCCCCGCCTTCGCCCGCGCGATCACGGCCAGCGTCCGCTCGGTGTCAACACCGCCGCGCGCCTCCTTGCCGCCCGCGATCCGGTGCGCGAGGAAGAACGTGGCCGCGCTGTCCTGCCGATCCCAGTCGGCAGCCTCCCCGGCCGTGCCCGTTGTTGCGGGGGCCGCGGGCGCCAGCGGTGTCCGTTCGCTGGCTTCGGCCGGGGAGTCGATCATGTCGCGCTACCGTGCGGGCGTGGGCTGCCCGCGCAATGGCGCGGTGCCGGTGGTTGCCTCGACCGCTGTGAGCGCAGCCAGGAACACGCTTTCGACGACACGCTCAGGCTCATGCAGTTCCAGCGTCCACGTGATCTTGCCGCCATTTGCCCGATAGCGCAGATGCACGGCGATCAGGAACGGGGCGCCCCCGCTCACGACGGGGATGGCGATCAGGAACAGATTGGGAGGCTTGAGCCGTTCGGTGCCGCTGCCGTTGACTTCGCTGTACTCAACGAAGTGCTCGCCGGTGTCGCGGTTGATCGACACCTTGGCCGTCTGATCGACGTTGATCTCCACACCCCGCGTCAGGCGCACGAGGTCGGTAGGCGTCGCGAGTTTCTTGCCCAGCGTAGCGACCAGCTTGAGGATTTCCGGATCGCGGATCGCGCTTTCCTCGCTGCCGTCACCGAGAACGGCGAGCGGCGGGGGCGCCACGTCGATGATGCGCTCCTCGAAGAACGCAGCGAAGGCGGCGGCATCCATCCCCTTGCCGGAAACGGCCGACCACTTCTTCCACTCGACGCTGAACGGGAAGGCGTAGTGACCGCGAAAGCGCCCGAAGCGTGCCGGGTTGGCGTTCGGCAGTTCGCCGCCGGCGATGTCGTGGTCAATGATCGCCGTAAGCGACGGCCGGGCGATATCATCGCAGGCGTAGATGACACTGCCGTCGTCACGATGGCGCATGGTCCACCGGACGAAACTGTCCAGCGTTGTAAGCGTCGCGGTGCCCTCGCGGCGATCCGGTCGCGGCGCATACTCGGCCAGCAGCGGCTTGACGCTCCGCAGATCGACGCCGTGCGGAACGAGCGCGGCCTGCACGCCGCCGATATCGACAAGGCGCGGCTCGACGGTGGACTTGAGGACGTGCGCGAGGCCGGCGAGGCCCAGCATGTCGGGATTGTCTGCCATGGTGCCGCTCCTATGCCCGCGCCGCGCCGCGCGGCGTCACGACTTCGGTGAAGGCGAACCGCTGCTGATTCGGGTTCTCCACCACGAGGGCGTTCTGCGGCGTTGCCCACATGATGTCGCTCGACGAAGGCGCCTGCGGAACCTTGACCGAGCGATCAACCGTCACCTCGTAGCGGCCCTTGGCGCGCTTGAGCGTGATCTTGAGCGACAGCACGCCCTTGCTGGCGGCGACGCCATGCTCGATCTCCAGCCCTTCCAGATGGGCCACCATGTCACGTAGCGCGTCGGTCAGATCGTCGACCGTGCCGCCGCCACCGTGGCGCGCGAGGAACTGGAGAAAGTTCGGCCGCTCTGCCGCCGGACGCTCCGCAACCGTGGATTCGTTTGACATACAGTCTCCATCGTTGGGCCAGCGGCCCGGTTAAACTTAGATGATGCCCGATCTCAAACTGACGTACGCCCCAACCGCCGCCAGCACGATGATCCCGCCCAGCACGGCATCGCCAGCACGCCGGAACGCGGACACGGGCCGCGCGTCGTTGCGGGTGGCGACACGCAGCATGCTCCCGCCGTCGACCAGCGCGCGCGGGTCAAGGGTGCCGGGTGCGGGAACGGTGGGCGTCATGCGGCACGCCTGCGATTACCGAGTTTATGGATAGAGTTCCGCGCGCCCGCATGATGAATGGGCCAGCGCGACCTTAAGACGTACTCGTTGGCTGTGCGCGATATAGGCAACGCTATCGTTTCGCCTACACGAACCCAATCATCCGGCTCTGGGATATTAACCTTAGCTCTCGCGGCCTCGTGTCTCGCGCGCTCGCGGCGCACCGATGCGGGGATACGACAAGTCAGCATGCGCGGGTCTGGACTGAACCATTCGCCGGCCACTCTATAATCTGAGAAGCGCCGATGAAGCCACTGCTCCACTTTGATGCCGCCCTTGTATGTCTTCAGAAGGGTTAGGGCCACGGCGTGATAACACGACAGATATTTCAAGCGATACCTCAGACGATCGGTCGTACCAATCTTGACGTTCCCGCTCAGTTCGGATCGGGCAATATAAACGACCATCACGCGGCTTCCTCTGCGGCGTCAGACGCGGCCTCTTCATCCAGCCATTTCACGACATGGTTGATCGTGGTCATGGTCACGTTCCCGGCGCGCAATCTCGGCACTAGGGCAGGGTTGTTTTTGCACGCGACACCGAATGACGATGCCGTCATATCGTGCTTGCGCATGTAGCGCTCGACGCGGCGGATGAGTTTTGGAAGGTCCGTCATGATGCTACCGTAAACCCGGAAAATCGGCCGGTCAACAAAAATGATAAGCGGCGTGCGATTTTGCAAATTATCCGTTGACACCTACGCCGCCAAGCGTAGGATGCGTGGACGAACACGGGAGACGGCAATGTTCAACGTTCTGGTCAAGATCGACGGATGCGACCCCTTCAAGATGCTGTGGTCCGACTTCGCGTCCGACAACGCCGATGGCATCGATGCGGCCGAACTGGAACAGGCCGAGGCGGAATTGCTGTTCGGTGGGACCGTCAGTCTCGGCGGCGGCGCTGGCCCATTCGTCGCCGTGTCGCCGGTCGGATACTGACATGACCGCCACCCTGCTCGCCGCCGAGAAGACCCGTCAGAACGAGACGCCGCGCGAAGTCGGCTTCGGCGATGGACTGGCCGGCTACGATCAGACGCGCTGCCCCTATCTGCGCGGTGGTCGCGATCACGCCGAGTGGCTCGCCGGCTGGACTGAAGGCCACGCATCGGAGGATTACTGACATGCGCGACACCGACCGATCCGCGCTGGCAGCGAAGCTGACCGCCGTCGATAAGGCCGCGCTTACGGCCCGCCTCGCGCGCGCCGCCAGCTTCATCGACACCGATGGCTACAGCGTCGCCGTGGTGATGCTGCGCGACGTGATCGCCACGCTGCAGCCGCTGGCCGACGCCGCCACCGCCGCGCACTACGCCGCCATGTATCCGACGAAGGAACCGACCGATGCGTGACCTCCCAGCCTCACATCTCGCCTACGCCGCAGAGCGCCGCGCGGAATTATTCGTGCTCCTCGCCGCGATCGACCGGAGCTGGCTGGGCGGCCCCGGCGCGATCCTGCGGCGCGACATGGGCCGGGCGCTGGCGAACGTGCGCGCGCTCGTGGCTCAGGCTGCGAGGTGCTTACCATGATCTTGATCAACCCCAGCGCGACAGACCCGTGGCTCGCCGGCTGGCTCTACGCATGGCTGCGCATCGAGCGTGCCCGCCGCGATGACGCATCGTGGAACGCACGCCTGCGACGCCTCGCCAACCCTGACCCTTTGCCGGGAGAGACGCCATGACCTCCGACCCGAAGGGCTGGCCTGTGGCTCACGTGACCCCGGCGGCGGACGATCTGCGCGACGCGGCGCCGAGCTACGCCGAGCTGGTGGCGGATAACGCGAAGCTGCGGGCGGCGCTGAAGGCATGCGCCGAATACCTCGCCGATCTGTCAGATGCCCCGGAGCGCGACTGTGCCGGCGAGGATCAGGGATTCTGCGGAAGCGTCTGTGATCAGTACGGATGCATGAACATGCGGCTGCACCAAGCCCGCGCCGCGCTGGCCGAATAGACACGGGAGGATGGGGGACGACGATGGGCGAAGCTTCGGACTTCGGGCGCTGCACAAAGCGCATCTATAGCGGTGATGCATGGTCTGGCTATCCGTGCTCGCGCAAAGCGGTTGGACCGCATGGCTTCTGTGGCGTTCATTCGCCCGAAGCGGTGGCGCGCAGAAAGCTGAAATCAGTCGAACTCTATGCCGAACAACGGAGGCAAGACGAAGCGCGGTATGCGGCGGACAGATTCCGCAGATATGCGCACGATTTCTACGAAGCGCTGAAGAAAATCGCAGACGGTCACGATGACCCGATGCTGCTCGCGCATCTCACCATCAAGGACAAGGCTCCCCCGACATGACCGCCCTAACGCCGCACCCGAGCACCGCCGCGCGACGCCGCGAGGCCCTGGCCCGCGCCGCGCTGCGCTCCGACCGGCCGCCGAGCGCGGAGGACTGGGCGCTGCTTCAGCAGACGGCGCCGTCGCGCGCGACCGACACCGCGCCGCGCGTGCTCGGCGCCGACGACGGGGCGTTCGACTTCGGGCCGGAGGGCGCGTGATGGCTGATTTCCGCAGCATCACGGGCGTCAACGGCCTGACCGCGAACCAGCTCGGCCGCTTCGGCGAGGTCACGGGCGGATGGCGGATCGCGCGCAACGGTTCGACGATGTTCGAATGCGATAGCGAGGTCGACGCGCGGATCATGTTGCTCGTCCTCGCTGACGTGTCGGACGAGGTATGGGCGAAAGCGATCAACGCCGCAGTCGCCCACATGGGAAAGGATACCGTCTGATGTTCACCGACGAACAGAAGGAAATGCTTTCTGAAAAGCTTGACGCAACCCACGTCAAGGGCCGTCAACAGGCCGGGCGAAACGTCAGCTACATCGAGGGTTGGCATGCCATCGCCGAGGCTAACCGCATCTTCGGTTTCGACGGCTGGTCGCGCGAGACGATCCATACCTCTTGTGTGTGGGAGGGGCCGTACACGACTGACGCCGGCAAGGAAATGCACTCGGCGAGCTATATCGCCAAGGTGCGTGTGACGGTCGGCTCAGTGATCCGCGAGGGTACGGGCAGCGGTGGCGGGATCGCCGTCAATCCTGGCGAGGCGCACGAGAGCGCGGTCAAGGAAGCCGAGACGGATGCCATGAAGCGCGCGCTGATCACCTTCGGCAATCCGTTCGGCTTGGCGCTCTACGACAAGACGCTATCCGAGGTCGAAGGCACCATAACCGGAGGGCCGCGCCGTGCGCCGCCTCCGCCTCGGCCGCAGTCCGTCCAAACAGGGCGACCGCTGCACGAAGCGCACAACGAAATCACCAACGGCACCGCCAGCACCGTGCCGCAGGGCAAGCCAGCGAACGCGCCGCAGTCGGCGAAAGAGTGGGCAAACGGCGCCGCCGGCCACCAATGGATTCAGGGCGTCGCCATGGTCGAACTCAAGGCTATTGGCAACGCCAAAGCCGTGGGTGAGTGGAAAGAAGCGAATGCCGGCTCGCTCGACGCGCTGGAAGAGCATTGCCCCAAACGGCACCGCTGGTTGAAGAACGAGATCGACGTGCATCTGGACTATCTCACGAACCTCCGAGCGGCGGGGTAGGTCATGATCGGCGACAACTTGAACACCATCGCCACGGCAGAGGACGCGCTCGCGTTCGCCGCCACCATCCGGGCAATCCGCGCCACCGTCGAGGCGATCGAGGCCGAGTACAAGCCTCACCTGGACGAACTGGCGGCAGAGACCAAGGAATACCGCGCCGAGCGCGACGGCAAGACGGCGCCGCTGACCGAGCGCGCGGACACGCTGCGCAAGGTACTCGCCGAGTGGCTGGCATCGGACCCGGACGGCAACATCAAGGATGGCGACCGGATCGTCGCGTCGCTCACCCGTAAGGCCGGCAAGCCTGTGATCGACGCCGCGAAGGTGCCCGACACCTACCGCTCGATGCAGCCCGATATGGGCAAGATCAACCTCGCGTTGGCGGCCGGGAAGGCGGTCCCCGGCGTCACCGTGCCTATCTCAACCGTGCTTCGGGTGCTCTGATGACCAAGCCAGCCTTCCGCGCAACCTTCCTCACTGCGCGTCCGGTGCCGAGCCGTGGCGTCGTGACCTTCTCGTTCGACGTGCCGACCGAGGAAGCGAGCGCGGCGCTGGCGTTGCTGGGCGGCTTCCCGGTCGGCGGCTCGTCCGTGTGGGTCGGCATCGCTCCGTTGGCGCCCGAGGCCAAGGCCAAGCCCGCACCCAAAGAGCGGTATCAGCAATTGAACGATGGAGAGCAGGCCGTGGCGCGAGCCGGCGTGCTATGCAACGATAACGCTTTCTGCGAGTGGGCCAACAAGCAGGCGCGCGCGATCATGACGCGCGATGGCGTAGTCGACTGGATGCGCGCTGAATGCGGCGTGAAGTCCCGTGCCGACATCGCAACCGACCCCGAGGCGCTGAAGCGATTCCTAGCGATGGAAACCGCGTACCGCTTCGGCGATTTGGCAAATAGGTAATCACATGATCAGGCACGAGATTTGTATTGGCGATCGGTTTGGCCGCTTGGTGGTTCTGCGAACTGGGCCAAGCGCTCAATCAAGGCGATGGCTATGTGTGTGTGATTGCGGACGTGAAGCCGCCGTTTACTCTCAGGGTCTTTACTCCGGAAAAACAAAAAGCTGCGGTTGCTTGATGAGGGACTTGGTACGGCAGCGGAATCTTAAACATGGTCACGCTATTACAAATAGCCGTAGCGCGACATATGCAAACTGGTGCCGGATTATAAATCGGACAACTCGTCCTTCGGACAAGAAGTTTGCAATCTATGGCGGCAGGGGCATTAAAGTCTGCCAACGGTGGCTGCATAGTTTTGAGAACTTCCTCGCCGACATGGGTAAAAAACCACCCGGTCTATCCATCGATCGGATCGACAACGACGGCGACTATGAACCAGGCAATTGCCGTTGGGCCACGCCATCACAACAATCCCGGAACAGACGCTCAACGAAGCTGAGCGAGTCACTGGCGAGAGACTTCCGACTGCGCGCGCTATTCGGACAACCTATTACAAAGATAGCTCTAGCGTTCTCTTTGAAGCGGAACATTGTTAGGGACGTAGTATCCGGAAGATCGTGGTCGGACATAGATGTTCCACTTCACGCCACGCGCTAACCCACCGCCGGGCTGCGGCCGGCGTCAATGATGGAGGATGTGATGAAGGAATTCTTGGTGGTCTCGCGCGACGGAAATCTGTCGTGGAACGAGAAGGCGGATAGGCCGGAGAGCTTCACGACATTCGCTGCGGCGGCGCGGCGCGCGAAGGAAGTTGCAACGTCCGATCCGGGGCCGGCGTTCGGCATCTACCAGCGCGTCTCCGAAGCGTGGTGCGATGTGGCGCCCGCCAAGGTGTCGGTCCGCAAATGACCACCCTCGCCGACGATCTGTGCTGGAGTCGCCTCGAAGCCATGCGCCTCGATGCCGGGGGCAACGCCGCCGGGGCCGCTGCGCTGCGGCGGATTGCGAAGGCGGCGGAGGGCGGGGCGTGGCGGACGATCGACAGCGCGCCGAGGGATGGGACGGCTGTATGGCTGCTGACCGATGGGGTGCCGTTCATTGGCTATTGCGACGCCGCGAATTGGCTTCACAAAGTTGATCGCTGGATGATCAAGAGCGGAGTGCGCCGCCGATCCGCAGATGACCAGCAGCGCGGCATTCCGGATGACATCTATGGCACATACGGGTTCGCAGAACCCACCCACTGGATGTCTTTACCGAAAGCACCCGCTCCCCGCCCCGCCCCGCCCGCACAGGAGCCGACCGATGACCGATGAAATCCGCCGCGAGGCGCTGATGGTCTCAAGCGGTGTTCCCGGGCGCGATCTATACCGCGACGGCAAGCGCATCAAAGTGTGGGGGTACTAATGCCTGACACCCTGGAACTCCGCGCCGGCCCGCATCGGGCGACGGTGCGAGTCGGCGAGATTCCCTCCTACATGAGTCGGTCTGTGGGGCCATGGCGATGGTCGGATCCCCACTGGCTTTGGCAGAAGTTTGAATCCTTCATACATCCCGAACCTAACAGCGGTTGCTGGTTATGGTCCGGAGGTGAGACCGGCGACGGCTACGGGCGGTTCTATAACGGCACGACGCAAGTATTGGCTCATCGGTTTGCCTTCGAGGCCCATCGAGGCGCAATACCGCCGGACAAGCAAATCGACCATCTATGTCGAATCCGCTGCTGCGTTAATCCGGATCATATGGAAATCGTGACTGGCGCTGAAAACACGCTCAGAGGCTTCTCACCATCAGCCCTCTGCGCTAGAAAAACGCACTGCGTCAATGGGCATGAGTTCACTCCAGAGAATACCTTGCGCGGGCAAGGTCGAAGGCAGCGCCGCTGCCGAACGTGCGACAACAATCGCCGTCGAAAGATGGAGGACGCACCGTGACTGAGGATCGGGCTTTTCAAGATGTGTTGGCTGAACGGCGGCGACAGATCGGAGTTGAAGGCTGGACGCCCGAGCATGATGACGCACACGATGATGGCGTGATGGCCGCCGCTGCGGCCTGTTACGCTATTGTCGACAACGAACAGGCCATGGAATGCGTCGAGTTCTTCGACAATCTGTGGCCGTGGAGTCGGAACTGGTGGAAGCCGACGGACCGTCGCCGCAACCTCGTCAAAGCCGCCGCGCTCATTATTGCGGAAATTGAGCGTATCGACAGGAACGCACCATGACCACCGGTCGCCCCTACGCCGATCCGAAGCACCCAGGCAACAAGCTGCGCCCGAGAGTGATGTGCGTTGAATGCGGCACGAAAGGCTGCATCACTTATTGGGGACCGTGGTGCTTTGCCTGCAACGTCGAGCGCATCGACCGGATCAACATGAGATTCGAGCCGGTGCGTAAGGCGTTGGGAGATGCACCATGACGGCGCCCGCGTCCAGCGCGCGGCTGGCGGCCCTTGCCGACCTGCACGAAAAGCTCGGTGATCCGCTGAGTAAGGAAACCGCCACCGCCCTGCGCGCGCTCATCGCGGCGCGGGAGTTTGTCCACGCATATACCACTGCATTGCCTACGGTCGGGACATCAGCGGCGCGCATTGCCATGCAAGAGATCGCTGAAGACCTGACCGCCATCCTCGGAGGAAGCCATGGCCGCTCGTGACGCGCTGCTGGCGCTGGCGGACGTGATCGAGGCGGCTGAGCTAAGCTGGCTAGCCCGGGGCGGCGATCCGCTTGACGGCGGCAAACACGACTACATCGCCGCCGCCGTCCGCGCGCACATCCTGAGCGACGCGGTGGTTGAGCGGGCCGCTGATGGCATCGGCATGCCGCGAGGCGTTGCGGCCACGCAAGGCGACCGAAAGGACGCCCGCGCCGCCCTGGCTGCGGCCGTGGGCGGAGAGGGAGGCGGGCATGGGTGATCCGACGACTGACGAGCTGATCGCTTGGGCTGATGGCTGGACGAAGGTGCTAGATGAATTTACGGGCAGTCGTGGCGACTGCGGGGAATGGACAATGCAAGATGCGGATGTCCGTATGTTCCGCGCCATCGCCGCCCGCCTGCGCGAGACGGCCGAGACGCCGAACCCGGACGGCCACGGTCCATGACGCGCGCCCTGACCG
>ERZ1292632.201-Hain-H43-01um-R2-201-length-62876-cov-7_pt1 | contig 62876 bp, 50 predicted proteins | sample MGYA00564407_ERZ1292632 | MGnify/ENA primary metagenome ERZ1292632 (study PRJEB36523, sample SAMEA6512637) | groundwater metagenome | collected 2019-01-08 | study: AquaDiva: Metagenomics assemblies of 32 groundwater samples | reverse complement strand
CCGGCACGATCACGCCGATCGCCGATATCCAATGGCTGCTCGACAACAAGCCGGCGGATTCGATGTTGCTGGTCGACGAAGCCTATCTGCACTTCTCCGAGGCGCCCAGCGCCGCCAGCCTGATCGGCAGCCGCAAGGACATCATCGTCATGCGGACCTTCTCCAAGCTGTTCGGCATGGCGGGCGTGCGCCTCGGCCTCACCTTCGCCGATCCTGAGGTGCAGAAGCGGATTATGCTGTTCGGCCCGTCCGCCGGCGGACTCGCCATTACCGCAATGCATTGCGGCAACGCCGTTTATACCGAAGCCGCGCTCATCAAGGCGCGCCGCAACGAAATGATCGGCAACCGCGACGAAACCATCGCCTGGCTCACCAAGAAGGGCATCGAGGTGCAGCCCGGCAGCCAGGCCAACATGTTCATGGTCAACTGGAAAAAGCCGGCCAAGGAGATGCAGGCCGCTCTGCTGGCCGCGCCGGAAAAGGTACAGATCGGCCGCAGCTGGGCGATCTGGCCCAGCGTCTCGCGCGTCACCGTCGGTTCGGCGGACGACATGGCGAAGTTCCGCGCGGCAGTGGACAAGGTTTACAAGGCTTAAGTTCAAAAGGGCTTTACGAAGGGGCAGGGGCGTCCGGGCGACCGGGCGCCCCTCGTCGTTTCGCGGTGTCCGGACCGCAGGGATCGAATCGCCGCCGCAACAGTTAAGGCGATGCAATCCAGATCAGATCGGGCTGGCTTGTCTCTATGGGCGGTCATCGGTATCGATCGATGCGGGTGGCTTTGCCGAGTGCTGACATCCGGGAGTCACTGGAGCATCGATGCGTGATGTTGAATTGCCGACGGAGCTTCGGGACTATTTCGATGCTTCGCCGATTGCCCTTTCGCTGGGCGCCGCCGATGGCGACAATCCTCTGTTGCTGACCAACCGGCGTTTTCGCGACCTGACCGGCTATGCGATGAGCGAGATCGTCGGCCAGAATTGCCGCTTCCTCCAGGGGAACAGCCGCAACGACGAGGCGCGCGAGGCGATCCACGCTTTCCTGCGCCATGACCGGCACGCCAATGTCCGCACGCCGATCGTCAATTTCCGCAAGGATGGGCAGCCCTTCGTCAACCTGCTCTATATGTCGAAGCTGCGCTCGCAGGCGGGCGCGGTGCGCTATATTTTCGCGTCTCAGTTCGATGTCAGCCGGTCCCAGCCAGAGAAGCTCAGCGACTATGACAGCAACCTGTCGGGGACGCTGGCGCGGCTGAGCCCGATGCTCGCCGAAAGCGGGATCGTGGTCGAAGGATCGCTGATGACCATCGCCAACGCCGCGGCGACGATCGCGCAGGCGAAGATGACCCTGGCCGATCTCGATCGGGGCAGCCTATTGTGAGCGAAGCGCGGCTTCCCGTGGTCGGCATCGGCGCGTCCGCCGGTGGGCTGGAGGCGCTGCGCGAGATGCTCGCACCTGCTCGCGCGCCGACCGGCATGGCCTTCGTCATCGTCCAGCATCTTGACCCCAATCATGAAAGCATGTTGGCGCAGCTGCTCGACCGGCACACGATGCTGGACGTGCTGCAATGCGAGGGCGGCGAGAAGATCGCGGCGGACAAGGTCTATATCATCCCGCCCGGCCATGGCCTTGCGATCCGCAACGGTGTGCTGGAACTGACCGAGTTCGCCCAGCCGCGCGGGCTGCGCCGCCCGATCGACGATTTCTTCATCTCGCTCGCCATCGATCAGCAGGCCGACGCCGCTTGCGTCATCCTGTCGGGCACCGGCGCGGACGGAACGACGGGCCTTCGCGCGGTCAAGGAACATGGCGGCGTCTGCCTGGTGCAGCAGCCCGAAAGCGCGCGCTATGACGGGATGCCGCTGTCTGCGGTGGGCACCGGCCTGGTCGATTATGTCAGGCAGCCGGGCGAGATGCTCGATTGCCTGTTCGCCTTCTTCAACCACCGCGCCACGGCGGACGCGCCTGAACAGGAAGCGGCGCTGGTCGCCGACCATGTCGATGACCTCTGCAAGGTGCTGCGGACCGCCGTGGGCCATGATTTTTCGGGGTATAAGCGCACCACGCTGATCCGCCGGGTCGAGCGGCGAATGCATGTGCTCGGCATCGGAACGGGGCGCAACTATCTGGCGCGGATCAAGTCCGACGCCGACGAGTGCGAGGCGCTGTTCCGCGACCTGCTCATCAACGTCACCCGCTTCTTCCGCGACACCGAATTGTTCGACCGGCTGCGCGACAAGGTGATCGAGCCGCTGGTGCGGCAGACGGAGGGAGAGGATATTCGCGTCTGGGTGCCCGGCTGCTCATCGGGCGAGGAAGCCTATAGCATTGCCATGCTCTTCGCCGAAGCGGCGCGGGCGCGCGGGGTCTCGCCCGCCACGGTGCAGATATTCGCGACCGACATCGACGAGCGGATGCTCCAGATCGCGCGGGAGGGCGTCTATCCGGCGTCGGCGCTGGCCGACATGCCGCTACCCTTACGCGAACGCTACGCCATTCCCCATGCCGAGCGGTTCACCATCGCGCCGCAGATCCGCGACATGATCCGCTTTTCCAACCACAGCATCGTCAAGGATCCGCCCTTTTCGCGCATCGACCTGGTGTCGTGCCGCAACCTCCTGATCTACTTCGACGACCGGTTGCAGCAGTCGGTGATGCCGCTGCTCCATTATGCGATCCGGCCTGACGGCTATCTGTTCCTCGGGCCGTCGGAAAGCGTGGGGCGGTTCGAGCATCTGTTTCCCGCCATCGACCAGCAGGCCCGACTGTTCCAGCGCGCGCCCGGCCCACCCAATTATCCCATCGACCTGCCCGGCCACATGCGCCAGCGCGATGCGCGCGGTGACGGGCGAAGCGACCGCAGCGGGGCGCGCACGGTGAGCGACGAGACGGCGGCGGTGCGGCGCATGGTCGATCGCTACGCGCCGCCCAGTCTGGTGCTGGACCAGGATGGCGGCATAATCGCCGCCTATGGCCGGCTTGGCCGCTATTTCGATTTCCCCGTCACCCGCACCGGCGGATCGAGCGCGATCAGCCTGGCGCGCGGCGGCCTGCGCACCGTGCTCGGGCCGCTGCTGCGCGAGGGCCGCGACGGGCGCAAGCGCGTGGTCGCGCGCGATGTGCTGGTCGCGTCGGAATATGGGCAGCAGCAGATCGACGTCGTGTGCGATCCGCTGCCCGACGGCACCCTGCTCTTCGTGTTCCGCGAGACCGCGCCGTTCCGCCCGGCGCTGGACGAGGATATCGGCGAGCTGGACGCCAGTGACGACCATGTCGATGCGCTGGAGGACGAACTGCGCGCGACGCGGCATCGGCTGCGATCGACCGTCGAGGAACTGGAGACGGCGAACGAGGAGCTGAAAAGCTCCAACGAAGAAATGATGTCGATGAACGAGGAGCTGCAATCGACCAATGAGGAGCTTTCGACCGTCAATGACGAGCTGAAGTCCAAGGTCGATCAGCTGACCGTCGCCAATTCGGACCTGCGGAATTTCTTCGAATCGACCGAGCTGGCGGTGATCGTGCTCGACAGCGACCTGCGCGTGCGCAGCTTCACCGAGGCGGCGACCGCTCTGTTCCCGTTGCAGCCGAGCGATCGTGGACGGCCGCTGGAGGATGTGTCCACGCGCCTTGCCGGAAGCGAATATCTGGACGACGCTCGGGCAGTTGCCGGTGGGAAGGCCGCGTTGCAGCGGCGGGTGACGACGCGCGATGGCGGGCGAACGCTGTCGCTTCGCACCTTGCCCTACCGCACGCAGGCCGGATCGGTGGACGGCGCGACCCTGGTGCTGACCGACATCACCGAAGCGCTGTCGATGGAGCGCGATCTCGCCGCCGAGCGCGAGCGAATGGACATGGCGATCCGCGCCGGCGGGGTCGCGGTTTGGGAATATCGCGTCGATACCGGCGAAGCGGTGATCGACGACCATGCGCGCGCCATATTGGGCATCGATCCGGCCGTGTCGCCGGACGATGCGGTCGGTCGCCTGTCGCGGCTTCACCCGGACGACCGGCCGATCTTCGATGCGGCGCTGGCGCAGGTGATCGCCGACGGCGGCGATTTTGAATGCAGCTATCGCGTCGTCCAGAATGGCGAGACGCGCCGGATCAAGAGTTTCGGCCGGATGATCGTGGATGATGGCCCGCGCCGGCTGGTCGGCGTCTCGATCGACATCACGCCCGAATATAGGCTGGCCGAAACCCGCGAGCTGATGCTGCGCGAGATGAACCATCGGGTGAAGAATCTGTTCGCGATCGTCGGCGGCATGATCTCGGCGGGCGCGCGCTCGCATGAGGATGTGCGCGCTTTCGCCGGCGACCTTCGCGAACGCATCGCTGCGCTCGGTCGCGCCCATTCGCTCGCCTCCCCCACGGGCGAGATGCAGGCGATCGACCTGGCTGAGCTGGTCGATGCGACCGTCGCGCCCTATCGCGATCATGCCGCGATCCGCATCGACGGGCCGAAGGCGCGGATCGAGCGGGCCTGCCTGTCTCCGCTGGCGCTGATGCTGCACGAATGGGCGACGAATTCGGTCAAATATGGGGCGTTGGGCGCACCCGGCGGCGCTTTGACGGTGAGTTGGGGCGCGGACGGGGACGGGCTGGACCTCATCTGGCGCGAGGAAAGCGGACGCGAGGTGACGATCGCGCAGGGAACGGGCTTCGGCACCATCCTGGTGGATACGTCGTCGCGGCAATTGGGGGCCAGCGTGACGCGGACGGTGGAGGATGACGCCTTCCTCATCCGCATCCATTTGCCATCGAAGGTATTGGCCGATGACTAAGACGGTGATGCTGGTGGAGGATGAACTGCTCGTCGCGTTCGACGTGCAGGACATTATCGAGGCGGCGGGTTTCGCAGTGGACGGCCCCTATGTGTCGGTGGCCGAGGCGGTGGCCGCGGTGAACGCGCACCTGCCGGCCTGTGCGATCCTGGACGTGCAATTGTCGGACGGAGAAGTGTTTCCGGCCGCCGATCTGCTGCACGAAGCGGGGGTGCCGATGATCTTCCATTCGGGCCATGCCGACGCCCTGTCGCTGCGCGACCGCTACCCGCACGCGATGGTGTGCGGCAAGCCCTGCTCGCCCTCGAAGCTCCAGGCGACGATCAGCGACCTGATGAACGATCAGCGATAAAATTCGCTCTCGATCTTCGAGAGGGTTTCAAAGCCGTCCCCGATATGATCGCGCATCGCCGCCTCGGCGCCCTCGGCGTCGCTGGCGAGGAACAGCGCAACCATGCGCTGATGATCGGCATTGGCGCGGCGCAGACGGGCTTCGTCGTAGAAGCTCTCGAACAGCAGCCGGTGGATCGGCACGTTGAGGCGCTTGAGCAATTCGGCAATGGTCCTGTTGCCGGAGCCTTCCACCACCAGCCGGTGCCATTCCAGATTGAGCCGCCCGAAGCGCTCGGGCGAGCGTTCGTCGACGCAGCGATCGAGCTGAGCTTGAAGATCGCGCAGCGACGCCTTCTGCTCGGCTGATCCGTGCCGCGCGAAATCGGCGGCGCATATCCCCTCCAGCGCGACGCGGGCGCGGTAGATCTGGCGCACTTCGTCCAGGCTGGTGCTCTTAACCGACGCGCCGCGAAATTCCTCGATCTGAACGAGCCCCTCGCCCTCCAGTCGCTGAAGCGCCTCGCGCACTTTGGAGCGGCTGGTGCCGGTCTGGCGGATGATGTCGACTTCGACCAGCCGCTGCCCCGGCACGAAGCGGCCGACGCGGATGCGTTCGCGAATCCAGTCCGCGACTTCGCTGCCGGTAAGGAGGGGAAGCGTTTCAGCCATGCGCGTCTTCTTCCATCGCTCGAACAATATTGTCAACAATATCGTCAGCCACTTTTTGATTGCACCCTTGTTGCCGATCGCCGATGAAATCGTCGACAAAATGGAGAGGGTGATGCGAGCCAGAAGGGCGATCGTTGCAGCGGCTGTGATGGCGCTATCTGCGGGCGCTTCGGCTGCAAGCCCGGAGGCGCGCTATCCCAACGTGCAGCGCCAATCGCTCTATGTTCCGGTGCGGGACGGCACGAAGCTGGCGGTCAACATCTACCGTCCAGCGAATGGCGACCGAGTCGAAGCCAGGCGGCTGCCGGTGATCTTCGTGTTCACCCCCTATCGCGCGCGGTTCCGGGCAGAGGACGGCACGATCAACGAGGTGGCGCTGAAGGACGACATGGCGCTGCGGTCGCTGATCGCGGCGGGCTATGTCGTGGCGGTGGCCGACATTCGCGGCAAGGGCGCGTCCTTTGGGACGCGCCGCGGCTTTCAGGACCGGACCGAGGCGCAGGACGGCCATGATCTGGTCGAATGGCTCGCGCGCCAGCCCTTCGCCAGCGGCAAGGTCGGGATGATCGGCTGCTCCTATCTGGGCGGCACGACCTTTCACACGGCGAGCACCGCGCCGCCGTCGTTGATAGCGGTGTTCGTCGGCGCGTCCGATCTCGACAAATACGCCTTCGTGCGGCGCGGCGGCATTACGGCCCAGTTCAATACCCGTCCCGACGAGCCGGCGAGCGTCGATCTCGCCAGCCTGCCGGTGGATGCCGACAAGGACGGGGCGGACCTGAAAGCGGCCGTCGAGGCTCATGCTCGCAACACGCCGATGGCGGCGCTCTGGTACGGGATGCCCTATCGCGACAGCGTATCGCCGCTGACCGGCAACGCCTTTTGGCAGGAAGTCCGCGTCTATAGCTATCTGGACGCGATCCGAAAGGCGGGCATCGCCACCTATTTCTGGGGCAACTGGCAGGACGAGCCGACCGCCCAGTCGATTCTGAGCGCGGCGAACATGCCGGGTTCCAAATTTCTGGCGGGGCCGGGCAGCCATTGCGTGCCGCCGCCGGGCTTCGATTTCGCCGGCGAGGTGCAGCGTTACTTCGATCATCATCTTAAGGGCGCCGATAATGGCGTCGATCGAGCGCCGCGCGCGACCTATTGGGTCGAGGGGCTGGACGGGAAGGGCGGCTATGTCCGCTCGGCCGCGCTGCCGGGCGAGAAGGCGACGCCGGTGCGGTGGCATTTGACCGGCGGCCGGAGCGCCACGGCGCGGTCGGTCAATGACGGGCTGCTGGCGATGCGGCCACAGGGCAAGGGCGTCGATCGCTTTACCGTCCGCTACGACCTGCCGCCTGCCGATTATTTCGCCTTTTGGGCCAAGCCGATGGACGACAAGGGGCTGAGCTACACCAGCGCGCCGCTCGCCCGGCCGATGACGCTGATCGGCTATCCAGTGGTGCATCTGCGCCTGTCCGCCGACAAGCCCGACGCCACCATCTTCGCCTATCTGGATCAGGTGGGCGCGGACGGGAAGGCGGAGGTCGTGGCGTTCGGTCGCCTCGCTCTGTCGCACCGCAAGGAGGGCAAGGCGCCCTACGCCACCATGGGCCTGCCCTATCATTCGGGGCTGAAAGCCGACGTCGCGCCGCTGCCGCCGGGAACCGAGGCGGATCTCGCGATCGACCTGACGCCAGTCTCGCGGGTCGTGCCCGCCGGCGCGCGGCTGCGCGTGACGATCGCGGGCGCCGATCCGCGCCAGCGCAACCTCAAGGATATTCAGCAGACGCCGCCGCCGACCATCAGCGTCCGGCGCGGGGCGGGCGATGGGTCGTGGATCGACCTGCCGTTGGCGCAACCGACGACGAAGTGAGCGGTCAGAACAAAGGACGCCGCGCAAACTCCAGGGGAAGGATGAACAGCATGAGGAAGAGCGAAGGAGGCCGGGCGCTGAGCGTGCTGGCGATGGGCACGAGCTTGATGGCGCTGGCCGGGCCGGCGATGGCGCAAGAGGCGCCCCAGGAGGCGACGAGCGCCGCCGACATCGTCGTCACCGGCAGCCGCGTGCGCGGCGCGACTCCGGTCGGTTCCACCGTCACGACGCTCGGCCGCGCCGAGATGGAGGCGTCGAGCGCCGTCACCGTCGACCGCATGATTAAGGAAATCCCGCAGGTCTTCGACTTGGGCGTATCCGAAAATTCGCGCGGCCAGTCGGGCGGCAGCGGGAACATCACCTATGGCAACTCGGTCAATCTGCGCGGCATCGGCCCTTATGCGACATTGGTGATGATCGACGGCCATCGCGTCACCAACAACAGCCGCTCGATCGACCCGTCCGTCCTGCCGTCGCTCGGCGTCGAGCGGGTCGAGGTGGTGGCGGACGGCGCATCGGCCATTTACGGGTCGGACGCTGTCGCCGGCGTCGTCAACCTGATCCCGCGCCGGTCGCTGGACGGCGGCGAAGTTTTCGCGCGGTCGGGCATATCCGACCGGGGCGACTTCAGCGAGAAGACGCTGGGCGCGGCGATCGGCAAGGTGTTCAGCCGCGGCCAGATCATGGTCGCCTATGAGCATGTCGAGCGATCGAACCTCAGCGGCGACGACCGCTCCTTTTTCACCAGCGACCAGCGGCGGTTCGGCGGCGGCGACTACCGCATCCCCCGCTGCGCGCCGGGCAATATCAACGCCAACGGCACCACCTACGCGATCCCGCCAGGCGGGGTGACGCAGGCGACGGCGGGGTCGCTGGCGGCGGGCACGATCAACCGCTGCGACGAACTGACCAATCAGGATCTGATGCCGGAGCAGAATTACGACTCGGTCAACAGCACCGGGCGGTTCGATGTCACTGACTGGCTCAGCGTCTTCTACGACGGCTTCTATTCCAAGCGCGAATTCTACCGCAAATCGGGCTTTTCCAACGCGCGGCTGACGGTGCCGCAGACCAACGCCTTCTTCGTGCGGCCGGCGGGCTTCACCGGGACCAGCTATACGCTCGACTATAATTTCAGGGACGATGTGCCGGTGAACGACAGTTTCGGCTATGCCAGGAGCTGGCAGATCACGCCGGGCGTGCGCGCGAAGCTGCCCTATGGGTGGGAGGCCGAGGCGCTGTTCGGCTATGGCAAGACCAATGATTTTTCAGGTTCCTACTTTGGCATCAACAATGCCGCGCTGAACGCCGCGCTGGCGAGCAGCAACCCGGCGACGGCGTTCGATCCCTATGGCCTTGGCCGCACCAGTGACGCCGTGCTGGCGACGCTGGCGAACCAGATATTCCTCGCCCCCACCAACGGCCGGCTGAAAACCTATGAAGCGCGGCTCAACGGTCCGCTGTTCCGCCTGCCGGGCGGCGAGGTGAAGCTGGCGGCGGGCTATGAGCGGCAGGATTTCACCGTGGCGCTCGGATCGGCGCGCGGCAATCCGACGGTGCCGATCACGTTCCGCAACTTCGGGCGGAAGGTCGATTCGCTCTATGCCGAACTCTATGTGCCGATCTTTGGGCCGGACAATGCGACGGGCGGGTTCCAGCGGCTGGAGCTGAACGCGGCCGTGCGCCACGACAAATATAGCGACGTCGGCACCACCACCAATCCCAAGTTCGGCATCAACTGGCAGCCCTTCCAGGCGCTGAAGCTGCGGGCGAGCTATGGCACGTCCTTCCGCGCGCCGACGATCCCGGAGATTTACGGCAATTCGAACAATCTCTTCGGCCAGAGCTACCAGAACCCGGCCGGCGGCGCACCGCTTCAGGGCTATGCGCTGTCGGGGCCGAACCTCGATCTCCAGGCGGAGACAGCGACGACATGGTCGGTCGGCGCGGACTTCGAGCCGCTGCCTAATCTGCGATTTGGGGTCACTTACTGGGACGTCAAATATGAGAATCAGGTGCTCGCCAACCTCTCCAACCTCGCGATCCTGGGCAATGAGGCGCAATATGCCGGCACCGGCATCATCCTGCGTGGCGCGGAGGCGGCGGCGCGGGTGCGCGAACTGCTGGCCCAGGGCGTCACGCTGGCGGGCGGCTCCTTCCCCGGCGGCGATCCGAACAATGTCACCCTGTTCGTCGACGGCCGGTCGCAGAATCTGGGCGTGTCGGTGACGCGGGGCATCGACTTTACCGGCACATGGAACGCCGAACTGGGCGCGTCCGACAGGCTGACGGTCAATGTCTCGGGCACGTACCTCACCAAATATATGGTGGCGGTGACTCCGGTGGCGCCGTTGATCGACCGCAAGAATTACATCTTCAATCCGCTGAAGTTCAAGGCGCGCGCCAGCGTGACCTGGGACCACGGACCGTTCAGCGCGCGGGTGCTGGCGACCCATGTCGGCGGCTATTACAATAATCTGTCCAATCCGGGGCAGAAGGTGGACAGCTATACCCCGATCGACCTGACGCTCACCTGGCGGATCGGCGACCAGAAGGCAGACGGCTTCTTTGAAAAGGGCATGACCTTGGGCTTTGAAGTGCGCAACCTGTTCGACACCGACCCGCCCTATGTCAATCTGGCGCCCAGCGGCAACGGCAGCGGCGGCTATGACGCGACGGCGAGCGATCCGATCGGCCGCCTGTTCGCAGTCAGCGTCCGCAAGTCCTTCTGAGCGAACGGAGCGTGGGACAGGCGGCGATCTCGATCCTGCTGACGGGCGATCTGGTTCTGGACGAACCGGACGGCGCCCATTGGCTGGAGGGGATCGCGCCCGCGCTTCGTTCCGCCGATTTGTCGATCGGCCATCTGGAAGTGCCGCATACCCGGCGAGGCGCGGAGCTGAAGGGCGATGTGCCAGCGCCCGGCGCGCCGCCGGAAAATCTCGCCGCGATCGCGCAGGCGGGGTTCGGGATGCTGAGCCTGGCGGGCAACCATATCGCCGATTGCGGGGCGGAGGGGATCGCCGATACGATCGCCGGACTCGATGGGTTGGGCGTGGCGCATACGGGCGCGGGGCTGACGCTGGCGGCGGCGCGGCGGCCGGCGGTGACGGTGGTCGGCGGGATGGCGGTAGCGCTGCTCAGCTATAATTGCGTCGGGCCGGAAATGAGCTGGGCCGGCGAGGACCAAGCGGGGTGCGCATATCTGAGGATCGAGACGGCCGATGGCGCACCGATTGCGCCGGCGGCCGACCTTGCCATTCTGACCGAGGAGGCGGTCGAAACGCTGCGCGCCGACATAGCGACCGCGCGGGATCAGGCCGATCTGGTGCTGGTCGCGCTGCACAAGGGCATCGTCCATACGCCCGCGCGGCTTGCACCCTATGAGCGCGCTGTGTCGCACGCCGCGATCGAGGCGGGGGCGGACGCGGTGACCGGCCATCATGCCCATATCGTGCGGGGGATCGAATTTCATCGGGGCAAGCCGATCTTTCACGGCCTCGGCAATGGCTGCGTCGTGACACGGGCTTTAAGTCCCGCGCAGGATCATCCCGCGCGCGCCGCCTGGGCGCAGCGGCGCAAGGCGATGTTCGGGTTCGAGCCGGACCCCGCCTATGGCCTCGCGCCCTTTCATCCCGAGGCGGTCAACGCCTTTATCGGCCGCCTGTCGGTGGGGCAGGACGGAGCAATCCGGGCGGGCATCGTCCCGGTCCATGTCGAGCCGCCCGGACGCCCGGTGCTGGCGTCGCCGGAGCGGGCGGAGGAGATCGGAGCCTATGTCGAGCGCATCACGCGCGAAGCCGGATTGTCGGCGATTAAGATCGGAGCGGATGGTTGGGTGAGCGAGGAGACGGCATGAACGCCGCGCGGCAGGCGATGACATGGGTGGCGGGCGCGGCGTTGATCGCAGCGGCTTTGCTCAACGTGCTGGCGGTGCTGGGGCGGCATACGGGGCTGCCGCTGAAAGGCGCGATCGAGGTCATCCAGCTCGCCGTGCTGGTCGCCGGATCGCTGGCGCTGATCGCGGCGACGCTGGCGCACAGCCATGCGCGGGTGCACCTGCTGCTCGACCGGCTGAGCGGCGCGGCGCGCGAATGGGCCGAGCGTGTCTGCACCGCCCTGACGATGCTCCTTTACCTGCTGCTTCTGGCCGGATCGGTCTGGCTGGCGATCGACCTGTGGGACGCGCAGGAGGTGAGCGAGCTGGTCGGCGTGCCGTGGCGCTTCATGCGGCTGTTCCTCAACCTCTCGCTGGTGGTGATCCTGATCCTGCTCGCGCGGCAGCTGGTGGAGCGCCGCGAGCCATGACCTTGGCGACACCGGGAACCGGCCTGATCGGCCTTGTCATCCTCTTCGTGCTGCTGCTGGGCGGGGTGCCGATCGGCGTGTCGCTGGGGCTGGTCGGCATCGGCGGCCTCGTGGTCGCGCTGGGGTTCGAGGCAGCGATCATCAAGGGCGGCGTCGTCATCGTCGAGACGCTGACCCGGTACGAACTCGGCACATTGCCTTTGTTCATGCTGATGGCGCATCTCTTCTTTTCCGCCAATGCCAGCCGCGATCTGTTCGACGCGGCGGCCAAGCTGATGGGGCATCGGCGCGGCGGCCTCGCCTATGCGTCGGTCGCGGGCTGCGCCGGTTTCGGATCGATCAACGGGTCGAGCCTGGCGACGGCGGCGACGATCGGGCTGGTGGCGCTGCCGGAGATGCGCAAGCGCGGCTATTCCGACGCGCTGGCGACCGGCACGGTGGCGGCGGGCGGCACGCTGGGGCAGATGCTGCCGCCGTCGGGCGCGCTGATCGTCTATGGCATCATCGCCGAACAGTCGATCGGCAAGCTCTTCACCGCGACGCTGATCCCCGGCATCTCCCAGATGCTGTTCTACTGCCTCGTCGTCTGGCTGCTGGTGCGGTGGAAGCCGTCGATCGCGCCCGTGGGCGAGCGGGCGAGTTGGGGCGAGCGGGGACGGGCGCTGCTGCGGATCGCCGACATGCTGCTGCTGCTGGGCATCGTGCTGGGCGGGATCGTGCTCGGCTGGTTCAGCCCGTCCGAAGCCTCGTCCATCGGCACGGCGGGGGCTTTGCTCATCACCGCATGGCGGCGCAGGCTGACGAAGGAGGTGCTGTTCCGCGCTTTCTCCGAGACGCTGCGAACGAGTGGCCTCATCTTCCTGGTCATCATCGGGGCGCTCAGCTTTTCCATCTTCATCAGCGTGACCGGCATCACCGAAGCGGTGGGAAGCGGCGTTACCGAGCTGGGTATGGGCACGATCCCGACCTTGCTGGTGGTGGCGGCGATCCTGCTGCTGCTGGGGTCGGTGCTCGACGGGTTGGCGCTGATGCTGCTGACGACGCCGATCCTGCTGCCGGTGGTTGAGGGAGTGGGGATGTCGCCCATCTGGTTCGGCATCTTCATCACCAGGGCGATGGAGATCGGCTTCGTCCATCCGCCGCTCGGCATGAACCTCTATGTCATCCAGGGGGTGGCGAAGGACGTGCCGCTGGGGCGCATCTTCCGGGGCGTGCTGCCCTTTCTGGCGAGCGACCTTATCCACCTGCTGCTGCTGATCCTCTTCCCCGCGATGGCGCTGTGGCTGCCGTCGATGTTCGGACAATGACCATGATCTATTATGTCGGCCCCGACCTTCCCCATGATCTGCTCGCCGCGACCGGGCGCTGCGCCGGGCCGCTGCCCTGGCGGATCGACCGGGCCATGCCAGCGGCCGACCAATGGCTGGAAAGCAAGTTTCCGCTGTGGGCGCGGTCGATAGTGGAGGATTGGGCGAACAGCGAGTGGGACAGCTGTGAGGCGGTTATCTTCTCGCGCGCGGACGACGCGGCGCAGCGGCTTTATTATTATATCTGCGAGCTGCGGCGGCAGGGGGTGATCGGGGGGCCGGAGCCGCTGATCTTCGACGCGGCGACGATCCCGAGAGCGAGCAGCGGGCGGCAGATGGCCGCGGCAGTGCGGGCGCTGGCGGAGCGGCTAGGGATCGACGCTGCGGGACTGGCGCGAGGCATAAGGGAGACGAATGCGCGACGCGCGGCTGTCGTGGCGGAGCAGGAGGACGGGCCGGTCTGCCTGATCGCGGGGACGCCGCCGCCGGATCGACGGCTGCACGAGATGGTCGAGGCGGCTGGGTGGCGCGCCGCCGGGGCTACTCTGGCGGAGAGCTGGGGCGCTTTGGGGCCGATGGTAGGCGAGGGGGACGATCCCTTTGTCGCTATTGCGGCGCAATTGCATGACAATGTGATGGGAAGCCGGGCTTTTCATGACCGGGCGGCGGCGCTGATCGCCGATGTGCGGCGGATCGGCGCGCGGCGGGTGCTGTTGTGGTTCGCCGAGGAGGATGAGGCGCGGCTCTGGGACGTGCCGGCGCAGCGGGCGGCGCTGGCGGCGGAAGGCATACCGGCGCTGGTGATGACGCGGCGCGACTGGCGCGCCAATGGCGACGAAGCAGAGGAGATTGGACGATTTCTGGAAGGGGTTGCGGCATGAGACCGCTGGAAGGTCATCGCGTCGCGGTGCTGGGCGGCATGGGTAAGCGACCGCTGGCGCGCTATCTGGCGTCGCTCGGCGCGGAATTGGGCGGGCCGGTCGAAGGCGCGTCCTTCGTGATCGACGATATCGGGCTGGAGGGGCTCGAGGGCATCGATATCCCTGAGACGGCGGTGCATGTGTCGGTGACGACATTCGGGTCGGGTGGGCCACGATCGGGGTGGAAGGGCGGCGAGTTCGTCGCGTCGGCCATGGGCGGCGCGCTGCGGGTGACGGGCGAGCCGGATCGGCCGCCGGTCAAGGAAGCGGGCGACGCCTGCACCTTCCATGCGGACATGGTCGCGGCGAGCGGGGCGATGGCGGCCCATTATGCGCGCGGGACGCATGGGCGCGGCCAGCATGTCGACGTGTCGATCCAGCAGGTCGCGTTCAGCCGCAACTTCAACGGCATCCTGTGCTGGCAGTTCGACCGGCGCAAGCTGGCGCGGGTCGGCGGGGCGCTGGCCTATGGCAAGGCGACGGTGCGGGCGATCTGGAGCCTTGCGGACGGCTGGTGCTTTCATTCCCTGATGACCGGGCGGTTGGGGGCGCCGGCGAACCAGGCGCTGTCCGACTGGATGGACGAAGTGGGGATGCCCAATCCGCTCCAGGGTACCGATTGGCTGAAATATAACCGATCCACGCTGCCGGCCGAGACGCGCGCGGTGTGGGAGGCGGCGATCGCGGCCTTCTTCGCGTCGCGCACCAAGGCGGAGATCGCGATCGAAGGCTTGCGGCGAGGGATCAACGCCTGCGTCGCCAACGAGCCGGCCGATGTTCTGGCCGACCCGCATCTGGCGGCGCGGGGCTTTTTCGAAACGCCATCGGGACTGCCCGAGCGGTTCGCGTCGATCCGGGCAGGGCAGGCCGTCGCCGCGCCGGCGGTTCACACCGGCGACCGGCCGGGGCCGCTCTCAGGGGTGAAGGTGCTGGATTTCGCCTGGGCGCTGGTCGGGTCGATCACCACCAAGACGCTGGGCGATCTGGGCGCGGAGATCGTGAAGATCGAGAGCCGGACGCGGCCGGACCTCGCGCGGCTGGACGTGCAGGTGGCGGCGTCGAAGGCGGGCGAGTGGGACGACAAGCCCTGGTTCGCGCATCTCAACAGCTCCAAGCGCAGCCTGTCGCTCAACATGAAGAAGCCGGAGGCGCGCGAACTGATCGATCCGCTGATCGAGTGGGCGGACGTGGTGGTGGAGAATTTCTCGCCCGGCACGATGAAGAAGCTGGGCCTCGATTATGACGCGCTCGCCGCACGCGATCCCGGCATCGTCATGGTGTCGGGCAGCGTGTTCGGGCAGAATGGGCCGATGGCGCAGGAATGGGGCGTGGACGGGACCGGCGGGGCGCTTTCGGGTCGGACCTTCCTGACCGGCTATCCCGATGGCGATCCGGTGATCCCCGGCGCGGTGCCCTATGGCGACGTGATCGTGCCCTTCGTGATGGCCGGGACGGTCGCGGCGGCGCTCCAGCATCGGCGCGAGACCGGGCGGGGATGCCATATCGATGCGTCGATGTACGAGATTTGCGTACAGCAGATGCGCGACCCGCTGGCGGCGGCGCGGCGGGGCGAGCGGCCGCGGCGGATGGGCAACGCCGATCCGGGTATATTCTTTCAGGATGTGTTCCCGGCGGCAGGCGCGGATCGCTGGGTGGCGATCAGCCTGTTTGGGCAAGAGGACCGCGCGCGGCTGGAGGCCGTGACCGGGCCGGACATCGCCGCCTGGACGGCAGCGCGCGAGGATCATGCCATCGCGACCGAGCTACAGGCGGCGGGGATCGCCTGTGGCGTGGTGCAGGACAGCGAGGATATGATCGAGCGCGATCCGCAGCTTGCCGGGCGTGGCGCGCTGGTGACGCTCGATCATCCGCTGCTTGGCCCCTTCGGCCATATCGCGACGCCGATCGTCTTCTCGCGCGACGCCTTCCAGCCCTACCGCGCACCGCGCATGGGCGAGCATGTGCGGGAGGTCGCGCGCGATCTTTGCGGTCTTTCCGACGCGCGCATCGCCGAGCTGGACGCGGCAGGAGTTTTCGAATGAGCGACACCGTCACCGCGCCTTCGGGCCAGCGCAGCCGCAAGCATCTCGCCTGCACCGCCGCCGCCAGCGCCTATCAGAAGCAGTTCGGCGTGGACCTGAAGCGCCGGGTGGTGGATGAGGGCGAACCCTTCGCCATCGTGCAGGCCGACACGCCGCACGAGATATTCCATGTGATGGACATCCCGATCATCACCAACCAGTGGTGGTCGGCCTATATCTCCGCCAAGCAGCTGTCGAACCGCTATTTCGAGGTGATGGCGCAGCATGGCTATCCCGAAAATGGCTGCAAATATTGTTCGCTGGGCCTCGCCTGCACGTTGGCGAACGACCCCGCGACCGCGCCATGGGGCGGCCTGCCCAAGCCGACGGTGCTGGTCGCGCGGCTGACCTGCGACTGCATCCAGCATGTGTTCGGCCAATGGGCCAAGGCGCTGGGCACCGAATTCTTCCCGATGGAGGCGCCGGCCTGGGAGCATAAAGACCCGCGCTGGTTCGCGCATAGCCGGACCGACTGGCGGACGGTCTATGACGCGGATCGCATCGCCCTGATGGTCGAGGAGATGCGCGACCTCATCACTTTGCTGGAGAACCGCACCGGGCGGCGCTTCGACGAGGCGAAGCTGCATCATCTGATGGAGCGGATCAACGAGCAGGAGGGCTATATCTGGGAGGCGGCGCAGGCGATCGGCACGGCGCGGCCCTGCCCGGTCTCGATCGCCGAGCAGATGCCCAACACGATGATCCCGCAATGGCATCGCGGCTCCGACTGGGCGGTGGCGCACGCCAAGCGCTTTCGCGACGAGGTGATGGAGCGGGTGGCGAGCGGCGCGGGCGCGGCGGCGACCGAGAAGCTGCGCCTTATGTGGATCGGCGCGGGGGTGTGGCACGATCCGGGCTTCTATCAGGCGCTGGAGGAAAGGCTGGGTGCGGTGTTCGTCTGGTCGATGTACATGCCCTTTGCCGGGCCGCAATATATCCGCGAATTGCAGGGCCAGCCGATGGACGCGCTGGCGAGCCGCATCTGTTCGATGAACGAGGTGCTGCACCTGCCGCCCTGGATGAACGGATGGATGACGAGCGAGGCGGAGCGGTGCGGGATCGACGCCTGCGTCGTGCTGCTGCCGCCCGACAATCGCCTGTCGCAGTCGGGGACGAAGATCACCGCGCTGTCGCTGGAGGCGGCCGGGGTGCCGGTGCTGTCGATCGATGCGGACATGGTGGACGCGAAAAATTGGGATCATGACCATATGGTGAGCATGGTCGCAGATTTCCTGCACGCGCGGGGGCTGGCGTGAGGTTTGCCGCGTTCCTGCCCCTGCTGCTGCTCGCCGCCTGCGCGCGGCCCGCGCCGCCGGGGGTGACCATACTCACCTATGCGTCGCCCTACAGCCCCAATCATCCGTTCAGTAAGGCGGACCAGGCATGGATGGCCTTTGTCGAGCAGAAGTCGGGCGGGCGGCTGCGCATCCGGCCGAGCTGGTCGGGGGCGCTGCTGTCGTCCGACATGTCGATGGAGGAATTACGCCATGGGGTCGCGGACGTGGGCCTCATCACCCCCATCTATGCGCGGGGCGGCACCCATCTGCTGCGCATCCAGACGGGCTTCTACAGCGGCGCGGACAGCATCGAGGCGCAGCTGGCGCTGTATCGCTGCATCGCTGCCGCCAATCCCGAGATCGGGCACGAACTGGAAGGGCTGAAGGTGCTGGCGGTACAGGGCGGGTCGCTGGCCGGGGTAGTGACGACCGGGCGGCCGGTGCGGAGCCTCACTGATCTGCGCGGGCTTCGGCTGCGCGCGCCGACCGAGTTGCTGACGGTGCTGGAATCGCTGGGTGCGGACCCGGTCAACATGCCGATGGCGGACGTCTATTCGGCGATGGCGAAGGGCGTGATCGACGGCGTGATCGCGCCTGGCGATACCTTCCGGTCGCTGCATTTCGCCGAGGTCGCGGGCTACTACAACACGTTGGCCATTCCGCGTGGCGCCTATCCAGCACGGGCCATGGGCATGGCGCGCTGGAACAGCCTTACCCCTGAGCAGCGCGCGATCCTGACGCAATCTCAGGGCGTGTGGGAGGCGGCGCTCAGCCGCGAGATCGTCGCCGCGTTCGACAAGGGCATGGAAGAGGCGCGCAAGAGCGGTGTCGCGATCAGCGGCGTGCCCGCCGCCGAGCAGAGGCGTTTCGACGCGCTTTACCTGCGCGATGCCGCCGCCAATGCGCGGGCGCTCGATCGGTTCGGGATCGACGGCATGGCCGCGTTCCGATCCGCCCGCGCGTCGGTTCGCGGCAAGAATTACATAAAGTGCGCGCCGTCGCAGGCCGATGCCACGGGTGCCCGCAAACCTGCTTCGGAGACATTATGACCCAGCCGCTCGCCGGCATCCGCATCGCGGATTTCAGCCATGTCATGGCCGGTCCCTACGCGTCGCATCTGTTGCAGCTGATGGGCGCGGAGGTCATCAAGATCGAATCGCCGCGCGGCGATGCGTTTCGATCCTATGGCGCGGACCGTCGTTATGACGGCCTGTCGCCGGCCTTCATGGCCGCGAACGCGGGCAAGAAGTCGATCGTGCTGGACCTGAAGGACGCCGCCGATCTCGATATCGCCCGCCGGATCGTCGCGCGCAGCGACGTGCTGCTGGAGAATTTCCGGCCCGGTGTGATCGCGCGGCTGGGCCTCAGCTACGAGGCCGCCTGCGACCTGCGGCCCGACATCATCTATTGCTCGGTGTCGGGCTATGGGCAGAAGAGCCCGCAGCGCGACTGGCCGGCGATCGACAATATCGTGCAGGCGACCAGCGGCATGATGATGCTGAGCGGCGAGGAAGGCGACCCGCCGGTGCGGGTGGGCTTTCCCATCGTCGATACGCTGACCGGGCAGACGGCGGCGCTCGCCATCCTGTCTGCGCTGGTGCGGCGGATGCAGGGGGCGGGGGGCAGCTATATAGACGTGTCGATGTTCGACGCGAGCCTGGCCTTCATGACGTCCGCGCTGACGCCCTATCTGGTGACGGGGCAGGCCATGTCGCGCATGGGCAATACCGGCTATAGCGGCCTGCCCACCGCTTCGCTCTTCACGACGCTGGATGGGCGGCAGGTGTCGCTGGGCGTGGTGCAGCCCAACCAGTTCGACGCGCTCGCCCGCTTCGTCGGGCGGCCGGACTGGCTGGAGAACCCCCTGTTCGCGACGCCGGAGGCGCGCCGCGCCAATTTCGACGCGATGAAGGCGGAGCTGGAAACGGTGATGGCGACGCGCACCGCGCAGGAGTGGGAAAGCAGCCTCAGTGCCGCCGGGATACCGTGCGGCATGGTCCGCCGGGTCGATGAGGCGGCGGCGCTGGCGGGGGAGGATGCTCTGATTACGGTCGCGGTCGAGGGGCTGCCGGGTGACGGCGCGGTGCGCCTCCCGGGGACGGGATTCCATATGGAGCCGGGGCATATCGCGACCGACGCGCCGCCCCGCCTCGACCAGCATCGCGAGGAGATACTGGCCTGGCTGGAAGAGGACGCGCTTTAACGGTTGGCGGCGGAGAAGGTCCGGTCGAGCCAAGCCATGAAGCGGTCGAGCCAGAGGGCGGAGGGAAAGTCGAAGGCGGGCACTTCGTAGCTGTGCAGCTCGGCCGGGCGGTCCGCCTGCTTCCACATCGAGAAGAGCGCGACAAGGCCATCGGTGACCGCGCCATGGTTGCTGTCGGTGGCGAGGAACAAGGGCGGGGCGTCCGTCGGCACGGCCACGTCCTGCAGGGCGGGGCCGTAGAGCGAGGCGACGAAGATCGGGCGGTCGGACGGGGCCTGCGCCAGCAGCGTGCCGATCGCGACGCCGCCGCCCGCCGACGTACCCATGAGGCCGATACGCTTTGGATCGATGCGCCAGTGCGCGGCATCCTGCCGGATCATCGCCATGGCGCGGCGCGTGTCGGCGACCGCCATCTCCAGCACTTGCGTCAGTTGGGCATTGCCGGGCGCGGGATTGGCGTTGGCGTTGCGGATGTCCATGCGCGGGAATTTGGGCGCGGGCATGGGACCGGCACGCGGCGGGCTGGGCGGCGGGGGCGGCATCTGGAGGATGCGATATTTGAGCAAGAAGGCGGCGATGCCGGCGTCGTTCAGCCGGCGAATGACGCTGCGCGTGTCATCATCGACCCCCAGCAGCCGCAGGCCGCCGCCCGGCAGGATGATGACCGCCATGCCATTGGCCTTGCCCTTGGGCGGCAGATAGGCGGTGAAGGAGGGCGCGCTGACGTTAAAATAGGTGATGCCGTCGCCCGTCTTGCGGGCTTCCTCCGGCCGGGTCCAGTTCTCGGAGCCGGGCGCGGGGCCGGCATAGAGCGGGCGCACTTCCTGCGCGGCGGCGCCGGATAGGGTGAGGCCGATCGCGCCTGTCCATGCCAGAATATGCCGCGCTATCGCCCTCATCCGCTTATCCTTTCTGCTGATTTCAGCGGAAAGTGCAGCCCGGCAGCGGGTGATGCAAGCGTTTTCATAATACCTTCATGCGCTTTCGCGGGCGATGACCCGGAAATGCACGTCGATGGCGGCGGGCCGGGGCGGATCGCCGGCGGCGCGGGCCTTGAGCACGCGGATCGCCTCGCGCGCGATGTGGCGGCCATCGATATCGACCGAGGTGATAGTGGGGCGCATGTCGCCCGCCAGCCGCAGATTGCCGAAGCCGATGACCGCGAGCTGATCGGGCACGCGGACGCCCGCGCATTGCGCCTCCACGATCAGCCCCTGGGCGATCCAGTCGGAGCCGCAGACCACGACATCGGGCGGGGTCGCCAGATCGGCCATGCCGCGAAAGGCGAGCCGCCCCTGACCGAAATGGCTGGGGACCGGCACGTCGATCTGGCTCGGCGCGCTGCCGCCCTCGGTCGTCCATCGCTCGATGAAGCCGCTCGCGCGCTCCTGCGCACGCGGAGATCGCGGCACCACCAGATGGGGCTGGCGATAGCCCCGGCTCCGCAGAAACTGGGCGATCTCATGCCCGACGGCGCGGTGGGAAAAGCCGATGGCGACGTCGATCGGATCGTCCGGCAACGCCCAGGTTTCGATCACGGTCGCGGGCTGTTCGCGCAGCCGGCGGCGCGCGTCCGCATCGGTCAGGATGCCCGTCAGGATGATGGCGTCCACCCGGCGCGACAGGGCGGCATTGATCTGCTGGTCGAGCAGGCGATTGTCCGCGCCGGTCAGCGCCAGCATGACGCTGCTGCCGTCGGCCGCCAGTTCCTCGATCATCGCCTCGACCGTGTCGTTGAAGATGGACTGGGCGATTTCGGGCACCAGCACGGCGATCAGCCGCGACCGGCTGGAGGCGAGCGCGCCGGCGTTGAGGTTCGGCAGATAGCCGGTTTCCTCGACCGCCTGCTGGATGCGGCGCGCGGTCGCCGCCGCCACCATGCCCGGATTGTTGAGATAGCGCGACACGGTCGCCGCTGAGACGCCGGCCAGACGGGCCACTTCATCAAGCCGGGGAGCGCGGGGCAAGGCCATGACGCCGCTATGCCGTATCGCGGCGCCGCTTGAAAGCCGTTTCATGGTGCAGGCGCGACCGGGATGGTTCGGTTGACGGGGCAACGAAAAACATGTTTGTCGGCTGGCATATGGGACAGCAGATCGACGAAATCGGCCCTTTGGCGCCGCTGATGGGCTATCATCTTCGCCGGGCGTCGGGCGCGTTCGCGGCGGACTTTGCGGCGGCGGTCGAGGGCACGGGGATGCGGCAGGTGCTGGTCGGCGTGCTGGCGGTGGTCTCGGGCAATCCGGGCATCAAGCAGGGGGAAGTCGGCGCGATCCTGGGGATCAAGCGGGCGAACATGGTGTCGCTGATTACCGAACTGACCGAGGCCGGATATCTGACGCGCGAGGCCAATCCCACCGACAAGCGGGTCGTGGCGCTGCACATCACCGATGCCGGGCGCGCGATGCTCGACCAGTGCGTCGCGCGCATCACCGCGCATGAGCAAAGGATGCTCGCCGGCTTTACCGACGCGGAGAAGGCGACGCTGCTGGAGCTTCTCGGCCGGATCGAGCGGCGCGCGTCGGCGGTCGCCTGACGCCGCCTATTGCGCCAGGATCAGCGCGTCGAGCGCGACTACGCCTTCGCCGGCGGGATAGACGACCACCGGGTTGAGGTCGATTTCCCGGATGGCGGGGGTGCCGATCAGCAGCTGGCCGAGCGTCCCGATCAGCCGCGCGACGGCGTCCACGTCCAGCGCGGGCGATCCGCGATAGCCGTCGAGCAGAGCGCCCTGTTTCAGCGCGCGCAGTTCGGCCTTGATCGCATCCTGGGTCAGATCGGGCGGGAGCAGGCGGACGTCGTGGAGCAGTTCGGCGGTCACCCCGCCGAAGCCGACGAGGATCACCGGCCCCCAGTCGGGATCATTGCGCGCGCCGACGATCAGTTCGACCCCGCGCTTGCCCATCGCCTCGACCTGCGCGCCATCGAGGGCGATCGTGGGGTCATGGGCGGCGACATTGCCATAGAGCCTGTCCCAGGCAGCACCCAGCGCCGCGTCGTCGGCGATGTTCAGGATCACGCCGCCTGCGTCGCTCTTGTGGCTGAGCGCAGCGGCCTGCGCCTTCAGGGCGACGGGATAGCCGACCCGCGCGGCGATGGCCTTGGCCTGCGCCGCGTCGGCCGCAAAGCCGCCGGCGGGGAAGGAGAGGCCGACCGGGGCAAGCAGTTGCTTGGCGCGATATTCGGGGATGACGCCGGTGGGCAGATCGAGCGCGATCGGCGTGGCGTCGCTACGGGCGAAGTCGCGCTCGGCGAGACGGCCAAGGTGCCGCAGCGCGCGGAAGGCGCGGCCGGGGCTCGGGAAATAGGCGACGCCAATGTCGCGCAGACCCTTGATATAGTCGGCAGGGACAGGCGCACCGTCGTCCAGCCCCGCGAAGATGACGGGCTTTTCCGGCGCAAGCGCCTTCACCGCGTCGATGATCGCCGGGAATTTGCGGGCGCTGGTTGCCGCGTCGGTCTGGATGATGCCGAACAGCAGCGCGGCATAATTGTCGTCGGCCAGCAGCGGGATCAGCGTGCGACGGTAGAGGTCGGGATCGACCAGCGCCTGCGCGGTCAGGTCCATCGGGTTGGACACAGGGATGAACTCGGGGATCGCAGCGCGCATCGCCGCCGCCGTCGCGCCGTCCATGGGGGGCAGGGGCAGGCCGATGTGTTCCGCCAGGTCCAGCGTCAGCGCCTTGAACGCGCCGGATTCGGTGAGAACGGCGGTGCCGCCCGCCTTGGGGATGCCGCAGCGCACCGCCAGTTCGACCACATCGCCCAGCGCCTCCAGGCTGTCGACCAGAATGACGCCCGCGCGTTCCACCTTCGCGCGCATGAGCTGCCAGTCGCCCGCCATCGCGCCGGTATGGGTGGCGGCTGATTCGCGCGCCGCGCTCGACGTGCCGGGGTGGAGCAGGACGATCGGCTTGCCCGAGGCGCGCGCCCGTTCGGCCAGTTTCAGGAAGCGCGCGGGCTGGCGGAACTGCTCGACGATCATCGCGATCGCCGGGGTGGCGGGATCGTCCAGCAGATGCTCGACATAATCCTCGACGCCTGAGGCGGCCTCATTGCCGGTGGAGACCGACAGGGTGATGCCCAGATCCTTGCCCATCAAGGTCGTGCCCAGCACGACGGCCATCGCGCCCGACTGACTGACGATGCCGACGGCGGGCTTGCCGGTCAGGTCGAGCACCGGCGCTTCCACGAAGGTCAGCGGCACGCCGGCGGCATAGTTGACCATGCCGAGGCAATTGGGGCCTTCCACCACCATCCCGCTGTCGCGGGCGATGCGCGCGACCTCCGCCTGCGCCGCCAGCCCTTCCTCGCCGCCTTCGGCAAAGCCGGCGGAAAAGATGATCGCCGCGCCGACGCCGCGCTCGGCCAGCGCGCGGATCGCCGGCAGCACCGCCGGGCCGGGGATCGCCAGCACCGCCGCATCGACGCCGTGGGGCAGGTCTTCGATCGACTTCAGGCAGGGCCGGCCGTCGATCGCGTCGCGCTTGGGGTTGATGAGGTGGATCGCGCCGGCATAGCCGTGCCGGTCGAGGTTCCGCAGCACGCTGTTGCCGAGCGCGCCGGGTGTGGGGGAGGCGCCCACGATGGCGACCGAGCGGGGGGCGAGGAGGCGGGAAAGGTCGGGCATCTATTTCTCTATCCTCCCCGATGCGGGGATTGCTTTACAATCCGCCCTACAACGTCATTCCCGCGAAAGCGGGAACCCATCTCCCAACCTTTCATCAGGAGGATAGGGCCGGAGATGGATCCCCGCTTTCGCGGGGATGACGATGTAAGCGGTTGGCGGCCCTTATCGATAAGACGTGAGGTGTTATCGCTTAGGCTTTCACTCGGTCCTTGTCGTAGGCGCCCAGGCCCGGCTTGTAGCTCTTCTCGTCGATGAACTGGCGGATGCCTTCCTTGCGGCCGTGATTGTCAAAGCTGTTGGCGGCTTCCTGCGCGCGGACCAGATAGTCCTCGGCATCGTCATAGCTCATCACGCCGACGCGCTTCATCGCATCCTTGGTGGCCTTGAGGGCGACCGGGTTCTTCTTGAGCAGCACCTGGGCTACTTCGGTTACGCGGTCCTTGAGCTGCGCCAGCGGCAGCGCCTCGTTGACCAGGCCCCATTCGACCGCCTTCTTACCGTCGATATTCTCGCCCATCATCGCGTGATACATGGCCTTCCGGAAGGGCATAAGTTCCTGCGCGACCTTGGTCGCGCCTCCGCCGGGCAGGATGCCCCAGTTGATCTCGCTGAGGCCGAAGGTCGCTTCCTCCGCCGCGAAGGCGAGGTCGCAGGAGAAGAGCGGGCCATAGCCGCCGCCGAAACACCAGCCGTTGACCATGGCGATCGTCGGCTTCTGATACCAGCGCAGCCGTCGCCACCAGCCATAGCTTTCGCGCTGCGCCTTGCGCGTGCCGGCCAGTCCCTGCGCCTCGGTTTCGCGGAAATATTCCTTGAGGTCCATGCCCGCCGTCCAGGACGCGCCCTCGCCCGACAGCACCAGCACGCCGACATCGTCGCGAAATTCGAGGGCGTCCAGCACCTCCATCATGTCGCGGTTGAGCGTGGGGCTCATCGCGTTGCGCTTGTCGGGGCGGTTGAACCGCACCCAGGCGATGCCGTCTTCGACATCATAGGCGACGACGCCGTTGCTGCTGAGTTCACTCATGCTCTTGTCCTTGGGTTAAAGGGCGCTCGTGCGCCTCATTCGACGATGTAGAAATCGATGATGACATGGTCGGGCATCCGCACGCCGCGACCGACGAAGGTCTTGCCGCGCAGCCAGGCGTGCGGGCCGGGCGGGGGATCGAAGCGGGTGCTGGTGCGGAAATAATAGCTGCCGGGATCGACCCGCTCTCCCTTCGCCAGCTTCTCGGTAATTTCGGGCGTGGCGACGCGGACGCCTTCATTATGGATGCCGATGACCGCGCCGTCGGCGGCTTTGAGGAAATAGCGGGCTTCGACGCGGGTCAGGCCGCCGGGGAAGATGGTCTGCCAGTCGCCCCCGCCCGGCAGCACCGTGCCGGTGAGGCGCGGGCCGGTGATCGCGCCGCCGGTGATCGGCACGAAGCGCTTGCGGCCGCCGTCGATCTCGCCCTGCTCGACCGGCGCGGCGACCTCGACCCGCGCCGAGAAGGCGTAGGCCAGCGTCGGCGCGGGGGCGGCCGGTCCCTGCGCCTGCGCGCTTCCGGCTAGCGCCAGCGCGGCGATCGTCGAGGAGAGGGTGGCGCGGGTCATGGCGGCTCAGATCGGATAATGACCAGGCTCGGTCTCGATCGTAATCCACCGGAGTTCGGTGAAGCTGTCGATCCCGGCCTTGCCGCCGAAGCGGCCATAGCCCGACGCCTTGACCCCGCCGAAGGGCATTTGCGCTTCGTCATGCACGGTCGGGCCGTTGACATGGCAGATGCCCGACTTGATCTGGCGCGCGACCTTCAGGCCGCGCGCGGTGTCGCGGGTGAAGACCGATGCGGACAGGCCATAGTCGGTGTCGTTGGCCAGCGCGATCGCATGGGCCTCGTCCCGCGCGCGGATCACGCCGACCACCGGGCCGAAACTTTCGTCGCGGAACAGCTTCATGTCGGGCGTCACCCGGTCGATGACATGGGCGGGCATCAGCACGCCGTCCGCCGCGCCGCCCGTCACCTGGGTCGCGCCGGCGGCGAGCGCGTCGGCGATCAGCGACTGGACATGGTCGACCGTCTTGCGGTCGACCACCGCGCCCAATGGCGTCTTGCCTTCGCGCGGGTCGCCGACCGCCATCGACCCGACCTTCGCGCCGAATTTCGCGACGAAGGCGTCGGCGACGGCATCGACCACGATGATCCGCTCGGTCGACATGCAGATCTGGCCCTGGTTCATGAACGCGCCGAACGCGGCGGCCTTGACCGCTTCGTCAAGGTCGGCGTCCTCCAGCACGATCAGCGGCGCCTTGCCCCCCAGTTCAAGTAGCACAGGTTTCAAATGGCCCGCCGCGCGCTGCGCGATGATGCGGCCGACGGCGGTCGATCCGGTGAAATTGATGCGCTTGACCTCAGGATGGTCGATCAGCGCGCCGACGATCTCTGCCGCGTCGGCCGGCGCGTTGGTGACGATCGACACCGCGCCCTTGGGCAGTGCCTCGTCAAAGGCCTCGGCGATCAGGCTGTGGGTGCGCGGGCATTGCTCGCTGGCCTTGAGCACCACTGTATTGCCGCAGGCGAGCGGGACCGCGACGGCGCGGACGCCCAGGATGATCGGCGCGTTCCACGGCGCGATGCCGAGCAGCACGCCGACCGGCTCGCGGATCGCCATCGCGATGCAGCCGGGCTTGTCGGACGGGATCACCTCGCCGCCGATCTGCGTGGTGAGAGCGGCGGCTTCGCGCACCATGCCGACCGCGAGCATCAGGTTGAACCGCGCCCAGCCCTCGGTCGCGCCGATCTCCCCCATCATCGCGTCGACGAACTGGTCGGCCCTGGCCGCGAGCGCATCGGCCGCCTGGTTGAGCGCGGCGCGGCGGGCGTTGGGGCCAAGCGCCGACCAGGCGGGGAAGGCGGCGGCGGCCGCTTCGACGGCGGCATCGGCGTCGGCGACGGAAAAGGCGCGCGCGGTGGTGGCGATGTCGCCGGTGACGGGGTTCAGCCGATCGAAGGTGCCGGGTGCCGGGGGTGCGATGGTTGCCATGCCTCTCTCCTTTATTGTTATGGGATATAACTTAATCGGCGCGCGCGCAAGTCTTATGTTCAAGCAGTCTGCGTCCCGGTCGATCGACCGGGAAATCCAAAATTCGCGCGGCAAGTGCCTCCGCCTCCGCCGCGGCGAGGGGCGTTGCGGCATGGGCGGCGCACTGGACGAATTTGGCGATCAGGTCCGAGTCGGTCATTGGCCGGTCGGGATGGCCCGCAGCCTGTGCGACCTTGTGCACCAGCACCCTCCCGTCGCGCAGATGGACCGTCAGCGATCCGCTTGCCGCCTCCGCGCGCCCCCAGCCGGGGTTACGCCGCTCGATCAGGCGGGCGGCGACAGCGCGCACCTGCGGGTCGTCCAGCGCCTGGGGAAGGAAGCTGTCGAGCGTAACCCCGCCATGAACCAACGCGACCCCCACTGTCCAAGGAATGGAGAATTTGGCTTCCACCGGCCGAGATGGCGCGGCCTTTACATCGAGCGGGCGGATCAGCATTTCCTGGATCGGCCCGGTCTCCGCTTCGATTCGGTCGATCGCGGCGAGGTCGATGCGGTCGCGCAGCGCCAGCGCCGCTTCAATATAGGGATGGGTGCCGCGACAGGCGGGCCAGGGCTTGAAGCTGACTTCCGCGCCAAGGAAGCGTTCGCCCAGTCCCTCGGTCAAGGCTGCGCCCCGCGCGCCGCCGCCATAGACCTCGAAAAAGCCGGCCTTGCCCTCCAGCGGCGCATCGAAGCCGCGCGCGCCGGCCTCTGCCAGCAGCGCAGCCTCTACGCTGGCGCGCGCGACGAAGGCTTCGCGCATCCCCCGCATCGGCGATGTCGCGTCATATTTGATGATGCCGGGAAAGGCCCCCTGCACCAGCGCCAGTCCCATGGCGTGCCGCACCCCGTCCGCGTCCAGCCTCAGCAGGCGCGCACAGGCCGCAGCGCCGGCGATCAGGTTGACGAGCGGGGGCGGATACCAGCCGCCTTCCTCATAGGCGCGGGCAGGGGCGAGCGACAGGCGGCAGGCGAGGTCGCCGCCGGCCGCGAGGGCGCTCAGCAACGTCCCGAAATCGACCTCCGGCCGCGCATCCGCCAGCGCCAGCAAAGCGGGAACCAGCGCCGCATGGGGATGCGCGGGGCCGGAGTCGAACGTGTCGCCATAATCGAGCGCATGGGCAAGCGCGCCATTGGCGAGCGCAGCGAGGGCCGGCGTGCTCCGCTGGTCGAGGCCGATCAGCCGCGCGGGGCCGGGCGTAGCGGCGGCGTGGGCGCGATAGGGGAGGGCGTCGTCGCTGAGACCGCTTGCCCCCAGCATCACGCCGATCGCGTCGAGCAGGGCGCGCCGCGTCGCGTGCTGCGCCGCGTGCGGCATGGCGTCCAGGGTCAGGCCGGCGATGTGCGCCGCGATCCGGCGCGACAGGCCGGCTTCCGCCGTCACAGCCCCTTGCGCTGGATGCGCCATTTGGCGTCGGTGCACAGGCCGCAATCCGCGCCCTTGAACAGGCGGCCGGCTGCTTCGTCGCCGCGCAGTCGCCAGTTCAGCCAGGCGACGGTGAAGCGCGCCACCTCGCCGCCATTCTCTTCGCCAAAGGTGCCGCCATGGCCGACATCGCCGTCCACCAGCACGGCGGGCACATGGTCGATGCGGACGAAATCGTCGGTGCCGTTGGGCCAGGCGATGTCGCCCTTTCCGCCCAGCACATAGAGGACTGGCGTGTGGATGCCGCGCAGCATGGATTTGTCGACGACCAGCCCCTGGATCGGGTTGGTGCCGTCGGTGAACACGCCGCTATTGTTGATGATGACGGTCTTTATGCGCGGATCGGGCGCGACCTGGATCGCCTGGAGCCCGCCGCAGCTATGCCCGGCGACGGCGACCTGGGCCGAGTCAATCAGCCCTTCGTAGCGGCTGCCGGCGCGGGCGCTTTCGGCGAGGATCCAGTCCAGGCCCTTCGCCACATCCTGCGCGGTAGTGGCGACGGGGGGCAGGCGGCGCGGCGTGCCTTCAGGCTGGCGAGGTGCGGGCGGGGTCGCAGAAGGCTCCGCGCCCGGCCCGCTGCGGATGCGGCCTGGCGCGATCACGACATAGCCGTGCGACGCGATCTCGGCGAGATGGAAGCGCGCGCTCGCCCCATCGGCGGCGCACCCGCCATTGCCCCAGAGCAGGACGCCCAATTTCTTGCCGCCCAGCGCAGCCAGATTGGCGGGGCGATAGACGACATGGTCGGGGAGGCCAGGGTCCATTTCCTTGAGCGCGGGATAGGCGCCGGTGCCGGGCGTATCTGGACGCTTGGCGTCGGCCGCGCGCCGTTCCTCTTCGATGGCGGGTCGGGTTTGCTGCTGGGCCGCCGCCGTCAGAGGCAAGGCTCCCGCGATCATCGCCAGCGCGATCAGGCTTGTCCGCATCCATCATCTCCCAATTGGTTATGCCGTAAAACTACATCCGCCGGAGTGGGACACAAGCGTTTTCATCGGAGGGCACCCAAAATCCCAAATTCGCGCTACCACCGGCTCAACCGCTACCGCAACGGCAATGCAGCCAGAATTAGCTAAATTCCCCTCATTCCAACTATGTAGGTCGGATTGATAGGACTGTTACCCGCTCTATCAGAAAAGCTGTTGCAAGCGCTTTCAAACGTCACTAGAAAATAGTTATGGCACATGACTATGACCCGACCCGGCCGGAGACGTTCGACAGTCCCTATGGCGAGTATGCGGCGCTGCGGGCGGGTTGCCCGGTCGCGCACAGCGATAGCTGGGGTGGCTTCTGGGCGCTGACCCGGCATGAGGATGTGGCCATGGCGGCAGCCGATTGGCAGACCTTCGTCACGTCGCGGCAGAATGTCATTCCCAAAGTCGCCTTTACCGGGCGACGGCCGCCGCTGCATCTCGATCCTCCCGAACATACGCCCTATCGCCGCGCGCTCGCGCCTTTGCTGACCGAGCGGAAAGTCGCGCGGCTGGAGCCGGTGATCCGCACCATCTGCCGCGATCTGCTCGTGCCGATGATCGCCGCGGGCGGCGGCGACATCGTCGCGGACTATTCCGCGCATATGCCGATCGCGGTGTTCGCCCACTGGATGAACCTGCCCGCCGACGCCGTCGCCGAACTGACGCGCGTAGGCCAGCGCTATAATATCGCGGTCCAGTCCAACGATATCGACGCGACCAAGGAATCGAGCCTGCTGCTCTACGACATGGCGCGCGACATCGTCGCGGATCGCAAGGCCAATCCGATGCCGGTGGACGAGGACGCGACCAGCGCGCTGCTGGCGACGCGGGTCGATGGCGCGCCGCTGCCCGAGGAGATGATCGTCGGCACCATCCGCCAGGTGTTGGTGGTCGGCATCATCGCGCCGAGCGTGATAATCGGGTCGATCGCCGTCCATCTGGGGCGTGATCGCGCCTTGCAGGATCAACTGCGCGCCGACCGTTCGCTGGTGCCCGCCGCCATCGAGGAGTTTCTGCGCCTCTATACCCCCTATCGCGGCTTTGCGCGGACGGCGGTGGAGGATGTGACCGTGCGCGGGCAGATCATCCCGAAGGATGATCCGATCGCTTTGGTCTATGCGTCGGCCAATCGCGACGAGACCGTGTTCGAGGATGCGGACAGTTTCCGTCTCGACCGGCCGAACATGAAGGAATCGCTCGCCTTCGGGCGCGGGCCGCATATGTGCGTCGGCGCGGCGCTGGCGCGGCTGGAGCTTCAGGTGGCGCTGGACGCGCTGCTGTCCGCGCCGCCCTTCGCGCTGGCGGGCGAGCCGCGCCAGACGCGCTTTCCCGAAATCGGCGCGCTGTGGGTGCCGGTGCGGTTCGAGGATGCGGTGGGATGACCCATGTCGTCCTCGCCGCCGGCGATCTTGCGCCCGATCGCGACGATTATGACGAAAGCTATGTCGCGACCCGCGACGTGCTGCGCGCCGCCGACATCAGCTTCGGCCAGCTCGAAACCAGCTTTGCGACGAAGGGCGTGCGCCTGCCGCAGGCGCGCCATGCCGTGCTCGCGCGGCCCGATGGCGCGGATGCGCTGGCGCGAGCGGGGTTCGACATCATCTCGATGGCCGGCAACCATGTGCTCGACTGGGGCAATGACGCTTTTTTCGAGACCAAGGCCAATCTGGAACGCGCCGGCATGAAGGTGGTGGGCGCGGGGGCCGATATCGCCGAAGCGCGCCGGCCCGTCGTCACCACCCTGGGCGACGGCACGCGGGTCGCGATGCTGGCTTATTCCAGCATCCTGCCGCACAGTTACTGGGCCGACGAGCGACGGCCGGGCTGCGCGCCGATGCGCGCGCATACGCTCTACGAGCAGATCGAGCATGACCAGCCGGGCACGCCCGCGCGCATCCACACCTATCCGCATCGCGAGGATCTCGTCGCGCTGGAGGCCGACATACGCGCCGCCAAGCAACAGGCGGACGTGGTGCTGGTGTCGCTCCACTGGGGCATCCATTTCGTGCGCGCGGCCATTGCCGACTATCAGCGCGACGTCGCCCGCGCCGCCATCGCCGCTGGCGCGGACGCGATCCTCGGCGGGCATGCGCATATCCTCAAAGGCTGCGAGCTGATCGACGGCAATCCGGTCTATTATTCGCTCTGCAATTTCGCGACCGACCTGCGGATGGACCCGGTCCATGCCGCCTCGCGCAGCTTTAACGAGATTCGCGTCCTCGCCGAGGAATGGGAGCCGGATTTCGAGAGCCTCTATAATTTCCCCAAGGCGTCGCGCCGGTCGATGGTCGCGCGGCTGGAAATAGCGCAGGGGCGGATCGTCCGCAGCGGTTTCCTGCCGCTCTACATCGACCGCGACGCCGTTCCCCGCTTCGTCGAGCCGGGCAGCGCCCGCCACGCCGAAGTGGTCGACTATATGGGCGCCGTCACGCAGGAAGCGGGCCTCAACGCGCGCTATCGCACCGGCGAGACGATGGTCGAGCTGGAGGCGGCGGCATGAGCAAGCCCGCCGCATCGGCTTTCCCGCTGGAGGGCTATGTCGCCCTCTATCTGCTCGCCTATCTGCCCAACGTCATCATCACTAAGCTGGTGACGAGCACGCCGCATCCGGGGCTAGGGCGGCCGCTGACGGGGCTGGAGACGCTGCCCGCCTCGCTCATCATCAGCACGCTGCTGACCTATCTCTTCATCTGGGGATCGGGCTGGCATCGCGATGCGCATGGCGTGATGATCCTGGGGCGACGCGTGCCGGTGCCGACGCGCTGGACGCTGCTGTCGGGGATCGGCACCGCGCTCGTGCTGTTCACCGTGCCCTTGTCCTTCACCTTCCAGGGGGTCAGCATCCCCTTCATCCAATTGCTGATGCGCGGCGACATATTGCTGATCGCGCCTCTTGTGGATCTGGCTTTCGGGCGGCGGGTGCGCTGGTGGAGCTGGGTCGCGCTGGGGCTGGTGATGCTGGCCCTCATCATCACCTTGAGCGACCGGGGCGGACTGCATCTGCCGCCGCTCGCGATCCTGACCGTCATTCTATACACGCTGGGCTATTTCATTCGCCTCGCGGTCATGACCAAAGTGTCGAAGTCGGGCGATCCCGCCTCGGTGCGGCGCTATTTCGTCGAGGAGAAAGTGTTCGCGCTACCAATGTCGGTGGCGATCCTGGCCGCCATCTCGGCATCGGGGATCGGCGGGCAGTCGGGCGAATTGGGCTGGGGCTTCGTGCAGGTCTGGACCGATCCGGTGATCTGGCCGCTGCTGGGCATCGGCCTCACCCTGACGATCGTGTCGGTGTTCGCCATCATCATCCTGCTCGATCCGCGCGAGAACGCCTATTGCGTGCCGCTGGAGCGCGCGGCGAGCCTGATCGCCGGGGTAGGCGGCGCGCTGATCCTGTCCTGGGTCTGGGGCTTGAAGGCGCCGCGCCCGGCCGAACTGATCGGCGCGGCCATATTGATCGGCGCCATCGTGCTGCTGTCGCTCGCGCCGCGCTTCGCCGACCGACTAGCCCGCGCCGCGCGCGCGGAAACAAGCTGAGATTTCAACACGCACGCCCTCGAACCGCCTGACAAGGCGGGATGGGCCAAAGGAGAGGGAAATATGAAGAGGTTCGTCACCCGTCCGGCGAGCAAATGGCTCGCCTGTTCCGCCCTTGGCAGCCTCGCGATGGGGATCGCCGCGCCGGCTGCGGCACAGGAGGCGGCGGAAGCGCCCACGGCGGAGGACATCATCGTCACCGGCAGCCGCATTCGCGGCATCGACCCGGTGGGATCGAACGTGATCGCGATCGATTCGGCGAGGATATTGGAGGAGCCGGTCGTCTCCACCAACGATCTGCTGCGCCGTGTGCCGCAGGTCGTCTCGCTGGGCGCGAACCGAGCGGGGGGCACGGCGCAGAATGGCGCGGCCAACGCCACGCGCGGCGCGGGCATCAACCTGCGCGGCCTCTCCACCAACGCCACGCTGCTGCTCTACAATGGCAAGCGCCTGCCGCCCCAAGGGACGCAGGGCCAGTTCACCGATCCGTCCGCCATCCCCTCGATCGCGCTCAGCCGGATCGAGGTGGTCGCCGACGGCGCGTCGGCTGTCTATGGGTCGGACGCGGTCGCGGGCGTCGTCAACTTCATCCTGCGCAACGATTTCAACGGGCTGGAGGCGCGCGCTCGCGCCGGCTTCACCGAGGAAGGCTATAATGAGCAGCAGATTTCGCTGCTCGCCGGCCGCAAATGGTCGACCGGCTGGATCATGGCCGCGGGCGAATATGCCCGGAACAACAACCTCATGGGGTCCGACCTCGATTTCTACCGGCAGGATAATCGCGACCGGGGCGGGCGCGACCTGCGCAGCATGAACTGCGCGCCGGGCACGCTGACCGCCGGCGGGCGGACCTATGCGATACCGGCCGGCGGGGTCACCGCCGCCAATGTGGGCACGTTGGTGCCTGGCACCAGCAACCGCTGCGAATTTCGCGACATCGAACAGGTGATCCCGGAACAGGAGCGCTGGAGCGTCATCGCCGCCGCCAGCCAGGATATTACCGACGGCATCCGCCTGTTCGCGGACGGCTTCTGGTCGCGGCGCAGCGGCACCTTGCTGTTTAACTCGACGGTCAACGCCACCGTGCCGCGCACCAATCCCTTCTTCGTTTCGCCGGTGCCGGGCGCGCAGTCGGTGACGGTGCAGACCAATTTCCTGGGCGATCTCGGCACGCTGCCCAATCCCTATCGCGCCAGCACCTGGAACCTCAGCGGCGGGGTGGAGGCCGACCTGTTCGGCGACTTCAAGGGCACCGTCTATTATGCCTATGGCAAGTCGAGCGAAGTCGCCGACCGCCGCCGCTCGGGCGTCAATGGCGCGGCGCTCAACGCGGCGCTGGCCGACACCAACCCGGCGACCGCGCTCAACGTGTTCGGCGGGCCGAACAATCCCGCCACGCTGGCGCGGATCACCGACAATTATTTCGTCATCACCGGCCGCACCCGGTTGGAAGTGCTGAACGGCCAAATGGACGGCACGCTCTTCACTCTGCCGGGCGGCAATGTCCGCATCGCCATCGGCGCGGAGCATCGCGTCGAATATACCTATACCGACCTGTTCATCGGCCAGTCGACCACCGCCAACCATGTGACCGATGACGGCAGCCGCAATGTAGACGCGATCTTCGCCGAACTGTTCGTGCCGCTGGTGGGCAGCGGCAATGGCGGGCCGGGGCTGGAGCGGTTGTCGCTCAGCATCGCGGCGCGGCATGAGAATTACAGCGACTTCGGCAGCACTACCAATCCCAAGATCGGCGTCACCTATTCGCCATGGGAAGGGCTGGTGCTCAAGGGCACCTATGGAACGTCGTTCCGCGCACCGACCTTCACCGAGGTATCTACCGTGGGCGGCGGCGCGGGGCTATATTTCGACACGCTGCCCGGTCCCAACGGCAATCTTCAGGGCATCGGCATTGCCGGCGGCAATCCTGGGCTGTCGCCCGAAAAGGCGACGACCTGGTCCTTCGGCGCAGAGGTGACCCCGCCCGACATTCCGGGGTTCACCGCCTCGCTCAACTATTTCCGCATCGATTATCGCGACCAGATTCAGGCGTTGCGGGGCACGCCGGGGCTGCTGACCAACCCGATCTACGCGCCCTTCGTGCAGTTCAATCCGACCCGCGCGGAGGTGGATGCGCTGATCGCATCGGGCCTGCCGATCAACGCGCAGATCAACCCGGCGCTCGTCACCTATATTCAGGACGGGCGGCGGCAGAATCTGGGCACGTCGCTGATGCGCGGGCTGGATTTCGCCGCCAGCTATCGCTGGAATTGGGGCGGGTTGGAACTCGACAGCAGCATCCAGGGCACATATCTGCTCGATTATCGGTTCGAAGCGGTGCCGGGCGCCGGGTTGCGCAATGTGCTCGACACGTTCGGCTTCACCCAGAAATTCCGCACTCAGGCGGATATCGGCGCGAAGATCGGCGGGCTGCGCTCGCGCCTCACCTGGAACCATCTTGCCGGCTATGTGAACAATACGGTGACGCCGGTGCAGCAGGTCAGCAATTACGATACGTTCGATCTGCTGCTGGGCTATGATGTCACGCAGAATGTCACCTTGTCCTTCGACGTGCGCAACCTGTTCAACGAAGATCCGCCCTTCGTCGACACCACCAACGGCTATGATCCGCAGTCGGCCAACCCGATCCCGCGCATGTTCGCGCTGACCGCGCTGGTCAAATTCTGATGGCGGTGGCGATCGCGGCCGGGCTTGCCGGATGCGCGGCGCTTTCGGGCGCGCATCCGGGCAGCGTGGTCATGCGCGCGACACCGATAGAAGAGAAGGGATGGATCGCGCCGACCGAGCAGAAGGGCTACCGCCCCGAGCCGGTGACGCGCCCCTTCTGCCGGGTCGAAGGGACGATCGAGGGCAATATCGGTTTCGAGCTGTGGCTGCCCGCCGAGTGGAACGGGCGGTTGCTGGGGGCCGGCGTGGGCGGCGACGCCGGCATCTATAATTATGTGGATATGAGCCGTCGCATCGCCGAAGGCTTCGCCACCGTCACCACCGACAGCGGGCACAAGGCGACCCAGGCGCGCTGGATGGCGGATAGCAAGGCGCGGATCGATTATGAGCATCGCGCCGTCCATCTGACCGCGACGGCGGCCAAGGCGCTCGCCGCGCGCTTCTATGGCCGCGACGTCGATCGCAGCTATTTCGTCGGCTGTTCGGGCGGCGGGCGGCAGGCTTTGAAGGAAATGCAGAATTACCCCGCCGACTATGATGGGGTGATCGCGGGCGCGCCTGGCCCCTATATGCCGCTGCAATCGGTGCGGATGCTCTGGTTCGCGCTCCAGCAGAAGGCGAAACCAGACGCGGCGCTGACCGATGCCGACTGGTCGCTTTACGAGAAGGCAGCGACCGCCGCCTGCGATGGCGACGACGCGGTGAAGGATGGCATCATCTCCAGCCCGCTCGCCTGCCGGTTCGAGCCCGAGGCGCTGCTCTGCAAGCCCGGACAGGCGGATGGCTGCCTCACCGCGCCCAAGCTGGCGATGCTCGAAAGCATCGTCGCGCCGATGAAGGACGAGACGGGGCGGGTGATGGACGACGGCCTCTTCCCGGGCGTGCGAACGCGCCCCGGTCCCCCTTCGCCGCTGCTGCGCGCGATGTGGGCGGACGGGGTCTATAACGACCCGGACTGGAACGAGGACAGCTTCCGACAAGCGCGCGATCTGGCGCAGGCCAATCGCATCATGCCCGAACTGCGCGCCGACAGGCTCTCCATCGCGCCGTTCGTGCAGCGAGGCGGCAAGGCGATACTGTGGCAGGGCTGGGCGGACCCATCGACCAATGCCGGGCCGACGATCGACTATTATGCCGCGCTCGCTCGCGCCCATGGCGGGGTGGAGGCGCTCGGCAAATCGGTGCGGCTGTTCATGGCGCCGGGCGTCTATCATTGCGGCGGCGGACCGGGCGCGGATCAGGTCGGCGGATCGGGCCAGCGCACCGCGCCGGGCGATGCGGCGCGCGACATGCTCTGGGCGCTGATCGGCTGGGTGGAGCAGGGCAAGGCGCCCGCGTCGCTTGTCGCTGCGAAGATCGAGGAGGGGCGCGAGGCGTTCACGCGCAGGCTCTGCCCCTATCCGCAGGCGGCGCGGTATGACGGCAAGGGGCCGACGCAGGACGCCGCCTCCTATCAATGCGTCGCCGATCCGGCGCTGCGCGCCTATATGAAGCGGAAATCGCTGGTCGGCTCCTGACTCACGCCGCGACCTTTTGGCGGAGCGCAAACAGGGTGAGCGCGGCGATCAGCGACCCCAGCCCCATCAGGATCGCGACTGTCTGCAAGCCATAGCCAGCCGTGAACAGGAAACCGGCAAGGGCAGGGGCGAGCGCCGATCCGCCGCGGCCGACGCCGATCACGAACCCCGTGGCCGTGGCTCGCACATGGGTCGGGAACGCCTGGGCGATCAGCGCATAGAGACCGACTACGCCGGCATTGGTGGCGAAACCCGCCAGCGCCGCGATGGTGGAGAGGGCGGCGAGGTCCGCCTGCCCCCGCCCGAACAGGATGACCAGCAGGGTCGACAGCAGCATGGCGAAGGCGGTGAGCGGCAGCAGCCGGATGCGGCCTGTCATCAGCCCCAGCAGCACCGATCCGGTCGCGCCGCCGACGCTGGCCCACACCAGCACCCCGGCCGCCTGCGGCGCGGGAAAGCCCATGTCGACCACGATCTTGGGTATCCATTTCAGGATGAAATAGAAGGTCATAATGTGGGCGAGATAGGCGATCGTCAGCGCCAGCGTGGGTCGCAGCAGGTCGGGGCCGAACAGCGCCGCCATCGGCAGCTTGCGCTGTACGGGTTCGGCGGGGGGCAGCGCATCGACCGGCGGGCGGCCCATGCGCGCCAATATCGCATTGATCCGGGGCAGCGCGTCGGGCGGCCGCTTGTGCATCAGGAAGGCGACCGATTCGGGCACGCGCCACAGCACCAGCGGGATGAAGAGCAGCGAACAGACTGCGCCGAACAGGAACACGGCGCGCCAGTCATGATGCGCCAGCAGCAGCGCCGAGATCGATCCGCCCACGATCGTGCCGACCGGATAGCCGCCTGCCATCAGCACCACGGCAAGCGACCGGCGCTTCGCGTTGGATGCTTCGGCGACAGCTGCGTTGGTGGCGGCGAGCATCCCGCCGATGCCGATCCCGGTCAGCAGCCGCCAGCTGGACAGGATCACCACCGACGACGCGCTTGCCGCGCCGAGCATCCCGGCGGTCATGATGCCGAGGCACAGCAGGATCGTCGCCCGCCGTCCCGCCCGGTCGGCGACCCCGCCGAGCAGCAGCGATCCCGCCGCCATCCCGAGCAGTTCCATCGACAGGACGAGACCGAGCGCCGCCCGATCTATGCCCCATGCCTGCGCGATCCCCGGCGAGGCGAAGCTGATCGACAGCACGTCGAACCCGTCGAGCGCGTTAAGGCCCACCATCACCGCGACGACGCCCCACTGGAATCGCGACATCGGTTGATGATCGATCAGGTCGCGCGGGTCGTTTGCGGCCATGTCCTGCTCCGGAAATCGTTATGGTGTAGAACAGTCTAACGATAGATGCGCGCCAGCATTTCCTCAAGCGTCGAAAGTTCGGCGGCGGTGAAGCGGCCCTTGAGCCATGCCTCATGCACGGCGATGGCCTGCTTCGCCTCCGCCAGCAGCGCCGCGCCGGCTTGCGTTAGGCGAAAGGCGATCCGCCGACCGTCGATAGCGGAGGGGCTGCGCGAGAGTAGTCCGCGCTTTTCCAGGCCATGGACAAGCGCCATCGCGGTGGCGCGGTCCATGTCCATCGCCTGGGCGAGATCGCGCTGGGCAAGGTCGGGATGGTCGCCGGTCAGCCAGAGCGCCGATACCTGCTTCTGGGTCAGCCCCAGATCGGCGAAATGCTCAGCGAAATGGCGCTGCACCGCGCTATGGGCGCGGCGCAGCCGCAGCCCGAGATTATGGTCCAGGTCGCCGCGCCCGATCGGCCCGCTCACGCCGCCTCGGCCCGGCTCAGCCGCGCGATGATCTGGCGCGCGCGTGCTGCCTTCGTCGATCGAATAGCCGCGCAGCTTCATGTCGGGATTGGCGTCGATGCTGCGCTGCTGGGCTTCGAGCACGTCCACATCCTCGTCGAACACCCGGCCTTGCTGCGCCTTGAATCGCGCCGTGAAGCCTGAATCCTCGATGTCGAAATTGCGCGCCATGCCCCAGAAATAATGGGTCGAGCTTTCGGTCTCCGGCGTCATGGCATCGACCACGAAGCCGCGCACGCCCGAATCATGCCGCTCGATCGTGTCGCCGGCTTCGACCGGGGAAACGCCGACATCGATCAGGACCGACGACGGCGGCAGGAAATGGCAGACCTGCCAGCGATCGACGAGACCGGTGGAGCGCAGCGCGTCGCGCCAGAAGGGCGGCGGCTCGATGCCCGGCATCCACCGCCGCACCAGCACCTGCTCGCCCTCGACCACCGTTTCGATCGGCGCCTCGGTAATCTCATGCTGGCCGATCGATCCCTGATGCACCCAGGTCTCATGACTCAGGTCCATGAGATTGTCGATCATCAGCCGATAATCGCATTCGACGCGGTTGTAGCCGCCGTCGAACGTCCATCCCGGCGCGCTGCACGGCCAGAAATCGGGCACCAAGGCCGGATCGGCCTTCTCCGCCTCGCCGATCCAGATCCAGACGAAACGATGCTTTTCGACCACGGGATAAAGGGTGGCGCACAGCCCTTTGGGCACGGGCTCGGTCTTGATCGGCATTTGGGTCGCGTGCCCATCAGGCCCGACCAGCAGGCCATGATAGCGGCAGCGCACGGAGTCGCCTTCCTTGAACCCCATCGAGAGCGGCAGCAGCCGGTGGGGGCAGGCGTCCCGCATCGCAACGACGCTGCGGTCGAGCTTGCGGTAGAGCATGACGGGCTCGCCGCAGAGGGTGCGGGCAATCGGCGTGCGATCGACCTCGGCATCCCAGGCGGCGACATACCAGCGATTGCGAACCCAGGTCATGGTTCATCCTCTCCCAATCCTTGTGCGATATTGTATGTATTACTTACAATATGCAAGCAGGAATGATGGGGTGAATGGAGCATTTTCGGCCTAGCGCGACGTTGAACCGCCGGCGTCAGAGGCTGAAGCCGAAGCCGATCACCGCGCTCGTTGCCTGTACCGTGTCGCCCTGATCCTTCGCCAGCCGGCGCGTCGCGCCAGCAGCCGCTCATGCGCGATGCCGATATACACGTTGATCTTGGGCTTGATCCGATAGCGCAGCCGGACCGACCCCTCCGCCTCGCCGATCCCTGAGCGGACGCCCTGGTCGATCCAGTCGCGCGCCGCCCAGCCGGCGGCGACGCGCGGTTCGATGTAGAGCGTGTCGGTGATCGGCATGGCGTAGATGACCTGCCCCTCGCCGCTCAGCCGGCCGCGATCGGACAGGAAGGCATAGGCTTCCCAGCTCAGCCGCGTGCCGACCGATCCCTGCGCGCCGATGATGGCATGGGTGTCCCGCGGGGCGGGTGTGATGTCGTGGCGGACGCCGGCGAGCCATGTCACATTGCCGTCCGTGCGGCCGTAGAAGACGCGGATTTCGGACTGGTCGATCTGCGCCGAGAGCGGCCCGCCGCCGGTCGTGACGACCATCAGCTGGTCGGTCGCGTCGCCATAGGAGAAGGTCGCATCCCACAGGAAGATGTCGCCGCTTTTGTCGGCGCGCATTTCGATGAGGTCGAAGCCGCCGCTCAGCGTTGCGCCGCCATCCGCGTCCTGCGCCTCTGCCGGCATGGCGAACAGCGCCGCGCAGGCAAGCAGAAGTCGACATAAACCTGAAACGCGCAGCATCGACCCCCTTCCGTCTGCGCCGAAGCTAGGGCCGCGCCAGCGGCGCTATCGTGCAAACCTCTGTCCCAGCCGCTGCTAATATGACGAAATGGGGGAAAGCCGCAGCATCTTCTGCCGCGCGGATCAGAACCAGAAGCGGATGCCCATCACCAGGCTGGTCGCCGACGCCCGCTCCCCGTCGGCGCGCGCATAGCGGGCCGTGTCGCCGAACTTGCGCTCCCAGTTGATACCGACATAGGGCGCGAACTCCCGCGCGATCTCGTAGCGCAGGCGCAGGCCCAGCTCGATGTCGGACAGCCCCGACCCGACGCCGATTTCGGGCACGTCTTGGGCCGCGAAATTCACCTCGACCGCCGGTTGCAGGATCAGCCGCTGGGTGATGCGCTGGTCGTAGCTGCCCTCCAGCCGCAGATGCGCGTCGCCCTTGTGCGAGAGGAAGATCTGCCCCTCAACCTCGAACCAATAGGGGGCGAGCCCCTCGAAGCCGATGGTGGCGTAGGTTCGCTGTGGCTGCGGACGGAAATCCTGCCGCACGCCGCCGACGATGTTCCACCAGGGATCGATAGCGCGGCTGTAGAGCGCCTGCACCTCGGCGCTTTCGAGCCCGCCGTCGATGTCGCCTTCGCCCTCCGACTTGATCGCGAGCCGGTTGATGTCGCCGCCGATCCAGCCTTCGCCCTCCCAATGATAGCCGTCGCGGCCTTGAAGCGCGCGATACTCCAGCCGGTCGATCATCAGTTGCGAATAGGCCATGCCGCCATGTTCGCGCGTCATCGCGGCACGGGCGCGGGCCATGACGGCGGGATCATAGACAGCGTCGGCGGCATGGTCGGCAGGAACGGGGGGCGGCGTGCCCTTCGGAACGGCACTCTCCGGGCGACCCATCGCGTGACCGGCGTGAGAATCGGTGGCCGGAGGTGTTTCGCTCCGCGGCATCTCGTGCGCGCTATGGTCCATCGTCTGCGCCTGCGCCGGCAGCGCGACGGCAAGCAGGACCAGCCCAAGCGCGCGCTTCATGCCGCGCCCCCTTCGTGCCGCACGGTCACGACCCGCATCATGCCCGCGTGCATGTGCATCAGCATATGGCAGTGAAAGGCCCAGTCGCCGATTGCGTCGGCGGTCAGGTCGAAGCTGATCTTGCCACCCGGCAGCACGTTGACCGTATGTTTGCGCGGATTGGTGGCCGCATCCTCTCCGGTCACGAGCTGGAAGAAATGCCCGTGAATATGGATGGGGTGCGGCATCATCGTGTCGTTGATGAGCGTCACGCGCACCCGCTCCATATGGCGGAAGGCGATGGGTTCGGCCCCGTCCGACAGCTTCACCCCGTCGAAGGACCACATATAGCGCTCCATATTCGCGGTCAGGTGAATGTCGAGCGAGCGGGTCGGCGGGCGCGTGTCGCTGTTGGGCTCCAACGCCTTGAGATCGGCATAGGTGAGGACGCGGTGATCGACATCCTCCAGGCCGGTGGGCCGGTCGGCGGTGCGATCGGCGGGCATGGACGAAAGCGTCGCCACGCCCGGTCCCATCGGCACATCGGGCGCGACCGAGGGGTCGAGCATTTTCATACTATGCCCGCTCATGCTGTCATTGGCCGGCTGGCTCAAATCGATGACGCCGTTCTGGCCCATGTCCATGCCGCTCATGTCCATGCCCATATCCTTCATGGTGAGCAGCGGGCGCGTGCGCAGCGGCGGAATCGGCGCGACCATGCCGATCTGCGGCGCCAGCGTCGCGCGGACCAGGCCGGAGCGGTCGATCGCCTCGGCGATCAGGCCATAGGGGGTTGCTTCGGTCGGCTGGACGATCACGTCATAGGTTTCGGCGATGCCGATCTGGAACTCGTCGGTCTCGACCGGCTGGACATGCTGGCCGTCGCACTGGACGACCGTCATGGGCAGACCGGGCAGCCGCACGTTGAAATTGGTCATGGCGGACGCATTGACGATCCGCAGCCGCACCCGCTCGCCGGGCGCGAACAGGCCGGTCCAGTTCTCCGGCGTGCCATGGCCGTTGACCAGAAAGCTGTAGGTGGAGCCGGTGACGTCGGAAATGTCGGTGGGGTCCATCCGCATCTTGCCCCAGTCGATCCGCTCCTTGAGGCTCTGGTCCTTGCCCTTGAGCAGCCCGGCGAGGGTCTGCTTCTGGAAATTATGATAGCCGCCCATCTGCTTGAGGCGCTTCAGCAGCACATGCGGGTGGACCGGCGACCAGTCCGACAGCACGATCACATGCTCGCGGTCCGCCTGCACCGGATCGGGGCCGGCGGGGTCGATGACGATGGGGCCATAATGGCCCATCGCCTCCTGCATCCCCGAATGGCTGTGATACCAGTAGGTGCCCGACTGGCGGACCGGGAATTCATAGGTGAAGGTATCGCCGGGCCGGATGCCGGGAAAGCTGATCCCCGGCACGCCGTCCATCTGGAACGGCACGATAAGGCCATGCCAGTGGATCGACGTATCCTCCGTCAGCCGGTTGGTGACGGCCAGGCGGACGGTCTGCCCTTCCTTCAGGCGGATGAGCGGGGCGGGCAATGTGCCGTTGATGGTGATGGCATGGGCCGATCGGCCGCCGGTGGCGAAATGGCTTTCCCCTACTGTGAGCGCGATGGCCTCGCCCGACAACATATCGGGCGTGGGACGCAGCCCCGCCGATCCGCTGCGCGCCCAAGCGGGGAAGGCGTGGGCGAGGGTAAGCGCGGCAGCGCTCTTCATCAGGGCGCGGCGATCGAAAGTCAGGGAAGCCATGCCGTCCTTTACGCGGGCTGTCGCCTAATCCCTCAACATTTCGTTGAGCTTCGCGCGCGCCCGGTAGAGCCGCGTCTCGATCGCCTTGGGGGTGACGCCCAGCACCGCGCCCGCCTCGATCTGACTCATCCCCTCGATCGCGCAGAGCAGCAGCGGGTCTTTGAGTGTCGCGGGGAGGGCGGCGACGGCGGCGTTGATCCGGGCAAGCGCGCGCCCGGACGCCAGCGCTTCCTCCGGCGTCGCGCCATCATCGCTTATGTCCAGCGCCTCGTCGATCGGCCGCGCCCCGGTGAAGAAGCGCCGCACCGCGCGGCGCCGCGCCCAGTCGCGACATTTGTTGAGCGCGATCCGCGCGATCCAGACCCGGAACGGGCGAACGCCGTCATAGCGGGCCAGCGCGGCGAAGGCGGCGACGAAGGCTTCCTGGGTCACGTCCAACGCCTCGTCCGCGTCGCCGACATGGCCGCGCGCCAGCCGATACACCGCGTCCCGGTGGCGCTGCATCAACCCGGCATAGCCGGCCTGATCGCCCGACAATGCGCGGGCGACAAGCGCGCGATCCTCGGGATCGGCGGTCACCTTAGCGGGAGGACTGGGCAGGCTGGGTCAGCGCCTTGACGATGGCGGCGTCGAACTGTGCCGCCTGATCGGGGCCCAACACGCCGCGCATGGCGAAGATGTGCTGCAACGTCTCCTTTTGCAGCTGGCCCATGACATGATGCGACCGGTCAACCGCCGCGCCGACCTTCGGGCCATAGCCATGCTCGGCGGCGATCGCGTCCGCCAGCCGCTGGTTGTCGGCGCGCATTTCCGCCTCCAGCGCGGCGCGGCGCTTGGCGAAGGACGTTTCCAGCGCGTGGATGCGCGCTTCCTGCGCGGGGTCGAGCGTCAGCCGCTCGTGCAGCAGCGCATGAACCTCGCTCTCGACCCGTGGCGCGGGCGCGAGCCAGGTGCGCGCCACCAGCACGGCCGCGAGCGCGGCGGCGAACGCCACCAGCGCCACCAGCAGATAGCGGCCAACGCTCATTGGCCGAGCAGACGCGAGGGCGCATAGTCCGACATGCCGATCGGCAGCGGCGACGCCTGCGCCGGGGCGGCGGGCAGGATGGTGCCAGCCCAGCCGATGCCGATCGCCAGCAGTCCCGCCAGCGCCAGGCTGCGCCGCGCCACCGCCTGCTCGCGGCGCCGCGCGACGCCCGCGATCACCGCGCCGGCGATCTCCGCCAGCCGCGCGTCGGTCGGCATGGCGCGCATCGCGTCCAGCATATGGTCGAGGTCGCTCATCGTCATCATCTCCATGTCCACGCACTCGCATACGCGCGCGGCGCGCCGATCCCTCGTCGGAAATTATGCGCAGCAGATGAGGGGGCGGGCAAGGGCGTGCGTAAAGCCCTTTGTCCATGCCTTTCGGAGACTGCCCCATGCACCGTTCGTTCGTCGCCCTGATCGCCGCCGCCGCCATCGCCCTGCCGGGCGTCGCCGCCGCGCACAGCAAGCTGCTCTCGTCCAATCCCGCCGCCAACGCGACCGTTGCCAAGCCGACGAAGATCACGCTGACCTTCTCCGAAACCTTCCTCGCGCCGATGAGCGGCGTTGATCTCACCATGACCGGGATGCCCGGCATGGCCGATCATCCGCCGATGCCGATCAAGGGCTTCAAGACCAGCGTCGAGGGCAAGACCATGACCGTCACCCTGTCGCGCGCGCTGCCCGCCGGCAGCTATGACCTCAAATGGCATATCGTGGGCGCCGACCAGCACAAGATGGAAGGCGGCTACAGCTTCAAGGTCAAGTAATGGGCGAGGGCGCGCTGATCGCCGTGCGCGCGGCGCTGATGCTCGATCTCGCGCTGCTCCTGGGCCTGCCGCTGTTCTGGTGGGTCATGGGCAGGGCGGGGCGGGCGGCGATGATTGCCTGGCTGGCGGTCGGCGGGCTGCTCCTGTCCGCCTTCTGGTTGATCGCCAGCACGGCGGCGATGACCGGGACCACCGTCTTGGCCCCCGATTGGGCTAGCGTTGCGGTGCTGCTGACGATGACGCCGATCGGCCCGGTGCTGGCGGTGCGCGCCTGCGCCTTGCTGCTCTCTTTGCTCCTGGCGCTGGCCGGGCGCGTCCGGCTGGCGATCGTCCCCGCCGCGCTCGCCGCCGCGACTTTGGCTTGGACCGGTCATGCCGGCGCGACCGAGGGGCTCGGCGGAACGCTCCACCGTGCCGCCGATGTCGCACATATCTGGGCGGCGGCGGCGTGGATCGGCGCGCTGGCGGCGCTGCTGCACGCGGCGCTGCGGCTGCGATCGGGGCACGATCCGCGCCCGGTCGCGACCATGCTGGCGCGCTTTGCGCTGATGGGGACGCTGGTGGTCGCTACGCTGGTCGTCAGCGGGGCGGTGAACCTCGTCATGATTGCCGGTCTGGCGGAGCTGCTGGCGCTGCTGGGCAGCCGCTATGGCTGGCTTCTGGCTGCGAAGCTGGGGCTGTTCGCGCTGATGCTGGGCCTCGCCGCCGCAAACCGCTGGCGGCTGACGCGGGCGCTGGAGCGCGGCGGCGATGGCGCGCTCGTCCATTTGCGCCGGTCGCTGCTGGTCGAAACGAGCGCCGCCGTCGCCATCATCGGCCTGGTCGCCTGGCTCGGGACGCTCGACCCCATGGCGTAAGCCGCGCGGGGGGATTCGACTCTGTCTCGATAAGAACATACGATGAACATCGTTGCTCGATTCGCACGGGGTTCGTCATGGAAAGCCGCACCACGCCGCTCTATCGGCTGTTCTTCGCCGTGAAGCCGCCAGCGTTGGTGACGCGGCAGATCGACCATTTCGCCCGCACTCTCGCGCCCGACGCGCAGCATGTCGCGGCGGCGCATCAGCATGTGACGCTCGGCATCACCACCGATGCGATCGACTATCCCTATGAGGTCATCAAGACGCTGCGCCGCGCCGCCGGCGGCATCCGCGCGGAGCCTTTCGACCTGCTGCTCGATCGGCTGAGCATCGGCGGCCGATCGGCGGCGCTCCGTCCGTCGCGGCGCAACACGGGGCTCGCTCTGTTGCAGGCGGAGGTGGAGCGGGTGATGCAGCGCGCCGGCGCGACCGCGCGGCCGGGCTGGCGCTTCGAGCCGCACCAGACGCTCTTCTACCGCGACACCCGGCCGACGCAGCAGCGGATCGCTGGCTTTGGCTGGCGGGTCGAGGAACTGGTCCTGCTGTGCAGCCATGTCGGCCACACTCGCCACGAACCGCTCGGCGCATGGCCGCTAACGGGCGGGGAGCAATATCAGCTGCTGTGAGGGAGATGTCCTCACCCCTGCGTCACGCTCTCCAGCACGGCGGCGCGTAGTTCCGGCAGGCCCATACCCTTCTCGCTCGACGTGGCGATGATGTCGGGGTGAGCGGCGGGGCGCTTGCGGATCGCGTCGGCGGTGGCTTGGGCCACGGCGGCAAGCTCGCTCGCCTTGATCTTGTCGGTCTTGGTGAGGACGATGCGATAGCTGACGGCAGCGGCATCAAGCATGTCGAGCATGTCGTTGTCGACATCCTTGATCCCGTGGCGGCTGTCGACCAGCACCAGCGTCCGCTTCAAGGCCGCGCGGCCGCGCAGATAGTCGTTCACGAGGAAGCGCCACTTCTTCACCATGTCGCGCGGCGCCTTCGCATAGCCATAGCCCGGCATGTCCACCAGCCGGAAGCGCAGCGGGTCGCCCACGTCGAAGAAATTGAGTTCCTGCGTGCGCCCCGGCGTGTTGGACGTGCGGGCAAGCCCGTTGCGGTTGGTGAGCGCGTTCAGCAGCGAGCTTTTGCCGACGTTGGAGCGGCCCGCGAACGCGACCTCGTTCACCGCCATGTCGGGCAGGAATTTGAGGTCCGGCGCGGACTTGAGGAATGCGATGGGGCCGGCGAAGAGCCGGCGCGCGTCCTCGATCAGGTCTTGGTCGGGTTGGTCGGTCATACTCTCTCTTTCATCCTCCCCTGGCGGGGGAGGGGGACCATTTGCGTAGCAAATGGTGGAGGGGTGTCGCCGTGGCGAGGGGGTGACACCCCTCCGTCTGGCCTGCGGCTAGCCACCTCCCCTGCAAGGGGAGGATCGGCATTACTTCGCCGTTGCCGCCGCCGTGCTCAGCACCGGATGGCGGCGATACAGCCACCATTGCTGGGCCATCGACAGGCAGTTGTTGGTGATCCAGTAGACCAACAGACCCGCCGCGAAGGGGGCCATGATGAACATCATCATCCACGGCATGATCGCGAACACCTGCTGCTGCATCGGGTCCATTTGCGCCGGGTTGAGCTTGAACTGGAGCCACATCGATACGCCCAGCAGCAACGCCAGCACGCCGATCGCCAGGAAATCGGGTGGCTGGAAATCGAGATAGCCGAACAGGTTGAGGATATGCGCCGGATCGGGCGCGGACAGATCCTTGATCCACAGGACGAAAGGCTGGTGCCGCATCTCGATCGTCAGCATCAGCACCTTGTAGAGGGCGAAGAAGATCGGGATCTGGATGAAGATCGGCAGGCAGCCCGCGAGCGGGTTCACCTTCTCCTGCTTGTACAGCTCCATCATCTTCATCTGGAGCTGTTGCTTGTCGTCCTTATATTTTTCCTGGAGCGCCTTCATCTTGGGCTGCACCGCGCGCATTGCCGCCATGCTGGCGAACTGACGCTGGGCGACCGGGAACATGAGCGCCCGGACGATCAGCGTCAGGCAGATGATAGCGACGCCGAAATTGCCGATATGTTCGAACAGCCAGTGGAGCAGCGCGAAGATCGGCTTTTCGAACCAGTAGAACCAGCCCCAGTCGATCGCCCGGTCGAACAGAGGAACGCCCGCGTCCTGATAGGCTTCGAGCGTCTTCACTTCCTTCGCGCCGACGAACAGGCGCTGGGTCTGGGTTACTGCCTTGCCAGGGGCGACCATCGTTTGATCGAGCGCGACGTCGGCCTGATATTGGGTGCCGGCACCCTTGCGGAACTGGCCGGAGAAATCGGCGTCGGCGGCAGGGACGAGCGCGGACAGCCAATATTTGTCGGTAAAGCCGATCCAGCCGCCCTTCGACTGAAAGCTTTGCGTGGACGGACCTTCATCCAGATCCTTGTAGTTCACGTCATAATTGGCCGCGCCGTTGAACACGCCCATCGGGCCGATATGGATGGTCCAGGTGTCGGGATCCTTGGGGATGCCCGTGCGGCTGATATAGGCATAGGGCTTCACGCCCACCGCGCCCGCGCCGCTGTTCGACACTTTCTGCGCGGCGGAGATCATGTAGTTCTGGTCCACCGACAGGCGAATCTCGAAGAGCTGGCCCGCGCCGTTGTTCCAGCTGAGCGTCACCGGGGTCGTCGGCGTCAGCGCCGCGCCGCTGGCGGTCCAGACCGTATCCTTGTTCGGAGCCTTAAGCCCTTCACCCTGCCAGCCGAAGCCGGCGAAATAGGCGTCCTGCGTTCCGCTCGGGCTGTAGAGGCGAACGGCGGGCGAATCCTTGGCGATCGTTTCCTTATAGGTCGGCAGCACGATGTCATCGATGCGCGCGCCCTTGAGGTTGATCGATCCGGTGAGCTTGGGCGTGCGGATGGCGACGCGCGGGCTTTCGCGCAGGACAGCGGCGCGATCGCGGATCGCGGCGGGGCTGTCGGCGGCGGGATCGGCCGCCGGGTTGGCGACCGGCGTGGTCTTGCCGTCTTCGATTCTGGTGGCCGGCGGGTTGGCGGCGGGGAAGAAATAATGCGACACATAGGGCCAGCCGAACAGGATAAGGCCGGTCAGCAGCACCGCCAGGATGATATTCTTCTTGTCGTCCACGCTCTTGCCTATCTTGGTCGTCAGGGAACCGGGTCGTAGCCCGAACCGCCCCATGGGTGGCATCGCATTAGCCGCTTGAACCCCAGCCAGCTACCCTTGATCGCGCCATATTTGCGCACCGCCTGGATCGCATATTCGGAGCAGGACGGGGCATAGCGGCAGGTCGGCGGCAGGATGCGAGACGGGCCGATCTGCCAGCCGCGCGCCATGAGGATGAGCAGGCGGGCGATCATGACCGATCTTCATCCTCCCCTGGAAGGGGAGGTGGCGCGCGCGAAGCGCGTGACGAAGGGGTGTCGCCCTCTCGATGGGGTGACACCCCTCCACCACTTCGTGGTCCCCCTCCCCTTGCAGGGGAGGAACGGTGAGGGGCCGCCTCACGCTTCATCACCTTGCCCAGCGCCTTGGCCAGTTCCGCGCGGAGCAGCGAAAAATCGCGCTCGATCCCGCCATCGCGGCCGATCAGCACATGGTCCGCGCCGGCAATGCCATGAAGCGGCAACAGCTCGCGGGCCAGGACGCGAAAACGGCGCTTCATCCGGTTGCGGATGACAGCGCCGCCGACTTTCTTTGTGACCGTGATGCCGTAGCGCATCGCTGGATCGTCATCGCCGCGCTCGCGCACCAGCAGCACGAAGCCCGGCATCGGCGCGCGGCGTCCGCGATTGGCCGCCAGAAAATCCGCGCGCCGGACCATCATGGCCGGCGCTGCGGGCTTTTCCGGCGTTGCGATCAGGCGCTCAGGCTCTTGCGGCCGCGCGAGCGGCGCGCGCGAATCACGTTGCGGCCGCCGGGCGTCGCCATGCGGGCGCGGAAACCGTGACGGCGCTTCCGAACCAGATTGCTCGGCTGAAAGGTGCGCTTCATCGTTCATTCCTCAAAATCAAAACAGCAAAGAATCGGGCGTGACAAAAAAGGGCCGCCAAAGCAGCGGCCACCCGTCAGGGGGCGTCCGATAGGGAAAGGGCGTGGGGAAGTCAATGGTGGAAGCAGTTCCTCCGTTCGGGCTAAGCGAAGTCGAAGCCCTCTACTGAGCGGAGCGAAGGGCCTCCCTTCGGTCGGCCGAGCCCTTCGACTTCGCTCAGGGCGAACGGAGGAGAGAGGGCGCTATTTCCCCCGCGCGGTCGCTACGCCTTCCTTCAGCGCGTCATAGCCGACCGCGCCGCTCAGCACCTGCCCGCCAATGACGAAGGTCGGTGTACCGGTCGCCTGCAGCTTCTGCGCCAGCGCGATGTTGGACTGGATTTCGGCGTCATATTTGCTGGACGCGATCGCAGCTTCGGCTTCCGATTTCGTGATCCCCGCCTTAGCCGCAGCCGCGAGGATGGTGTCGCGGGTCACGCGGCCAGCCGCGTAGAGCGCCTTGTGGTACGGCATATATTGCCCGCGCTCGGCCGCCAGCAGCGAGACCTTGGCGGCATCGCCGCTCTCGTTGGAGAGGATCGGCAGTTCGCGGTAAACCACCTTCACCTTCGCGTCCCCCTGCACCAGCCTGGCTAGGTCGGGCAGCGAGGCGCGGCAATAGCCGCAGGCATAGTCGAAAAACTCGACCACGGTGACATCGGCGCTGGCCGCGCCTTCCCACGCACCGGCATAGGGGGTTTCGAGTGCGCTCCGGTTGGCGTCGATCGTGCCCGACATCCGCTTGGCCTGGAGCTTTTCCACCGCCTGCGGGATGATTTCGGGATGCTCCAATATATAGTCGTGGACGATCTTCTCGATTGCGGCCTTGTCGGCTGGGGCGACGGCGGCGGGCGCCTGCATGGCAAGGGCGGCGCCAGCGGCGGCCGCGACGAAGGCGAAGCCGCCTAGAGTCATCTGCATGGTCCTGTTGGAAAGGGCGGCGCGAAAATCGGGCCGGGGCTGGTCTGGCATGATTATCGTTTCTTGCGCTGCTGTTCGATGACGGCGCGGGAGGTCATGGCGATATCCTGCGCGCGCAGATAGTCAACCGTGCCGGGCTTCAACCCCTGCATGGCGGTGTCGGCGCTGCGCAGCGCCATCGGATGCTCGCCCATCATCGCATAACGCTCCGCCGTCGCCAGCGCCGCGCGGGGCGTGTCGCCGCGCCGCTCATAGACGACGCCGAGCTGATACCAGGCGAAGGGATTGTCGCTGTCGCGCTGCACCGCGACGCGCAGCACCTGCTCCGCCTCGGCGAAATTGGCCGGGTCTTCCGTCGCGATTAGCGCATGGGCGAGCAGCGTGGAGATGAGCGGCTGGTTGGTCAGCCTCACCGCCTCGCGCAGCGGCGCGACCGCCTCGGCGGGCTTGCCGCTCTCGAGCAGGATCTGGCCCTTCAGCTCCAGAAAATAGGGGTCGTGGGGCGCGGCGGCGAGCAGCCAGTCCGCCTCCTCCAGCGCCTTTTGCGGATAGGCGCTTTTGTGCCAGGCATAGGCGCGGGCATAATGGGCCGGGATCGACTGATCGCTCTCGGGATATTTGATGAGCGTCTGTTGCGGTTCCGACACGAAGCCGATCAGCTTTGCCTTGATCCGCTCGAACCGCTTTTCGAGATAGGGGTCGGGCGGCCTGTTCCACGCCGGGTCGGGTTCATAGACTTCGCGCAGCACCTGGATGCGCTCGCCCGACAGCGGGTGGGTGCGGCCATAGCTATTGTCCTGCGGGATGGCGAGGCGATATTCCTGATTCTGGAGCTTCTTGAAGAATTCGAGGCTCCCCTTGCCGCTGATGCCGGCAGCGTGGAGATAGCGCGCGCCGGCAAGGTCGGCCGAGCTTTCCTGTGCGCGGGAGAAGGCAAGGAATTTGCTCATCGCCGCCTGCTGGCCGAGGCCCATGATGCCCATGCCCGCTTCCGCGCCGCCCGCCGCGATCGCCGCCGCGCCGAGCACGAGGCTCAAGAGCGTGACGCCGGTCGCTTCCTTGATCCCCTCGCCCGATCGGATGACGTGCCCGCCCTCGATATGGCCGAGTTCGTGCGCGACCACGCCCTGCAACTGGTTCACATTGTCGGCCTGGGCGATGAGGCCGCTATGCACCCAGACATATTGGCCGCCCGCGACGAAGGCGTTGATCTCCGGGTCGTTGATGACCATCACCTGCACGTTGCGCGGCTCCATGCCGGCGGCTTTCACCAGCGGACCGGACATGTCGGCCATGAAGGCTTCGGTCTCCGCGTCGCGCAAGATCTGCTGGGCGAGCGCGGGGCGGGCGATCAGCGCGAGCGCGGCGATGGTCAGGGTCAGGAGTTGCAGAAGGCGCGACATGGCGCCTGCGCCATGCCGCCGCCCGACTGAACCGGCCGTGAAGCGACAGGCAGAAAAGAAAAGCGCCGCTGCGCGCCGGTCGGGACCGGAAGGGCAGCGGCGCTTCGTCATGGGGGCGGGCTGGCTTACTGGCCGAAGGTGCGCTGCCACCAGCCGCGGCGCGGCCCGCCTTCCTCGCCACCGGCATCGGCAGGCTCGGCTTCGCCTTCCGCCGGCGCGGGGGCGTCCGCAGCGGCGGGCGCATCCTCGACCGGAGCCTCCGCCGTCATGGCGTCGGCCGGCGCAGCGGCTTCGGCTACCGCGTCCGCTTTCTTGCGGCGCGTGCGCTTGGGCTTGGCCGGCGCTTCCTCGGCGGCTTCGGGGGCAGCGGCCGGCTCTGGCGCGGCTTCCGCTTCCACGTCCACCTTCTTGCGCCGGCTGCGCTTGGGCTTGGCCGGCGCTTCCTCGGCGACCGGCTCGGCTGGCGCGGGCTCTTCGATGACCTCCGCTGGCGCCTCCGCCGCCTCGGTCACGGCTTCGGCCTCTGCCCCTTCGACGTCGCTCAGGACAGGCTTCTTCCGGGCGCGGGGGCGGCGGCGGGTCTTGGGCGCGTCCTCGGCGGGCGCTTCCTCGACCGGCGTGGTTTCAGCCACGGGTTCGGCCTCGGCCTCCACGATCGGCTCGGCGTCGGCGGTGTCGGTCTCGGCTGTCACAGCCTCTTCCCCGCCTTCGCGGCGGCGGCGACCACCCCGGCGACCGCGACGGCCGCGACGACGCGCGCCGCCTTCCTCGTCGCCAGCATCGTCGGCGTTGCTCTCAGCCGCATCGGCGGCCTCTTCCGCGACGATCTCGGCATCTTCAACAGGCTCGCCCGTTTCGTCCGACTCCTCGCCAGCGTCAGCCGCGCCTTCCCCGGTCTGCGCCTCGTCGCGCTGGCCGCCCCGGCGGCGACGCCGACGCCGCCGACGACGGCCGCCCTCGCGCTCCTCGCCCCGCTCGGCGCGGTCGCTGCGCTCCTCGCGTTCGGGCGCGGCTTCGGCCTCCTCGGCCTCTTCCTCGTCTTCCTCTTCCTCGATGACGTCGAAATCATCGTCGTCATCGGCCAGCGGGGTATAATCGACCACGCGCTCGGGGCGGGGGCCGCTCGCCTCCACCGACATGCGCGCGCCCTCGATCTCGCCATCGGGCAGGATCTCGATCCGCACGCCGTAGCGCTGCTCGATCTCGTCCAGTTCGCGGCGCTTGTTGTTGAGGACGTAGAAGGCCGCTTCCTGGCTCGCGCGCAGGGTGATGATCGAACCGCGACCGCGCGCGGCTTCCTCCTCCAGCATCCGCAGCGCGCCCAGACCCGCCGAGGAGGCGGTGCGGACAAGGCCGGTGCCTTCGCAATGCGGGCACTGGCGGGTCGACGCTTCCAGCACGCCGGTGCGCAGCCGCTGGCGGCTCATTTCCATGAGGCCGAAGCCCGAAATGCGGCCGACCTGGATGCGGGCGCGATCGTCCTTCAGCGCCTCCTTCATCGCCTTCTCGACCTTACGGATGTTGGAGTTCATCTCCATGTCGATGAAGTCGATGACGACCAGGCCCGCCATGTCGCGCAGTCGCAGCTGGCGCGCGATCTCCCGCGCGGCTTCCAGATTGGTGGCGACGGCGGTTTGTTCGATGCCATGCTCGCGGGTTGAGCGCCCGGAATTGATGTCGATCGACACCAGAGCCTCGGTCGGGTTGATGACGAGATAGCCGCCCGATTTCAGCTGCACCACGGGATTGTACATCGCCGCCAGCTGATCCTCGACGCTGGCGCGCTGGAACAGCGAGATGGGGTCGGCATATTGCTTCACCCGCCGGGCGTGGCTGGGCATCAGCAGCTTCATGAAGTCCTTGGCGGCGCGATATCCTTCCTCGCCCTCGACGATGACTTCCTCGATATCCTTGTTGTAGATGTCGCGGATCGCGCGCTTGATGAGGTCGCTGTCATTGTGGATCAGCGCTGGCGCGGACGCCTTCAGCGTCTTTTCGCGGATTTCGTCCCACAGGCGAGCGAGATAGTCGAAGTCGCGCTTGATCTCCGGCTTGGTGCGCTGGAGCCCGGCGGTGCGGACGATGCAGCCCATGGTGGAGGGCAGGTTCATTTCCGCGATGATCGACTTCAACCGCTTGCGGTCGGCCGCGTTGCTGATCTTGCGGCTGATGCCGCCGCCATGCGACGTGTTGGGCATCAGCACGCAATAGCGGCCGGCAAGCGACAAATAGGTGGTCAGCGCCGCGCCCTTGTTGCCGCGCTCCTCCTTGACGACCTGGACCAGCAGCACCTGGCGGCGCTTGATGACGTCCTGAATCTTGTAGCGGCGGCGCAGCGCCATGCGCTTGCGGCGCAGTTCGTCGGCAGCCTCGTCGCCATTGCCCTTGCCGCGCCGGCGGCCCCGGCCATTGCCTTCCTGGGGCACGTTCTCGGCTGCTTCGGCAGCGTCGCCCGCCTCATCCTCGTCATCATGATGATGGGTGGCCTCGACAAGCTCCACGCCGCCTTCGGCATGATGGCCTTCCTCCTCATCCTCATCGTCATAGTCGGCGCGCAGCGCGGCCTCTTCCTCGGCGTGGGCGCGTTCTTCGCGCAGCAGCGCCTCGCGGTCCTCGCGCGGAATCTGATAATAGTCGGGATGGATTTCGCTGAAGGCCAGAAAGCCGTGGCGATTGCCGCCATAGTCCACGAACGCAGCCTGGAGCGAAGGCTCCACGCGGGTCACTTTGGCGAGGTAGATATTGCCCTTGAGCTGCTTGTGCTCGGCCGATTCGAAATCGAACTCCTCGATCCGGTTACCTTTGACGACCGCGACCCGGGTCTCTTCCCGGTGGCGCGCATCGATCAGCATACGCATTGTCATTTATTATTCTCCGGCGCGGGGCCAGGGCCAGAAGCCGGGCCGCCACGCGATGGTAAGGGGACCGCCGGGCGCGCGCCGAAAGGGGCGCGGATGCCGGCATGGTCCGGGTTTTGATGGAAATACGTGCGTCTGCTGCGTCGGCAGGGCCGGCAATGGCGCCGGGCCGATCCATCCACGCCGCCACGCCCGTTACCGGGGCAGCCGTGGAAGGAAATTCAAGCCTCATGCAGCGTCAACCTGTTTGCGGCACCGGCGGCGGCGCGGGCTGCGCGCCCGCCGATGCATGTCTTTATGCGCCTGAAAAGCCCGCCATTGGTCGGCGATCCTGTCAGGAATATGAAGGGGTAGCAGTCAATGCTTACCGGAGCAACAATTGCCTGAAATAATGTCCGGCAGCGCTTTTCATGCCTAAATCGCCATTAACCCTTTCATTTTACGCAGTTCAAAGGGGCGACGCTTAATCCGGCGTTCAGCGTGGGGACGCTTCGAGACGGGTCATCGTCATGAAATTTGGCTGGACGGCCGATGCACGCGCGTTGCACAAGCAACGCATGTTCCACAGCCTCGCCCTGGCGGGAATTGCCTTTGCCGCAGCGCCGGGAAGCGCCGGCGGCATAGCCGGCGTCGATGTGCAGGACGACCGGGTGGTGGTGCGCTTCGATGACCGCGTTGCGGGCGCATCGGCCTTTCTGCTCGATGCGCCGCGCCGTATCGCGCTCGACATCGACGGGGCGCAGATGGGCAATTTGCGCTTTGCGCCGGGGCGCGGCAGCATTGCCGCCGTGCGGCAGGGGCAATTGAGTGGCGACACGGCCCGCGTCGTGCTCGATCTCGCCGCGCCGGCGACGCTCGGCGATCCGCAGATCGCGGCGGACGGCAAATCGCTGAGCTTCTCGCTCCAGACTGTCACCGACGCACGGTTCAAGTCGGCGGTGGGCAAGGGCCGCACCCGCTTCGACGCGCCCGCCGACATGGCCGCGCGGCCGCAGAAACGGCTCCATTCGATCACCGTGCCGATCCCGTCCGTGGCGCGGGGCGTCGCCCTGCCGGCGGTCGAAGGCGTGGCTGATGGCGCGCGGCCGCTGGTCGTCATCGACGCCGGCCATGGCGGCCATGATCCGGGCGCGATCAACAAGGAAAATGGCAAGCGCGAGAAGGACGTGACTCTCGCCATCGCCCAATCGATCCGCGATGCGCTGGTCAAGTCCGGCCGCGTGCGCGTGGCGCTGACGCGCGACGACGACAAATATCTCGTGCTCCAGGAACGCTATGGCATCGCGCGCAAGCTCGGCGCGGACCTCTTCATCTCCATTCATGCCGACGCAGCGGAAAATGCGGAAGCGCGCGGCGCGACCGTCTATACCTTGTCCGAAACCGCGTCCGACCGCGAAGCGGCGCGGCTGGCGGCGCGGGAGAACAAGGCCGATATCATCAATGGCGTCAATCTGGGCGGCCAGTCGGGCGACGTGTCCTCGATCCTGATCGACCTCACCCAGCGCGAATCGATGAACATCTCGGCCAGCTTCGCGCGGCTGCTCCAGCGGGAGGCCGCGCCCTTCGTGCCGTTCCGCAGCACCTATCACCGCTTCGCGTCGCTGATGGTGCTGAAGGCTCCCGACACGCCGTCGGTGCTGTTCGAGACCGGCTATATCAGCAATGAGGCCGACGCCGCCTTCCTCGCATCGCGCGAGGGGCAGCAGAAGATCGCCCGCGGCGTCGCTCGCGCGGTCGAGGTGCATTTCGCCCGCAAGCTGGCGATGCGCGGGGATGCGGCGGGCGGGTGAAGTCACGCTCTAACTCACCCCTCCCCTTCAGGTCGGATCGAGTCACGTGCCTCGATCCGAGGGACGGGGGTGGGGGTGTGCCGGCAAATGGAACGTCGAATGCTTGTCTGACCCCCCACCCCAACCCTTCAAACGAGGCGCGTGACTCGTTTGAACCTGAAGGGGAGGGGCTATATTAAGGCGGGCAATTATTGCCTCGGCTCGTCCGCCCTACTGGCCTTGGCTGCGATTTGACCCTAGAGCCTCTTCCCCATGGAAGAAGTCCGTTCCGATAGCGCTGCAACATCCGTCACCTACCGCCTGCGCCGCGACGCGGGCGGGTTTCTCAGCCGCTTCGGTGCGCTGTGGCAGCGGCGGCTGTTCCGCTGGGGGGCGATTCTGCTCGGCGGTCTCGCGCTCGCCTATCTGCTCTTCTGGCTGATCTTCGCGCGCGGGCTGCCTGACGCCGCGACGCTGTTGGAATATGAGCCGCCGCTCCCCACCATCGTGCGCGACATTAACGGCCAGCCGGTGCACAGCTATGCCCGCGAGCGGCGCGTCCAGCTGCAATATAGCGACTATCCGCCGCTCCTGATCCGCGCCTATCTGGCGGCGGAGGACAAGACCTTCTTCGAGCATCATGGCGTCGATATTCCGGGCTTCGCCGGCGCGGTGGTCGATTATGTCAGCAAGCTGGGGTCGGGGCAGCGCGCGCGCGGCGGCTCCACCATCACCCAGCAGGTCGCCAAGAATCTGCTGATCGGCGACGAATATTCGCCGACCCGGAAGGTCAAGGAGATGATCCTCGCCTACCGGATGGAGAATGTGCTCTCGAAGCAGCAGATCCTCGAACTCTATCTCAACCAGATCTTCCTCGGCCGGAACGCTTACGGCGTGCAGGCGGCGGCGCGCGCCTATTTCGACAAGGATGTCGCCGACCTCAAACTGCATGAAATGGCCTATCTCGCCATCCTGCCCAAGGGGCCGGCCAATTATCGCCCCGAAAGCGAGAGCGGCCATGCCCGCGCGATCGACCGGCGCAACTGGGCGCTGGGGGAAATGTACGCCAATGGCTGGATCACCGCCGCCCAGCGCGACGCCGCGATGGCGCAGCCGCTCGGCACCGTCGCCGCGCACGGCTCCAGCTTCGACGCGCGCGCGGGCGGCTATTATATGGAGGAAGTGCGCCGTCGCCTGATCGAGCGCTTCGGCGAAAAGGCGGCGGACGGCCCCAACAGCGTCTATGCCGGCGGCCTGTGGGTCCGCAGCCCCTATGACCCGGTGGTGCAGGAAAAGACGCAGGACGCGCTGCGCGGCGGGCTGCTGCGCTTCGACGCCGGGCGCGGCTGGTCCGGGCCGGTCGGCCATATCAACATAGACAATGGCTGGGAGCGCGAACTCGCCGCCAGCTATATCAGCGTCGATTATGCGAGCTGGCGCGTCGCCGCCGTCATCAGCCGCACGTCCACCGAGGCCGAGATCGGCTTTTCCGACGGCACGACCGGCGTGCTGCCGGCAAGCGCGGCGCAGACGCCCTATCGCCGCACCGGCGGCCCCGCTTTTTCGGCGCTCAAGCCCGGCGACCTGATCGTCGTCACCCGCAACGGGGCGAGCTGGGCGCTGCGCTCCATTCCCGAAGTGTCGGGCGGCATGGTGGTGGAGGAGGTCCGGTCGGGCCGCATCCGCGCGATGCAGGGCGGCTTCGATTCGCGCCTGTCCTCCTACAACCGCGCGACGCAGGCGCTGCGCCAGCCGGGATCGACCATCAAGCCCTTCGTCTATGCCTCGGCACTGGACAATGGCATGACGCCGGCCTCGATCATCGTCGATGGTCCCTTGTGCGTCTATCAGGGCGCGGGTCTGGGGCAAAAATGCTTCCGCAACTTCTCCGGCGGCAGCGCCGGGCCGCAGACGATGCGCTGGGGCGTCGAGCAGTCGCGCAACCTGATGACCGTGCGCGCCGCCAGCCAGACCGGCATGGACCGCGTGGTGCGCACCATCAAGAATATGGGGATCGGCGATTATCAGCCCTATCTCTCCTTCGCGCTGGGCGCGGGCGAGACGACGGTCGAGCGGATGGTGAACGCCTATGCGACGCTCGCCAACCAGGGCAAGCAGCAGCCGTCCAAGGTCATGGACTATGTGCAGGACCGGCGCGGCAAGGTGATCTGGCCCGATCGCTGGAAGCCGTGCGACGGGTGCAACATGGCGAACTGGGACGGCAAGCCGATGCCGCGCTTCGGTTTCGAGGGACGGCAGGTGATGAACCCGCTGACCGCCTATCAGGTCGTCCACATCGCCGAAGGCGTGGTCCAGCGCGGCACCGCGACGGTGCTGAACGACCTTGGCCGGCCACTGTTCGGAAAGACCGGCACGACCAACGGCCCGACCAATGTATGGTTCGTCGGCGGATCGCCCGATCTCGTCGCGGGCGTCTATATAGGGTACGACAAGCCCCGGAGCCTCGGCGGCTGGGCGCAGGGCGGGCGGATCGCCGCGCCGATCTGGAAGGCGGCGATGGCCCCGGTGCTGGAGACGATGCCCAAGACGCCCTTCGTCGCGCCGCCCGGCATTCGCATGGTGACGATCGACCGCCGATCGGGCAAGCGCGTCTATGGCGTATGGCCGGGCACGGACCTCAAGCCCGCCGTTATCTGGGAAGCGTTCAAGCCCGAAACCGAACCGCGCCGATCGATCCGCAAGGAAGAGGCGGAAGCCCAGGCAAAGGTCGCCGAAGCCCGCGCCGCCGCCGCCGTCTCGCGCGGGCGGCAGCGGAGCGACGCGGACTTCCTTGAAGGGCAGGGCGGGATTTATTGAGGCGTGGGCAGCGCACGCAGACCCGCTCACTGCCGTCATTCCCGCGAAAGCGGGTTGGCCGGAGGCGCGTGACTCCGGCCAACATCTCCTGACCTTGCACCAAGCGGATGGTTCGGGAGATGGATCCCCGCTTTCGCGGGGATGACGGGGATTGCACTTTTTGCCTTGCCCAACGCCGATCGGGTCGGGAAAGGCAGTTCAATCAGGCAAACCGCAGCAGCTTCACCTGCTTCACGCCGGCGAGGTTGCAGATTTGCCAGCGCAGCGGCTCGGTCACCGTGCCGTCGACCGACAGCAGCAGCACCGCTTCGCCGCCCTGGTTGCGGCGGCCGAGGTGGAAGGTGCCGATATTGACCGACGCTTCGCCGAGCGTCGAGCCGAGGCGACCGATGAAGCCGGGCGCGTCCTGGTTGACGATGTAGAGCATCGTGCCGCCAAGATCGGCCTCCACCTTGATGCCGAACAGTTCGACGAGACGCGGCTGGGCGTGGCCGAACAGCGTGCCCGCAACCGAACGCTCGCCATTTTCGGTGGTGACGGTGACGCGCACGAGCGTCTGATAGTCGCCCTCGCGATCGTGGCGCACTTCGCGCACGTCCAGCCCGCGTTCCTTCGCCAGGAAGGGCGCGTTGACCATGTTCACCGTGTCCGAATAGACCCGCATCAGGCCGGCGAGGACCGCCGCCGTGATCGGCTTCTGATTGAGTTCGGCGGCATGGCCCTCCACCTCCACCGCGACGCCGGTGATCTGATCGCCCTCCAGCTGGCCGACGAGCGACCCCAGCTTCTCCGCCAGCGCCATATAGGGTTTGAGCTTGGGCGCTTCCTCGGCGGAGAGCGACGGGACGTTCAGCGCGTTGGTGATGCCGCCGTCGAGCAGATAGTCGCTAAGCTGTTCGGCGACCTGCAACGCGACGTTGACCTGCGCCTCGTCGGTCGATGCGCCAAGGTGCGGGGTGCAGATGAAGTTGGGCGTGCCGAACAAAGGCGACTCCTTCGCCGGCTCGGTCTGGAACACGTCGAGCGCCGCGCCCGCGACCTGACCGCTGTCGAGCGCGTCCTTGAGCGCCGCCTCGTCGATCAGCCCGCCGCGCGCGCAGTTGATAATCCGCACGCCCTTCTTGGTCTTGGCGAGATTCTCGCGGCTCAGGATATTGCGCGTCTGATCGGTGAGCGGCGTATGCAGGGTGATGAAGTCGGCCTTCGCCAGCAGCGTGTCGAGATCGGCCTTCTCGACGCCCATCTCGATGGCACGTTCCGGCGTCAGGAACGGGTCGAAGGCGACGACCTTCATCTTGAGGCCCAGCGCGCGGCTCGCCACGATCGACCCGATATTGCCCGCGCCGATCAGGCCCAGCGTCTTGCCGGTGACTTCCACGCCCATGAAGCCATTCTTGGGCCACAGCCCGGCTTGCGTCTGCGCGTTCGCTTCGGGCAGCTGGCGGGCGAGCGCGAACATGAGCGCGATGGCATGCTCGGCGGTGGTGATGGAGTTGCCGAACGGGGTGTTCATGACGATCACGCCCTTGGCCGAGGCATAGGGGATGTCGACATTGTCGACGCCGATGCCGGCGCGGCCGATGACCTTGAGGTTGGTGGCGGCGTCGAGAATGTCCTTGGTGACCTTTGTCGAGCTGCGGATGGCGAGGCCGTCATAGTCGCCGATGATGGCTTTCAGCTCGTCCGGGGTCTTGCCGGTGATCTCGTCGACCTCGACGCCGCGTTCGCGGAAGATGGCGGCGGCGCGGGGGTCCATTTTGTCGCTGATAAGTACCTTGGGCATGGGAAATTCCTTATTTACCCGTCATCCCCGCGAAGGCGGGGATCCATCTCCCGACGTCGCACAGCAGGATGGGGCCTGAGATGGATTCCCGCCTTCGCGGGAATGACGACATTATGTGAGTTTAGGCAGCCTTGGTCTGAGCATAAGCCCAGTCGAGCCACGGCCCGAGGGCCTCGATATCGGCGGTCTCGACGGTCGCGCCGCACCAGATGCGAAGGCCAGCGGGCGCATCGCGATAGCCCGCAATGTCGTAAGCCGCGCCTTCCTTTTCGAGGAGGCCGGCGAACGCCTTGATGAAGGCTTCGTCCGCGCCCTCCACGGTCAGGCAGACGCTGGTCCTGGACCGCGAGGCCGGATCGGCGGCGAGATGGCCGAGCCAATCGCGGTCCGCCACGATCCTGTCCAGCGCTGCTGCGTTAGCGTCCGACCGGGCGATGAGGCCGGAGAGACCGCCCAGCGACTTGCCCCATTCCAGCGCGAAGATCGCATCCTCGACCGCGAGCATGGAAGGGGTGTTGATCGTCTCGCCCTTGAACACGCCTTCGGCGAGCTTGCCCTTGGCCATCAGGCGAAAAACCTTGGGCAGCGGCCAGGCGGGGGTGTAGGTTTCGAGGCGCTCGACCGCGCGGGGGCCGAGGATCAGCACGCCATGGCCGCCCTCGCCGCCCAGCACCTTCTGCCAGGAGAAGG
>ERZ1292632.199-Hain-H43-01um-R2-199-length-62953-cov-41_pt1 | contig 62953 bp, 102 predicted proteins | sample MGYA00564407_ERZ1292632 | MGnify/ENA primary metagenome ERZ1292632 (study PRJEB36523, sample SAMEA6512637) | groundwater metagenome | collected 2019-01-08 | study: AquaDiva: Metagenomics assemblies of 32 groundwater samples | reverse complement strand
GCGGGGCCCGCGAGATCCTGCGCGAGATAGAGCCTGACTCCTTCGCGGAGGTGGCCGCGGCGACGGCGCTGAACCGCCCCGGAGTAAGCGATAACTTGGGAGCCTACGTTCGAGGAAAGGCTGAGTACAGGAGATGAGTAATGCCGTATCCGAAGGGGCAGAAGTGGACGGAAGAGCAGAGGGCGAAGCACAGCGAGAATCGGAAGCGACTTTGGCAGAGTCAGGAATATCGCGAGAAGGTAGTGGCGGGGCGCAAGAAACAGTGGCGCGAGAAGAGGGTCTTGATGATCGAGAGTCGTCGTCGCGGGGCAGCCAAGACGATCGGGCAAGTTCGTCTAACGATGAAGGCGAATTGGGCGAGCTTATCGTGGTTTCAGAGACTATCGCGACTGAGCGGACTAAGAGTAAGACGTTCGATCCTAGAGTCCTTGATCGTCTGGCTAATGAGGTCACCCGCGATACGTATGGTACGATTGTGTATCAAGAGCAGGTGAGCTCGATGCTCCGCAAGATGGGGTTCTCGTGGCTCGAGGCCGATAAGTGGCAAAAGTCAATTAAGGACAACACGAAAACTTTGGCCTTAACTATAGATTCTATGCAGGGGCAGCCAGTTTTCCGTAAGTTTGCGCATAGATTGGTGCAGGACTACGGCGTGTCTTGGGATGATGCTTGGTCGTTCACGCAGCGGTTTACGTCCTACGCCTTCAACAAGGCTCATGCCATCGGATATGCGATGACTGCTTATTGGCAGATGTGGCTGCGTGTCCACTACCCGCTGGAGTTCTGGAGCGCGACCCTCGACAGCGAGGCCTTCGAGCCCAGGCGGAGGGCGTACATGATCTCGGCGGCGCGCGACGGCGTCATCTTCCTGACGCCTCACGTCAACGGGACGGCGCTCTTCTCGGTCGAGGAAGGCGCGATCAGGATAGGGACGATGTCGGTGAAGAACGTCGGGGACAAGGCGGCGCGGGCGATCGAGGCGGCGCGCCCCTACGCTTCTGAGGAGGATCTGTCGGCCAGGGTGCCGCGGCGCCAGGCCAACAGCCGGATGCTCGGGGCCCTGCGCGGGGTCGGCGCGCTCGAGTTCGACAGGGACGCGCAGGTCGCCAGGGCGCTCGAGTTCAACAGGGAGCTGCGCGAGGCGAAGATAAACCTGAACGTCTACGGACGGGAAGGGGCCGAGTGATGGACTGGAAGATAGTGGTCGTTGAGCCAGAGGATAAAGTGATCGTGTTTGTTTCTGAGCGGGTGAAGGCCGATCGGATCAACCTGTTCGGGAGGAGACGTGATGATCTCGTGGTTATCTGTAACGAGACGTTGATTTTAGTCTTGAAGGGGCCGAAGTGATGAGGGCCGCGAAATGCCAGACGCGAGCGATTTCCTGGATCGACGAGACGTTCACGATGTGTCAGCGCGGTCGCGCGATCTCAATCATAAGGGACGTCTGCGACGAGAAGGAGTCCTCTGACGGGCGTGGCCTGACGGTCGTCGACGCCGGGTGCTACGACGGCCGGCTCTACTGGTACATGGAGCAGAATCACCTGTTCCCGCGGTATCTAGGGTTGGACGTTAGGCGTGACTACTTGGAGACGGCCGCGGCCAAGATCCCGTCAGGCAGGGCACGGTTCGCGGAGTTCAACCTCGAAGCGAGGGTGCCAGGCGTTAGGTTTATTTTCCCGGGAGTTCCCGACGAGTACTGTGAGGGCGACGTCGTCGTGTGCCTCGAGGTCCTTGAGCATTTGACTGATCCGTACGCGGCGCTTCGGAATTTGTTCAGGTTGGCGAGGCCCGGCGGGCTCGTCGTGGTTGGCACGCCGGTGAATATACGCGAGCGAACGTTTCACGACGTCGAGAAGGAGCAGAACCTGGGCCACGTCAACTTCCTGGTACACGAGGACCTGCTCAAGTGGGTCGAGGTGCGGGGCCATTCGGTCTACGAGGTTACGCCTGGGTGGTCCCTGAAATCTTCCTACCGTATCCCGTTACGTCTCGAGGAGCCCTGGGACACGATGAGGAAGAGGCTGGGGCCTGCGTTCAGGCCGATCTACCTCGCCTGCATGGACGAGCCTAACGGCGGCGGTTGGTACGTCTGGAGGAGGGTGGGCGAATGAATGATGACCAGCTAGTTCGGAAGCTTGCGAGCGATCCAAGGTTTTTGCTGGAATCATGGAAGATGGCACGTGATGAGCTCGCCAAACTTACGTTTGAGGTGAATTTGTACAGACTCATCGTAGGAGACATTAGTAGAGCCCTTGAGAAATATCCTCCAGAAGAGGTGAGGCTGCAGGTCTTGAAGAACATCCTTGGCACTGATCACCCGTTTGTTAGAGAGGGGCAAGAGTGACCAGGGAAAGTCTGACAGACAAGATCCTCGCTGAGATACGCGAGAAGTACGGGCAGAAGTACGTCGGTCCGGGGATCGACGTTCCTCCCCCGCCGCGCCTGTCGACCGGCCTCGCGGCGCTCGACGAGATCCTCGGCGGCGGGTGGCCGATGGGGCGGATCAGCGAGCTGTGGGGCCCAGAGCATGCCGGGAAGAGCACGCTGGCCCTGGTGAGCGCGGCCGCGGCGCAGCGCAGGTTCAGCGTGACGCCTGAGTTTCCCGTCATGTGGTTTGACCAGGAGAACACTTTCGAGCCGACGTGGGCGACGAAGCTCGGGGTCGACCTCGCGAGGGTGAAGCACCACGGGCCGCTGTCGGCCGAGGACGGCGGTGACCTGATCCTCCAGTACATTCGCGACAGGGTGCCGCTCGTCGTCGTGGACTCGGTGATCGAGATGCTGCCCGAGAAGAGCCTCTTGAAGGGGAGCGGAGAGGCGGAGTACAGCCCCGTCGCCCGCTTCCTGGCGAGCTGGCTGCCGAAGATCGTCGTCCTGCAGGGCCGCAGCCCCACCGTACTGCTGCTCATCAACCAGGTTCGCGACCGCATCGGCTTCTTCTTCGGCGAGACGGTGCGGAGCCCGGGCGGGCACGTGCTAGCCCATTTGAACACTGTCAAACTTAAGATCGTCAGGAAGGGGTTCCTCGTCGGCAAGGCCAAGGAGAAGGTCGGGTACGAGGCCGCGGTTAGGATCGTGAAGTCGAAAGTTGGCGGCGAGCAGAGAGAAATGAGATTCTACGTTTACTTTGATCGAGGAGTCGTCGAGAGCCGAACCGACGCCCAACCGAGTCCTGAAGGGCTCGTGATGGCTCCTGATGAAGAATAGGGGGTTGCTATCTTTCTAGAGTTAGGTTAGAATAAGATCGTGGACATGCGAGGTCGTCATAAGCAAACGGAGGAGACCAGGAGAAAGATCTCTCTTGGCTTGAAGGGGAGATCAAATCCTGCTGAATGGTATGAAAAGGCAAAAGCGACTAGGTTAGAGAGATTTGGAAGATTTCATAGTTCATCGTGGTACGCCTGGAAAAAAGGAACTCGGAAGGTTCCTGAAATAAATCGTGAGATGTTGCTTAGGAAAGAGCATCAGATGACTGTAGATGAATACGAGGCTTTACTCAAATCACAAGGAGGCGGATGTGCTTTGTGCGGTAGAGTAAAAAAGATCATGAACCTTCCGGTTGATCACGATCACGTAACTGGGAAGGTTCGGGGGGTCTTGTGCATTCCCTGCAACGTGGCGGTCGGGACGTTAGAGCGCGTGGGAATTGAAAAGATCAAAACGTATTTGACAGACGCCCAGCCAGACCCGGCGGGGCTCGAGCGCGCCCCAGACGAGGAGTAGAACATGAGAGGACATCGAGATGAGCTACACCTAGAGGAACAACGTCGGGAGAAAATCTCAATCGCGCTGAGACAGAGTTGGGCAACCGGGCCTAGGCACGGCGGCTGGCATCACTTGCCGGAAGCCAAGGAGAGAATTGGCAGGGCCTCTAGCGCAAGGAGACGCAAGTGGGCTTCACCTCGTGATGGACACTTAATGAGGACTCATGGAATTGATGAGCAGACCTACGAGGCGATGCTGTCGTTACAAGGAGGCGTCTGCAGATTATGTGGGCGATCTTCGAAGAAACAGCATCTTCACGTCGATCATGACCACAAGACGGGGATGATTCGAGGGCTTTTATGTTTTCCATGTAATCGCGCGTTAGGTCATCTTGAGAAGATCGGGCTTAAGAAGATCTGCGAATATCTAGTTGAGGGGTGCGAGACGTTCAATGACGTCTAAGAAATCGCTAGGTGGATTACTTGCCGACGACATCGAGGTCGCCAAGTTCCGCATCGTCAACGACAGGGCAATACAAGATTTGAGCGGCCCGCGGCAGGGCCAGCGCAGGCGCGCCCTCCACGTCTCGGACTTCACCGCCAGCGACGAGGAGTTCTGCGCCAGGGCCGTCTTGGCGCGGTGGTGGCGCGGCGAGCAGCAGGAGTTCACCAGCCTTATCCAGAGGGACGGCAAGTTCCGCGAGCAGAAGTGGCACGAGCAGTTCACGCAGGCGGGCATCGTCGTCTCCTATCAGCCGGAGTTCCGCCTGGGCCTCCTGGTGGGTCATCCCGATTGGGTGCTTGACTGGGGCTACGGGCCCCGAGTCATTGACCTCACCGGACAGGACAGGCGGAACGACTTCATCGCGCTGGCGCGGTTCCTCGCCAGGAAGAAGAGGCAGGTCAGGCTCTACAACGTGATGTCGAACATGGGGCGCGGGTTCGTGATCGCGGAGGACAAGGCGTCGTGTGAGTACCGGGTGATCCCCATCGATCGCTCCGCGAAGGACGAGGAGCCGCTGGTCCTCAGGGTGGGCGTCGTGTCGCAGGCGGTGTCGGGCCTGGCGAGGGACCCCTCCGACATGGACGTCGTGCGCGCGATGCGCGTCATGCCCAGGTGCGGGAGGGCGAGGTGCCAGTGGTGCAACCGGGAGGAGCACCAGGTGCTGGCCGAGGCCGAGGCCCTGGTGAATGCGCCTGGGTTGCTCCAGACCGCTCCGGACGGGCCTGGCCAGGGTGAGGCTAGCTTGCCTGCCGAGGCCGAGGCCGACGCACTTCTCGCGAGGCTAGACGCGCCGGCAGAGGTCATCGGAGAGGGGGAGTCAGAGTGAGGATAGTCGGGATCGATCCTGGCCTGAACGGGGCACTGGCGATCTTTGGCGCGGCGGTCACGGTCATCGACGCGCCCAGGCTAGATGTTGGGAGGGGGATGCTCGACGTTGCGGCAATTGTGACGTGGCTCAGGCAGCAGCAGTCAGACCTGGTCGTCGTTGAGAAGCAGCAGGCGATGCCGCGGTTTCGAAGGAACGCGGAGACCGGGAAGACCGAGAAGATCGACCAGGGCGTGGTCAGCACGTTTACCACTGGCTACGGCTTCGGGCTCTACGTCGGGGTCCTCGAGGGCATCGGGCTGAGGTACGCCGTCGTGACCCCGCAGGCGTGGCAGAAGGAGCTCTACGCCGGGATGCCTGGCGTCGGCAAGGAGCGAAGCCTGCTCGCGGCGTCGAGGCTATGGCCCGAGATCAAGATACCGAAGAGCAGGCACGGCAGGGCAGACGCGCTGTTGATTGCGGAATACGGGAGGAGGAAGCTGACGTGAATGGGGGAGAGGTTGGATTTCTGGTCGTCAGGCAGACGGGCGAGAACCAGGCCGTCATCGGTCAGTATGCAGAACTGAAGTTGGCCCAGGAGGTCGCGGCAAAGCTCAACGAAGCTGAGCCGAAGAAACCTGAGCAGGTAACGATGACCGTTCCGTACGGCCAGACGTACAGCTACGCGATTAGACCGGCCATCTATGTCGTCGTCGGCGCTGTCGGGTTCAAAGATGACATCATCGGGTGGTACAGGGCTCTGATCAAGAAGGGGTGGCCGCGTTGAGGCCAGAGGAGATTGGCAGGGCAGGCGAAGACGCTGTCTGCTACTCACTAAGGTTTAAGCGTCAGCCAGCGAGCGGGGCTGTTTGGCCGTGGAAGGAAGATCTCGTGCTAGATTATCCTGGCGCTATCCGACGAGTGGTGGCGCAGGTGAAGACGACGACGAGCAAGAAGTTCTTGGAACAATACGATGCGTTATTGGAACATGGGCTCGCGGAGCAAGCTGATATCAGATGGTTTGACGTTGTGTTGACGTCGACGCAGGCTTTTGTCTTTGAGAAGATATTTGTATCATCCGTGCCTCTCGGAATAGAGGCCACAGGGACGGTGAGACGTGGACGTGACAGAACCAGAGCCAAGACCGCGAAAGGTAGTAGTCGCTTTCGACGCAGAGTTCAAGCAGATGATTCACGGGAAGGGAGGCGCCGGGACGGCCTTGCTTGACTTTCAGGCTGACGGCGTCGCGCTTCAGGCTCAGGGCCTGGTGCCGCTGTTCGGGACTTCGTTCACGCTGGACATTTCCGGCATTGAAGTCGCCGCGTCGGTCGCGAGGCTGAAGTTTGACGACGGCGGGAGGACGTGGGTCAGGTTCCTGGCTGACGTGGCCGGCGAGGTGAACGCGGTTTCTCGGATGGTAGGAAAGCAGATCGCTCTGGCGGTGCTGGCGTGAGCGTCGAGCGGCCTGTCAGGAAGACCGATTACGTCGACTCCCGCAGGAAGTACTCCCTGGCCGACTGCATCGACGCGGTCGAGAGCAAGGACCTGGCGGTGATAGTCGACGCGGCGCGCATCTACCCGGCGCTGATCGTCTCCCTTTTAACCGAGCCGGTCTTGCTCCTGCGGTCGCTGTACGGCCACAAGAGGGCGCTGCGGGCCGAGTACGCCCTCAAGGACCTGTTCTACCTGAAGAGGAAGGCGGCGATAGGGATGATCTCGAACGGGTTCCCCGCTCAAGGTTCACCCGGAGATCCGCTTCAGCCGCTCTCGGAAGGCGCGGCGGAGGACGAGGCTCGCAGACTTCTTGAGCAGTTGAACATCGAGAGTGGTGACAATGACTAAGCCGGAGCGGGTGCTCTTCGTCGGTACGCCGATCGGGTGGGTCTCGTTCGGCGACTTTGCCGAGGTCGAGGCGACCAAGGCGACTTTCGCCGCCGGGAGCGACCTCATACTGCACGTCGTTCGAGCGGGGGAGACGGTTGCCGAGTTCAGACCGGGCGGGTGGTTCGGCTACTTCTACGTCGAAGTGGAGCAGGCCGGCAAGATGGTGAAGCTGCCTAACGTGAGCAAGACGCCCAAGGTATCATAGCCGAAGAGGCGAGGAGGGACGAACATGAAGGCTTTGAAAGTAGTTTTCAAGCAGGGTCAGCGCCTAGTCGTCGTGGTCGCTGTCGTCGCGCTTTTGGTTGGGCCGCAGGCCTACTTGTCGCGGCAGATCAGCAGGCAGTTCGGCGAGCAGTCGATCAACTCGGCGTCCGTCGGCCTGCAGATCATCGACGCCCTGCAGCAGCCGCAGCAGGCGCAGCCGGTGGTGAAGCCGTTGCCACCGGCGAGCGCGTTGACCGATCTGCTCGAGCGCGTCAGCAAGGCGACCGTGAAGATCGAGGTAAAGCTGAAGTTCAGGGTCATGACGGTGAAGTATGCCGAGAAGGACCGGCCGACGCTCGATCAACTCGCTCGCGGAGAGTTCTGGCCCGGCGAGATCGAGTCGGAGAGCATCAGGTGGCTGCGGTACCTCGGCAGCGGCTTCGTCATCTACAGCGGCGAGGGTCGGACGAGCGGGCTAGATTATCAGAAGGCCCCCGAGACGCTCATCTTGACCAACTATCATATCGTCGAACAGGAGAAGTTTTTCGTGGAGTGGCAGTTCGTGCTCGGGAAAGACGCCAAGGGTTTCGTGACGTTCGACATCATCGAGGCCTGGCAGCTTCGCGAGATCACCGTCAGCGGGTTCTTCGGTGGCGACGAGAGCTTTGCCGTGCCGCTCGAGGTCCTGGATGGACCGCTCTACCGCCGGGGGGCCTACGCCGACGCGACGCTTGACCTCGTCGTCCTCAAGACAGTGCGGCCGGTGGGTGGCTTGGACGTGCTGAAGTCGTGGAACGACAAGTCGTCCCTGGGTCAGAGGATCTACGTGGTCGGGTATCCCCTGGGCAACCCGGGGCCGTCCGTGGTAAGCGGGATCATCTCTGTCGTCAAGCAGGGCTTCGGCGGGTCGGCCGAAGGCTGGGCCAGCGAATGGGTATGGAACAATCTAGTCCAGTATGACGCGGAGACGAACCCGGGCAACTCCGGCTCCGTCGTCATCAACGAGTCCGGCGAGATCGTGGGGATCGTCCGGGGCTCCGAGGTGCAGTTCATCCAGACCCTCCAGCCGAAGCCGGACAACCCGCTGTGGTATGACCCGATCAGCGGTCGGCCGCTTCCGCCGATCCTGCCGCCGTGGCTGCGGACGCAGGACAAGCCAACCTCTGAGCTCCAGTGGGTAGACGTAGCCGTCCCGTGGCCGGGGATGCACTACGCGGTGAGGGCTGAGGCAGTCATGAAGTGGCTGCGGTTTGCCGGACTGGGATTCGTGATCGGACAGTGATGCTTCCCTGGACCTGCTTGAGATGCGCGGCCGGATTCGACGACGGGATCGAGCCGCTTGACAGGAAGTGTTCGTTCTGCGAAGCCCTGGTAGTTCGATGCGGTTCACCGCCAGAGGAAGGTTCAGACGAGGCGTCTGGGGAGGAAAAGTTGACGTGATGAGAAGCATCATGATCGGAATTCTCATTATCGCCGTCGGCGTTATCGGTGGTATAATTGCCGGACCACGAATCGCTCAGTCTGCCGACGTGCCAGGCAGGGCCGGGGCGTGGATTGCCCTGCAGTCGTCGGTCGTGATCGTGTCGTACGGCGGGTTGCCGCCTAGGATCGGCGGAGCGTACTGCGGGGGGACGATCGTCGGCGAGAACCTGGTGTTGACGGCCTTCCACTGCACGCGCACGAGCGACGACGCCCATGTCGTGGCCTATGCCGACAAGGACAGGAAGGCGCTACACGCGACGGTGACGTGGCGCAGGCAGGACGCAGACCTGGCCGTGATGAAGACTGACCTGCCGATCCCGGGAAGGGTGGCCCAGCTCGCGCCAGATGTCGCGGTCGGCGAGGACCTGATCCTCGTGGGGGCCCCCAACAGCGGGACGGCCAGCGTGCCGTTCATGCTCACGCGCGGGGTTGTCGGCCAGATACTCGTCATGAACTTCGACGGTAATCCGTTCAAGTGCGAGAAGGGGCCCGAGCCGTTCGGTCTCAAGGATCACCAGGTTATCCTTACCGACGCTCAGTCGTACTTCGGCAACAGCGGCGGCGGGGCCTTCAACTTGAGCGGTCAGCTTCTGGGAATCCTGGTGCGCGGCGAGTCGGCCACGATAGACGGCCGCGAGTGCGACGACTACGCAGGCGAGGCGATATTGTGGGCGTACGTCGTTGGGCTGGAAGAATTAAGGAAGATTCCAAGGCCATAAGGCGGAGTGATGAAGAAGAAATTTTGGGTTAGGTACTCGGTTCACGGCAACGGATTTGTTATTATCAAGGCAAACAGCGCTGAGGAAGCCGAGGCCAGGCTCAAGGAGTTTGGCGTGCAGGTACTCGTCGACATCGTCGACGTCATAGATTTTCAGATAGAGGGGACTGAGGAGTACGACGGGGAGGGTGCGCCATGATAGAGTTGGTGTTGTTTCTTCTAAGCAGCCTGGCGCTTGCAGTTTTAATCTGGTTCATCTGGACGACGCCAAGTGTTGGAGGCGGGCAGTGAGGCCCGGCGAGTTCTGGGTGGTGGCGCGCTGGCTCCTGCTGCGGGTGGTGCTGCCGTTCCTGGCAATGGCGGCGCTGCTCCTCTGGCTCGGATACATATTGGGGAGGAGGTGATCGACGATGCAGGACCTGTTAGCTTTCATCAAGAGGAACTTGAAGATCATCGCCGGTGCGGCAGTCGGCTTCATCCTAGGCGCGTTCGCCAGGACGCAGTTTGGGATCGGCCCTGACGCCGGGTACGGGATCTTCGAGGCCGCCGGGGCTTTCCTTGGCGGGTTCGCGGCAGCGCGATTTCTGAAGTAGACAGCGAGGCGGGGGGCCTGCTGCGGGCTCCCCTCCAGGTTAGAAACGGAGGAGGTAGCGCGAGTGATAACAGTAATTCCTTGTGCAGGCATCGGTTCTAGGCTCGGCGTCCCGGTCAAGGAACTTCATGAGGTCGGCGGACGGCCGATGATTGACTACGTCGTCGAGGTCGCGCTGGCCTACGGGTCGCGTGACCTCCTGCTCATCATACGACCAGGTAAGGAAAAGCTGGCCAAGTACGTCGCGGAGCGGACCGGCGCCCGCGTCTTGACCATCTACCAGAACGAGCCCCTCGGGACCGGCCACGCCCTGTCGCTGCTGAGGGGCCTGCTGTCTGGGGAGAATCTCCTGTACCTCATGCCAGACGTCATCATCAGGTCTGAGGACGAGGACCGCCCGGCCCTGCCGCAGCTCGCCGGCAATCTGAACGAGCGCGCCTGGGTCTATTTGTGGCGGACGCGTCACCCCGAGCAGAAGGGCTGCTTTAGGATCAATGCCGAGGGCCGCGTCCAGAACCACGTCGAGAAGCAGGTTCCGAAGTGGATGTCAGAAATTGACGCTCTTCAGGTTCCGCAATCTAGGCCGTCGTACCTGGCCTGGAACGCTGCCGTCCTGACCCCGTCATTCGTCGAGCTGTGCGCCGACGCCTGGCGACACGACACGTGGAGGATATGGGCCGAGCGCAACCGGGGGAGCGACGCCGAGTTCGCGATTGATGATGGTTTTGACCTGTGCCTGGAGCGGGGCTATCGACTCACCGGGATCCGGGCGAACGGCTTCGCGCAGGACTGCGGGACGCCTGAGGGGATCGAGAAGGCGGAGGCGCTCCTGAAGGGAGGCGCGTGATGGGAAGAGCCGTGCTCAAGAACCCCAGGGTCGTGATCGTCACCGACCCGATCTTCGGCCCGCGCAGCGAGGTCCAGGCGGACCTGTACGAGGACAACGTGGGCAACGTAACCTACGAGAGGTTCATCTGCGTCGTCAGCCTGGGGAAGCCGGTCAACCCTCCTGATGATGAGCCCGCCGGGTAGTCGCCTAATGAAACCACGTCAAGAAGTTCTGTGGTTCAAGATCGGGAACATCAGGTACGGGGTGGCGGCCAGGTCCATCTGCCGGACCTGCGGCAAGCCGATCATACTCGGGAATCGTTTAGACGTGTGGGTGCATTCTGATCGAATTGAGAAGGGGACGCTTTTCAACCACGCCGCGCGTCCCGGTGCCGTAACGAAGGCGCGCGAGGCGCGCCCGAACCGCTCAGGGCAGGCTCACCCGGCAGGCGCATAGCGCAGCATGGGTTTGGCCGGCGAGGTGCTTTTTTCGTGAGCCTACAGCGTCCCTTTTAGTCACTAATCAGCGCGTGCATCACGAAGCCGGCAATATATGCCAATATCGTCGCATATGCGGCGTAGACGACCGACGAGGGCTCGGTCAGGCTTACGGCGTAGAGGCTGGAGGTCGTGGCAATCATCAGCCCAAGGCCCATGAAGAACTTGTATGGATCCATGTCTATCCCTCCCACGCGCCGACCCTGCTGAGGTTCCCGGCCGCGTCGAACTCGAACCCGAACGAGAAGCCTGAGTAGCCGAACCACATCGTCTCAGGCTGCTCCTCTACCATGATCGTCGTCATCTTCTCGCCAACCACGACCTTGTAGGCGATGCCTGCCTGACTCAAGATCCTCTCGATCTGATCGCGGTGGCTCACTGCACCACCACCGTGGCGTGCGTCAGGATCCATACCAGGAACAGGAACATGATGACTTGGAACACCTACCTCACCTCCATGACGTCTGTCCTCTTGCCCGCCCGCAGGGCCGCTCGCCTGCTCGGCATCCACACGTCTGCCCGCAGCCGCCACCGCCCGTGCATCGTGTCGCGGACGACGTAGGGCGCGCCGCCCACCTCCACTCTCGTCCCGCAGCCGTAGATCCTGAACAGGTCCCTCGAGAGGGCGACGGTTCCGGGGCCCACGCGGCCGCACGCGCCGACGGCTGGACTGTCGTCCGTCTCGGCCCTGCTCGACGAGTAATGCGTCACCGTCACAACGAATGACGGATGCGTGAACAGGGTCGGCTGCCACTGCAGGGCGAACGGGTTGGCGATCAGGATCAAGATCGCTGCGATCATCTATCTTCCTTCGCTAACTCGGCGTCCAGGGCGGAGAGGGCCTCATCAATTTCATCGGTTCGGAATCCGCGCCCCCGCTTGACACTGTTGATCGTTGTTCTTGCTGCCTTCACCACCGCCTCCAACTTCCGCAGCCGCTCCAGGGAGTCGGCGGGGATGGAGGAGAGGGCGGCATCAATAACCTGATAGTGTCGCAACCACGCGGCGTTCTTCCTCATCTCTTCCATCACTCCCCGCAGCCTCGCGACGTGGGCCTCCAGTTTCTGGTTCCGGGCCTCGGCGGCGGAGAGGGCGGCACGCAGCGGGCGCTCAATCTCCGTCCGCACTCGCTGCCATTCCTGCCACCACGGCTCATCTTCCAATGGTCCGTTCGTCATTGAGCCCCATAATCGCCATAATTGGTGCGCCCAAATGTCGGGACCATCAAGAACTAATCCCTTCCGCCGTGCCTCGTCCATCATCACCCACCTACCTTTTCCGAAGATGGTGGCCAGTAGGTCGATGTGCCCGGAATAATGACTACCCCGCTTCCCCCGCACCCATGACAAGTCTCTCTGTCATCGCCATCCGTCCGGTATCGACTTTCTGGGTCATAGAACTCCTTGGGCATCCACCCCTTGCCGTAGCAAACTGGACATTTCTCTACAGAACCCCTCATCGCCCGCCCTCCTTCACCAAATCCAAAAGCCGCACCCGCCAGTAGAATAAATCCCAACTACTCATCAATGATTCCCCCATTCGTTTTCTGCCTGTTCGTAAGTTCGGTTCAGCAGGGCCGTCTCGTCACCGTAGAGACGCAGGGCGTGAGCGACCTCCACCATGAAATCAGCCCTCGCCGAGACTGGCGCGTGCGTGAACTTGTCTTCTATCATCTCGATCAGCTCCAGCAGGGCGATGTCATCTGGGTCCACCATCTGCCTCCGGTTCGTGTCTTGCCTTTAACCTGGCCTTGAACGCCTTGGCCCTGGTAGACCTCGTCTGATCAGCGAGGCCAAACTCGCGCGCGATGTTGCTGATCCTGCCGCGGGTCAGGCCGTACTTCTTGGCCAGCCTGGCCCTGAACCCGTGGTCGACCGACCCGGACTCGAGTGCTCGCGTCGCCTCGTCGGTCAACTCGCGCACGATCTCTACCGTGTGCGGGCTGGCGCGCCTACTCGGTTTCTTCATCGTCGGCTCTCTCCACCACGGCGATCGCCTCGTTGACCTCGTCTGCGTCGTCGCTGGCTTCGGCGAGCGACTCCAGGAAGGCCTGGTCGTCACGCGTTGCTGGCTCTGCCGCCGCCCCGAAGTCGCACGACGGGCAGCCGAGCCCTCGTCTGAACATCTCGTACTCCTCCTCGGTCATGTCGCTGCCGGTCTTAGCCCCGTAGGCGTCCCACGGCTCGCCGCACAATCGACATACAATATCTGCCATAATGTTTTTTGCCTCCCGCCAGTCTACATGATACAATTACGGTATGTCACCAACTCGATCTGAAATTGCAAAAACCCTTTGGCAAAGTCCAGAATATCGCGCCAAGAATCGAGCCGGCAAAAAGAGCATTTGGAAAGATCCTGTTTTCCGTGCAAGATTTATAGCCGCTCATCGCGCACATCGTAGACGAATGCTTCAAGCGCGAGATCCCGAATATTTCAAGCGCGAACTTGAAGCGAACTGGGGACACAAGAAATCCAGACTTCTGTGGATTAGATTCAAAATCACGCTCGCTGAGTACAATTCTATGCTGACTCGTCAAGATGGCAGGTGTGCAATTTGCCGCCTCATACCAGAACCTGCGGGTACGTCTTTGGCTGTCGATCATGATCACGAAACGGGTAAAGTTAGAGGATTGCTTTGCCGCGCTTGCAATACGGCTCTGAAAGATAAAGAGTGGATTCAGGCTGCTCATGAGTATTTCTCCTAGCCGCAGGCGGCAGATAACGTCACTCATCGCGCCTCGCCTCTTACTTCCTAATCCCGATCAAGATCTGCTCGCCAGTTTCGTCAATGACAATCTCCCAATCGTACACGGAAGAATCGAGCCACCAGCCAAGGCCAGCCAGGTTGCCATGGGTGCGTTCGCCCATGCCCATTCTAGAGGCTGGCTTGCATAGGCGCGACGCCTCAATGGTCAAGGCATCTGGGCTGGAATCTTCATCTGACTTAAGCACTATCATTCTCCGGTGCGACATCTCGTCTTGCCTCCCCTCTGTCTAATCATATACTTCATCCTTCAGGATGGCCTTGAGCCGATCTATCGCGTGCCTCTGGTCAACATGCTTTTCGATCACTAACCCGGTCTCGCTACTGGCGAGTGATTCGGCGTAGAGGACGTAGGGGGTCTCTCGATCACCTTCGAGCAGAGACTCGCGCGCGATCAAGACCACGCCGCTGTCGGTGCTGACGGCCTTCAGGCCGTCCGCGCTGAAGATCCACATATCAGTTGTCATCTCCTCTTATGATTTTCAGCAAAGCCGGCGAGGCATAAGCTCCGGGGACATTTCCTATCGCGCCGGCCGTGTCTTCGCCCTCGCCGCAGTAGTGGGGACCAAAGCACCAGTCGCAGTAGGTCTGCTGGCAGAGTTGGCACGTCTGGAGCTGACGCGCCTTAGGCGGGTAGTACCTATTCCGCGGCAACACCTCTCCTTGGCGTGCATCGCAAACGCAGCAAGAGTTACCGCTCACCTCACGACCTCCTGTCCATCACCGATATGTAGAGTAGGAACAGCAGCATCCCGATCGGTATCAGCCATTCCAATGTCGCAACCACCTTCCCCGTGAATGAAAGTCAGCCATTCCAACCACGCTCCTCCTCCCACCTGCCCAGTTGTCGCCTGTCGGCGTACTCCTCGGTCACCATCCTGTCGACCTCCTCGTAGACCGCCGTCGCCCCGAACTTCTGCATGATGAGACTAAGCTCCTCGCGCAGGTCGGCCGCGGGTGACAGGATCGCTGGTCCCGTCGTGAAGCTCTTGATCAGCGGCGGCAGCGCGAGCGGTATCCCAGTTACGGGCGACCGCTGGACGTGCTGGCAGGCTAATGTGTGCTGCCCGTCGAACCCGCCGCACCACCCGCACCAGAAGCCGCTCACCTCGTACGGACGCTCTGAATTCATGGAGAGCGTTCTCCGAAGTAGGGGCGGGAGCACTGGTTTGGCTGGATGCTGCTTAATCCAATTCTCGGTCACCGTCACCTCGACGCGGCGATCGTCCATGCCGGCGACGACTGCCCTGAATGGTCGCCTGATCATGTCCCACAGCTCGTGGGCCCCGACGACGTCTACGACGCTGATGAAGGGCGGCATGTTGGGGTGAGTGTGGAACCACCACGGCACGTCATGCTGGCGATCGATGGCGCGCCTCATCCACGGGGCCATCTCGCCGTCCTCGGTTCCGAAGCCCGTCCCGCTGCCGACCTGGCCCGGGAGGTGGGTCCAGTCACCCACTCCGTATACCACGATCTCGATGCCTAGTTTCTCCGAGACGCGGTACCAGAACTTCTCTCGCCTGCGCGACATCATGACTGCGGCCACCTCCAGATGGAGTCTCCGCGAGTACCGTGGGCAACGTGATCTCCAGCGTGTCCGACAAGCCTAGTGCAGAAGTATCCCGTGCGATCTTGGCGAACGTTGCATACCTCTGCTTCACCGGCTAATCTAAGCTCTTCTGGGAGATGATTTGCTGTGACCTCGAATCTCTCGCCGGCTGAGGCATCTGCCGGCGAGGGCATCGGTGCTGGCGTCGGTACTGGTTGCACGCCTTCATCGTCTCTTTCGTAATCATCTGAAGTTTCGTTTTCTGATTCAGGCTCACGTTCCTCCGTCACCATGTTCTCCCACGGCTCGTTGAGAGGGACGGTCCATATACCCTCGGTGAGCGGGTCGCGCGTGGCCCACCATGACAGGAACGCGCTGGCCATGACGCCCGCTACGATCGACACGTTGTCGTGGGCGCAGTGGTTCAGCTCGTTGCCGTACGAAACTAGATCGTCTCGCCACGTCATCGCTCGACGCGATCCTCTCTTGAAGCACCAGGCGTTGAGCTGGCCGTCGGCAACCCTCAGATCGACGATCCACGTGTCTAGCGTGATTGCGCTGTGGTTTAAGATCTGGAGCCTGGCTCTCGCGGAGTCTGGCGCCAGTACCGCCAAGTCGATCGGCGAGAGTGGTACGCTCCAGGTAAAATCCCTAGGCGACAGCATGGTGACGCTCCTGAAGCATGGCTCGACCGCCGCCGTGATCTTTCTGGACCTGCTCCTGGCCGCCGGCCATCTGCCGTTCGGGTTGCGCAGGTCAACGGTGTCGCGGTCGAATACGAACATCAGCCCAGACACCCTCGAGAGGACCGGGAGCGACCAGCTCCCCGTCACGCCGCAGCCAACCAGCAGGGACGTCGCGAACTTGACGGTGGTCGGCAGACCGCGAATCCTGCGCCTGGCATTGCACGAGTGATTAGCTGTCTGATGATATCCGGCGTGGCAGTATTCGCACTCGTGCCACTCGCCGTTTCCGAAGTTCAACGGGTTGAAGGCCCGGTAGGCTCCGTCTACGATACCGATCAGCCACCTGGCCAGGATGCTTTCGTCTCGATAGTGCGCGATCTCGGCGTGAGAAACCGTCTGGCTAAAGCATAGATACCCGCCGAGATCGTGGGGGTGACGCGCCGCGCCATCGGTGTACGTCCACTTGAGGTAAGTGCCGGCCAGATAGAAAGATTCGCCGTCCAGCAAGCAGGACGACAATCTCCCCACCACGTCGCTCCAGTTCACCCCGGCGACGCCCCTGACGCGGGTGCCAGAAAAGACTATGCTCATCGGCTTCTTCAAGATCCTCGCAGGGTTGCCGCGCCTGAACCTGCCGCGCCATCCCGACGCACGAGCGACCCTGATGACCTCGGTCAAGAGGCCGGAGTCTGCGCCTGGTAGGCCGGGCGCGCTAGATAGACTGTGCGTTGTAGACGCCGATGCCGTGGTTCCGGGACGACGTGATGACGCCGTGACCCTAGCTACTCCTTCTCTGATTTCCGCTAGAGTTGCCACACGTTCCTCCCTTCAAGTTTGGCGGTCCTTGGCGGTTGGAGAAGCGGCCGCTCCCCTCTCGGCTCGGCACTCCGGATGACGCTACCATCGCGACGATGCGCGACGCCCTCCGTGCTCGCTGCGAGCCTCCCCGCCAAGCCGTACCGTTCTCCTGACTTGTTCTACCCTCCGACTCCGCGGTTGGTCACGATCAGCGTATCGCCCGTCTTAAGAGCGTAGCTCGCGCTGACGGTCTTGGTGCCTGACCGGTTGGAGACGACGTACTGCGAGTTCTCCTTGCCGAACTCGCCCGCCTTGCGGCCGGCGCGGACGTTAGGCCTGACTCGCCCGTTCACGTAGACCTTCGCCGCCATCTGTGAGTCACCTCCTTCCCTCCTTGGTGGAGATCCTTCCCTCCTCTTGGGTGGCAGTCGAGCCGGCCGCGCCCGTGAGGTCCGGTAAAGGAGGAGAACCGGTGCCTCGGGGTGAGCACCGACCGGCTCGACGACTCAACCACGGGCGATGACCTCCTGGTCACCTACAGCTTCCTGGTCGGCGAGCGGCCGCAGGAGTCTCTCCTGGCTTGGCCAGCGCTGCTCTCGCGAATTCCACGTTCTCTTCGAGCCCGTACCACGGCACGCCCCAGGCAAGATTGAGGACTTCACTCATCGGTAACCTGAGTAGGATGTCGTAGGGGTTCGTGATCTCAGACCGCTTCATGGTCAACTCCCTCCGTCGGCGCGCCCGCGTCCCTGAGAAGTTTGTCGAAGACCTCCTCTATCTCGTAGGCCTCGTCAGCGAAGTACTCGATCAAGAATTCGCGGACCTCTTGATCTGACATCTTCCCGACTACGATCTTGGCCAGCAACAAGCAGTTCTCCTGCGAGTCTTCTACCTCTACCTCGCTGGCATCGTAGCCTGGGCTTGACTCGTCTCGCGCGACCAGCGTGATGCCGTTGGCCTCACACCACTCTCGCATCGACATGCGGCGCCTCCCTCCTGTACTCTGCCTTGTCAATGATCCACTTGTTGAGCGCCCTACCCTTCGACCTGGATCTGAAGATGGCCCCAACGATGAAGAGCGGGACGTTCACGTAGACGTACTCTAGGGCCGGGTTGCTCACGAAGATCACGCTCAGCTCCCTAGTCCGGCCGCGGTAGCCTATCGCCAAGACCGCGCTGGACCGCACGGGGTGAATCTTAACCTCGGCCACCTGCTGGCCTCCTTGCCGGCTGCCGCCACGGGGTAACCTGAAGAGCGTAGACTCGCGAAAAGCGTACCTCGCGCGGCGCGGCAGTAGTAAGCAGCAGATGTACGCCTCGAAGCAGTTCCGGCGCAACCAGATGAGAGGCGCTGAGATTTATCAAGCCGGCTCTTCCTCCGCCAGGACAGAATCCCGCGGGCCGCAGTCGGCCTCGAAGCGCACCCGCGTCACCACCTCTTCTACGCGCCTGATCGCGCAGCCGTTGTTGGCGGCCGCGATCGTCACCTCGATGGGATGTCCGTTAAAAGAGACTTCGCTCTCGCCTCGCCACTCGAAGATGCCTAAGCTGTCTAGAAATCGCCGCTCCATGCCGGACACCCGCAGCGCGCGCCGCAGGCGGTGGAGAAACGCTCGGTCCTCCTTTAGCGAGTCCGCATAGATGTGGACCTTAACAGTCGATTTGCTGGAGGAGGTAAACAAGTAAAAGCCCACCTTGTCGCTTATTTCCTCCAGCAGATTATTCAGCAAATCCTCTACGACTTCTGCCATCAACACGATTAGGACACAGTTGCGTGTTACTGTCGCTAGCGTCTCAGTTGCATTCTGAACCAGTTTTCCCATCGTTGTCCTCCTTTTGCTGTAGCGCCCTGTGGTGATCGCACGGCTGGACTACGAAACAGCAGTCCGTGATACCGATGCGCTTCCCCTCCTCGTCGTAACAGGGATCCAGCCATACCAGGCTCCCGTTGTAGTTCATCACTATCATGTCCTCGCGCCAGCGAAGGGTGTCTAGGATTCGCTGTGCGTCTTCTTTAGTCTTAATAAACATACTTCGCCGGACTTCGCCCATCAGAAATTGCCTCCCTCGATGAAGAGTGAGAGCCGCACCTTGCCGCCGCCTACCACGGTACGCCTCGAGCAGCGTAAGCTCTCGGAGAAGATGCGTCGAGAGGCGCAGCGCTGTAAGTACTGGGCGCGCGCCCCCTGCATCTTCTCGCGCAACCAGGCGCAAGGCGCCTCGGACGTAGACCCGCCAGATGACGAGCGTGTCTGCCGGCTCCAGCAGCCCGTCGGCCCTCGCGTCGAGGTACTTGCCCAGCCAGTCGATCACGTTTTGTCTCCGGCGACGAAGGCCTCTATCGCCGCGTCTACTTCTTGGCGCAGGTTGGTGAGGATGCGGTTCTTCAATTCCTCGTAGGGCACGGCGTCCGCGTACTCACCGTCACTCCAGCTCTCGAAAGCTGAGATCAACCGCCTGTGGATGTCTAGCGACAGCGACTCCTTCCGCATGGAGCCGCGCGGCCTCAGGACGTCCTTGACGTCGTACAGGTGAAATCTCTCGAACTCCATCAAAGGTCGCCTCCCTTGATAAAACCATCTAACGACGCGGTCGGACCTTCCAGGCGCACGCTCTCCGGTGACCTGCCGGGCCCGTGCGCTTTCACGGCTTCATAACGCTTGGCGAACTCGCACCCCTTTATGATCAACTCGCTTAGGTGCTCGGCAACGAGGTGAGCCTTGTCGAGGTTGTTGGACTGGTGCACGGCCGCGGTGACGAGAACCCCGATGGCCGGCAAGAAGTCGTCGAAGGCAACTTCGCCTCGCTTGATCGCGTCTTCGAGTACTCGCGTAAATCCGATCAACAGCTTTAGGCCGTTTGGGCTAGGCTCCATCTGCCTCCTCCTTTGACCGTGCCTCGAGGTTGTCATCGGCGCGATCTCCAACATTAGCTAGCGCCTGTGCTTGCTCCATCTCGGACTCGTCGTACTGCTGGACTTCGATAAGAATGGCCGAGAGGATGCGGGCTGACTTGATGAGTCCATCAAGAGCGGGGAACTTATGTTGGACACCGTCCTCGCCGCTGAGGCTGATACTTGCCCAGTAGGAAAGGGCATTCGCAGCTTCTTTTGCCTGATGCGGTTTTAGATCTAGCTGATCAACGAAGGCTCTCTCGAGCTCCGTCACGCCGATTCCTCCTTTCAATTTGCCCGCGGGGGGCGGGGCGCGTTTAGCCCCGCCCCCTCCGAATCCAGCGTGCCTGAGTGTGTAAAGCGAGCTACACAGACGCTTCCGCCGTGCCGTGCTCGATCGGCGCCGCTTTCGGAGCCTTGGGCTTGCGCTCCGCGATGTACCACTTGATCGCGGCAGGGGTGGTGCTAAGCAGCGTGGCCGCGTCGGCCACGCTGAGCTGGCCGGCCCTTACCTGCTTCAGGACCTCCAGCGTCTCCGGGTCCTTCCAGAACCCGCGCTTCTTGGCCCCGCTCTGGGCCTCCAGCTTCGCTGCAGTGATCCGTCGCATCTGAATCCCTCCTTCCAGCCCATGTTACTGGCCGCGCGAGAGCTGGGCGACTGCCCGCGCGAGCACTTGCGCTTGCATACAGCATAGCGCGCCAGGCGTCTACTTGTAAATAGCGGCTGCTTACCTCCTGTTCTTGGCCAGTCGTCCGACGTAGACGCCCAGGTAAAACGAGAGTGACGCTATCATGAACATAAAGAATAAGCTGTTGGGGTCTGTCATCTGGTCCTCCTTCTCTTGGTTGTAGGCTTCGTCCTGGTTGTAGTCTTCATCAACCGACGCACTACGCGGTCGAATGCCTTCTCGTCCTCTTCATCCCAGCATCGCAAGGGAGATGTACGACTCGCCCAGTCTTTTGCTGCGATTTTAATAGCTTGGTTGCGAGTCATTGTTGTGCTTCGCCTCCTTTCCTCCCGACACTAGATTCCCTCTCGATTTTTTCTGACTAGTAAGGCGTAGCACTTGACGCAGAGCGTCCTGTCCTTGAACACTACGACGCCGTAGCCCCACAGGCACTCGTCGCAGGGCTCCCACCGCCCGACCACGTCGAGCTCCTCGCCTAGATCTCTGTCGTCAAGAGGAAGATTCATTTATTGTCCTCTTCACCCACGTCCGGTTCGGCGCAGATTCACTGCGTCCTCAGGCCTAACCCATCTGCGGGTCAGACCGTCCCACCGATGCCCAAGTTTGTACCGCTCGTTGGCGCTGAGCCGAGGTTCGTACGACCCGTACTTCTCCTTGATGATCGCGACAATTCCAGGCTTCAGTACCGCCGCCAACAGCACCTCGAGCGTGAAACCATTCCGCTTCCCGTAATGCATCAACTGGTAGGCTTCCTCCTTGTACGAGACGCCGCTGCTCATTTCGTCTCCTCCTTCGTGAATTCGCGTTCGATCGCCTCAAGAGCGTTGACGAGAATCCCCACGACTTCATCGATTCTAATTGGCTCGTAATTTGGCGGATTCTTGAGAAGAAGTTTCAAGGAGTCAATTGCTTCACGAATCTCGTGAATCGCCAAAGAGTGTCTCACGTCACGACCCTTCCTTCAAAATTAGCTTCTGCCCTCTGCCTAACCCGAGCCCAACGCCGTGAAGAACAAAGTGATCGCGGCACATGAAGACCCAAGATCCGCGATCGGTTTTCCATCGTACCCTGCCGCATTGGGCCTGCTCATCCCCTGCGTGACGCAGAAGTCGCACGGGGGAATCTGGTTGATGACTACCTCGTCGTGCGCGGTCATCTTCTCGCCTTCCTCGTAGTCATCCCCAATCAACGCGCCAACCCACTCGACCACCTCGCCTCTAGCGGGTGGGGGCGGATTGTCTCTTGCTGACGGGAGCGGTGGTCTCATCGCGACTCACCGCAGTGGTGAATCCCGTCTGGTGTCACGTACTGCGGCTGCTGACAGATATCACACCAGTCATGATGAGCTACTGGACTATCAGCCGGAACTGGTTGATACTCAGTCCAGTGCCTGCCGATCTGCCAGGCCTCGCCGGTCCCGCGAGTCTTCTTAATGAATCTGAACTTGTGACTCAATGCTTACTACCCCCTTGCCTGGCTGCTCAGCGCCGTATTCGACGCTCCTTAGGCGGTTGCGAGATACCAGCGATTTCACTAATTGTTCGGTCGAACTCCAACGTTCTTGCGGGCCGATTCCTCTGTCGCTCGTTTGGTTGCCTCCTCGTCGCCGTACAGTTCATCAAGGATTTCTTTCGCATACCGGTCTTCCTCCTCGGTTCGTCGTCCACTTAGGGCTTTGTATCCCAAGTAGTTGAGCTCCTGCATGAGATAGACTCGACGTTTTGCAGTCGGTTGGCGATAAGCACGTTGATTCACTCCCGCTCACCCACCTTCCTCAAGTAGGCGAGCCTGCGGGAGCGGTGCTCGTCCGTGTCGGCGGGCAGTTCGTCGTACAGGCGCACGACCCCCGCCAGGTTCTCGATCCGCCCTTGCTTGGCGCGGTCGCTGATCCCCATCGGATCGAGCACGATGTCCTTCACGTAGTTCGGTCCGCCCTGCTTCTCGTCCTGCTTCATGAATCCTCCTCCTTCCTAAGCGTCTCCAAAGTACCAGCTTTGCAGCGTGATAAAAATCTTTCCGCCTGAATTGATGAGAAGTAGCGCGTCACCCAGAGAAGACTCTTGCCCACCAGGCGGGCTTTGCTCCGTAGCTAGCTGCGGGAAAATGAATCCTGTTGGAATGGGGATGCGAGCCAGCACGTCCTCTTCACCACTATCAAACTTTACTACAACGCTAGGTTCCACTTCTCCTCCCCCTTCCTTCCACCAGCGAGCGCTGGCTGCTGCAACTTCACTATAAGTATAGCAAATCCGGCGTCTATTTGTACATAGCGATTCATTTATCTGCCGCTAGCCCGCCATGCTCCATCTCTCCAGCCGAAGCCCGTGCCGCCACCATTGCTCGCCGTCGTCGTCCCTCCTCAGATTTCAGCATCCATGAGAGAGCCAGCAAGAGAAGTAGACGGCGCGCAGCGGATTTACCTGCCCTGCCCCCAGCAGGGGTGGAGGGCAGAGGGGGAGGAGGATAGCCCGTCACGTTCACGCACGTTCAGCATTGATTCCGCCGCGCGCATCTGCCTAGCGTACTACGTCCGCGGCCAGCAGGGCGAGGGCGGCGAGCGCGAACCACGCCCGCTCGCTCTTAGTCAAGTTGATCGCGCCAAGAGCCACCCCGAGGAGCATCACGATTACGATGCCATTCATCAGGTCACTCCATGGAGGCGTCAAGTGTCATCATGCCCCTATTCGCGTCGTTGCCACGTCCGATGAAACTACCATTACGTACCCATTCGCGCCTTTCGCCCTGCCCTCAGCGCTCATGCGTCTAGAGTCTGAGCGAGGCAAAAAAGAGAGGGGCGGGATTGCTCCCGCCCCGCCCACCCTGCCTCCTACGCCACGTACGACGCCAGTTCGTTGATTTCCTTCTCTGCCTGCTCGACGAGGTACAGCTGCTCGTTCGGCAGGGCTTCCTTCAAGTCGCCCAGCGCCTTCATCGCTGCCTCTATCAGCTCCTCTATCCGCGTCACGTCTGCGCCTCCTTTTCACAGGGTAAGAGAGGGAGGGACTACGCGCCCTCCCCCGCCCGCCTACTTCTGCGCCAGCTCCTGCTTCGCTTTGACTGCGCTAGCTGCCTCGCGCAGGCTTGGCAGTCCCAGCGCCTTGCGCACGTCCCGCGCGTACCAGCGGATGTCCGCCGTGGCGCCCTTCTCGTCCTGCCCTTCCAGGCGCACCTGCGCGCCCGCCTGCTCCAGCGTCGCCTTGCCCCGCACGAACGCCGTTACCGCCTCCAGCCCCTTGCCCTTAGTCCAGTACCCTGCCTCGTGCCTCGCGCTCATGCTGTTTTCCTCCTTTTGGTGCGCGCTAGCGGAAAACTGCTTCCCGCTGCAAGTACATCATAGCACAGCGAAGCCTAAATGTAAATAGCAGATTTCAGGCAAGGTAGTGTGTGCCTTGAAGCTTAAATCGGGGTGGATTGGCCTACCTTACCCCGCGCCGAGGTGACTCTAGACTATGTAAATAGGATTCCTGGTCCTTTCAAACTCCTTTAGGTAGGGCTTTATATAGGCATATATGCTTTCTGGGCAGGAGGCAGGCTGATGATGTAAACGATTTTTGAATCGGCCGAGGGGTTGCGTTTCGGCCGGGTTGTGGTAGAATCGTACCTGGAGGCGACGGGCAGGACAGAGCCGACAGGGGGAGGACGAGGCGCCGGGCGCGATCGGCCGGGCACGCCGCTCCCCCGCCTCCCCGAGAGGTCCGCGTGGGAGAAGAGGAGAGGGTCGAGACGAACTTCGCCGAGGTCAGCGTCGGGAGGGCGAGGACCCGCGACAGCAGGGGTCACTTCAAGTCCCTGGGGGCCCCGGTCGAGTCGAGCGAGGTCAGGTCGGTCAGGCGGGCGGAGGCGGTCCGCGACTACAGGAAGTTCCTCGCGACGATGGAGCCCGCGGCGTTCAGGGTCCTCATGGATGCCCTCAAGGACAAGAGGGTCTCGATGAAGGACAGGATCGAGATCGCGCAGGACGTCCTTACCAGGCTGCACGGGAAGGTCATCGGGAGCACCGAGGCCGACGACGCGCGGCGGAGGGTCGAGAGCATGTCGACCGACGAGCTGAAGGCCCACGTCGTCGAGCTCGCGAAGGAGATGGGCCTGGATCTGCGCGCGCGGACGGTGAGTTGATGGTCTTTTCGTCAATCATAGATAGGCTTCGAAAGAAAAGTCAAGACAGGAGGGAAGGGTTTCCTGGATTTCCTGGAGTCAGCGTCAGGGAGGCTCCGGTCTCGTCTGACGCCTATGCCGAGGCCCGTATTCCGTTGTTCGGTAAGCCTGAAATCAAGTTGAGCGACATGTCTAGTCCAGGCATCGTTAGAAGCTTGGGGCACGAGATATTTCACGTTGATCAGAAACGCAGCAATCCAGTGAGGTACTATCTGGATCGATTCGTGAGGAAGGGAGCACTTGTTGATCCAATAGAGCAGGAAGCGGAGTCGTTCGGCAGGTTTTATGAGCGCCTGCAGGAGACCTCGAAGAAGCGCGGGTTGGCCGCGCCGCCACTGTCGATTGCCGTGACGATGTTCAAGAGAGGGAGCCGGTGAGACCAAATCTAGAACTTCACATGGCGACGGCCCTCGCCGAGCTCCAGAAGCGGCGAGCCGAGGCGCGGTTCGCGAGCTACCTCTCGCCGGAGCGGGCCAGCCAGAAGCAGATCGAGTTCTGGCAGTCGTCGGCCAGGGGGCGCGTGATCATTGGAGCCAACCGGAGCGGGAAGTCGCAGGCTGGATCCCTCGAGATCGCCATGTGGGCTTACTTCAGCACGATCAGGCGTGACGACGGAAAGTACGTGACCCCGATGGGGCGGAGGATTCCGAGGGGCCCGGTCTACCTCCGCGTCGTGTGTCCGGAGCTGCCGTCGACGATGGACAAGGAGCACGTCCAGCGTGACAAGTTTCGTCTGATTATACCGGAGCACTGGCTGCGCGGCGGGTCGTTTCTGAAGGCGTACAGCGTCTTGGGCCATACTCTCCACTTCGCGAACGGAAGCCTCGTCGAGTTCATGAGCGCTGAGCAGGCAGCCGACAAGCACGCCGGTCAGTCGATCCACGGGATCTGGTTCGACGAGGAGATGCCGGAGCAGATATTCACGGAGAACCTGGCGCGGCTTGATCGAGATCTGGCGGCCTGGTGGTTCACCTACACGCCGGTCACCGGGCTGCGCTGGATCTACGACGCGATCTACCTGCCGGCCCTGCGGTCGCCGGATCCGCAGACGTGGTTCATGCGCCACATCGACATCGAGGACAACAGGCGGAACCTGGGCGAGGGCTTCATTGAGTATCTCGAAGAGACCCTGTCTGAGGACGAGAAGTCACTTCGCCTGCGCGGGCAGTACACGGTCAATACCGGCCTGGTGTATGACGTTTTTTCGGAGGACCATTGCATTTCTGTGGAAACAGTGATACAATGAATTCATGCCAAAAGGACACTATGACAGGTCTAAAGTTTTCGCGCCGGCAGTTCGTGAATCGAATAGGATCAGATGGCAAGATTCTGATTTTCGAGAAAAAGTTTCAGCTAAGATCAGCGGTTCAAAGCGCGGAAGATCTATCAAGAAGAGGCGAGTACGATCATATTTTGATGAGTACCTCGAGAGAAAGTATGGACTTTCTGAGGCTTGGTATCATGATCAGTTTGAAAAACAGGGTGGCGTGTGCGCCGTGTGTCTAAAATCGCCGAAGCGTCAACGCCTTCAAGTTGATCATGATCACGTGACTGGTCGTGTTAGGGGACTGCTCTGTGGTAGGTGTAATCGTTTGGTAGTCGGAACCATTGAAGGTTGGTACGGTCAGCAGGCGTTGAAATATCTTGGGTTGATAGGCGTCGAGGTCGTGGTGAACTGATGATCGAGCCGCGGCAGCAGATCAAGCTCAGGCTCAGGGGGCAGAACGGGGGCGTCGTCGAGGTGATTCCGTCGCTGGTCGTCGCGGGGCTCGACTTCGGGTTCAGCGACCCGCTGGCCATCGAGGTCGGGGCGAAGATCGGGTCGTTGTGGGTGAACTTCTACGAGGTCTACAAGACGCGCCTGGGGATCGGCGAGGTCCTCAAGGAGTGCGTGAGGGTCACGCGCATGTTCAACCTGGAGCGGATCTGGGCCGACAGCGAGGATCCGAAGATGATCGAGTACCTGCAGAGCCACAACGTGCCGGTCCTGCCGAACCAGATCAAGAGCCTCGACTACGGCATCCACACCCTGTACGGCCTGATGAAGCAGACGGTCACCCATCCGGTCCTCGGGACGGGCCCCAGGTGGCGGGTGGACAAGGCGGCGTGCCCGAACCTGGTCCGCGAGATGGGCCTGTACGCCAACGTCGTGGTGAGGGGCGAGGTGAGGACCGGGAAGCCGGCCGACAGGCACAACCACGCCCTGGATACGGTGCGGTACTACGTGACCGGCGAGGGTGAGCTCCCGCCTGAGCTCTACACGCCAGAGCAGAAGCAGCGCCACCACGGGGTTTACGTCGAGCGCGGAGTGTGGTACGATGACCCAGTCGGCTCCCAGCTCGCGGCGGCGCGACGTCATAATCAAGAAGAAATTGCGCCTTGGTGGGATGAAAAAATGCAGAATGATCTCGATCTTGATGAAATTATTGGGATAGATTATGAATTTGACTAGAGAGCGTCGCGAAGCGGTAAGTAAAGCCCGTCGTCAAGTTGGGGTTGAACGAGGACGGCCCTGGAGTCTTGTCGGCATGACGTGGCGGGAGTGGAGGGGGGACTCTTGAGGGACGGCTGTGGAGGCGCTTTCATGAGACTCCTTTGCGGAAGGGTTTTGATTATACGAGGCATCTTGAAGTAGTTCAAGAGCATGGCGCGAAGTGTGCTCTGTGTGGACGAGAGGCTCCGAAGTCAGGTAAGAAGGGCTTGCAGATAGACCATGATCATCAGACGGGAGTAGTCAGAGGGATGCTTTGTGTGCGTTGTAATCTACACTTGGGGTGGCTTGAAAGGTTGGATTTTGAGGTAGTCAAGCAATATCTTCTTCGAGGTAAGATGTGATGGGTGGGACGAGAAGATGGGGTCGATTCTTGACAATGACGAGATCGTTGGTGTGGACGACGAGGTATTTTAGATGCCGTTCATGATGCCAGTTCAGAAGACTCCCAGCAAGTTCTGGGACGTCATCATGGGCCTCGGCGGCATGGCGAACCCGCTGGCGGGCGCTGGCGAGTGGAACTACCTCCGCAGCGCGGCGCGGCCCGGAATCGCGAAGGCCGTCGCGAAGGCGGGGGTCACCCGCGAGGCCAAGGCCGTCGGTCGCATGGCGCCTGGCGCCCTGCAGGAGTCGGTGATTCTCCAGAGGCTCCGCCAGATGGCCCAGTCGGGGCGGATGAACCCCGCGGGGATGAAGGATTCGCTCGTCAACGCCGCGACGGCCGGCAAGATCAAGCCGGAGATAGTCGACTTCATGCTGGGGATAATGAACAGGCTCAGGCCTGGCGCGTCGCAGGTCGCGCAGAGGTTCGCCGACGAGTCGCGCGCCCTCGGGGCGCCGATCGGTGAGAGAATTGACGTCCAGAAGATAGTCCAATTGCTGAGTAAGCACTTCGGGGGGAGATGATGGGGATGGAACTGGCACTTGCCATCTTGGCGGCAGGGCTCCCGTTGACGGCGCTGGCGGTCGCGGCGGCGTTCTGGTTCGCGAATCGCCAGCAGGAGAAGCACCTGATCTTGGTCCTCGACAGGTTCCTCTCGCGGAGCTTCGAGGATTACGCGATGACAGACATGACCAGGCGCGAGATCACCGCAGACCAGGACGAGGAGCAGGGCGAGGACGTGAGCGAGGACGCGCTGTTTGACAAGTTCCTGGCCGACCGGCAGGCCGCGGTCGAGGCGCTCGGGTCGAGTGAGGCGGCGAGTTGATGGGGATCGACGTTCGCCAGCTTGACGCGCAGCCGCAGGAAGATCAGGCCAAGCTAGATCAGGATCTGGTGGCCCAGCTTGACCAGAAGTGGGGCCAGGCCGACCGGCTCATGAAGGATACCCACAGGCTGTGGAAGGAGAACATCTCCTTCATCGAGGGGATGCAGTGGATCAGGGTCCGCGAGAGCGCGATGCTGAATGTCCAGGGCGTCTCGCGCAACCGGATCAGGATCGCAGACAACCGCCTGCTCGACCACGCCCGCAGGCTCCACGCCAGGCTTGACCAGGTGTCGTACGCTCCCACGGTGATGTCAGACAGCCTCGATGACGGCGACAGGCAGTCGGCCCGTGCGGCCCAGGCCCTCGTGCGTTGGTTTGAGCGCGCGAAGAAAGTCCGCAAGGAGCGCCGCAAGGTCAACTGGTGGATCGTGGTCTGCGGCCAGGCCTACGTCGAGGCGTTCTTCGACCCGCAGGGCGGCCCGCTCGTCGAGGTGCCAGACGTAGGCGAGAATGGCCAGCCGGCGCTAGAAGCGGCAACAGACGACGGCGGGAATCCCGCTTTCGAGACGATTTTGGACGAGGTTACCGGGCAGGAGATCCAGCAGCCAATCATGCGCTCGAAGATGAAGACGGAGCCTGCCGGCGACGTCGATTTCTTGGTCAGGAGCCCGTTCGCCATCAGGCGCGACCCGAGGTTCCAGGACTGGCGCAAGCTCAGGTGGATCTTCGTCGAGGAGCTGGCCGCGAAGGACGAGGTAGTCGATCGATTTGGCCACCTGGTGGAGGACATCGAGAAGAAGCTCCCGCAGGCGCAGTATCAGACGACCCCGTGGATGCCTGAGCTGGTCCCGGAAACGTCAGACATGATGGGCCTTCCGAAGCATCGCCCGCCGGTCGAGGACGTCGTCAGCCTGCGGCGCTACTACGAGCGCCCCAGCAGGGCCTATCCGCAGGGGAGGTTCGTGATCTACGCGGGGGCGACGATCCTGTACCAGGGCCCGATGCCGACGCCGAACAGGGACTTCCCAATCATCCCGTTCTCGTACATGGGGCGGCCGTGGTTCTTCGAGGGGAAGAGCGCGGTCGACGCGGCGAAGGCCCTCCAGAGGCTCTACAACCGGATCCTTTCGCGCATGGCAGAGCACCTCGTCAGGCTTCCGGCCGGGTGGCTCCTGGTGCCGGTCACGGCCGGCATCCCGAAGAGGTCGTTCACGAACGAGACCGGTTCGATCATCCGCTACGTCCCTGGAGGCGGGAAGCCTGAGTTCGTGTTCCCGCCGTTCGGCGGCCTGGCGTGGTACGACAGGTTCATGGCTCGCCTCGAGGCGTCCATGGAGGAGCGCATGGCGCTCCCGCCGGCGACTCGCGGTCAGCTTCCTCGCGGGGCTCGGGCAGCCAGGACCGTCGAACTGCTCCAGGAGGCGGCCGACCAGATCCAGGCGCCGGTCCTCAACGACATCGCCGAGTCTTGGGCGACGTTCTATGAGGTGATCTTGCGGTTCGCGCACAGGCACTTCACTGCCGACCGCATCGTCGGCATCATCGGAGAGGACAAGCGGGCCGAGGCGAACGAGTTCCTGGGCGGCGTCGTCCCGAGGGACTGGAGTGACCGGCTGAGCGTGAAGGTCGAGGCCGGCGAGAGCCTGCCGAGCTCGAAGATGATGCGAATCGAGTTCATCCTTACCCTGGCGCAGCGGCACCAGTTCTTCGGTCCGCCCGGGTCGCCTGAATACGTCCAGCGCCTGTCTGAGGCGCTCGACCTCGATGCCGGGTTCGCGAAGAAGGAGGGCGACATCGACATCAGCATCGCGGAGGACGAGAACATCAAGCTCCTGAGGGGCGAGGATGACATCCACGTCCGCGAGTATGACGACCACCTGTCTCACATGCGCGTTCACCTGCAGATGATGAAGCGCCTCGTGGTGTCTGGGCGCGAGGACCAGGCCGACATGATCTGGCCTCACTTCCAGGGACACCAGGCCAAGGTGGCGGCGCTCATCAAGGCCCAGTCGAAGGGCGGGTCGCAGCGTGAGCTGCAGCCTGGAGAAGGCGGCGGCGGCGAGGAGATGCCCCCGGTCACGAAGCCTGGAGGGACTCAGCCGCAGGAGCGCGCCATGGAGGAAATGTCGAATGAGGTCTTGGGTGCCGGAGGCGCGTGAGAAGGAGGAGGTCAGGTGTGCGACGAGTGGTTCTCGAACAGGGACAGGGCGCGTGACGCCGAGAGGGCTAGGATGAAGCAGAGCGGCGCGGGCCTGAAGAAGATCGAGGCGTTCAAGAGTTCTAGGAAGCGCGTCAGGCGTCGCGGCGGCGTTCGCGAGCCAAGTCGCGCGGAGGTGGCCAGGCATGCCGGCAGTCAGTGAGACCCAACAAAAATTTTTTGGCGCCGAATTGGCGCGAAAGAGAGCCGGAAAGAAGACCAGGACCGGCATGAGCGAGGGAGAACTTCATAAATTCGCCTCGACGAGTCGGAAGGGGCTTCCCAAGCGGAAGTCAAAGATCATATCGAGGCTCAGGAGGAAAACGTGATGGCCAGACACGTGATCAGAGAGATGATGAGGGGCGGGCCCAAGATGAACGCTGCCGAGGGCGTGCCGCTGAGCGACGAGATCGAGGCGGCCGGCGGCGAGGGCGAGGGGCAGCGCGACGCGCAGGAGCTCTTCGCGAACGCGCTCGAGGATCTCGAGCAGCTCGCGCAGTTCGTGCCGGAGGTTCAGGTCATCGCCGCGAGGCTCGAGGCGCTGCGCCCGAAGGTCGAGGCGGCGGAGGGGGAGGCGGTCAACGCTCCTGAACTTGAGCCGGCCGGCGGGTTTCCAGAGAAGTTGGCCTAGGGTATTGCGCTCGCGCGAGCGGCGTGCTAGAGTAATATTAAATCGAGCCGACGTCTGAGTCATTTGATGACGGACGGAGTCGGCGAGGGAGGCAGGAAGCATGGATCCCGAGACTGTGGCGGTTGCCGAGGGTAGCCCAGAAGGGGCGGTTCCCGGCGATGCTGGGTCGGACGCGGCCAGCGGCACGGAGAAGGGTTTTGAGCATGACGGGGAGACCTACACCCCGGAGCAGTTGAAAGAAGCGATCGAGGCATGGCGCGATCGTGACGCGTGGAACACGGCGTTCAAGCAGCGCGACCAGCGGCTTGCGGGCGTCAGGGACTCGATCCAGGCGGGGTTCGGCAAGAAGTGGACCGACCTGGACGACAAGGACCTGATGGACCTCAAGGCGATGGGGCTCATCAACGCGAAGCTCCGGACAGAGCCGGCCTTCGCGAGGGCCTGGGAGGAGTCGCTGATAGCGGCTTACAAGCAGGCCGGGTTGAGCACCGGAGAGGCGAAAGCCGCCGCTGGGGCAGATGTTGCCGCTGCGAAGGCGGGTGAGCCAGCCAAGCTGCCTGCCGACATCGAGAAGAGGATTGGTGCGCTGGAGAACACGTTCGTCGAGGAGAGGCTGACTCAATTCGAGAACAGGCTCGACGGCGACATCAAGACTTCGATCGACAAGGTGGCCGGCGACCTGACTGGACGCTTCTACCCGTTCCTTCGCGAGCGGGTGCTTCAGGGCTTGTCAAAGTACGACGACGCCGAGCTGATCGAGAAGCACAGGGACGGCACCCTCATCAGAGAGGTGGCTTCCTTGTCTCGAGAGGCGGCGAAGGCGCTTCGTGAGTATCTTGACGAGAAGAAGCAGTCTGCCGGCGCGGCGCTCGGCGCCGCGAAGGGTGGAGCTGCCCCGGCTCCCGTGAAGGGCGAGGTGGGGGAGCGCGTCGAGGTTCCAGAGCTCAGGATGGGCGCTGGAATGTCCACGATGCACGAGAAGATGCGCCAGGGTCTCGGCCGCTAGACAACGAGTTCAAGAGGTTTAGGGTATGGGAAAGAGAAGTGCGACCCTGTACAGAAAGGCACTGATCACGTTGCTGCTCCAGCGCGACGGACCTTACTGTGCGTTCTGCGGAGGGCTGATTGAAGTGGAATCAGCGTCCGTTGATCACATAGTAGAGGTGTCGCGGGGCGGTAATGATGATGTGTCGAATCTGCGGGCGCTGCATCTCTCCTGCAATAGCAGGTGTGCGAGGCTTGGCCAAAGGCAGACAGCCGAATGCCACGCTAAGCGGTCGGCAAGTTTGAAGGCTTATTGGGCGAAGTTGTCTGAAGCCGACAGGCGAGCGCGAAACGTAGCGAAGGGCAGAAGGCTTTCGGCGGCGGCTAGGCTGAGGATGTCTGACGCTCAATTTCGCTACTGGGCGAGTGAAGCTGGTCAAGTTGCGCGGAAGGAGCGCAACTGGTCTGGCTGGCATAACGTCCAGAGCGTGAACTAGGAGGGATTCCCGTGGCTGCAGAAACTATTACCACCCTTGATCGGGTGCTCAAGGAGTTCTACCCGGCGCAGGGGATCGTGAACCAGCTGAACATTGACACGTTCCTGCTGGACAAGGTCGAGAAGGCGAAGAGGTTCCAGAACGTCGGAGGTCGCTACCTGTACAAGCCGGCTAGGTTCGGCCTGTCCGGCGGCGTCGGTCCGCGGGCTGAGAACGTGGCCCTCCCGACCCCCCAGTCGAACACGTACGACGACATCCAGATCCCGGTTCGGTTCCACTACGGAGTGATCCAGGTGACCGGGCCCGTGATGGCGGTGTCGAAGTCAGACAAGCAGGCCTTCGCCGAGGCGCTGGCCCTGACCATGGACTCGATGTACGACGAGTTTCGACTCGTCGCCAACATCATGCTCTACGGCTGGGGCTCGGGCATCATCGGCGTGGTCAGCTCGGTTTCCGGAGCGGTGATCACGCTCAAGAACGACATCCACCCGATCAACTGGTTCTACGAGGGCCAGCGCCTGTCGGTGTACGACTCCGACGAGGTGACCATCGACGCCGGCGTTACCGACCCAATCAACGTGACCGATGTCGACCTTGACCTCCGCACGGTGACGGTCAACTCGGGGACTTCGATCGACGCGAACGACGTCCTCGTGATCGCGGGCGCCCTCAACAGCGCGCCCCAGGGTCTCCTGGGGGCGGTGGACGACGGCACCTACGTCTCGACGTACTTCGGCATCTCGCGCTCGGCGCGGGCCCGCTGGAAGGCCGTCGTGGACGCGAACGGCACCGCTGCGAAGTACGGCAACACGTCTCGCCGGGCGATTACCGGCAACCTCATCCAGACGGCGCTGGACAAGCAGCGCCTCAGGGCCGGGGCTGCCAGGCCGGTCGACCAGATCATCAGCTCCCTCGGCGTGCGCCGGATGTACTGGAACGGGCTGTCTCCAGACCGCCGGTTTGACTCCGCCATCTACGACGGAGGCTGGGAGATGCTGAAGTTCTCCAACGGCGACCGCACCATCCCCTGGTTCGGGGACGAGTACGCGCCGCGCTACACCCTGTTCGGCCTGCACACGGCGACGGTGCCGGCTGGCAAGGGCAAGAAGAGCGACAAGATCCAGGATGAGGAGGTGCTCGCGGTCTACGAGGCGCTGCCTCCGGATTGGGACACCGCCACCGGGTCTGAGCTCAAGCAGGTCTACTCCGGCGCGGCGTTCGTGGACGCGGTTGGTGCTTTCCTGAAGTGGTACTTCAATTTTGGATCATGTCGTCCTAACCTGTTTCTTCGAATGGACGACTTGAGCGAATCATAGTACCACTTGTAAAGTTAAACAGCATGTGGTATAATGGGGTTAAACTCGAGAGAGGGAGGCCCCAGAGATGGCTAGGCCGTATAAGACAGAAGAAGATCGCGCTAGGTGGCGTGCGAATGTTAGCGCGTCATTGGTTGGTAATCAGAGCAGGAGAGGTACCGGGGAGTTCAGTTCTGAGTACGCTCGGACTGATCCCCGGTATCTCCTGGACTGGAGGTACCGGCAGGCGTACGGGCTGACTCTGAGTGAGTACGACCGCATGTTTGCCGAGCAAGGTGGGGTCTGCGGGCTCTGCGGGGCCTCGCCGAAGAAGAACAGGTTGGCGGTCGATCACGATAAGTTGACTGGGAAGGTTCGCGGGCTGCTGTGCTTGAACTGCAACCTCGCGATCGGTAGGCTCGAGGGCGGTAGGCGCGAGAAGACTCTCGAGTGGATGGATCGGGGGAAACTAACGGGCGAAGCAGGGCGGCGGGAGCCGAACCTAGCCCCGTGAAGAGGTGAGAAGATGGCGACTACCGCATTCGTTCCAGACAAGGGTCATCGTGCCAAGACCACGCGGCAGCACGTCCTCGGCGACGCCGACGACAACGCTACCGCGGTCGTGACGATCCCGGCGCTGGCGGCCGGGTACGGCCACATCATCATCGACGAGATCGTCGCGGGCTACAACGGCACCGCGGCCTCGAAGAACGTGACCGTCACCTCGAACGCGGTCGACCTGTTCGTCGGGGCGATCACCTCGGGGGCCGGCACGGTCGAGAACCCCAAGAAGCTGATCCCGGAGGCGGCCGCGTACATCTCCAGCGCGAACGCCGTCACCGTGACGCTGGACGCGAGCGGCGCCGGCGGGACCGACGGGTTCGTGGTCGTGAAGTGGCGGTACGAGAACCAGGATTAGTAGGGCTGTCCGGACAGGAGCCCTGGTGCCTTCGGGCGCCGGGGCCGTCGGTGCGCCGGGAAGGCCAACGGACCCGGTGGGCGTCGGGAGGGGCGGGCCCGAGCCGCATGAAGAGAGGTGGACGGCGTGAGTGATCAGGTCTGGCCGGAGTCGGGAGTTGCGAGGAGTTTCGTGGACGACCTGGAGCGCCTGTTCCCGCAGGTGCTCGTGATCTTCAACCCGGCACGCGCGGCCTGGCAGGCCTATGAGAACCCGAAGGGATCTGACTGGAATGCCGAGCGTCTTGTGAACGCGATTAGGGCGTACCACGCGGTGGGTGAGGAAGACGCCGATAGGTATTGGAAGTGGTGGAGGATTCCCGGGTCGCCGAGGGTGTTTGAGGACTTCCTGCCGATGAGGCCGGGCGACTGGTTCGTCCAGTACCTCAGGCAGAACGACTTCTGGCGCACCGGCGGAGCGAAGACGTTTGTCAGGGACAAGGAGCGGCGCGAGCGGGAGAGGGTCGAGGAGCTGAGTCGCGATAGGCACGAGTATCACCGCGAGAGGGCCGAGGAGGCGAGGCGGCCCGCGCTGGACGCGCTGCCGACCGGGGCCAGCGTCACCGACGGGCTCAAGGAACTCAGGCGGCGAGAGGGAAGGGCCGAGGTGAGGTACTGATGAGACTGCCGTCGAAGAACAGCCTGCTGTCCAAGATCGTCAAGGCCGCCGGGAAGTCCGGGGCCAAGAAGGGAGGCAGAAAGAAGTGACGAAGTTCACCTACGCGGAGCGAGTCAGGATGCTCATGGCCGCCTTCGAGATGTGCCCTGAGTGCCAGGCGGAGTTCAAGCGGTTCGCCGAGGTGCCGGGCAGGGACGCCATCGAGTTCATGCGCGACCTGCTGTGGAACCTGTGGCAGAACTGGCCGCACGGGGCCGGGTGCCCCAGGGCGCTGCCTGAGGTGCCTGCCAGGATTGCGCCAGATGCTGTAGGCTCGAGTCAGGGCGCTTCGGCCGCGGAGGCAGCAGCGCAGCAGCCAGGCATCGTCTTGAAAGATCCGGAGGCGAGCACGCTCTAGACGTCAGCCGCCCAGACGTCAAAAACCGGGCGAGGAGGTAGGCGACATGATCAGACTGAGGAATCTGCACCTAGGCTCCGGAAACTTCAATGGAGCCTTGATTCGAGGTACGTCAGACATCCCGTTCGCGCTGTCAGCAGACAGCCCGATGGTCGATCTTCAGAACATTTTCTGGAGCCTGACCACCGGGTGGACTGGGATCCGAATGACCCTGAAGCAGGGTACCACGGCCCAGGCGAGCGGCACGAACTACGTCGCGCGGTTCCGCGGCGAGAACAGCGTCAACACGTCAATAGGGACGCTGGTCGGCTTGAACGCACAGGTCGCGAACAACAACGACAGCGCGTCGCTGGTCATTGCCGGTGCCGTGGTCGAGGCGTTCGGCAAGGGCAAGAACGCGAGCGCCATCCGGGGCCTGATGGTTGAGATTGACAACCAGGCGGGGACTGGGACGATTACGGACATGGTTGGTCAGCGCCTGAAGGTTGGCGGGGCCGGTACGATCACCAACGGACCCTGGGGGCTTCAGATCATCAATGACTCTGAGAGCGCGGCGGCCAGCCAGGTACCCTTGGCTGCCGGTATCAAGCTCGAGAGTGCCGTGGTAACCACGGTTCTCGGGGCGTTCGCAGATCTTACTGACTGTCGCCTCAACAACAGCACGGGAAAGTATTCGATCACGCTGACGGCAAATGACAACGTTCTGTTCTACTACAAGGACAAGGACGGGACGGCGCACGCGGTCGTAGCGGCAGACAACGACACTCTGGCGCTTCGGACGTAATAAGAGGGGAGTTGAACTTGGTGGTTCAGAGACAGTTCGCGGTCGTGACTGACGGGGCGACGATACAGGTTCAGGTGAATGAGTTGTCTTATCTGGAGCTGAAGGCCCTGTTCGCCATGCTGGACGCGGCTATTGACGCCGGGAGGTTTCCGGCACCGAGCTCAGAGCTGGCAGTGGTCGAGCGGGCGCCTGCAGAGGAAGACAAGAAGGAATAGAAACGGGCGGGAGGGGGCGGTAAATCCGAGACCCCTCCCGGGCCCTGATGCCGACGGCGGAGCCGTAGCCTAGCAGGCTCTCCGTCCGGAGGTGGCGAGATGAGGCAGCAATCTAGGTTCGTGGTGTACGACGGTACGGCGACGGCAGACTTCAACAGCCAGGTCTACGAGACGATCGGGTGCAGGGGCGTCCTGCTGTTCCTCGACGTCGACTCGGTCAGCGCGTCCGACACGCTCGACATCAAGCTCCAGGCAGGCTTTCCGGGCGACGCCCTCGGCGGAAGCGAGAACTTCTTCGACATTCCCGGGGCGGCGTTCGCGCAGGCGACGGCGGCCGGGCAGAAGATGCTCGTCCTCTACCCGGGAATCACCGAGTCGGCGAATGTGAAGGTCAGCACGGTCCTTCCGAGCCGTTGGCGTGTCGTGTTCGACCTGACGGAAGTCGGCGGCGGCGCGCTGAGCATCGTGTTCAGGCTGTGGGCGGAGGTCCTTTGGTAAAGGGCGATGGCGGAGCCTCAGTGGGCGTTTCCGTATCCGGCATGGATCTTGTGGGGAAGTACGCCGTACGTCTGCGAGTTTGACTGGAAGATAGTCGGCGGTGAGCGGCGTCTGTCATTCGCGGGGAAGGCGACGAATGGGCCCCGTCACGACGAGTTCAGTGACGACTGGCAGATTTTCAGATTCACGTGGCACCAGTACGGTGCCGACGGGTGGTTCATTAGTAAAATCGAGTGTGTGGTCGGCTCGTGGGACAAGAGGAACGAGCTGCCGTGGGGACCCTAGGTGACTACTCTGGAGGTCTTCAAGAGGTTTCAGGCACTCTACAAGGAAACGAGTAGTCGCTTCTTCAATAGCGATTGGGCAATCGAGCTCATTAACGACAGCGTTGACGACATCGAGACTGAGTTCGCGCCGCTGACTCCTGAGTACTACGGGACGAAGGTTGGGTACCTCGGGTCGCCAAGCACGAACGGCGGGTACAAGTTCGAGACGCAGGAGTACGAGCTGCCGACAGATTTCAGGAAGGTCATCCAGGTCCTGGTGAAGGATCGCGGGGGGCCGCCGTACCCACGTTTGCTCGAGATCAGCTATTGGCAGAAGGACCGTTACCTTAGCCCGGACTCTCTGGGCGTCAACTGGCTGACCGGCGGCGGCAAGGGCGAGTCGTATTTCTTCTACGTCATGAGGAAGCAGACCGAGACCGGCGTCGCGTCGATGAACTCTACCATTGGGTTCGTTCCGATCCCGACGCGCAACGGGTCGGCCAACGGCGTCGAGATCGTCTACCACACGAGCCGGACCAGCGTGGGCGCGATCGACGGGAGTACCTACCCCAACCTGCCGGACGAGCTGCACCCGCTCATCCCGTACAAGATGGCGATGAACGCGGCGGCCGTCGACGAGAGCGTCAGGTACGGGTACTACCAGTCGCAGTATCAGGGGCGGCTGGCGAGGCTGCTCGGCGAGGGCCTGCGCGGCCAGGGTGAGGGGCAGGAGCAGATCGAGGTTGTAGACATTGACTAGGGTTTCGTTCTGCTAATGTTGTTGTTGGGAGGGATAGATTCATGAGTGGTGAAATTGATTGTTGCTGGCTCGCTTGGTTTGCTGGGTTTGTTGATGGCGAAGGGAGCGTTAATATCAGCGGCTCTACTCAGCAGGTTGGTTTCTGCGTCTGCAACATGCATCGACCGACTATTGAAGAAATTCAGGCGCACCTAGGCGGTAGACTGTCAGTAAAGAGTACGGGAAGACAGCGGCCGATCTATTACCTGTATTGGAAAGTGCATGAGGCCGTAGAGGTGTTGAAAATGATTGAACCGTTTCTTGTTACGAAGAAACGGCAGGCTCAACTTATCATTTCATACCCGTTTCTTGCATGCGGGAAGCATCCGGTTCCGCCAGAAGTAAGGGCTCGGCGGCGCGAGATTGTTGATGAAATTAGGGTCTTGAAGCAGTCGCCCACATGGCGGCAGAAGCGTACTTGGAGCCAGGCTTCAAATTCTTTGTCTTGAGGTGCGGGCATGGCGGCGTTGACGGCATCGCAGGTAACGACGGTTCTTCAGTCGGGTGCAGGTCAGGTCGTTGAGTGGCTGAGGCTGAGTAACGTGACCAGTGCCGACACGGTTGACGTAGGTTCTCTGGGGGCCGTTACCTTCAAGAAGGTTGAGGCTGCGGTGTTTTTCGGGAGGGCTCAGGGTACCGGCGTCGTCGGGTCAGTCGCCGGGACCGTCATCACGCTGACTAGCGCGTCGCTAGCAAACGACACGGTAGAACTTTTCGTTCTAGGGGAGGCGTAGATGCCTAACCCGCTCGCGAGTTTCAGCGGGAGAAAGTCTCACTGGATCGTGCTGGACGACTTCTCGGCCGGGAGCAACCTCAAGACGGCAAGGGACACGCGCGACCCGCGGAAGCTCCAGCTTCTCGAGAACTTTTTTATCAGGCCTGACGGTTCGCTGGTGCCGAGGTGGGGCCAGTTGTCCTACACAGCTCAGGCTCTCGGGGCAGGGCGCGTCCGCGGCAGCGTCGCGATCCGGTTGGCGAGCAGCGAGACGGTGAATTATCTCGTTTACCACACGACCAAGATTTCGAAGCTGGTGCCTGGAACGAGCGTTGCTGACTCTTTGACGGCCCTTAGCTCGACCGCTGAGGGTTTCTTCCTGCAGGTCGATGATTTCGTCTACTTCGTTAATGGGTCAGACGTGCCGCAGAAGTATAGTGCTTCTGGAGACTCGTGGTCTGCTTTCGGGCAGGGCGGGCCGGGGTCTGCGGCGACGTTGGCTGCAGGCGGTGCCGGGCCTCTGTTTGGGACTTACAGGTTCAAGTTTACCTGGGTAACGGGGTCAGGTCTTGAGACGAACGGGAGCCCGGTGAGCGCCGATCTCTTAGTTCAGGGTGCGTCGATAAAGGTAGATGCTTTTGAGCGAGCTGACAACAACTCGCTCGGCACGGACTGGACCGAATCGGAGGCGGCAGCGGCAGACATCAAGGTTTTGACTGGCCGCCTTTTCGTAAGCGCGGATTCCATGGCGACGTATACCGGGACGTGGAACAACGACCAGTCGTCTCAGGTGACCTACTTCGCGAGCAGCTCCTACCATTCTGGCCCCGCGGTGAGGTTGAGCGGGACTAGAACTTCGCTCTCGGGATACATCGTTACCTACGAGAAGTTTACTTATACCGATGCCGGGGTGACGATGTTGGTCTTGTGGAAGTATTCTGCGGTTGCGCTGGCGGCCGGAACGATTCTGGGGTCGCTTTCGAAGGTTCTGAATTCTAGTGACGTTTTGAAGCTCGAGGTGATTGGGACAACCATCAACGTCCGCGTAAACGGGACGATCGTGCTGACGAAGACTGACTCGACGGTCGCGACAGGGAGTCCAGGCGTTGCCGGTTGGGCGGTTACGGCGGGCCAAGGTAGCGCAACGTTTTCTGACTGGAATGGCGGCGGGCTCAGCACGAGCGGAGCTATTGATTTAAGCGGCGTCTTGGTAGGCCCGGCTGGAGCAACCTCGCGCAGGATCTACGGTTTCAAGGTAGGCGTGAGCAGCGTCTACCAACTTATCGGGACGATCAGCAACAACACGGCAACGACGTACACCGTTTCTACCGATCAAGATCAGTGGACAACTACGATTCCCAGTGATGCCGACGCGCCGCCTACCGCGGTGACGGTGTTGGCGCACCACAAGAATAGGATGTGGGCGTCTGGCAGTACGAGTAGCCCAAGGCGGCTGTACTATTCGAAGACGTTGAACTACGAGCAGTTCCCGGCCACGAACTTTATCGACGTGCCGATGGGTCAGAACGACGTAGTGATCGGGATGATTAGTCTCGGCGACGTCCTGCTTGTTTTCGGGAAGGGGTCGGCGTGGTACGTCACGGGAACGTTGGAGACTGAGTTTACTGTCATCTATTTCGGGCCTCACGGCTGCGTGGGCAGGAACGCATACGACAGGGTCGGAGACGTTGAGGTCCTTCACCTGAGCAAGAATGGCGTCGTCATGACGGCGGGGACGACTCAGGCGCTGATTGCTGATCAGCTCGCGCCGCTGTGGTGGGGCGAGGGCGCGTCGAGCTTCAAGGCGATGAGCACGACGTATTCGGAGAGGTCGACGCTGCGCTACCATCGTCAGCTGAACGCCGTCGTGATGTCGTTCTCAGATAGCGATTCGACAGGGAACAATAACCAGGCGTGGTGGGGCTTCTTGACTCACGCGGGGTGGGCGTGGGTCCACGACAGCCGTGCGTCTGCCGTGTTTGTTACTCATGACTCGGGGGCGACGTTCAGCTTGCTCGCGTGGGCCGCAGGTGCCGGGACGGCGGCGAAGTGGGGAGACCCGGCAACGACGACCGATGATACCTATAACGTTTTCAGCGTCGTTGAGACTGGCGATATGGCCGGCGTGCCCGAGTTAGACCATGGGGCTATTGTTAAAGATTGGAAGACTGCTCTCGTCGGCTTTAGCGTGCAGCCGATCATGGCACCGATCGTGCTCGCGACGACAGACAGGACTGAAGATTCGGAATACTTCGTCCTCGAGCAGAGGTCGGGGAACGATTATCTCGAGAGGTTTTCTGACAAGATTCGCGGCAAGCGGCTTCGCCTGAGGGCGACGATGGCGATGGCTCCAGGGTCGCACCTGTCGACAGTTTCGGTTGAGTACGTGCGGATTCATGGCGTTGCTCGTGTTCGGAGCACGGGGATATAGCGATGGCAGGCGTGCGCTCATTCGAGTTCCTTATTCACGACGAAGCACAGAGGCGGGCGTTTCGGGAGATCTGGGCCAAGATTGACTCGCTTGAGGCGGATCTCAGTACCGACGAGGACTCGGGCCTTACTGGCTCTGGCGCTTCTGGGCGCGTGGCTATCTGGAGTTCTGCGAGCGCGCTGACGTCTGACGAGGCGTTGAAGTTCTCGGGAGGCTCGCTGCGGGTCGGGACGGACATCCCGGCCGGGAGCGAGTTGCTGCTTGTAGAAAGCGAGCGGATTGCGAACAGTTTGTTTTTTGGATCAGACGTCGAGGTGCGGCGCGACGTTGCGGGCAGACTTGATGTTCTCGGCGCGTTGAGGCTGACGGGTCATCTCGATTGGTCTGCAGACGGTATCTATAACATCGGTGCGAGTGGCGGGTTAAATAGGCCCGATCATATTTACACGAAAGATCTTCAAGTTGCGCTTACTTCTACGACAGGTTATATCTACTTTGGTCTTAGCGGCTTGCGATGGATAGCTGCGCTGTCTGATACGGAATTTTTTATCGAGGGGATGCACTTTCTTTTCTCACCCGATAATGCCCTTGACGTGGGGTTTAGTGGCATTAGTGGCTATCGTCGACCTAGAGCAGTATATGTCGGAACCAAACTACAAGTCCCGCAGATAGATGGCGGGGCTACGGACGCGGGGACCTTAACTCTTCGGGGAACAACATCTGCGGTGACGGGCGACGTAGTCATAGTTGGCGACTTGACGTTTCAGACTGATAACATTTACGACATCGGCACCAGTTCGACAACGCTTAGGCCGCGCGATATTTTTGTCGGCCGCTACTTGTACCTGGCAGACTTCACGAACGCGACTCACTCCCACCAGAACGCGGCTGGCGGGGGGCAGCTCGACCATGGCCTGGCCTTGACGGGTCTGGCCGACGACGACCACGCGCAATATGCCCTTCGGTCTATTATGACTACGCTGGGTGACGTGGTTTACGCTGGCGCTGCTGCGGCCTGGACAAGACTTGTGGGGAATATAACGGCAACCAAGAAGTTTCTAAGTCAGACAGGGACTGGCGCGGTGTCTGCAGCGCCATCGTGGGAGGCGCTGGTTGCGGGTGATTATCCTGACTTCGTGGCCTCGGGCGCGTCTCACGCGAAGGGTGCGGTGCCGGACCCGGGTGCGGCTGCCGGAACGACAAAGTTTTTGCGCGAGGACGCGACGTGGCAGGTCCCGGTTGCCGGCGGCGCGACTCACAACTTCCTAAGCGCGACCCACCCTGATACGCTCGCGGCTTCAGTGGTTCTGGGCGACATCGTCGCGGGGAACGCTACGCCAGCCTGGGTGAGGGTACCGGGCAACACGTTGGCGAGCAAGAGGTTCCTGACGCAGACTGGGACCGGGGCAGTATCTGCCGTGCCGGGGTGGAACGCAATCGTGGCGGGCGACATTGTGGAGCTGCTGGCTCTTGCAGATCTGAGTGACGTCACGGCCAAGACGGGAACGGGAACTATCGTTGTGATGGACACCAGCCCAGCGATCGTGACGCCGACGATTGCGTCGTTCGTCAACGCTACGCACACTCACCAAGCTGCCGCAGGAGGCGGACAGCTTGATCATGGTCTGGCCTTGACCGGGCTTGGGGATGACGATCACACCCAGTATGTCTTGCGTTCTGTGATGACGACGCTGGGAGACCTGCCGTACTTCTCGACGGTGTGGGCGCGGCTTGCGGGCAACATCACGGCGACGAAAAACTTCTTGGTTCAAACCGGTACTGGCACGGTGTCGGCCGCGCCGACTTGGGGGACGATAGCGGCTGCCGATTATCCTGACTTCGTGGCCTCAGGGGCGTCACATGTCAAGGGCGCAGTGCCTGATCCTGGTGCGGCTGCCGGGACCACGAAGTTCCTTCGCGAGGACGCGTCATGGCAGGTTCCGGCTGGCGGCGCGTCAACAGCCAATCAATATGTTGTCATGGCTTTAGCCGCTGATCTTACTGCTGAGCGTCGACTTCAGGTGGGGAAGGGCGTGTCGCTTACCGACGGGGGCGCGGATGGCGACGTGACGGTAGGCTTGAGCGCCCGAGGCGTGAGGGCGACGCTAGCGGCGGATCGCACTATCGCGACCGCCACGGCAACTTATATTGATTTTGACGCGGAGGATTTCGACACCGACGCTTTTCACGACAACGCGACGAACAACACGCGCCTGACGGTGCCTGCGGGGTTTGGCGGGAAGTACCTCATTTTTTGCTCTGCCGAGTGGGTGAATAACGCGACAGGGATTCGACAGATCTTGGTTCGTAAGAACGGCACAACGATTACTGGGATTGATACTCGCATCAACAACGGCGCGGACTATAACGTGCAGATGTCCTTGACGTTTGTTGACTCGTTGGCGGCCGCGGATTACGTTGAGTATCGCGTCTATCAAAGCAGCGGCGGCAATCTAACGTTGTCTGATGCGAACGGCTTGACGTTCTTCGGCATGGTGTACCTTGGGGCGTAAGTCGGCTGTTTGTTGATAAGCTAGGCGGGTGTGTTGTTGCAGAGCTTGGAGTTTTCAAGAGAGGAGGTAACGAGATGAACTTCTTTGAAATTATCGGACGCCTGTACGTCGAGCTGAACGTGATCTCGCAGGAACTCGAGAAGACGCGCAAGGAGCTTGCCGACGTGAAGAAGCAGCTCGAAGAGCTTCAGGCATCGAGTAAGAAGAGCGAGAAGAAGGAGGCGAACTAGTTGTAGGCGGCGCGGAGCGGTGTTATGATACGCTTGGCGGTTCTGTTTGCGGAGGTGTCTTGATGCCAGTCGTCGGGAACTTGATGTCGAGGGGGAGGGCCCCGATCGGCGCGCCGACCGCATTGCCTGCGGTTCCGGGGTTGGCGCCTGCCGTACCCGCGCCCGCCGCTTTGGGCGGCGTCGGGCCTGTCGGGGCGCCGGTTACCGCTCAGCCTGTGGGGCTTGGTCAGCAGGCCCCGCCGGGGCTCGGCGCGGCCGCGCAGAGGGTTCCGTCTGCCGGCGTCGCGTCCAGAGTTATCAGCAACCTCCTGAGCGCAGGCAGGCCGCAGGCTCAGGGCGGCGGAAGGCTGGCGTGAACTGGCTGAGGTGGCTCCACGAGAACGAGGACGGTTTCCTGAGCTGGCTCCTGCCGCTCGCGCTGGGGGTGCTGGGCTTTAGCGGTCAGCAGTCGGCTGCCGGCGCGGCCAGCAAGGCTGCCGAGGGGACTCAGGAGCAGATTGCTCTCCAGAAGGAGCTCCAGGACTACATGCTCGGTAAGAGAAGGGAGATGTACGACCCGATCGAGAGGGACGTCCTCCTGCCGAAGTTGACGGCTCGCGCGACGTCTGAGCCCGCGTGGGCCCCGCAGGCAGGCTTCTGGGCGCGTCAGCTTGGAAGCAAGATGTCATTTCCTACTTCGTAGTGGCGGGGTCTGACTATGCTCATTGCTGACGGAAATCGGGGTATGCGGAGAAGGGCGTTCGGTGAGTCTGAGGTTTCTGGTCCTGGTGTCGGCGAGGCTCAGTTGGGCGGCGGCGAGGGGACCGTCGGCGGTGAGCCCGCTGCGCCTTCTGACGCGACGACGTCTGAGGCCTACAGGTCTAGGTACTGGGAGCGGCCTAAGCCGAAGTACGAGGCCCCGGAGACGCTGGCGGGATACAAGGAGCCCGGCGGGGCTCGTGAGGAGATCATTGACCGGCTGAAAGGGAGGCCTGGGGCCGGTAGTCTCGGAGGCGGTCCTGTTGGTGGCGGGCCTGTTGTGACTGGGCCACCGCTTTCTGAGATGTTGCCGCCAGGAGGTATAGTCGGAGGGCAGTTGCCTTCTGGCGAAGCGGCGCCGGTGGAAATGGAGCCGTACCAGCAGCCAGACGAACTGTCTGACATCACGAAGCGTCTGCTTGGCATCAGCGCCGAGGACGTTGGTTACCTCCGCGGCGAGCCGTACAGCACCACGCAGGAGCAGGCGATGCGGGCACGCGAGCAGGACCGCATCCGCAACGAGTTTGATACCGCTCGTCAGCGCATGATCGACACGCTTGGCCCGCAGCAGGGGTTCAGCGGAGTTCTGGCAGGGGCCCTCGAGAAGCTCAGTCAGGGCGAGGCGAGCGAGATGAGCAAGGTTGATCGTGACATCATGATTAGAGCGGCAGACGAGATGCGCTCTCGCAGGGGCGAGTCGCGCGGCGTCGTCGGCGGGCTGGAGGAGCTCGAGAGGCGCAGGATGATGGAGTCCCTGGGTCTCGGCCAGGCGATAGACCAGGGCGAGAGGCAGGGTCTGCTTGATCTGATGGTCGCTCTCGGCCTCGCGCCGGGGTACGGTCAGATGGGGCAGGGTACGCCCAGCATCTTGGAAGCCCTCAGCCAGCAGGGTCAGACGGCAGCGCAGCAGGGGGCGGCCAACCTGACGGGTATCTCGTCGCTGGCGAAGCTGTTCTACGACATGGGGTGGATGAAGTAACATGATCAGCAGCAGGGCCCTTCAGTCAATCATGAATCCAGCCGGCGCGCCTGCGACCTACCAGGACGTCATCGCGCAGACCGGCGAAGAGCAGCCTTCTGGCCTCAGCCAGATCTTGGAGGAGATAAAGAAGATCATGTTGGCCGCGCCGACGCAGGCGCCGGTCACCGAGGCGGACCTGGTCAGTCAGCAGCCTGGCGTCGCCGATCTTATCAAGCAGCTCGGGCTCGACAAGGACTGGGGGACCGAGGCGGAGAGGGTCCTGGCTGAGCGCGGCATGGCCAAGCCCGTCGCTCCCGAGTCGCAGAAGCCTGGGATCGGAGTTGCCCTGGCTACTCTTGGGCCGGCCCTGGGCGCGCTCTTCGGCGGATCGCCTGCCATGGCGGCTCCCGGTGCGGCGGCCGTCCTCGGCGGGTACCGGAAGGGCTTCGAGGAGAGGCAGGCGAAGTTCGAGTCTGAGCGCGACAAGTACGTCCAGGCTGCCGAGGCGATGACTGAGAGGATGCAGACGAGGGCCACGCAGCAGGCCTCGATGCTCCTGCCGTACTTCGCGCTGACGGCAGGCGAGCGCCTGAACGCGAGGGTCAGCGTGCAGCAGCTCAACATCGCGCTGAAGGGCCTCGACTACCAGGGGCAGCAGGTTGCCCTGCAGGGGTTCAGCGTCGGCCTCCAGGCGCAGCAGGCTGAGGAAGATCGGCGCTACAGGCGCAACGTGCTGGTCCTCGACGCGCTCAAGGCCATCGACGCCAGGACCGCCGCCGATCTGCAGCTTGAGCTCGAGAGGGACAGGCTCCAGGCCCAGAAGGAGAACGACGCCCAGCAGATCGCGATCGAGAAGGGCCAGCTCGGCGTCTCGTGGTACAACGCGAAGACGGCGAGGGAGGCGGCGCGCAGGAGGGTCGACAGCACGCAGAGCAAGATGGATCAGCTCCTGGAGGCCGTCGCGATCGACAAGCTGGCGAGGGGCGACATGGACGGATTCCTCAACATTGCCACGGCCGGCAAGATCAAGCCTGGCGACGTGACCGAGGCCGACAAGATGGCCTTCACCCAGTACCTCCAGGTGGCGACGAGGGACCCGAGGAAGATCGGGATGTCGCGCGAGCAGGTCGACGCCCTCAGGCTCAGGGCCAACGAGGCCGCGAGCAGGATGGGGATGCCTGGGTTCCCGATCCCCGAGCCGAACAGGGGGTTCGACTGGAAGGGATTCTTCGACGCGATCCTCGGTCAGTAGCTGATGTCTGTCGACTGGCAGGGAGAGTATCCGACCACCGCGGCGCTCCTGAAGAAGTGGGGCGTCAAGGTGGCGCAGCCCGCGCCAGCGGGTCCGCGTCCGTTCTCGGCGCCTGATCGGGCTCCGGTGCCGACTGGGGAGTCTACCGGGCGGGCGCTGGGGCTCGGGGTCAGGAAGTTCTTCGAGGTTCCGCAGCCGCTCAGCGTCGGCGGGAAGCCCCTCATCAAGGTCATCGAGGAGTCCCCTCCGATCCAGTTCTCCAGCGGGTTCGCTGAGGGCATCTGGAACGTGGCGAAGTCGCTCCCCGGCGCTGCCGCGCTGTCTCTCGGCGGGTGGGAGGCCGCGATCAGGAACCCGGAGGCCATCCTCCCGGGAATCGCGAGCCTCGTGAACGACACCTACGAGGGGCTTGTCGGCTATGACAAGAGCAAGCTGAGCCCCGCCGCGCGCTCGCACGTGAACACGGCCATCAAGTCGTTCGAGGAGAACCCGAGCCGCGCGTCTGGTCGACTCCTGGCCGAGGCGGCCATGCTCCTGTTCCCCGGCAAGACGATCAGCGCGGCCAAGAAGATCGCTGGCGCCTTGCCGAAGGTCGGCCGTGGCGCGAGGGCGGTCGAGGTGGTCGCCCCGGTCGCGAGGGCCGTCGCCCCCGCGGTTCAGGAGGCGGCGACCGCCGCGCCGGCGCTCGAGGTGAGGGGCTCCTTCAAGGCCGTCGTGCAGAGGGCCCAGCAGGAGGCGGAGGCGGCCAGGGCGGCTCGCGCCGCTCAGAAGGCGGTTCCGGCCGCGCCTGCACGGCCTGCTGCTGCCGCGCCTGCCGAGGTAGCTCTGGAGAGAGCCAGAGCAGTTGAGGCGAGGCCTGGTGCGGTACCTCAGGCGGCGCGGCCGCAGGTGGTCGCGCCGTCAGTCGCGCCGGCACCGAGGCCCGAGATCAACCTCGAGGAGATCCAGAAGATAAGGAACCTGAAGAGGTTGGGGTACTCTGCCGACCAGATCGCGGCCATGAGCGCGGAGGCGTCGGAGGAGATCCTGGCGAAGGGCATCAGGGGGACCGGGTTCAAGAGGGTCGGCGGGAAGGTAGTTCCGGCCAGGCCTGAGGTTCCAGTTGAGGGCGTGAGGCTCGCCGTCGCGCCTGCGCCTGCGTCAGTTTTGGTCGAGAGTGTGCCTGTTGCCAAGGTGAAGGCGGTCTCGGCGATCAATGTACGAATCGTGGAGCGCGGTGATGGTACTTTCATGCTGCAAACGCGTGGTCGTCAGGGATGGCATGTCGAGAGCAGTGGTTTGGCGACGCGTGGCGAGGCAGAGGCCGAAGCGCAGCGGCGAGGACTTCGCATCGTGCCGGTTCAAGGTCCGAAGTCAGTCGCGCCGGCGCCTGCTCCTGAGGTCGTTTCTCCTGTCGCGCAGGTATCAGCTCCTTCAGTTTCTGGTATTGAAGTACCTGCAGTTATCAAGAGCGGGGTCCCGGCGGTGGGAAGTCCTGAGGCCAGGGCGGCGATCGAGAAGGTGAGGGCAGCCGAGGCGGCGAGGGCGAAGACGCGGGCTCTGAAGGCCGCGCCTAGGATCACGAGCGGGATCACCATGGAGCGCGCAGGCGTCAAGCCGGCGGTCTCACTCGACATCCCGGGAGCCAGGGCCGCGCAGAATATGGTCGAGATCGGCGGCGAGACGATAGAGCGGGCCGGGTACGACGCCGCCACCCAGACCCTCGCTCTGAAGATGCGGGGCGAGCCCCACGTCAGGGTGTGGGGCAACGTGCCCGAGGACACCTACAGGGCCCTCGTTGGCGCAGAGCACCCCGGGCAGGTTTTCGGGAAGATGGTGCGAGGCCAGCCTGGGATGGCACTCACTGGCGAGGTGCTCGCGGTAAAGGCGACGGCGGACAGGGTTGCCGGGATGCTGGCGCAGGGCGTCGACCCGAAGGAGATCGTGAAGTTCATCAAGTCCGTCAGTAAGGACGTGAAGCCTGACGACTTCATCGCCGCGGTGCGCGCGATGTATCAGGTCCCGAAGGGGCCGGCTGAGTTCGGCGAGTGGGCGAGGGCCTGGCGCGGGCTCGAGCGCAGGGAGGTCGCGGCGGCGCCGGCCGTCGAGGTGGCGCCGGTAGAGGCGGCGGCGGTGCGCGAGGGGATGGGCCCCGAGCTGGTCACCGAAGGCGAGGTCGGGCGCGGGATGCACGTCGTCGATCCCGAGGTCGAGAAGCTGGCGGGCGGGAAGGACTTCATCCCAGAGCCGATCGAGGGCGCGTCTGAGGTTAAGCGCCTGAAGTTCTGGCACAGCCTTGAGGAGATGGCCGACCGAGTGTGGCCCGGGTTCGGGGAGAGCTTCGTCAGGGTCAGGACGATCAGTCAGAGGACTTTCGCGCCGATCAAGGTCAGACTCGAGCGGGCCGGCTACACGCGAATCAAGCCCGGGCTCGAAGATAGGAACCTGTACGACGTGATCGTGACCGGGAGGGCAGCTCCTGTGAACGAGGCTATCGCGCAGGCCGCAGACGAGGTCCAGGTGATCCAGCAGGCGCTCGGGCAGGTTGGCGGTGGCGATATTTTCAGGCTCCTGCGCCACGCGATCGACCCCGCGAAGGTCGAGAAGCTCTCTGCCCAGCAGATCGCGGCCACGTGGGTGAAGGACGGAGTAGAGTTCGAGAGGGCGATCAAGTCGGCCGAGGTGCTGAAGAATCTCGTCGAGCGCGGCGGCGGGACCGCGGCGTTCTTCAGGAGTACCGTCGCACTCCTCCCGCCGTACGAGCTCTTGCGGCCGATGAAGCACGTTGTCGCGTCGTACCTCGAGAAGGCGTCGTTCAAGATCGGCATTGACAGGGTCTTCGGTAGCGAGGAGGTCCTGCGGAGAACGGTCGCGCTCATGAAGCATCCCGATACCAGGTACCTGGTCGAGCAGCTCGATCGCTTCCTCGGGTACCACCGTCCGATCAGCATGTCGGTCAGGCAGGTCAGGGATCTTGGACGTTTGGCCAACTCGGTCGCGGTCACCGTGCTGACTCCGGTCACTGCCGTCAAGCAGCTCTCGCAGGTGGCCATCAGCGCGATGAACCTGCCGGCGCAGGACCTGTCGTACGGATTCGTGAAGATGGCGACCATGTCTGGTTGGCGCGGGGCGCGGGCCGAGGCAGCGTTCCTCTCGGAGGCGCGCGAGCTCTCGGGGATCCTGATCGGTGAACTCGAGGATGTCACCAGATTCGGCAAGACGGCAGAGTGGGTCAGCGAGAAGGTGGCGGCGCGGGTCATCAAGTGGACGGGGATCCAGGCAGTCGACAACTTCGCCCGCGGGGTGGCGTACTGGGCCAGGCGGCATGAGCTCGAGAGGCTCGTCTCGTCTGCCGCGTCTGGGAACGTCGGGGCGACGAGGCGACTCCTGAAGGCCGGATTCGACCCGGACCTCCTGCGGGCGGGTGGCAGGGGCACGATCGACGACGAGGTCAGGATGCTGGCGAAGGAGTTCGCCGATAAGTACAACCTCCGCAGCGACATCTTGAGCAGTCCGGCCTACCTGTCAGAGCCGGCGTGGCAGTTCGCCCGCGGGCTCAACATGTTTGCCATTAACATGTCGAAGCTGTTCTACAAGGAAATCGTCCACCCGACCCTCCGCCCGGGCAGCCTCGAGGGCCTGGCTGATCAGGTTCTCAAGATGGCGCGCCTCGGCGGGTATGGGACGCTGGTGGGGGCGCTGGTCAACAGGACCGAGAGGTTCATGCGCGGGCGTGAGCAGCCTCAGGATGCCGCGGCGGAACTTGCCGGGGCGTGGGGCGCGCTGGGGGCGCTCGGGGTATTTGATCGCCTTCTTGACGGAATAGTCGACAAGAACGGCGAGCTGCTGCCGATCGAACGGTGGCCGGACGCGATGGCCGTGGCTTTCGGGAAGCTGGGCACGACGTTCGTTGCCGGCGCAGGCCCGAGCATCATTTTCGGGGTGCCGTCGAAGCTCATCAACAGGCCGCTGTTGCTCACTCCTGGAATCGGGAGCCTGCTCCAGTCGTGGTACGACATCGCGACCGGCCGGTAGGACATAAAGCGCTAAAGAGACTGTCCGGTGCGCCTTTCGGCTGTTGCATTGATAGATAGGTATGCTATGCTAGGGGGTGCGAGGCGTGACATCACACGAGACCAAGGTCCTTACAGAACATGGTGAACGGCTCGCGAAGGTCGAGGAGGCGCTCTATAACCACGTCATCCACCAGCTTCACATGCTCGACACTCGTCTATGGTGGCTCGCCGGGATCATCATCGCGAACGCCGTCGGCATGTGGTTCATTCGCTAGTTTTCCTGATCAGGGAGGTGCCTAGTGGCTAAGAAGAGTGAGTGGCTGGCTGAGCCTGGCCGCGGTGAACTACTTCGAGCATTGGTTGGTAGCGGGGAGCAGAGACGGCTGGCTCCTGACGACATGATTCAGAAGCTCGAGGCCGAGGGCTACAGGATCGTAAAGGACGATCCGGGGTGGTTGAAGGAGGACGCAACCGTCATCAAGTCGGCCGCGACGAGCCGCTGGGAGGGCGGCAAGACGGTCCGCTTCGGCGTCGTCTCGGACACTCAGCTCGGGAGCCGGAAGCAGCAGCTCACGTTCCTACGGCAGGTCTACCAGCGGTTCGAGGACAAGGGGATCGACACGGTCCTCCACGCGGGTGACCTGTGCGACGGCGACGGTAGGGTCTACCCGGGCCAGCAGTTTGATTTGTTCGTTCATGGCTACGGGCGTCAGCTCGACTATATCGTCGAGAACTACCCGCGCAGGAGTGGCATCAAGACGCACGTCATCGGGGGCAACCACGATTGGTCGTTTTGGCAGCATGGCGGGGCAGACATCCTTGCCGCGATGGCCGCGGAGCGCGACGACATCGTTTATGAGGGTTACGCTGGCGCGCCGGTGGACATGGACGGCATCAAGATCTACCTCATCCACCTCTCGAGGGGGCAGACCTACGCCAGGTCGTATCGGCTGCAGAAGGTCATCGAGCAGTTCGCCCCGCAGCAGAAGCCGGACATTCTGTTTGCCGGCGACAAGCACTCGTGGGCCCACCTGCCGATGTACCGCAACGTCTACGGGTGGCAGGTCGGGTGCTTCCAGGCCCAGACCGATCACGAGCGGCGCATGGGGCTCTACCCCGAGATCGGCGCGCTGATCGTCGAGGTTGACTACGGGACCCAGGGTGCCGACAAGAGGGACACCGAGAAGGCGGGGCACGAGGGGCGGAAGGCGATCGTGTCCATCAGGCACGAGCTCCTCCCGATGTACGTCCCCATAGAGGGGGATTATTGAGGATTAGTACTCAGAGTCAAAGAGGGGAGTGATAGAGCGTGGGTAAGTCAACCGAGACAGACGGCAAGACGTCTCTGCTTGACGCTCTCGCGTCGGTGCAGACGCCTGCCGAGATGAAGAAGTACAATGACCTCACGGAGCTGTCAGACGGGATGACGATGGAGGAGCTGGCGGTCGAGCTCAACAAGGGTGATGACTGGATGAGGGTTCGCCTCAAGGCCCTCGCCGCCCAGGGCAAGCTAATCATCGGCAAGAAGCGGTCGACGGACCTGGCCGGCAGGGACATCTGGGTCCCGGCCTACAAGTTCAAGGAGTAGAATGTGGCCAGGACTGGACCGATTACCGAGCACTTCGACTGGGAGGAGGCCGCGTGCCGCGACGGGACGCCAGTTCCTCCTGAGCTCGAGGAGAACGTGGTCAAGGCGGCCGAGATGATGGAGAAGGTCAGGATGGCGCTCGGCGGCAGGCCCATCGCTCCGAACTCGTGGTACAGGACGCCGTCGTACAACAGGTCGGTCGGCGGCGCGCCCGGCTCGCAGCACCTCCAGGGCAACGCCGTCGACTTCGCGGTAGACCACATGACGCCCAGGCAGGTGCAGGACGCGATGGTCATCCTGCAGAACCTCGGTATCGTTGGGGGCCTCGGCAGGTATCGGGGGTTCACGCACGTCGACAGAGGACCGAAGAGGACGTGGTGAGGTGACGTATGACTGACGCGCTGGCAGCCCTGTCGATCTACGGGTACCTGGTTCGCGTCTTCGTGGACTTCGTGAAGACGCTGTTCGGGATCAGCGGCGCGCAGAGCCCGAGGCTGGTGAGGATCGTCACCCTGGTGGCGTCTGCGGCGTTCGTGTACGGCCTGAACCTGAACCCGGTGGCTCTGCTCGGCCTCGGGAAGCTGAAGCTCCTGCTGGACGGCGCGGCGGCCCAGCCCATCGGGGTCGTTCTGCTCGCGGGCGCGTCGATGGGCATGAACGACCTCATTGACCTCGTGTCGAAGCTGGGAGTGAAGCGATGATACCGCAGATCCTTCAGATCTGGCCGCTGGCGAAGTGGATCCTCCAGGCCCTTGGGCTCATGGGTCCCGAGGATCGTGAAAAGGAGAAGGAATACAAGCTCAAGCTGTTGTCGGCAGAGGAAGAGAGTCGCAAGGCGCTGACCGAGGCGTTTGCTCAGTTTCAGACGCTGTGGCGGCCAAGCGCAGAACGCGTGTACGTATTTGCGAATACTCTGATCGCGCTCTTCCAGCCGGCCATCGTCGGCCTCGTCTACTATGACGTCATTTTCGGTCAGCGGCGCTCCATCCAGGTCGCCGTCGACCTGCAGGCGGCCGGCATCCCCGGTTTGCTCATCATGGCGATTTTCCTCTTCCCGCTGTACGGGCCGGCACTGGTGTCTGGCGTGAGTCAGGCGTTCGGGTCGGCGGTGGACCTGGCGACGAAGCGCAGGAACGGCGTTCTCGCCGCGCCCGCGCAGCCCGCTGCGTCTTTACCTTTGCCTGCGCCTTCTGAGCGGCCTGGAAGCGCCGAGCCGCAGCCAGTCGAGGTCTCTGAGGCGCGGGAGACGTTCGAGAGGAACGACTGATGACGAGTATCGCTCGGAAGAGGCCACCGACGGTGTCTCAGCTCTTACGGCTGCTGAATAAGTGTCGCGTCAAGTGCATCACGCGGTTCAAGGTTCCGCAGCAGATCGGCGAGTGGCGTCCAGACGAGGGCGATAGCGAAGTCGCAGGTACGATAGTTATCGCGACGAAGGTCGATTCGAAGCGTGGTTTTGATGTTCTCATCTTGTCTGGGCTCCATGAGCTTGCTCATGGATTTTTTCAGGTGAACTGCAACGACAACAGGTTTCATCATGACAAGATCTACCGGTGGGAGACGCTTCTGTTCAAGAGTCGCACGTTGCGCGAGGCCATGTCTGTGCGCGTCGGTAATGCTTACGTTTATGGGGTGGAGGATCCGTGAGTAATCTAATTGGCGATGCTGATCTCAAGGTGCATGGCCTAATCAATCAGCTTCAGGGAGTAGCCCGTAGGTACGTCGAGATTCGCGAGAGGGAGAAGCTGGTCGCGGCGGCAAAGAAGGAGATTAGAGACGCCTGCGTTGAGATCCTTAAGGAGCTCGAAACCGAGGCCTACTCGTGGGAGGTTGACGACAAGAAGTTCCGCGCCGTCGTCTACCCGATCACCAGGGTCGTCGCCACCGAGAAGCTCGCCAACCTGCTCGAGTCGAGGAACCTTGGCCACCTCGTCAAGAGAGTCCTCAAGGTCGAGGAGGGCGCGCTGGTGCAGGAGATCAGGCGCGGCACGCTGACCGTCGAGGAGGTCCAGGCGGCGGCCACCATCGAGACGAGTGAGGGCTTCAGGATTACTGAGCTGGCGGAGAAGAGGGAAGAGGAAGAAGGCGCTGGTGAGTGACGGGCTATAGTCAACATCATAGAGACGCTCAGCGAGCGGCGGCTCTTCGCAGATACTCAGATCCGAGAGAGCGCGAAGCCACGGGCGAACGGTCGCGTAAGGCGTGGCAAACTTCGATTGCTCTTCGCGAGTCGCTCGTTTCTCGTAACAAAAGTCAGTCGATGCGAGAGGCTGCCAGCCTGAGATGGTACAGAAATCCAAGCTTGTGGCGGAACACGGCAAGACAGAAGAGGATCTTCCTGTGGCTCAGGTTCTTGCTTACTTCAACATCAGGTTTACGCTTCGTGGTCGAAATGATGCGTGGGCGCTTTGTCCGATTCACGAAGAGTCGACGCCGTCGTTTCATATAGATCTCAAGAGGGGAGCTTGGTTTTGCATGGGGTGTCAGCAGGGTGGAGGATTGGAAGATTTCGTGACACGGTTAGTTCATGACCCGATGGCAGCGATAGGCGTGATTCACAGAGCCAGGTCGATGCCTGTTCCTCAGGCGGTGGAGGATTCCGAGGAGGCGTGGAAGTCGTACGTGTCGGTTGATCCGGCTTCTGCTTGGCATAGGTTCTACAAAGTCAACTGGATGGATCTTCCAAAGGAGGTGCCTGCCGTCGCGTATCTTCTCGGGCGCGGATTCAAGAGGGAGACGCTGCTGGCGTTTGACGTGCGGTTTACCGAGTGGGCGGAGTACCCGGTCGTCTTCCAGATCAACGACGGCGAGAAGATCGTAGGTTATCAGAGACGCAGGGTCGACGGCGGCGAGCCTAAGTATCTTTACAATCGAGGGTTTGACGGGGCCAACCACGTCGCGTACTACTGCGTCGACCCGGGTTCTCCCTGCCTCGTCGTGGAGGGCGTCCTCGATTTGATGATGGCGGCGCAGCACGGGATGAGACGGGTCGCGGCGCTGCTTGGGTGGCGGCTGACGCCGGCGAAGGTGCTGTTGCTGTCGCACCTCGGGTGTGAGTCGTTCGTGTGGGCGACCGACAACACGCCGACCGGCGAGGATGGCTACGGGCAGGCGAAGGAGATCATTGGCGCGAAGCGTACGAAACGCTTTGAGTTCCCGTTGCACCGCAAGGATATTGGGGAGTTGACCGAGTCTGAATTCAAAGTTGGAATGCCGACGTGGAGGTGAGGTAGATGGCAGAAAACGTACCGAGCATCACCGAGACGATCAGGAAGTCTCTCGTTGAGGGGAACTCTGGCAGCGGGATGCCGGACGAGCTCCTGCTGGTCCAGAAGGACGGGAGCAAGCTGGTGCGCTTCCTGTCTGAGTTCGACAAGGCGATCCCGATCATCATGCACGACAAGTGGGAGGTCCTGCGCCCGCAGCCGTGCCTGAAGTATTACTCCGAGCCGTGCCCGTTCCATATCGAGGGGTTCCGCACGGTGACGTGGTACGCCTGGACCCTGTGGGACTACGAGTCCAAGGCGAAGCGGATCGGCCTGTGGAAGGCGACCACGGCCTCCCCGGTCGAGGACCTGCTCGAGCTTCATGACAGCAACGGGACCATCACCGACAGGGACATCGAGCTGCGCCGCGTCGGGTCCGGCACCAAGTCGCGGTGGAGGATCAGGGTCAGGCCGCCGGCCCCGTTCGAGGGGACGCTGTCGAAGCCGTTCGCTGAGGACAAGGTGGTCGAGATCCTGAAGGGCATGGTCCAGAAGCGTGAGATCGAGGGTGCCGTCGCGAAGCCGGCGGCAGAGGAGGAGGAGTAGTAGTCATGTCGATCGTCTTCGTCGGTGAGGCCCCGAGCAAGCCTAACGTTCACGCTTTCTGGCCATTCCTTCCGGGGTCTGGCAGGAGGCTGGCGATGCTGCTCGGCATGGAGTCCGACGAGTTCTGGAGTTGGCGGAATAGGAACGGCGTGGTGCTTATCAACCTGTTCGGCGAGCCTGTCGGCGGGTGGAATCCGGGGTTGGCCGTTGATAAGTCTCTCATAATCTGTCAAGAGTACCTGCGGGTCGGGCCTGGGCTGCCGCGTTGGGATCTTGTGATGCTGGGGCGGAGGGTGGCCGAGGCCTTTCAGGACGATCGCGACTACTTCGAAGTCCGCGTAACCGAGCAGGGAAACCGTGCCGTCGTCGTGCCTCACCCCAGCGGTCGGTGCCGGGTCTGGAATGACAAGAAGAACGTGAGAAAGTTCAGGAAGGTCATGATGGAGCTGGGGGCGATTCCGTGAGTCGATGCGTGGCATTCGAAGGCGCCGACTTGACTGGAAAGACCTCCCTCATCGCGGCCCTGCAGAGGCGGATGCCGTACAGTATGTGGCCGCTCCTCTCGATCCACTCGTCTAAGGAGGCGCTGCGGGAGCCCGGCGGGGCGGCGGTGAACGCTGCCGGCGTCGCGTTCTACTCGGCGGTGGCGGCGATGGCGAGGACGATGCCGGTCATCCTCGACCGGTGCTACGTGACCAACTACGTCTACGGTAGGGTGTTCGGGCGAGAGCCAGACTTCGATGTCATCACGGGCGTGGCCGCGAGGCTGAGGCCCAGGGTGATCTACGTCTACACGCCGCTCGAGGTCCTGCTGGAGCGCCTGAAGTGGCGCGGCGACGACTTCGTTGACCGAAAGACCCTCGTGATGATTTATGACGGCTACGTGGCGTGGTGCGGGGCGAATCCGTTCGACGATGAGATCGTCAGGGTCGACAGCACGGTCGCGTCGGATCTCGACGCGCTGGCGGAGATGGTGGCTGGTCAGCTGGAGACGGCGTCTTGAGTCGATATGTACTTGGCGGCGGGATTTCTGGCCTCCTCTGGGCGTTCTATCATCCAGACTACGAGGTCCTCACCGACCAGGTGGGACGGGTGATCACGGGAGCGGACGCGGTGGTGTGGCTGAACGATACTGACTTGACCCGTGGACTCATCGTTGACTTAGGTTTCAAGGTTATTACCGTTAAGAAGAAGATAGGTTACCTGTCAGGTGGTCAACTTATCAGGTATGATCAGCTGATGGACCGCGATCTAAACGACCTGCTCCTCAAGAAGATGGTGCCGTGGGAGGCGATTGATCTGGCGCGCAGGTCTGGCGTCGAGATGACGGTGAGGACGCCGCGCCGCGCGTTCACGAAGGATAGCGGCTCCATCAGGTACCTCGACGTTGACGTGCAGGAGGTTGGTCGCAGGTTAATGTCGGCGGTAGGCGGCCAGCTTAAGGTGGGGTGCCGCGTCGCCCATGTCAACGAGGTGTCGATCGAGACACTGAATATGAAGCTCGCGTATGACCACGTCGTCAGCACCTTGCCGGCGCCGGTCTTCGCGAGGTTGTGGAATGGTCATGCTTGGGTCGCTCCGCCCCACCTGCACTATTGCCCGGTGACTTTCGTCATCTCGAGGCAGATGTCGGACTACTGGCCTGGTGATGAATACGCGATGGTGTACGACGCCGATCTCGGGAGCCGGGTGTCGCGCGTCGGCAGGTTCGGCGAGACGTGGCGGTACGAGATTACGGGGCGCGTCGACGATGAGGTGGCGGCTGAGTACTTCCCGGTCGACGGTGGGATATTCGTGAATCCGTTCGGTCGCATCGTGCAGGACGTCATGCTGGAGCCGCCGCCGAAGATCACGTTTCTGGGACGGTCGGCGACGTGGGACCACAGGGGGCTGATAGACGTGGTGCTGGAGAGGGTACATGGGAATAGATGAGAGGAATTTGACCTGGTGGCATGATAGATTGCGTGATCGGCTGAGGCGCGAGGTTGCGGCAGACGAGGTTCTGGAGTTCCGAGACGATGTTGCTGCCTATCTTGGCGGAGCGCCTACTCAAATGTCGCTTCTCGAGGCTGTCATCGAGAGCGTTTTGAGAAAGCGGGCGGAGGCAGATCGTGGCTTCAGATAACTCGCCGAATTTGAAGTGGAGGTTTCCAACGAAGCTGATTTTGGTCGACTTCGACGAGACGCTCGGGAAGTTCGCGTGGCCGGGCGTCCCTGACGAGCCGTACCCCGAGGCCGTGGAGGGGTTGAGGAGGCTATCGGCGCAGGGCTTCACAATCTACATCTTCACGACCCGCGCGTGGCCCGGGTGGATCGAGATCGATGGGAGGGAGTTTTACGATAGGACGCGCAGGGAGATGGTCGAGTGGCTCGACAGATGGGGTATCCCGTACCACGGGATCACGCATGAGAAGATACCGTGTAAGTTCATCGTCGACGACAGGGCGCTGAATCCGAACCTGCACGGGTGGCCTCGAATCGTCGAGATTATAGAGGGATCTGGGTCTGACCCGTACGGCAAGACTCGTCAAGGGAATGAAGATGGCTAAAACCAATTTGTCTCGTGAGAACTTCTTTATGTATCATGGTGAAGGTCCTTGGAAATGTTACCGATGCGGCGAATGGCTCTTTCGTGACGAGATGTATCTTCATCATATCGATGGAAATAATAAGAATAATGAATCTTTGAATTTGGTTCCTATTCATCAAGGATGTCATGTGCGGCTTCACGGAGTGTTTGCTCGTTTGAATAAGAGCCGTATTGGAGTGAAGTCTTCTCCTGAAGTTATTCGCAAGAGGGTAGAGACTTTGCGAGCTAGGCGATTAATGGAGGGTGGACAATGAGTGAAGACTTGCGGCAGTCGCTATCTTATCCAGAGACATCATCCGTAGCGAGCGGCGGTACTGTGGTAGGCTGTCCGAAGTGCGGTTCGGCCACGACGACTAAGATTAGCGCATATCGGATTTTGTGCTTGCAATGCGATTATGGTTTCGCGCCGTGGGACGTTAAGGAGAGCGGGCGATGATGGACGAGGCGCGACGGAAGGAGGGTAAAGAATGATAGACTTGAATTTGTCCAAAGAGGAATATGCGTGGCGTTGGCAATTGGCTGAAGAAGTTGTCACACGCCTGAAGAAAGAACTCTCCTCCGCCGAGGCCCAGAACCAGGAACTTGAACAACTGCTTTACGAGGCCCGGAATCCAATGCTCCCAGACGGCAGCACCATCACTATAACCGAAATGTATGCATTGTGGCAAGCCTCTGAAACTCGTAGCCAGGAACTCGAGGCCCACGTCGGCAGGCTGCGGGAGGCGCTGGAAGCGGAAGCCGCCGTACAGGCTGCCGCGCTAGTGTGTGACCTTTGCCAAGACGAGAGTGCCTACTGCGAGGCACACATGGAAATGGCGTTATCTGCGGCTTCCAAACGCAAGGATGCTCTTTCCTCCGCCCCCGCCGAGAGCCTAGAGCGGCTACGAAGATTGGAAGTGGCGGTGGAGGCGGCACGGTGCGCGTTGAAACGCTACGAAGACGTAGACGAGAAGTGGTCGGGTTTCGGCGGTGACAGGGCAGCGCGGATAGCATGGGCGATGGCAGCAGATTTGTCAGCGGCAATTTCTGCTTTGGACGTCGAGGAGAAGAAGGATGCCTAGGGATGAGGACACGCCACGCATCAGGCTCTATAACCGGATTCATTGGGGTGAAACGCCTCGTACAAGATTTTTGGATTGGCTCGACGCCATCACCGTCAAGATGACGAACTGGCCTGAACGTGATCGACTTCAAGCAACTATGGATGGGATGGTTGCCACGACGTGGGCGGAAACTGTTGAGGATCTTGAGCGCGTAGAGACCTTGATTGCTGAGGACATCGCACAGGTTCACAGGCCGTTGTCTCTGTCGGTCGAGGTTCCGAGCTTCACGTTCGTGGTTGGCGGCATCAGCAGAGTTATGACGCATCAGATTGTTCGAGGTCGGGTCGGCTTCACCTACAGCCAGAAGGGGACGGCTAACCAGGATCAGAGGCACGGCGACGTGCTGGTGCCGCGGGTGTACGCGAGGTCGGAGAACCGTTCATTGCTTGACGACTATGTCGGACTTCATCTTGACGCGAAGGAGGCGTATAGGCGCAGCGTCGACTCTGGCCGGGTGTCTACCTTTGCGGCGCGCTACATGATGCCGCCGAGCCTGGCCCAGTTCATCTGGGTGAACGTCAGCCTGGCGGCGCTGATCGGCATGGTCGGCAAGAGGCTCTGCGCCTGCGAGGCTCACGAGTACAACTGGACCGCCCAACTCATGGTCGACCGCGTGGTCGAGAAGTTCCCCGAGCTGGAGTCCGCGCTGCGGGCCGACTGCGAGAAGCCTGGCGGGTGCTTCTACCAGAGGAACTTTGGCAACGGCATCGGCGATACTGTCCACTGGCCGGACGAGAGGCACGACGCGGGGCCGTGGAACCCGGAGAACTACCTCTTCGCGGGGACGCGCGAGGAACTTGCCGGCGGACCGCCGTTCCAGACGAGGGCCTATGTCGGGTACGCGAGGGTGAAGTGATGGCGAGCGACGAAGTGTGGCTGGGCGACGACAGGCAGAACTTGATCAGAAGCTTCAAGACCGGCGCGACGCGTAGCAGCGAGGTCGGGAAGCCAGACTATGAAGGCTACCTGTCGCCGCTCGTGCTGAGGCGGTACGGTCAGTTCATGCTGAAGCATCAGGTTCAGGCCGACGGACAGCCCAGGGCCAGCGACAACTGGCAGAAGGGGATGTCAGCAGAGTCATTCGTCAAGTCAGCCTGGCGGCACTTCATGGCGTGGTGGTTGCACCATCGCGGATGGGAAGCCGACGAGGACGTCGAGGAAGCCATCTGCGCGCTGATTTTCAACGCCAGCGGATACCTTCACGAGAGGCTCAAGACCAAGGCAAGGCGGGAGGGTGACGACGCGTGAGCGGCCTCGGCAGGAGGATCAGGCGGAAGCAGCTGGTCAGGGCGACCTCGAGGGACGAGGTCCTGGCCCGGGTCGCGCAGACCGTCATGGTGCATGACCGGATCCTCGACCAGGTCCTGCAGGCGCTCGAGCGCAGCGGGATCAAGCTCGGCGAGACGACGACCCCGAGCGGGCTGGTGGTCCTGCCGTCAGGGGCGAGGGTGAGGGAGAATCAAGAATAAGATGTCTGGGACATCTACGGGAGCCAAGAAGAGACATGAATTGTGGCCAGATATTATGACGCAAGCGCGCGTTCAATCGCACTCGCATGAATCAAATGAGAAGCGAGCACGATCTCAACGCGAGGCTTGGGCGCGCGATACTGGATCAAGAAAAGGCGCGGCGCGTGAGGTTTTTAGAATTCATAATGAGAAACAAGCTCTGAGACGTAGGATTTCTTTGAGAACTGCAATGAAGATTTCATGGATCGTTGACAGGGTGCTGCGATGGATCGGTTTGTGAACTTGCATCGTCACACAAGTTTTTCTGGCTGGGATGGGTTAGATTTGACTGTGCGTGGAGCTGATTTTGCCGCAAAAATTGAGCAACCTGCTTTGGCCATAACTGATCATGGAAATGTTTTTGGCGTGATAGAACATTTTCGATGGACGAGTGATCGTGGGCTCAAGCCGATCGTCGGGATGGAGGCCTACGTCGTCGACAGTCTTGATAGCGAGTCGCCGCGCCGTCACCTTACGGTGCTGGTGAAGAACAGGCGCGGGTATGAGAACCTGATGCGGCTCGTGACGCTGGGCTACCAGCAGATATATTACAAGCCGAGGGTAACGTTTGACGACCTGGAGGCGCACGCCACCGGGTTGATCGTGCTGTCGGGGTGCCCCTCTGGTCACGTCGCGAAGGCGATCGAGGAGGGCGACCTCGGGGCGGCGGAGGGCCATTTCGTCAGACTGCTTGACATCTTCGGGAAGGACTTCTATGCCGAGATTCAGCACCACGAGAGGGCCCAGCTCGTCGCGCCCTACGTCTTCGGGTTCGCGGAGAAGCATGGTGTCAGGTGCGTGGCGACGAATGATGCTCACTATGTCGAGCGTGAGGATCGCGCGGCTCACGACCTCCTGCTCAAGATAAAGTCGCGCGACAAGGGCGAGGAGAACCCGACCTACGGGGCGGGGTTCCACATGG
>ERZ1292632.197-Hain-H43-01um-R2-197-length-63131-cov-10_pt1 | contig 63131 bp, 79 predicted proteins | sample MGYA00564407_ERZ1292632 | MGnify/ENA primary metagenome ERZ1292632 (study PRJEB36523, sample SAMEA6512637) | groundwater metagenome | collected 2019-01-08 | study: AquaDiva: Metagenomics assemblies of 32 groundwater samples | reverse complement strand
TTGACAAAAGCGTTAAAATGACTATACTTAATATATGGCTAAAACATCCGCCGTGTTCAATAAAATCAATTCATTAAGAGAAAGGTACTATAAAACGTTACCAGGGAAAGAGGCGCTCATTAAACTCATAAGTGAGGCAGAAGTCGCTGAACAAGTATACAACTCTAATGCTATTGAAAATAGCACACTTACTCTAGAAGAAACGGAAAAAATACTTCTTCAAATAGATTTGGATAGGTATATTACCGATAGAGAAATTTTTGAAGCCAAAAATCTTGCCCGAGTCGTTTCTTATATAGACAAAAAGGCTAAAGAACAAGAACTCAATCTCGATGTTATTTTGTCGCTTCATAAAATGTTGATTTCAAATATTCGTGATGATGTTGCCGGGAGGTTCAGGCAAGATAATGAATTTGTCAGAGTTGGCAGTTATATTGCCCCTGCTCCGAAAGAAATTTTAGAGAGATTAGGAAAAATGCTTGGAGATTACAACGCAAGTAGCCATGAAAATATTATTAAACGAATTGCAAGATTGCATTTATCTTTTGAATATACCCATCCATTTATAGATGGGAACGGCCGTATTGGGAGAGTTATTAATAACTACTTATTAATACGAGAAGGTTTTGTTCCTATTAATATTAAATTCATTGATAGAAGCAAATATTACGAAGCTTTTAAGGAATTTGATGAAAAAGGGAGGACGGCTATTATGGAGGAAATAGTAGGAAGAGCACTTACCAACAGTTATCATAAACGGCTTGCATATTTGGAAGGAGGAAAGATTGTTACTTTAAGAGAATACGCAAAGGAAAATAAACTCTCTCATTCTAATCTTATTAATAAAGCAACTAGACAAACTATTGAAGCTTTCCTTGAGAAAGGTATTTGGAAAATAAGTGAAAATTTTGTTGGATGAAAATCATTCTCCAAAAAGAGAGAATGATTGGGAGGAAAAGGAAAAGGGAAGAGAGGGGAAATAGAAAAGAGGGGGGAATAGGAGAACACCTAAACGACTGGGGTCGTTTAGGTGTTCTTTTCTTTATCTTTAACGGGATTGATCCCGTTAAAGATCCGAAACTTATGTTTCGGCACCTGCCCTAGGCAGATTATCTCTAACGGGATTGAAAAATGAAGGTTTTGGAGGTATAGTTTGAGTATTATGGACCCTATAAAAAAGATAACAAAGAGCTTGATTGATTTTAGAAATGCTCGAGATTGGAAGCAATTTCACAATCCTAAAGACCTTGCACTTTCTCTTACTCTTGAGGCGGCAGAAGTTCTAGAGCATTTTCAGTGGAAGTCTAAAGAGGAGATAGAAAAATATGTTAAATCAAACAAAGACGATATAGGAGAAGAACTGGCTGATGTATTTAATTGGGTTTTGATAATGAGTCATGATATTGGCATAGACATAGTAAAAGCTTCGAACAAAAAGATAGAGGGCAACAAAAAGAAATATCCAGTCGCAAAAGCTAAAGGTAAACATACGAAATATAATAAGTTGTAAATCATATGCTGATCTATAAATCTGACGGGACTACTTTTATAAATAATGTTAGAGAAAATAAACTAACAGGATTAATGGTAGATTCCTTTAAGTCTTCTTTTGGAAGAGAACCAGGTCAACCAGAAATAAATTCTTGGCGAAATTCTTTGCCAAAAATCAAAGATTTAATTGAAATAGCCGATATTGAAAATATAAATATAGCTCTTGAATATGAAGTTCCATATAATACTGGCAGAATAGATTGTCTTCTTTTTGGAAAAGATGAGAAAAATATTGATAATATAGTTCTTATTGAATTAAAACAATGGACAAGTGTGAAAGATCTTGAAGATGAAGGAAATTTTGTTGAAACTTACACTGGTGGAAACACAAGAATTGTTTCTCACCCATCACAACAAATTAAGGGTTACGAGGGATACTTAAAAAGTTTTGTTGCGGAATTTGAAAATAAAGAACCCTTATTCCTATTTAGTTGCGCATATTGTCACAATTATCTAAAGACGGGCAATGAGGGTCTTTTTGCTCCAATTTATGAGGAATTAATAAAAGATTATCCAATATATACTGAAAATGATACTGTATTTTTAGCTGAAAAAATAAAAAAATTATTGGCTAAAGGTGATGGCTTTGAAGTCTTTAATCGTTTTATGCAAAGCCCGATAACTCCTTCAAAAAAACTTTTGGAAAGTGTATCGAAAATAATTTCTAATGAAGCAGTTTTTTCTTTATTAAATGAACAGTTGGTTGCTAAAAATATAATTTGGTCAAAAATAAATAAAACCCAAAAAGGAGATAAAAAAGCAGTTATTATCGTACATGGTGGTCCTGGAACAGGAAAATCTGTTATAGCTTTAAATATTTTAGCAGAATCAGCAAAAAGAAGATTAAAAGCTTTTTATGCTTGTAAATCTAAGCCATTTGTAAGTGGGCTAACTAATTTGGTTGGAAAAGAAGCAGAAAAACTAATTTCTAATCTGAATAGATTTATTCCATCAAAAGTCAAAGAGAATGAAGGAGATATTGTTTTAATTGATGAAGCCCATAGGATTGGAAAAACTAGTAATAATCAATTTACAAAAAAAGATGATAGAACAGATATGCCACAGATTGATCAGATTATTCGTTTTGCAAAAACTTCTGTATTTTTTATTGATGATATGCAAAATATACGATCATTGGAAATTGGAAGTGCAGATCTTATTAGAGAAACAGCTAAAATGTTTGGATGTTCAATTGATGAAATAACTCTAGAAACTCAATTTCGTTGTATGGGATCCAACGATTATTTAAAATGGTTAGAATCGACACTCGGTTATGATCAAGAAGAAAAAATTCTTTCAGAGACAGAAAAATTTGATTTTAAAATTTTCAATTCTCCAAAGGAACTTTATGATGCGCTTCTTAAAAAAGAAGAACAAGGAAAAAAAGAAAATCCCGGAAAAGGAAATTTTGCACGTTTAGTAGCTGGTTTTTGTTGGCCTTGGTCTCAAAAATTAGATTCAAATGGAGAACTTGTTAGGGATGTTGTTATAGGTGACTTTTCTATGCCTTGGGAAACACACGACAAAATTAAACCACCCAAGGGATATGCTAAATGGTATGAATGGGCATATAAAAATGAAGGAATAAAACAAGTTGGATGTATTTATACTGCACAAGGTTTTGAATTTGATTATATTGGCGTTATTGTTGGGGATGATCTTATTTATAATCCAAAAACAAATCGGCTTGAAGGCAATATTTTAGCAACAGCCGACCCTATGTTAAAAAGAAATAGAGAAAATTTTGAAAAACATGTAAAAAATATTTATCGCGTCTTGATGACTAGAGGCATGAAAGGTTGCTATGTTTATTTTGTAGATAAAGAAACAGAGAAATTTTTCAAAAGCAGAATTGAAAACATGGTTTCCATCGATAAATTTATCGCAAAAGAAATTGTTTCTCCATATACACCAGAAATGATTAGTCTACCTTTGCTTGGTATGGCTCCATGTGGTAATCCTTTTTTGGGACAAGAAAATATTGAAGAGTATATTGATGTAGAAAAAAGTAAAATTAAGAAAGGTTATTCATATTATGTTTTACGGGCAGTTGGTGACTCAATGAACCTTGCTGGTATTAATGATGGCGATCTTGTTCTTTGCCGCCAACAATTAAAAGCAGAAACAGGTGATAAAGTAGTTGCTCTCCTTGGTGATAATGTCACTATAAAAATGTATGACAAAAAAGAAGGACGTAGAATCCTGCTTCCCAAAAGTACAAACAAAAATCACAAACCAATAATACCAGAAGAAGGTGATAGTGTTCAGGGAGTTGTACAGGAAGTATTGGATAATGATTCTAGTAAAAAATAGTTTTATAAATTTAAAAAATCGTATAATGGCAGAAATACAACTTACAAAAATCAAATCAATATATGGGGATATTAAGGGTCTACTTAGTCAAATACCTTTACCTAACCAAGATTCTTACATTTCTTCTTTTATTGTAAAGCAATTTAATTCATCAATTGATGAATTGTCGGATGTAACAGGTACGGATTATTCTAGGAATAAAGTTACTCACGAAGCTATTGTCCCGACCCATAACCACACAGTAGAACCTTTCTATTATAGTGCCTCAGTAAGGCCACAAATTGGTAGAACAATAGGAAGATTAGAAGAAGAGTATGGGTTTGGTAGCATTAATAATCAATCTTCACCAAATATTGCAATCTTTAATAAAAATCAGAATGAACTTTCTATAAATATAGACTATACAATAAATAATCTGATTGATAAGGCTGATGATGAAGAACAAAAAACAAAACTTAGAGAACTTAGAGATGAATTGAATAAACCTAACAAAAATTGGGAAATAATAAAATCTATTCTTATTTGGATTCTGAATTTTAGTAAGGACTTATTTTTAGAGGTTCTGCCAATAATTCTCCAATCTAAAATTTAAAAATAATTTCTAATACCAACACACCTCTACTTTTTCACCAATTTTGTCGGAGAGGTAGTTTTTAAATTATTTTTGAATCAAAAAATCTTTGATTTCTGCGGAGAGATTTTTGGTGAAAGTTTCTAAATCATCTTCAAGTATCAGGATTTTATATGTTTTCATTTTTTAATAAATTGTATATTTCTGAAGCAAAAAAACCATCGTTTTCTTTTATTAGCTCTCTTGATTGCATAAAACTAATCAGCGCATCCTCTTTTCTCCCTTCGGTTTTTTCTAGAAATCCTCTGATAAGATACAATTGGCCTTTGTCTTTTTTGACATATTTTTCGGCTTCTTCTAAGAAAGCATAAGCGAGCGATTTTTTATCTCTTAAAAAACAACTCAAACTGACGAGACCCCATATGTATGGATTATCCTTATTTATAAAGAGGCATCCTTTGCAGGCTTCCATGGCTTCTTCATATTTACCAAGTTTTAAATAATTTTCAGCTTGATATTGATGGGCATAAGAAAAATATTGAAATTGGTTTATAAATAAATCTAAACAATTGTTAGATTCTTGGTATTTTTCGCGATATTTCAGGATTATCGATTTATAAAGTAAAGCACCTATATTGTATGGATTTTCATCCAAAACTTTATTTAAGTACACTAAACATTTCTTATATTTTTTGTTTATAAAGAGTTCTATAGTTTCTTTCGGTAAAGATTCAAAATCAGCTTCAAGTTTGATTAAACCAAGGTTAAATAATCTGTTGATGTCTTTTGGAGGTTTTCTTTTTTTCATATTGTAATTATAACTCTTTAAGATTTGATTTCCTTTGTTATACGAATGTTGACACGAATCAAACGATATGTTAGTGTGTAGGAAGTTAGAGCACCTTACACAAACTATTGAAGAAAAATAACTTTTCAGCTTCCAAGGAGGGAGCGAACATATGAAAACGAAGTTTCTTGTAGTATTCACCGTCCTGACGGTTTTTTTATTGTTCGGAAGCATGTCTTACGCTCAGCAGTGTGTCAAAATTCAGTCCGGCGGTATCACCGATGTGAAGGGTAACCAGATTACAGTGGGTTACGACAAGTACGGTTACAACTACCAAGCGCATATCTTCAACGGGTTATACGAAAATTACAGCCGCCCGGCAGTGGTAGTAACGGAAGGGACCGAAAATCTGGTCATGAAGTGGAGCGACGATTGGATTGCTAACATGGATTGCAATGGCGACAATAAATTGGATCGTGGATTGAATCCCAAAACTGGAGTTTCGACCGGTACGTCGATGGGCTGGGTTACGAATCATTTTGAAGGTGATTATGAAGGAAGCGATGGTGAACTTCATCATTACACGTATTTCGTAAAAATTGCCTATGTTGGACCTGTTCCTTTTGGTGGAATTGATCCATGGGCAGTGACTCGCATTTGGGGTCAGTATGCCATTATTGAGGAAGTTCAAAATGACGGTTTTGGCGAATACGGTGGACGTATACATTTTGTGGACAAAATTACTGGCCCCGGTTTAGGACAATACTAAAAAATCCGGCCGGCTTCGGTTTCTACAAATAGTTTTACAAAAACGGGTTATTTCCGTTATAGCAATGGCGGGTCTTCCAAGATCCGCCATTTTCTTTTTAAAAAATGGTCCTCCTTCGCTATTGCATAGCTCCCAACTTCGCATCTCCTTGCGTTCGAGCTTCGATGGACAAAGTCGGCGGGACAAGTAAAATAAAGGTACGATTTAGTTTATTAGAATTAACTTAAATTTTATGGGAATGGAAAATATGGATAATCGTGTGCAGTTAAGCTTGGAAAATAATAAAAGATTAGAATCCTTGATGGGTGACAGTTATGACAGTATGGAAATGGAGGATTATCTGTCCTATATTAGTCCTGAACAAGCGAAGGAAGAAATTGATGTTTTTGAGGAAAAGTTGGGGAAAGGTCACTTTTCTAAAGAAGAACTAGAAAACAAATTTAAGAAACATCTTGAATATCTAGCTGCTTAAATTGTGGTCATAGATATTGAGCTTACTTTAAACAGATTTGGGTTTGGTAAGATAGTCGAAAATAAAATGTTTAGATAAATATATGGAAGGGAAGACATTAAACGCACTACATTGGATTGTAGACATTCTCACAAAACATAATGTTCCGTATAGAATTGGCGGAGGTTTTGCGGCACACATTTATGGTGCCAATCGCCCAATTAACGATATTGATATTACTTTTCCGGGAAAATACTTTCCCGATATTCTGCCCGAAATTTCTGATTACATAACTTACGAACTCAAACATTATTCTGATGAAAAATGGGATTGTGATGGACTCACGCTTGAATATGAAGGGCAGGAAATAGATATAACTGATATAGATACATTGCGAATGAGTAATAAAGAAGAAACTGAATGGTTTCAAACTAAAGATAAATTCAGAAACTTTCCTAGTGTTTCTGTAAATGTTGATGGTACTGATGTTTCTTTCATTGATCCAAGAGATTTGGTGGCTTACAAAAAAGAATTAAATGGGGAACATCAGCTCATCGATATTGAAGCAGTCCAGAGGTATATAGTTAATAAAGGGATTCAATTGTAATAAATTTATAATATATGCTAAATAAAAAATTATTTGGATTTATGGGGTTCATGGGATTTCAGGGTATACCTGGGATAATGAGTGGTGATTGGGTGCAGGCGATTTGGGTAGTATGGTTTGTTTGGTTTATTTACTTTTTTATTCCTAATGATGAAGCTTCTACTTCGTCGGACAAGGAGGGTAAACAGACTTTGATGGAGAAACAAGCGAAAGAGAAAGCTGATAATTTGGGGAAAATTTTAAATTATTTTAATGGACGGGAGAAAGTGACTAATGATGAAGTGCAGAGTTTGTTAGGAGTCTCTGATGCTACGACGGAGAATTATTTGGACCAATTGGAAAAGGAAGGGAAGATAGTTCAGATGGGCAAAACTGGTTCCAAAGTATACTATACGAAGGTCTAATTGGGTTTTTTGCTCGAACGGCTCAACGACACCAGTCGTTGAGCCGTTCGGTTATTTATCCAAAATTTATTTAAAAAGGAGTATAATTAAACTATGAATCCCGTTAGAAATCACGGGGACAATATCTTAAACAATTTATTAAGTTTTAAATTTCTAATAATATGAACAACACATACAATTGGTATTCGCAATTAATCAAACCAAGCTGGGCGCCACCAGGGTGGCTCTTTGGACCGGTATGGACTTTCCTTTATTGCCTCATTGCTATTTCATTCGGCAAAGTTTTCATTATGTTTTTTAAAAAACAGATTCCTTTCGTTGTTTTATTGCCTTTCATTTTGAATTTGGTTTTCAATCTTGCTTTCACACCTATCCAGTTTGGGCTACAAAATAATTTGCTCGCGGCCGTCGATATCTTGCTCGTCCTCGGGACACTGGTCTGGGCAATAATCGCCATCTGGCCGCATCAACGCTTCGTCGCTTATGCTCAAGCTCCGTATTTGCTTTGGGTTGCCTTTGCCACTATCCTCCAACTTACTATTACTTTTATAAATAGGTAAATCCCCACACCAACTTAGCTTAAGAATTATGTTCTACGTATATGTTTTGAAAAGTAAAAAAGATAACAATCTTTACGTGGGTTCAACTAATGACTTAAAGAGACGCTTTCAAGAACATAATTCAGGAAAAGCGCGTTCAACAAAAAGCAGAGCCCCATTTAATCTTGTATACTATGAATCATACACTTCAGAGAGTGATGCTAGAAAAAGGGAGCATAATCTAAAATTAGATGGCAGAGCATTAGCTCAACTTAAAGTTAGGATAAAAGAAAGTATTTTTATAAGCTAAGTTGGTCGTGGGGATAAATATGTTTGAAAAATACAAAGAATATTATAAAAATAATCCGGAAGGGTTTTGGTTCAAGAGGAAGCTTTATGGCTGGGGCTGGACGCCGGTCAAGTGGCAGGGGTGGCTGGTTATCTTAGCTTTCGTTGCTTTTTTGGTTTGGAACGGGCTTAGTCTGGGATCTGAGCCAACAGACACTACACTGACATGGTTTTTCGTAAAAATAGCGGTGGCGGTAATATTGTTAATTCTTATTTGCTACAAAAAAGGTGAGAAGCCACGCTGGCAGTGGGGAATTCCAAAAGATGAAGATTTGAAATAAATTTATGAAATTTATTTTGTCTATAAATTATATTGTTTGGCTGGTAGTGTCGGCTTTGTTTTTTGCAGGGGGTGAATTTCTTTCAAAAAAGTTTGCGCTTTCGCCAAAACTGCCTTATGTGATTTTAATTGTTTGCATATATGCTTTGGGGACGCTGGCCTGGTTGCCGGCTATATTGCAGAAAAACTCGCTTTCCATCGCTGGGACCATCTGGTCAGTGATGAGTCTTGTGGCTACTGTACTTATAGGTGTGCTGATATTTGGTGAAAAACTTAGCACTTTGGGGATCATAGGAGTTATTACAGCAATGGTGGCAATAGTACTTCTTTCGATAGGATAAATTATTGATTTTTAAAATAAAAGAATGGCTCAACGGCACAGGTCGTTGAGCCGTTTTGGTAATAAGGTATGATTTGAAGGATGAATCTGTTTTATATATTTAAAAGGAGGAAGATAAGAAGGCGGAGGAGAGTAGTGAGTATTTCGTCGCGGAAAAATTATTTGGAAAATAAAGAGCGAGCTCGTGAGTTGGTGCAAGCTCGGGTGGAATTTTTTGCTGGGGTTTATGGGGTTTCTCCCAACAAAATTTTCATCAGAAACACTAAGAGCCGGTGGGGGAGCTGTTCTACTAAACATAACTTGAATTTCAATTATCGGATTGTGTTTTTGCCTTCTCGATTGGCGGATTATCTCATCGTACATGAGCTTTGTCATCTCAAAGAATTTAATCATTCTAGCCGATTTTGGGATTTGGTAGGCTTAGCTATGCCGGATTATAAAAAGTTGAGGTTGGCATTGAAAGAGGTCAGGTTAAAATGAAAATGTTATACTGATTTGTTATAGGTTATTAGTTAATATTAAATAATATGGAAGAAGAAAATATAGAAAATGTAGAAAAAAATAATGAAGAAAGTAAGTGTGACTGTGAAGGAGATTGCAAATGCGAAGAAGGGAAATGTGAATGCATCGAAGGTGAATGTGGTCCTGATTGCGATTGTGAATGCCACAAAAAATAAAGTTTATGGATAATCCTTCCAACAAAAAGACTGTGGTCATGGCCATAGGGCTCATAGTGCTTTTGATAGTGATTATTGCGGGTTTGGTAGTGTGGTTTTCGAGGATGGGGAAAACTAAGCAGACTGCTACTGTTACAAATTTTGAAGAATGTGTGGCTGCTGGCAATCCGGTGATGGAGAGCTATCCAAGGCAATGTCGGGACGGAGATAATAATTTCACTGAAAATATCGGCAATGAATTGGATAAATCTGATTTGATACGACTAGATACTCCGCGACCAAATCAAGTGGTGAAAAGTCCGCTCACTATCTCCGGTCAAGCTCGAGGAGTTTGGTTTTTTGAAGCGAGCTTTCCAGTTTTTCTGGTTGATTGGGATGGACGTATTATCGCTCAAGGTATCGCTACAGCAGAGGAAGATTGGATGACAGAAAATTTTGTACCGTTTACTGCAATTTTGGAATTCACACCCGATGAAAATGTTTATAGTAATAGAGGAGCTCTCATACTGCGCAAAGATAATCCTTCTGGTTTACCTGAACATGATGATGCTTTGGAGATACCGGTTTTGATTGAAAAATAAAACATAAATAATTAAATGAATCTTATATTTTTAGATACCGAGACGACGGGGGTTGAAGCAGACAAAGATAGGCTTTGTCAGGTTTGCTATAAGGTAGGCAAAGGAGAGCCAAGGACTGAATATTTTAAACCTCCTGTACCGATGACAGTCAAATCAATGAGTATCACTCATATCACTGACAAGATACTTGTAGACAAGCTAGCTTTTGAAGGAAGCCAAATGAAAAAAGATTTGGAAGTTTTACTTAAAGATGGAGTCTTGGTGGCACACAATGCCAAGTTTGATATCGCGATGCTTGAAGCAGAAGGGCTCAAGGTTTCGAAGTTTATTTGTACTTTGCGAGTGGCTCGGTATTTGGATAAAGAGGGGGTTATTCCTGAACATAATTTACAATATTTGAGGTATTATCTCGGTTTGGAAATAGAAGGTAATGCCCATGATGCCGAAGGAGATGTAAATGTTTTAGAGGCTTTGTTTGAAAGATTATTTTCTAAAATCAAAACAACAGCTGGAAGCGAAGAGAAGGCTATAAAAGAGATGATTGAGATTTCAAAAACACCTTCTATATTTGTGAAATTTAGTTTTGGTAAACACAAAGATAAAAAGATTGAAGAAGTTTTGGCGGCTGACCGAGGGTATTTGGAATGGTTCCTGCGGACTAAATTACAAGATGACCCAGATGACGAGGATTGGATTTATACGCTGAAATACTATTTGAAAGTGTAAATGGCCATTTTTCGAGGGTTTTATAGGGTTTGACCCTGTGAAAAAACGGCTTTGCCGTTTTCTGCTATACAGAATTTCACAGGGTTTGACAATAAATCCTTATTTGGTAGTATATTGTAGTCCCGCTAAGCGGGATTAATATTATCTGTTTTTATGTCACGATCGCTCAAAAAAGGACCTTACGTTGATCCGAGGGTTCTCAAAAAAATAGAAGGCAAAAAGCCACAGGAAACTGGGGTGATTAAGACGTGGTCTAGAGCTTGTGTCATCTCTCCCGAGATGGTGGGTTTCATTTTTGGAGTGCACAATGGCAGAGATCATGTAGAAGTTTTGGTGAGTGAAGATATGGTAGGTCACAGATTGGGCGAATTTTCATTGACTCGCAAATTCATCAAACACGGTGGTAAGATGCAAAAAGACCTTGAAGCCAAGAAAAAACAAGATGAAATAACCGCAGTAAAGGGTGCTAAAGAAGCTGCTGCAGCTAAAAAATAATTTTAAATCATGAACGAAATCACTGCACAACTGAATAATTACAGACAATCGCCTAGGAAGGTGAGACTTGTTGCAGGTGCTATCCGTGGCAAATCGGTCAAGGAAGCCAAGAACAGATTGGATTTTATTACCAAGAGAGCCACTGGCCCTTTGCACAAACTTCTCAATTCCGCTATTGCCAATGCCAAAGACCTAGGTGCAAGCGTTGACAACCTTTTCGTCAAAGCTATCACTGTTGATGGTGGTAAAATACTTTATCGACGCAGACCGGCAGCTCACGGTTCAGCTCACACTATTCATAAAAGAACTTCACATATTAAAATTTCTTTAGTTGAAAAATTGAAATAACATGACACACACTGTACATCCATATGCACATAGACTTGGTATTATCCGCGACTGGAGGTCACGTTGGTTTGGTGTGAAAGCCAAATACAAAGAAAATTTGAAAGGTGATGTTTTGATATATGAATATTTGAAAAAACGTTTGAAAGGCGCTTTCGTTAACTCTATTGAAATTGAAAGGGGGGTTAAAACTTTCAGAATCATCATTGAATCATCCCGCCCGGGCTTCATTATTGGTCGCAGTGGTGAGGGTATGATTAAACTCAGAGACGATGTTATCCGATTTATGACCCGTAGAAAATTGAATATCAAAGAAGAATTGAAAATTGATGTAAAAGAGGTGAAATCTCCGGAATCAAGCGCTATGATCGCTGCTCAAATGGTGGCTGAAGGTCTGGAAAAGAGAATGCCTTTCCGCAGAGTGATGAAAACTATGATTGAAAAAGCTTTTGCTAACCGTGATGTGAAGGGGGTCAAAATTACTCTTTCTGGTATCATGGGCGGTTCCAACATGGCTAGAGTAGAAAGCAAAAAAGTCGGCCGTATACCGCTTCAGACTTTGCGCGCTGACATTGATTATGCGCTTTATGAAGCTTATCTTCCGCTTGGAAAAATTGGCATCAAAGTTTGGATTTATAAGGGAGACATATTTGCTAAGAAATAATTTTAAATTACTACCATGTTATTCCCTAAAAAAGTTAAATACAGAAAGTGGCAAACTATGCGTGAAAACCCAAACAAAGTTGGGCCAGCTACTCGTGGTATTACTGTGGCCTTTGGTTCTCACGGACTTAAAGCGATGGCTCCGGGCAGGATTACTTCCAATCAGATTGAATCAGCCAGAAAAGCTATAACCCGAAGTTTGGGCAAAACCGGCAGAGTTTGGATCCGTATTTTCCCTGATATGCCTTTCACCAAAAAACCAGCTGAAGTAAAAATGGGTAAAGGTAAAGGAGATATCGAAGGATACTGCGCCAGAGTTTTGGCTGGACAAGTGATGTTTGAAGTAGATGGAGCACTTTCTCCGATAGCTGTTGAGTCGCTCCGCAAAGGCGGTACCAAAATGCCTATTAAGACCAAAATAGTGGAAAGAGCATAATATATAAATGAGATGAAAAAAGAAATCAAAACCAAAAAAAGTGAAGTTGATTTGATAAAAGAGTTTAGTGAAAAACGCTTGCAACTTCGTGATATCAGATTTGGTGCCAGTGGAAGTAAAAGCAAAAACGTAAAAGAGCAAAAAAACATAAAGAAAGATATTGCAAGAATAATGACAGCTTTAAATAACAAATAAAAATGGCAAAAAAAGAAGTAAAAAAGAATACAGAAGAAAAGGTAGCTTTAAAGTCCAGCAAAACTTTGAGCGGAGTAGTCGTGTCTGACAAAATGAAAGACACTTGCACCGTTTCGGTAACCAGATTCGTGAAGCATCAAAAATACAAAAAATATTATAAGGTCAGCAAGAAATTTAAAGCTCATGATGTTGGTAATACCAAAAAAATAGGAGACAAAGTGGAAATAAAAGAAACCAGACCGATATCAAAAGATAAGCATTTCATTGTAGTAAACTAATAACATGATTCAACCAAGATCAATAGTAAAAGTAGCCGACAACTCTGGCGCCAAAATAGGACGCGTTTTCAAAGTGCTAGGCAGTTCCAAAAAGAGATACGCCAGAATAGGTGAGTTGGTTATTTTTTCCGTGCAAAAAGCTGAACCTCGTAAAGAAATAAAAAAGAAAGCGGTACTTTTGGGATTGGTAGTCCGCCAAAAAGCGCCATTGCGCAGGAAAGATGGTTCTTATATTCGTTTTGATGAAAATGCTGTCGTCGTCGTAGAACAGAAAAAAGGTGAAATTGTCCCTAAAGCCGGTAGAATCTTTGGTCCTATTCCTAGAGAAATCGCTGAATTAGGCATGCAAGCGATAGTGACTTTGGCACCGGAAGTAATATAAATATCATGAAAATAAAAAAAGGAGACAAAGTAACAATCATAACAGGCAAGGATAAAAGCAAATCCGGTGTGGTTATAAGAGCTTTCCCAAAAACCTCACAAGTTTTGGTTGAAGGTATAAATAAAAAGAAATTACATAAGAGACCAAAAAAGAGCGGTGAAAAAGGCAAAATAATAGAGCAAGCTACGCCAGTTCACGTTTCTAATGTAAGGAAAGAAAAATAAAAACCCCACCCTAACCCTCCCCTTGATCAGGGGAGGGAAAAGGGAAAGGAAAAAGAAAAAAATAATAAAAAACAATATGGCAACCAAATTAATGAAAGCAAAAACCAAAGACGCATTCAAAGAACTCAAAGAAAAATTGGGTCTGAAAAATATTATGCAGGCTCCAAAAATCGTGAAAGTCGTGGTTAATTCCGGTGTCGGCTCTTTGAATGATAAAAAGAAAATTGATATCGTTACTGACAGACTTGCCAAAATAACTGGCCAAAAACCTATAAAAAGGGGAGCCAAAAAATCTATCGCTTCTTTCAAATCTAGAGAGGGTGATATTGTCGGCGTCCAAATCACTCTGCGTGGTGAAAAAATGTGGAGCTTCCTAGACAGACTTTTCAATGTGGCGCTTCCTCGCACCAAAGACTTCAGAGGTATTTCGCCGACTGCTGTTGATGAAATGGGTAATTACACACTTTCAATCAAAGAGCACACCGTTTTCCCTGAAACTGCCGATGAAGATCTCAAAGATGTTTTCGGTTTTAGCGCTACCATCGTCACTAATCTCAAAAATAAAGCCGATACTTTGGAATTTTTCAAAGCTCTAGACTTTCCTTTCAAGAAAATCGCTGTCAAAAAATAAAGTGATATAATATGCGCATGTCAGCGGTATTTTTCATTATTATTTTTGTTTCTCTTGTTATTTTATTTTTGGCGCATTTGGCTGTTTATAAAAGCCTTGTCACCATATTTGCTTTGTCTTCACAAACGACACTTCTTTCACTCAAAATTTTCCTTATTGTTTTTGGTGTGGCTTTTGTATTTGCTATGCTACTTGCTTCCAAGTACAACAATTTTTTTACCAGAATATTTTATACAATTTCCGCTTCTTGGTATGGCATTCTTTTTTATTTGCTTTTGGCGGTGGCTATTTATGCGATTTTGTCTGCCATATTTGGCAATCTTTTACCGACTTCCATTTCAATATTAGGCAAAAGTCTTGTTGTTTTTGCATTAGTTGTAAGTGTCTACGGTCTTTGGAATGCAGGACATTTGAGCTTCACCAGATATGATGTTTCCATCCCAAATCTGTCGTCAAGTTGGCTGGGTAAAAAAGCGATTTGGATTAGTGACGTACACCTTGATCAAGTCCACAATGTAGAATATTCAAGCCGGATAGCCCTCGCTATAAAAAAAGAAAATCCAGATATTGTTTTTATTGGTGGTGATCTTTATGATGGTGTCAAAATAGATGAGGCGGCTGCCATTGCGCCATTTAAAGAATTGCACCCATCGCTTGGTGTTTATTTTATCACTGGTAATCATGAAGAGTTTGGCGATAACGCTCATTATGTAGATGCTGTCAAAGCGGCCGGTATTCGAATTTTGAATAATGAAATGATAAATTTGGAAGGACTCAACATTATTGGTGTTGATGATAGGGATTCTACTCAGAAAGATATTTTTGAAAATATTTTGATTGGTTTAAAAATTCAAAAAGGTGCTCCGACCATTTTACTTAAACATCAACCTTTCCAACTTGATATAGCTGAAAAGTTTGGTGTCAGTTTGCAAATTTCCGGCCATACTCATCGAGCGCAAATGTATCCACTCTCTTTGGTTACTAAACTTATTTACAGAGGTTATGACTATGGTCAAAAACAGTACGGCAATATGCAGATAATTGTTTCTGATGGTGTCGGTACTTGGGGTCCGCCTCTACGTGTCGGCACCAAATCTGAAATTGTCGTTTTGAATTTTAAGTAACCCCACCCCGCTTGCTTTGCAAGTCACCCTCCCCTTGATCAGGTGAGGGAACACTCAAACGGAACGAGGAGGGAACGCAAGAACTCTAGAGTGTAGTGTTTTGCCTCCCCCGAACAGGGGGAGGTCGAGACGAAGTCCGGGTGGGGTCAATGTGCGATGAAAACGCCGATGACACGGCGGGCGCCGGCAGAGAGGAGAGCTCGGCGGGCTTCAGCGAGAGTAGCACCGGTAGTGAAAACATCATCTAAAACTATTACAGTTTTAATTTTACCCATCGTTGGACATTGGACTGACATTGAATTTTTCACATTTTGTTCTCTTTGTTTTCGGTCAAGAGTCGCTTGTCTTTCGGTTTCGCGGATTTTTTTGAGGGTGTTGTAAGAAACAGTGATATTTTCACCGCCCAGTTTTTTGATTTCTTGGCAAAGTTCTTCGCATTGGTTAAAACCTCTTTTCTTTTTTTCCAGTCTACTCATCGGCATAGGCACGAGCAGTGGCATCCTACCTTCAAAAAGTGCCACTTCCATCGAGATATCTAATATTTCTTCATACAAAAATTTGGCCAAGAGTTTTCGCAAATTTGTATTATTTTTATATTTTATTGATTTGACTAAATTGCGGACGATTTTGTTTTGATAGTCAAAAAGCACGAAAATATCTTTTGAATATACCGGTGATTTGGGCAAAAGTTCGCGCAATGTTCCAGTTGGCATATTTAAAAGCTTTTGGATTTGGGTATTTTCCGGCACCAAAACGTTTTGCACAATTTCTAAAATTTTCTTGATTATCCCAGATAAAATCATTATGCTATAATAATACCTTATGAGTCCCGTTAGAAATAGCGGAAATTAAAAAATGAGTAATTTATATTATTATTTAATCACAATAGGAAAAGCATGCATAGAGCATGTAATTTCCTATTTCTAACGGGATGAGTTTCTTTTCCGATATTTTTAAAAAGAAGACTATTAGTGCTTTGGGCATCGATATCGGCTCCTCTTCTATCAAAGTAGTTCAGCTTAAAAAGAAAGGTGATAAAGCTATACTCGAAACTTATGGTGAACTTTCTTTGGGTTCTTATGGTGGCGTTTCTATCGGTCAATCTACTAATTTGTCTACCGATAAAATAGCGCAGGCAGTTGGTGATTTGCTTTCCGAAAAGGAAGTGGCTTTGACGACCAAAACTTGCGGTTTTGCTATTCCTTTCAAAGCGTCACTCTTATCTATTATACAAATGCCCGATGTGGGGGAGAAAGAAATGGGTACTATGGTAAATATTGAAGCCCGCAAATATATCCCAGTGCCGATTTCCGACGTGACGATTGACTGGTCTATTGTTCCTAAAAGAGATAATAATGAAATTGTTGTTGGGAGTGGTAAAAATGAAAGCAAAATAAAAACCGTTGATATCCTCTTGGTTGCTATTCATAACAACATCATTAAACAATATAAAGACATAACCGAAAGAACCGGTTTGTCCACCAGATTTTTTGAAATAGAGGTTTTCAGTACCATCCGTGCGGTTTTGGAAGGAGTACAAGGTCCGGTTATGATTTTTGATATGGGAGCTTCTACCACCAAACTTTACATCATAGACCGTGGGCTTATTTATAAATCACATACGATAAACACCGGTTCTCAAGAAATTACCGCCAATATTGCTAGGATTTTGAATGTTTCTGTGGAAGATGCAGAAGTAATGAAAAGATCTATTGGTATGGGTGTGACCAAAGAGGGGATCGATCTATCCGAAGCGGTTTCTGTCATTGCTTCCAACGTATTTTCTGAAGCCAATAGGTTCCTTTTTGATTTCCAAAAAAAGACGAACGAAAATATCAAATCGGTATTTTTGACCGGTGGTGGATCAGCTCTCAAAGGTTTCCGTGATTTGGCTGCTCAAAATTTTAAAGTTGAAGTTATCGCTGGTAATCCATTTGAAAAAGTAGAAGTACCAGCTTTTCTCGAAAATGTTCTCAAAGAAACCGGCCCCGAATTCACCGTCGCTGTTGGTGCTGCCCTCCGTTGTTTGCAGGAGTTGTAAAACCCACCCCATTTGATTAGAAAAACCTCCCTCGGCCTTCGGCCACCCCCTCCTTGCTCAGGAGGGGGAAGACAGGAACAAAAAAGTTGACTTTTATATCGTTTGGGTGTATAATGTAAAGAGGTTGTTCTAATAAAAAGGGAGGATTAAAAGATGAACACTTCAAACAAAAAAGGTGATTTCAATCGGAATCACCCTGAAAGACAGTCCGATGAGGTTTTTATAACTAATGCTGATAATGTCGATCAATCAGACTCAATGATTGGGGGCCCACGAGATTTTCTGTTTATTACGGGGAGTTCATGGGACAATGTCGGCTGGAAAACTAAACGTAAAGGAAAAGTGGCATACGACATTGAGGGTAAACCTCTAGGAAACCGCTGGCCAGGAGCATTTCCAGTCTTTGCAAAGCAAGAAGAAATAAACAAAAAAGATCCGGAAATTACCAAAAGACTACTTCCTTCAAAATAACGAGAGACTGCAAAAACTTTCAACAAAACGCACGACTCGCAAGAGTACGGCGTTTTTTGTTTTTTCTCACTTGAACAATGGGAAGGTGGGGTGGGGGGGAGGTTTTTTAAAAGTAATTAACAATTTTTCTTACACTTGCAAATAATTTTAAGGTATAATTACTTTTAAATTATGGCACCAAATTTCCAATCATCATTTATTCCGAAAGAGCCAATGACCGATGAAAAAATGTTCAAAACCAAAAAGACTGGTTTTGTCGGTATTTTGGCTGTTTCTTTGTTTGTCACATCAATAATCGTTTCTGTCGGTGTCTATGTTTATAAAGGGATATTAAAAAATGAGATTCAGGCCCTAGAATCTCAACTTTCAGAGGCAGAAAAAAGTATTGATAAAAAAACCATTGGTGAGATGGTTCAATTTGCTCAAAAACTGCAAATGGCCAAATCTATAGTTTTGAAACACCAAGTGGTTTCAAACTTTTTGGGTGCTTTATCTTCCTCAACTGTTAGTACGGTTCAATTTTCCAATTTTAATTACGGTGATATTAAAAATAATAGCCTTACCGTAAATTTAAAAGGTAAAGCTGCAAATTATGCCAGTATCGCTTTGCAAGAAAACGTACTTTTTCAGAATAAAGATTTTAAATCAGTAGTTGTTTCAGGTTTGTCTTTGGATGATAAAGGTATGGTTTCTTTTGATTTTAATATTTCTGTTGACCCTCAGATAGCGACATATAATCCATAATTTATTTTATAAAATGAGCTCAATTTCAATACTTGCATACGTAATACTTTCACTCTCCATAGGGTATGCTTTTATTTATTCCCCAATGGGAGATTTGACAGCTCTTATGGATAAGAAACAGCAATACAATGATTCTCTAGAAACGATAAACAACATTGAAAATACCAAAAAAGAATTGTTAACTAAGTTTAATAACATATCTGTTGAAGAAAAAAAAGAGATTGATACTCTTTTACCAAGTTCTTTTGATTTCGTGAGATTGGTTTCTCAAATTGATGCAGTAGCGGCAAATCATGGTATATCGATAAGTAATATATCTTCAGAAAACTTAAATTCCCCATCTGGAGATGCAAATACAGAAGCCAAAACTTCAAATTCTCTTAATTCAGCCACTGTCGGATTTTCTTTCGAAGCTTCATATGATAATTTCAACTCTTTTATGGACGATTTGGAAAAAAGTATGAGAATTTTGGATATAAAGTCTATGAGTTTGAGTGCTCAAAAAGGTAATATTTATAAGTATGAGGTGAAATTTGTAACTTATTGGCTTAAATAAACATGAATCCCGTTAGAAATCTAATGGGAAATTTAAAAAAATGTTAAAATATAATAAATTTCTAACGGGATGAAAGATTCAAAAAATAAAAGATCTATTATTTTGGGCCTAGTACTTGTAGGGCTTTTGATTGTAGCTTATAAAGTTATGCTTGCACCACCAAGTGATACTTCTTCTATTGATGAAAATGCTACAGCTAGCGCGAGAGTGGAAGCTTTGTTGCAACAGGTCGAAAATATAAAATTTGATACAGGTATAATAGAGGATCAAAAATTCAAATCTCTTAAGAGTATTGAAACTCCTTTGATATCTCTGCCTGTTGGAAGGGAAAATCCTTTCTTGGAGATTTAAATTTCAATAAATATTTTTAGATTATGAGTCTTTTAGATGTTCTTGTAAAACAGGGTATAATTGAAGCTAAAGACCTCTCCTCAATAAAAGAGAAGAGTGAAGCTTCTGGAGAAAATATTGAAGAGACTCTATCGTCTTTTGGTGTAAGTGCAGAAGATATTTTAAGAGCTAAATCTGACTACTTCACTATGCCCGTAAAGAAAATCGATATTTCTCAAGTTGATTCTAAATTACTTGATTATGTGCCGGAAGAAGCGGCGGTGTATTACGGTTTTGTCCCCATAGGGATGGAAAATGGGGTTTTGAATATTGGTGTTGTTAATCCTGATGATATCGCGGCGCGCGATGCGTTGAATTTTATATCTTCAAAAATCAATTTACCTTTTAAAACATTCATCATAGCTCAAGATGATTTTAATAAAATTATAAATTTGTATAAAGGTCTCTCTGGCGAGGTGACCAAAGCTCTCACAGAACTGGAAACAGAGTTTGTAGGTGGGCCTAAAGGAGAAAAGGAAGAATCAAAAGAAAAATTAATTAAAAAAACAGAAGAGGAGAGTGAAAACGACTTATCTGCGGTTGAAGGCAAAGGTGCCAAAGTTATCGATAACGCACCAGTCACCAAAATCGTCGCTACCATACTCCGATATGCTATTGACGGCAGAGCTTCAGACATCCATATAGAGCCTACTGTTTCCAATGTCAGAATCCGTTTTAGAGTTGATGGTGTTATGAATACGAGTATAGTTTTGCCTTTCAGAGTGCATAGTGCTGTGGTCGCTAGGATAAAGATTATATCCAATATGAGGCTGGACGAAAAAAGGAAGCCACAAGACGGACGTTTCAGTGCCAAATTAAACGAAAGGAAAGTAGATTTCCGTGTTTCCACTTTTCCCACTACTTTCGGTGAAAAAGTCGTGATCCGTATTTTAGACCAAGAAAAAGGCATCAAAAAATTGAGCGAGTTAGGGCTTTCTAAGAAAAATTTGGATCAGATTATGCGAGCCATAGACAGGCCTTATGGTCTTATACTTATCTCTGGTCCGACTGGTTCCGGTAAATCCACTACTTTGTATTCAATGATGAATGAAGTTGATAGAGACCACAAAAACGTTCTTTCTTTGGAAGACCCAGTTGAATACAACATGGAGGGTATGAGCCAGTCTCAGGTGATGCCAGAAATCGGTTATACCTTTGCTTCAGGACTTCGTACTACTTTGCGTCAGGACCCTGACATCATAATGGTGGGTGAGATTCGAGATAAAGAAACTGCTCAATTGGCTATCCAGGCTGCTCTTACTGGTCACTTGGTATTTTCTACTATCCACACCAACAATGCTATTGGCGTGATCCCGCGCCTTATTGATATGGGCGTAGATCCTTACCTTATTGCTCCGACTTTGATTTTGGCTATTGCTCAGAGACTCGCCAGATCGTTTTACCCGGGTGCCGGCAAACCAATCCCAGTTGATGCCAGTATGAAAATGATGTTTGACAAGCAACTTTCTGATTTACCCGAAGTCTATAAAAAAGAAATTCCATTTGGTAAAGAAGTTTACGAGATCGCTCCGGTACCTGATTGCCCAAGTGGTATAAAAGGCCGTGTAGCTATTATGGAAGTGCTCGAAATGAACAAAGAACTGGAAAGTATTATTCTTAAAAATGCGACTGAACAGGAAATTTGGAAATATGCTAGGACCAATGGTATGCTTACTATGAAAGATGATGCTTTGGTGAAAGCTTTCAACAAAGTGATTCCTTATGAAGAATATAATAGTTTTTAATAAATAATTATAATAATATGACTGAAGAAGAAAAAAAATATAAAATAATGTTGATTGATGACGATGATTTTTTGGTCAATATGTATGCGACCAAGTTTAGTGGTAGTGATGTGGCAGTGGAAGCTTACAAGTCAGCAGGAGCTTTGATTGAAAAATTGCAAGCGGGAGCCAAAACAGATCTTATTCTTTTGGATATTGTGATGCCTGGTATGACAGGTCTAGAAGCTCTCAAGCAGATCCGTCAAGACAAATTGGCTGAAGGTACGCCTGTAGTGATGCTTACCAACCAAAGTGATGAAAAAGATATTACCGAAGCCAAGCAATATGGTATTTCTGGTTATATCGTCAAATCAGCCGCTACACCATCGGAAGTAGTGAGTGAAATTATTAAAATTATTGAAGATTCTCGAAAATAAAATGGATCCCGTTAGAAATAACAAAAAATATTATGCTTACAAAAATTAAAAATATTATTAACAAACAAATTAATTTCTAACGGGATGGAAGATTTAGATACACTCATAGAACTTGTAATTAAAGAAGGTGCTTCGGACTTGCATCTTTCTGAAGATAGGATTCCTTACATCAGGATTGCCAGCCAGTTGGTGCCTCTTACCAAATATTCAAAATCGACCAAAGCGGATATGGAGGATATTTTAAAGAAAACTCTTTCTGATTTGAAACAAAATACTTTCGAGACTTCTCAAAGCGCCGATTTTGCTTATGCTCACAAAGGGGAGAGGTTTAGGGCTCATGTGTTTTTGGAACAACGCAAGATATGTCTGACTTTAAGGCATATTGCTAAAAATATACCTACCATTGAAGAATTAAATCTTCCGGAAAGTTTGAATAATTTTGCCAGATTAAAATCGGGATTCTTTTTGGTAGTTGGCCCGACTGGTCACGGCAAATCGACTACTTTAGCTTCTCTTGTTCAGACTATAAATGAAGAAAGGTTAGAAAACATAATTACCATTGAAGACCCGATAGAATATCAATTTGATTCCAAAAAATCTATTATTTTCCAAAGGGAAGTTGGTATGGACACACCGAGTTTTGCAGTGGCTCTCCGAGATGCTTTCAGGGCTGATATCAATGTGCTTATGGTAGGGGAGATGAGGGATGCCGAGACTATGTCTGCCGCCGTATCTGCTGCCGAGACCGGTCACTTGGTATTTTCTACTTTGCACACCAACAATGCGGCTCAAACTGTCGATCGTATCATAGACTCATTTGATGCTACTCAACAAAATCAGATTCGTATCCAACTCGCGGCTTCACTTTCCGGCATCTTTTCCCAAAGACTTATCCCTAAAATATCAGGCGGTCTTACTCCGGCTTATGAACTTTTGATAAACAACACTGCTGTTTCCAATCTTATCCGCGACAAACGTACTCACGAATTAAACACCATTATCGAAACCAGTTCTGGAGATGGTATGATTGATTTCAACAGATGTTTGGTTGAAAAGGTAAATAAAGGCGAAATCAGTATTGAAAATGCTTATCTTTATTCCACCAATCCAAGGTCTCTGGAAAAAATGTTATAACCATGCTTTTTACATATAAAACCATAAACAAAGAAGGCAGAAGGGAAGAAGGAGAAGTAGAAGCTTTCAGTATGGATGCCGCCATTGTTAACTTACAAAAAAGGGGACTGGTAGTTTCTTCGGTCAAACCTAAACAAGAAGATGATGGTGATATTTTAAAAAAGATACCGTTTTTTAATAAAGTCAGCAACAAAGATATCGTCATCCTTTCTAGACAGATGTCGACTCTCTTTGAAGCGCAAGTTTCTGCTCTCAAAATTTTCAAACTTATCGGTACCGAAGCGGAAAATCCGACTTTAAGGAAATGTCTTCTTGAAGTGGTAGATGATTTGCAAGGTGGAGCTTTTATTTCAGCCGCTCTTTCTAAACATCCCAAAATATTTTCCAATTTTTATGTCAATATGGTTAAAGCTGGAGAAGAGTCTGGACACATAGATCAAACTTTTGCTTATCTGGCTGATTATATGGATCGTACTTATGAAGTAACCTCCAAGGCCAAAAACGCCCTTATCTATCCGGCTTTCGTTATCTTTACTTTTATTTCTGTTATGGTGCTTATGTTTACTGTCATCGTGCCGAAAATCGGAGTGATAATCAAAGAATCCGGCCAGGAAATCCCTCTTTATACCAAAATAGTTTTTTGGGTATCTGATTTGTTTGTCAATAACTGGATAATGATGCTTATTGGGCTAGCTGGTTTGGTTGCCGGTTTTATTTGGTATTCGAGGACCGAAGAAGGTTCAAAATGGATTTCCAATGCTAGACTTTATATCCCTTTTGTTGGTGATCTTTATCGTAAACTTTATCTTTCTCGTTTTTCCGACAATATGAGTACCATGATTGTGTCCGGCATACCAATGCTCAAAGCGATTGAAGTCACTTCTTCAATCATAGAAAATCAAACATACAAAGGTATTTTGGATGATGCTTTGGTTAAAGTTAAAGCTGGGCAAGCCCTTTCAGCAGCTCTTGGAGATAGGAAAGAAATACCAAGTATATTGACTCAGATGGTAAAGGTGGGAGAAGAAACTGGAGAGTTGGGGACTATTCTCAAGACTATGTCCAAATTTTATCAAAGAGAAGTGATGAATGCTGTGGATACTTTGGTGGGTATGATAGAACCTATTATGATAGTGGCGCTCGGTATTGGTGTTGGTATTCTCCTTGCTTCCGTCCTTATGCCTATATACAATATAGCTGGTGGTGTTTCTTAATTAACTTTTTATAAAAATATAATAATATGAAAATAAATAAAGCAGAATTTTTAAAAGGCTTCACACTCATCGAACTTTTGGTGGTCATTGCTATTATAGGTATATTAGCTACTGTTGTATTAACCAGTCTTTCTCAATCTCAAGCTAAAGCTTATGATTCAAAGATAACTCAACAACTCAATCAGTTTAGAACAGCAGCACAGATTTATTTTTCATCTAATAGTGGTTATGGGGATGCAAGTAGTTGTGGAGAAGGTATGTTTAATAACTTTGATGCTTCAAATGGTAGTCCAGGCGCAACTATAGCAGCTGGGGTATTACCTGATTTTTCTGATTTAACATGTAATTCAACTTCTAGAGCTTATGCTGTTAAAGCTACGCTTTATTCTGATACCGAGTATTGGTGTGTAGACAACACAGGAGCTTCTGAGAAACTTACAGGAACACCTGATCCTGATAGTACTATTTGTCCATAAAATTAGGGTTATCCACATATTTTTTACCAAAAAAGCGTGTTATTACATATAATATTATTAAAGCTTGAGGGACAAATTAAAGAAGGTCGATTGTAATCAAGCTTCTCTCTCGAGAGAGAAATTAGTTAATTTCAATTAAAAATTATGTTTAAAAATAAAAAAGGTTTTACACTCATCGAACTCTTAGTGGTTATCGCAATTATTGGTATCTTGTCTTCAGTCGTTTTGGCATCACTTAACTCAGCTAGAGGTAAGGGTAATGATGCAAAAACAAAAGCTACATTGGCTGGAGCCAGAGCTGCTGCTGAAATCTTCTATGATACAAATCAGAATTATCTAGGTTTGTGTGCTACTGCACTTGCACCTTTCGCTACTTATTTAGCTGGTGCAAGTTATCCTGGTGCTGCTGCTCCTACATGTAATAGCACACCTGTTACAGGTGCTGCTTATGCTATGTCAGCATTACTTGTTGGAGAAGGAGGTACTAACTCATGGTGTGTTGATAGTGTTGGGCACTCAAATCACTTGAACGCTGTTCTTCCTGCTGCTACTTATGCATGTCCAGCATCGTAATTCTTCTGTAAGTTTGTTTATCAAAAGCGCCCCAAGTGGGGCGCTTTTGTGTTATTAACAGATTTGTATTTTTTTTAAAAAAGTATGTAGTAAAATTGTGTTATGAAAAATAAAAAAGGTTTTACACTTATCGAACTCTTGGTAGTCATTGCTATTATCGGAACTCTTTCCTCTATTGTTTTAGCTTCCTTGAATAATGCTAGAGGCAAAGGTAATGATGCAAAAACAAAAGCTACGTTAAATGGAGCCAGAGCTGCTGCCGAGATCTTCTTTTCTACAAATCAGAATTATCTAGGTTTGTGTGCTACTGCACTTGCACCTTTCGCTACTTATTTAGCTGGTGCAAGTTATCCTGGTGCTGCTGCTCCTACATGTAATAGCACACCTGTTACAGGTGCTGCTTATGCTATGTCAGCATTACTTGTTGGAGAAGGAGGTACTAACTCATGGTGTGTTGATAGTGTTGGGCACTCAAATCACTTGAACGCTGTTCTTCCTGCTGCTACTTATGCATGTCCAGCATCGTAATTCTTCTGTAAGTTTGTTTATTTAATATTTTTCTTGATTTCTCATAACTTTATACGAAGTATATAGCGAAGTTTGGATGTTTTTGGGGTATAATGTAGTGGATGCAATATTTTTTCTTAATTTTTATATTCTTTTTTGGCACGGTTTGGGGGGTTGTATGATAAAAATTATCCACATAGCAAATTGCATTTCTATAAGATGTTTTTTATACTAAAGGTACCCAAATATGGGTACTTGCGGAGACAAAATCATAATTTTATGGAGAAAGACTATATATTAGACCTGATGAGATCAAAAAAAACAGTCTTTACTTTTAAAGACCTGGTTTTGATTTGGAGTGAATCTGATGTGAATTTTATAAAAAAGAAAATTCATCGCTATGTAAAAGCGGGCAAAATTAATTCTATACGCAAAGGTGTTTATTCTAAGGACAAAGATTATGATAAATATGAACTTGCCACAAAAATTTATACTCCTTCTTATATAAGTTTAGAAACAGTTTTTGGATCAGCTGGGATGACTTTTCAGTATTATAAAAGTATTTTTGTTATGTCATATATGACAAAAGAAATTGAATGTGATGGGCAAAAGTATTCTTATAATAAAATAAAAGACAGTATTCTTACCAGTCAAGCGGGTATAGAATCAAGAGAAAATTATAATATTGCCTCGCCCGAAAGAGCTTTTTTGGATGTTATTTATCTGCATAAGGATTATTATTTTGATAATTTAAATAGTTTGGATTGGGAAAAAGTAAATGAAATTTTACCTATTTATGGCGGTAATAAACGAATGGCTAAAATAGTTAAGATGTATCAAAAATTAAAAAATAATAAATTATGACCCTTGATAACACAAAACATCAAAATATACTTGTGAAAATCCTTAAGGATATTTATAATGATACCGCAATTAGTCCTATTTTGGGTTTTAAGGGTGGAACGGCTGCTATGTTGTTTTATGAACTTGATCGCTTTTCGGTTGATTTGGATTTTGATTTACTTGATTCTGAAAAAGAGGATTTTGTATTTGAACATGTCAAATTAATTTTAGAAAAATATGGCAAATTAAAAGAAGCAAGAAAAAAAAGATTTAATCTTTTTTATATTCTTTCATATGACAAAAAAGACGTAAATGCTCAAAATGTTAAAGTAGAAATAAATCGCCGAGAATTTGGTTCAAGATATGAAATAAGATCATCTTTTGGTATTTCAATGCAGGTAATGATAAGAGAAGATATGGCTGCTCATAAACTTTGTGCTATGTATGAACGAATAAGGAAAACCAATAGAGATATATTTGATGTGCAATTTTTCCTGTCTCATGATTGGCCGGTTAATAAAAAAATTGTAGAAGAACGTATGCTAATGCCGTATAAAGAATTTTTGGGAAAAACTATTGAAATTATGGAAAAATTTGATGATTTGGATATTCTTAATGGTATGGGAGAACTTCTGACCGATAAACAAAAATCATGGGTGAAAGCAAGATTAAAGTTTGAAACCATATTTTCACTCAGGTTGGCTTTAGAAAATGAAAAATAAATCTGTATAAAATACAAATGCAATATTTTTTTCTAGTTTTAATATTTTTTATCGGTACAGCTTTGGGGAGTTTTATTTCGGTTATTGCCAACCGCTATAATACGGGCTTGTCTTTCATGAAAGGCCGTTCAGTTTGTTTTTCTTGCAACACCGAACTTAAAAACAAAGACTTGTTTCCTATTTTTTCTTTTCTTTTTTTGAAAGGAAAATGCAGGTATTGTGGGTCAAAAATCCCAAAAGAGACTTTCATAACAGAGATTTTGATGGGAGTTTTGACAGTTGTAGCTTTTTTAAAATTTGGGTTATTTTTAAATTTTGTTTTGGTCACAGCAATTTTTGGGGTTATTCTCTTAATATCTATTTATGATATCAAACACTTTATTATTCCTGATTCTTTTCTAATTTCTCTTTTTGTTCTGTCTCTTATTCATAATTCATACTTCATAATTCTTAATTCTCTTCCTTTTACCTCGTACCTCTTGTCTCTTGCTTCGGGTATTGTTCTCACCATACCATTTCTCCTTATCTTCATAATCTCCAAAGGCACTTGGTTTGGCTTTGGTGATGTAAAATATATTTTGGTTTTGGGTTTTCTTTTGGGGTTTAGTGTTGGTCTTTCGGCCATCGTCTTATCTTTTTGGATAGGGGCAGTCGTTTCGCTCACAATGTTAATTGCAAAAAAAATTGCCCACCGAATAAATTTGCCTCTACTGCGAAATAATCTTACAATTAAGTCTGAGATTCCATTTGGGCCATTCCTTTCTCTGGGGATAATAATAAGTTTTTGTTTGAACTTGGATCTTTTTCATGTCAATGAATTATTTTTCTAAAAATATTAGCAAAGGCTTGCCCCGCGAAGCGAAGCGAAGTGGGGGTTTTACTCTTACTGAACTCATCGTGGTGATGGCTATATCTAGTATAATTTTGACGTCTATTGTTATACAACAAAATAGTTGGAACAGTGCTTTAGCTGTCAAAACTCAAGCTTATGATTTGGCTTTGATGATTCGTCAAGCTCAGATTTATAGTTTAGGAGTGAGGGAAGATATCGGAGGTAGTGGTGATAAATTTAGTACTGGTTATGGAGTGTATTTGGATAGTTTAACCACTAACAGTTATATATATTTTGCAGATAGGAGTAATAATAAACAATATGACACAGGAGAAGGAACTGAAACCAAATCTCTTACAAGAGGAGTGACTATAGAAAAAATTTGTGGGGTAAGAGCTAATAATGTTCCTAACACTAGATGTTCAGACGAGAGCGGAGGAAACATTCCAAAGACGGTAGATATAGTTTTTTTAAGACCAGATCCTAAGGCCAATATAACTTTTAGGGATAGTGACGGAAGTGTTTTAGTTGGTGGTAATGAGCTTATTTCACCCTTGACCATATATCTCAAATCATCTGATAATAAAAAAGTACTAATAACAGCAGAGTCTAGCGGGCAAATTTCAATACAATCAATATAATGATTTTTAATTTTAAAATAAAAAATAATAAAGGGTTTACCCACACACCAAAATCTTTGGTGTCCGGGTTTACATTGGTGGAAATGCTTGTAGCTGTGGCTATGTTTACTTTGATTGCAGTTTTTGCTCTTGGTTCGGTGCTTAGTATTTTTGATGCCAACAAAAAAGCTCAAGCATCCAAAACTGTGGTAGACAACCTTAACCTCAGTATTGAAAATATGGCTAGGACGATTCGTTTCGGAGATCATTATTGGTGTGGGACATCATCTGTTCCGGATAGTGTTTATGCTTGTCCTTCTGGTGCAAATCATTTATCTGTTAAAGACAAGGGAGGTGATAAAATAACTTATGGTTTAGGGGAAAATGCTATTCAAATATCGATTAATGGCGGGACCCCTACCAATATTACATCTTCAGATACAACTATAGATTATTTGCATTTTTATGTTTTTAATTCATGGCTTGGTTCTGCTGATAACGCTCAGCCTTATATTAAAGCTGTCATCAAAGGCCATGTGGGCACCAAATCAACCGAGAGGACTGACTTTTCCATAGAAACCTTAATATCTCAAAGAGCATTAGATTTATGATTTTTACAAAATTAAAAAAAATTAAAGGTTTTACCCCCACACCAAAAAATTTTGGTGTGAGCTTGCAAAGCAAGCGGGGGTTTACAATTCTTGAAAGCATCGTGGCTATCGCTGTGCTTTCTCTTTCTATATCGGGAGCTTTTTCTGCAGTACAACAAAGTCTTTCCCAAACTACTATAGCTAAAGATGAAGTCAAAGCTTTTTATTTGGCTCAAGAGGCAGTAGAAATGATTAGAAATATAAGAGACACTAATCAAATCGTTAAAATAAATAGTGACAATACAAGAGATTGGCTTAGTGGTATTACTTCTGCTTGTCCTTTCGGGAGAGTGTGTTCTGTGAGTGCTGGTACTTCTGGTTTTACAATTACTGATTGTGGGGCTTCTTTTGATAATAATAGTTGTCCTGTTTTAAACCAAGACACAACAACATTTGTCTATAACCATGATGCTGTTTCTGCTTCTAATGTAGCCACTAATTTCAAAAGAGAAATACAGTTTGAATCAATAAATCCAGATGAAATATCCATTACAGTGAGGATTACTTGGAGCAAAGGTCTTATAGATAATAAGTTTGAAGTTAAAACTCTTTTATTAAATTGGATATGATGAAAAATAAAGGTATGACATTGTTTATAGCGGTGGTGGTGATGAGTATTTTACTCTTCATAAGTTTTGCCGTAGTCAACATTGCCATCAAAAGTAATCTTTTTGCCGGTTCCGGCCGAGATTCTCAATACGCTTTTTATGCCGCTGATGCCGGGCTTGAATGTGCTTTTTATTGGGATTCTCAATTTGATGCTTTTGCAACTTCTACTTCTGGTTCTCCTATAAATTGTGGGGGTTCAATTATGACTAATAATGATAATATTTCTGGTACTACCTCAGTTGCTACATTGATTGGTGGTGGTACTGATGCGGATCAAACTAGTAAATTTGGTTTTGTTTTGAATCAAGGATCTAATCCGACCAATTGCGCTATTGTGACGGTAACCAAATATTATGTTGATACAACTGGTGATGGTAATCTTGATGCTCCTCTTATGACAAAAATAAAATCTCGCGGTTATAACACTTGCGACCTTACACATCCTCGGAGGGTAGAAAGAGGTATTGAAGTGACATATTAATTTTTCCTCCCCCTCTTAATATAAGAGGGGGCTAGGGGGTGATATAAAAAAGTGCTAGTATTTTAGGCATGAAAGTATCAGATGAAATAAAAAACAGGGTAGAAAACTTGCGAAAAACTATTGAAAAACATAGTTATTTATATTATGTCAAAGACTCACCAGAAATAAGTGATACGGCTTATGATTCGCTGTTTGAAGAATTGCGTAAGTTGGAGGAAGAGTTTCCTGAACTTAAAACCGATACTAGTCCAACAGAGCGGGTAGGAGGTGAACCTATCAAGGAATTTAAAAAAGTCCGTCACGCTGTAGCCCAATGGTCTTTCAATGATGCTTTTTCTGAAGAGGATATGTTTGATTTTGATAAGAGGGTTAAGAAGTTTCTCAAGGTCGAACCTTCAAAAAGTTTCCAAGGTTCGGCCTTGGATGATGTGGAGTATACATGTGAACTCAAAATAGATGGACTGAAAGTGGTTTTTGAATATGCACAAGGGCATCTTGTGCGGGCAGCGACGAGAGGTGATGGAGTGACCGGTGAAGATGTCACTAATAATATTAAAACGATAAGGTCCGTACCGCTTAAACTTCTGGAACCGTTTGATATTATCGTTGAGGGGGAAGTTTGGCTTGGTAAAAAAAGTTTTGAAAAAATAAATGAAGAGAGAAAGAAAAATGGTGAAGCCCTTTTTGCCAATCCTCGCAATGCCGCTGCTGGTACACTGCGCCAGCTAGATCCGAAAATTGTGGCTGAGAGGAAATTAGATGTTTTCATTTATGACATGTCCGCCGTAGCTTCAGCGAAGGAGGATATTGCTCCACAAACCCAAAAAGAAGAGCTGGAATATTTGCAAAAAGTGGGTTTCAAAGTGAATAAAAATTTTAAACTATGCCAAAATATTGATGAAGTGATTAGGTTTTGGAAATCTTGGCAGGATAAAAAAGAAAAAGAAGATTATTTGATTGATGGGGTAGTAGTCAAAGTCAACGATGCCGAATATCAAAAGGCTTTAGGCTTCACAGGTAAGGCACCGCGTTTTGCTATCGCTTTCAAATTTAAAGCCGAACAAGTGACGACAGTGGTAGAAGATATTGTTTTGCAAGTCGGCCGTACTGGTGTACTTACTCCAGTAGCACATTTGCGTCCGGTGCTAGTGGCTGGCTCTACTGTTTCGCGAGCGACTTTGCATAATCAAGACGAAATTAATCGTCTTGATGTAAGAATTGGAGACACAGTGATACTTCAAAAAGCAGGAGATGTCATTCCGGATATTGTTTCGGTGTTGAAAGATTTGCGCACTGGTAAAGAAAGGGAATTCGTTTGGCCAAAATTTGTGGCGGATTGCGGTGGTAAAGGTGAGATAGAACGCATCTCCGGCCAAGTGGCTTGGAAATGTAAAAGCAAAGATTCTTTCATTCAAAAAAGGCGTCGACTGTATTACTTTGTATCAAAAAGTGCCTTTGATATTGAGGGTTTAGGACCAAAAGTGATAGATGCGCTTTTGAATGCCAATCTTATTTCTACTTATGATGATATTTTTACTTTAAAAAAAGGTGATTTGCTCTCACTGCCACGCTTTGCTGAAAAATCAGTCGATAATTTGCTCGCTTCAATTGAAAAAGCTAAAAATGTTTCTTTACCAAGACTTATCATTGCTCTTTCAATACCGAATGTTGGGGAAGAGACAGCATATTTACTTTCAAATGAATTTGAAAGTATTGAAAGATTGAAAGAAGCAAAGATGGAAAGATTGGAAAAAATAGAAGGTGTCGGGCCGATAGTAGCGCAGTCTATAATAGATTGGTTTGCGGATAAAGAAAATCAAAAAGTTTTAGAAAAATTGTTGCACTATATTAAAATCGAGAGTTCTTTCTCTAAGCTTCCAGCTTCAAGCTCTAAGCTTTCTAACAAAACTTTTGTACTAACTGGGACTTTGGAAACAATGAGTCGCGATGAAGCCAAAGAAAAAATCAGAGCACTGGGGGGCAATGTTTCCAGTTCCGTATCAAAAGAAACTGATTATGTGGTTTTTGGTGAAAATCCGGGTAGTAAATATGATAATGCTGTGAAATTGGGAGTGAAAATTTTAAATGAAAAAGAATTTAAAAACCTTTTAAAAACTTAAAAAAGTGTTATTATTCAACCATGATTTCTAAAGAAGAAATAAAAAAATTGGCCGATTTGGCTAGGATAGATATTGAAGAAAAGGAAGCTGAAAGTCTAAGTGGTGAAATGGACGCTATTTTGGAATATGTGAAGATGGTAAACGAATTTCAGGTTGAAGAACCCTCTCCTAATCTAGGAAAGGGCGACGCGTTAGCGCGGGGTGAGGTTGTCAACGTTTTGAGAGAAGACCAAGATCCGACAAATTCAGAAACTTACAGTAAAGAACTGATTGCCGAATTTCCAAAAAGTGATAAGAATTATTTAAAAGTTAAAAAAATACTGTAATGGATTTAAATAATCTCACAATCAAAAAAGCGCGTGAACTTTTGGATAAGAAAGAAATTTCTGCCAAAGAGCTTGCTGAAAACTATTTAAAAAATGTTAAAGATAAAAACCAAGACCTCAATGTTTATTTAGAAGTTTATGATGATGTTTTGAAACAAGCAGAAGTAGCCCAAAAAATAATTAATGACGGCAAAGCTGGTGCTTTGACCGGCATTCCGTTTGCTATCAAAGACAATATTTTAATCAAAGGCCGTAAGGCTAGCGCCGCTTCCAAAATACTTGAAAATTACACTGCTACTTACACTGCTACCGCTGCTCAAAAACTTATTGATCAGGGGGTGGTATTTTTGGGTAGGGCTAATATGGACGAATTCGCTATGGGTGGTTCTACTGAAAATTCTGCTTTTGGAGTGACCAAAAACCCTCTAGATACCTCTAGAGTGGCTGGGGGTTCTTCTGGCGGCTCTAGCGCCGCAGTGGCCTCTAATATGGCTCTAGGGGCTCTAGGCTCGGATACTGGCGGTTCTGTCAGGGAACCGGCATCTTTCTGCGGAATGGTGGGGCTTAAGCCTACCTATGGCTTTGTATCGCGTTTTGGCCTTATGGCTATGGGTTCTTCGTTGGATGTTATCGGGCCAATTACCAAGACGGTGACTGATGCCGAAATTATTTTTAATGCTATCAAAGGGAAAGATAAAATGGATAGTACAAGTATAGATGTAAACCCCACTTCGCAAAAGCTTCGCGGGGCTAAAGTTGGTGTGCCTTATCATATTTTAGAACAAGATGGAATATCAGATGATGTCAGGAAAAATTTTGATGAGTCAATAAAAAAAATGGAAAGTTTGGGTTTTGAAATTGTAGATATAAAACTACCAAACATAGATAAATCTCTGGCTATTTATTACATCATTATGCCGGCTGAAGTTTCTTCAAATATGTCTAGATATGATGGTATAAAATACGGGCTTAGTGCAAATGGTGATAATCTTTTGGAAGTTTACAAAAAAAGCAGAGGTGAAGGTTTTGGTCGTGAAGTGCGACGCAGAATTATTTTGGGTACCTATGTTCTTTCTTCTGGATATTATGATGCTTATTATGGCAAAGCTATGTTTGCCAGAAAAATAATTCGTGAGGAATTTGAACAAGCTTTTAAAGAAGTAGATGCTATCCTCACACCGACTACTCCAGCTCCAGCTTGGAAAATAGGGGAGAAGACTACGCCACTCCAAAATTATCTGGCTGATATTTTTACTGTGACTGCCAACATCACCGGTGTCCCAGCTATATCTTTACCGTCAGGATTTTCCAGAGTGGATGGCAAAGATTTACCTCTTGGCGTACAATTAATGGCGTCACATGGACACGAAAATATTTTGTTTGAGATTGGTAAGAAATTTTTAAATGAGTAGTCATGGCAGATAAAAAAATAGAAAAACCATCTGGTTGGAATTTTGACCCGATTGAAGGCATTATTGTGCTGATTTTTCTCGCTGCTCTTTTGGGAATGGGCATACCAGCCATATTGAAATATTTTACTTCCGGTGAACTTTCTTTTTATGGTTTTAAACTTTCCGGAATTGTTGGATTTTTTGAATCCAGTGCTTGGTTTTGGCGGGCATTGGGATTTATCATAGCTGGTGTTGCGGCTGTGGGTACTTTTATATATACCAAAAAAGGTGATGCTGTTGTGCGCGAAGAAAAAGCCAAAGTTTATCTCGATACTAATTTTGAAAAAGTTAATGTCGGGATTTATCCTCAAAAATCTATGCAAAATCCTTTGACAGGGAAGTGGGAAAAAATACTCAAACTTTCCGAATCCGAAAATCCTTCCGATTGGCGTCTCGCTATCATAGAAGCTGACATCATGCTTGATGATCTTTTAGCCAAACTTCAACTGCCAGGAGACACTATAGGTGATAAACTGAAAGCGGTGGAGTCAAGCGACTTTACGACTATCGAGAGCGCTTGGGAAGCTCACAAAGCGCGTAATAACATTGCTCATGAGGGTAATGATTTCCTTTTAAATCAACGCGAAACCCGCCGCATCATCTCTCTTTTTGAGGCGGTTTTCAAAGAATTTTCTATTATTTAAACAAGTCACATTCGTGTTGCGGAGTTTGGATTTGCACCAAAATTTCAAGGTTATGCTTACCACTATGTTTTTCAACATCTCCGCTTGGCGGAGTTTGGGGTCTGGACTATACCATCTTCCAAATTAAAAACTTGGAATTTCGCCATCTAGTCTCTACACATTTATCAGTTGAATTTAAAAAATTAAACTGAATTTAGCTCGGAATTGTCTTTCTGTTGATGAAACAGAGAGGAGTTCTCCGAATTTGGCAAATTTGCAATGATTGATTACTCAACCATGGGCCCACCATTATTGAGCCTCGCGAGTTACTATTACTCTACCCCGCAATAAAGTTATTGTAACTAAATACTTAAATTATTGCAATGTATCAAGTTATAAACAGTTATTAATATTATTGCACAGTCTATTATGTTATAATAACCTTGTGCACAATATAGATATAAAAAGAGAAGCTAAAAAATTGCGTATTAAAGGTGGTACCGTAAGAGATATTGCCAAAAAACTAGGTATCAGTTTTTCTACTATTAGTTTTTGGTGTCGAGATATAAAACTATCTGAAGCAATGATTAAAAAAATGAAATTTAATAAACAAGAGAAATCTGTAAAAGGTTTGCTCAAATATTCCGAAATAAAAAGAAATCAAAGGATAAAAAATACTTTTGATCAAAAACAAATTGGTGCACAAACAGTTTCTAAACTTTCTGATAGAGATGTTCTAATGATTGGGCTAGGTCTATATTGGGGTGAAGGATATAAAGAAAGTAATGATGAAATGGGTTTTACAAACAGCAATCCTCAAATGGTCAAATTTTATCTGAAGTGGTTAAAACAAAATAATATAAAAAAAGAAGACCTTATTTTTCGCTTGTCTATAAATGAAGTTTTTATAAATCAAGAGAAAAAAATTAAAAATTTTTGGATAAAATATTTAAATATACAAGAAAATCAATTTTCTAAAACAACTTTTATAAAAACGAAGCTTAAAAAAGCTAACATGAGGAATCTCACTACTTACAAAGGTATTTTAAGAGTTAAAGTTAGGAGGGGATTGTCTCTAAAAAATAAGGTTTTGGGAGCTATAGAATATATAGCAAATCAATAAAAAATATGATAAATTGAGCGTATTGTCGGCGTAGCTCAGTCGGTTAGAGCGTGGGACTCATAAGCCCAAGGTCAGTGGTTCGATTCCACTCGCCGACACAAAATAAGCATTATTTTGTTAGGTGGACAAAGCAAACTGCTTTGCTTTGTGTAGTGGAATCGAAAGACGGAGGCATACCGAACGAAGTGAGGTAGCCGAGTCGGGGTAGCGAAAAATTGCGAAGCAATTTATTTGTGACCGATTCCACTCGCCGACACCCCGAAAAACTCGCTTTGCTCGTCACGGGGCAGGCCACTTCTATAGTCCGCTCAAACTATCTAGTGTACTGGTGTAATTGCTGATAAAAGAGGGGATGACGAACATCATAGCAATAAGTGGCAAGACGATGACCGCCACCGTGATGATGCCTGTCCACATGAGAATCTTCCTAGTTTTTTCAACCGAAGCGTAAATATCGTCTATTTTCTTCTCCAGCCCCGCCATTTTATTTTGTGTTTCTTGATCCATTTTAAAAATTAGGTAATTAATATTCTAATTGTAACATTAAAGAAAAGCAGTGGAAATGTTAGAAGAAATATGGTAAATTTCTCCTGTTGCAATAGGCAACAATGCGGTCGTAGCTCAGCTGGTTAGAGCGCTCCCCTGTCACGGGAGAGGTCGTGGGTTCAAATCCCATCGTCCGCGCATTGGAAAATAGAGCTAATAATATAGCTCTATTTTCGTATACTGATGGGATTTTAGAATTGTGGTATAATTTTTATTATTATAAATAATATAAAAATATGGATGAAAATTTAACACCAATAACTCCACCTGTTCTTCAAGAACCGAAGGGGAACAATCTTTTGATTATTGTTCTTCTTTCAACATTAATACTCGTCATTATTACTGTGGCTGGATATTTTTTTCTCAATAAAAATTCAAGCGTTTCTTCAGAAAATATTCAGAGTCAGAATACGAGTTTGCCCAATGTTCTAAAAAATATAATACCGGAATATGTTTTTAGCATCACTTATCCAAAAACTTTAACAGATGTTAAATTATCTCATAATTCCATTAGTTTGAAGTCCCCTTGGGGTTTAGAGAAAAGTTTTAAAGGTAATGCCGATAGTTTGGGTCAATATGTTTTTACTAATGGCATAAAAATGACCGTAACTTTAAACAAAATTAATCCTCAAGATGAACTAAAACAAATGAATCTTTCTGCAGATGAACAAAAACAATACGATTCACTTTTTCAATTCATAGATTCCAAAATTGGTTCAAATTATTCTAGCTATGAATATCTGAAATTTTTAGAGGAAACCACTCAACAAACGGTGGATGAAGCTACAACACAACAAGATAAAGACGGGTATGCAAAAGTTCTTGTAATTAAAAATACATTACTCATTCCTTCTTCTCAAGACACTGTATATCAGTTTACAAACCAAAATGGGAAAGGATTTGTGTACATAAAAACAAACGCTGATATTCCAAGTTCATTAGATTTTTGGAATCAAAATGGTTGGAGGTACACGTTTATGTTTCCAGCAAATCAAAATATATCCAAGGATGATATTGATGCTCTTATAAAATCAATAAAAAGTCTTTAATAATTTTTTATTATTTCATTTCTAACATCGTCCACTAGTCCGCGCAGATTAAGTTTTATCCACTAAATCGCTTAACCACAGCGATTTTTTGGTTCTAACTTGGTATAATTTTGGTATGAGATTCTCAATGTTAGAAAAATAATTTAATATCATGCTCAAAAAATTTTTATGGAAATGTGGGATGTGGGGTGGAATCGTAGGTGCTTTTGTTTGGTTATATGATTACGATTTTTTATTAAATGTCGGAGGTCCAGAAACTCCAATTAGTGATAGTATAATAAATTTTTTTGGAGTAAATTATACATCATTTATTTTTTTTCCATTATTATTTCTTGTTTTTGTTTTTGGTCTTTTAGGATTATTAATAGGGTTATTTTATAAAACTATCTTTAGTCCTAAAGAAGAAAATTCTAGTTCTAACATCGTCCACTAGGTTGCGCTGATGAAATTTTATCCACTAAATCGCTTAACCACAGCGATTTTTTGGTTCTAACCGTGGTATGATTTTGATATGGATGAAAATTTAGTACAACCCCCAATTTCACCTGTTATTCAAGAATCTCCTAAAAAGAGTACTCTTCTAATTGTTCTTGTTTCAGTCGCGATTTTGATTGGTGTTTTGGTTGCTGGGTATTTATGGTATCAAAGTAAACAGATTCTTATTTCTGTTGAAAGTAAAAATCAATCTGTCTCGACTTCTGCACCCATTGTTATTAATGATAAAGTAGAAAAAAATATTGGCAGGACAATGGATATCTATTATTCAATACCTTCATACCAGCTAACATTCCCCGGTACTGACGAATGGTCGGCTGGGTTTGTAGAAAGTCGTGATAAATCTGAAAGGTCAAAGAATGCAACATTTATTGCTCAAGCTTCTAGTACGAATCGTAATTTAGAACTTATAATAATGACCAACATGAAGGGGGAAATGTCCCCAAGATTTTCACCCCCATTTGCTAGTTGTATGAACGACAAGGAGATTTCTTATTTGGGAACAAAACTTGTATCAGAAATATCTTCTGAACCTGAAGACCAAGACTGTAGAACATTTGGTAAGATACATGCCCTGAGGATGGTAGCTTGTGTAGATGAAAATCAAAAAGTTTCTGAACCTAAAACTGTCAAGGGTTATTCTGAATTGTATTTTGATTGTGGAGAGAATATAAATCTTTTTTCATTCGATTTACTTTGTGAAGGAGATGATTTTGTAGGTATTAAAGGCAGGGAAGAATGTGCAACCATTTTCAATCAAATCATGGATAGCTTTAAAATCTTGAACGAATAATCTCAGTTCTAACATCGTCCTACAAGAGTACTTCTATTTTTCTAACTTATTATATTCGTAAGTAAAATAAGTCTTCCACTAGCCCGCGCAAAATTATTGTGAGTTTACAAATTGTCTGGTAATTGGACCGAAAAATCCTACAGACGGTTTGATATTGTTTTTCTTTTGAAATTCAATCAAGGCTTTCCTAGTCAATCCGCCGAAAAAATTGGTCTCTTGACCCGGTGAACCTAGGCCGGAAATAGTAAGGACAAAACCTTGGGAGTTTAAAAACCTTTGAAGCTCTTTTACATCATTATGAACGATTCTTATTTTTAAGTTTTTTTCAAATAAATATTTTTTGTTAACTGAAGTTATAGATTGAATCTTTTCTATATTTGAACCAAAAATTGATTTTAAATTTAATAGACGGCGGATAAAATTACTCCCCGGAGTATGAACAGGGGCACTGGCGGTAGTTATGTCTATCAGGACAGTTGAACCATCGGTAGTTTCAAAATATTCTCTATCTAAACTGGTTGAATTTATACTGAAAGTCAAAGCTCCTTCTGTGTCTGAACTACTGACCATATAAGAAGCTGACCAGCTGTTACTACCGATATTTGTAACAGTTACAGTGTTTGCTACCTCCATACCCCCAGAATAAATAGAAACAGTTGGAGTATTAATAGATCCACTAGATGTAAATGAAATAGTAACGGTATCTCCAGTATTCCCAACAGAGTTATTTGAATTATCAGATGAGGTATTTATATTGGTTAAAGTCTGAATAGGGCTAGTATTATCAATTGTAAAGTTACCAACCAAATTGAAGGCCACTCCAGCGTTTACTCCGTCATGAGTTAACCCTCTTAAACTATAATTGCCATTACTCAAACCAGTTGTATCAAGAGTGTATGTTGTCAAAGTAGTTGAAGCAGTAAGGATGGGTAAAATATCATTGCCATTAGAATCGACCAAGTAAAGGTCGTAAGTTATAGAATCGGCAATATTAGCATCGGTTGAAGTTGCCCAATTTACAAGTAGGTTTCCAGCATAGGTGCCTCCTATTGTCGGTGTTATAAAAGAACTTTGGTTTGGTGGCAAATTGGGTAAAATTCCAAAAGAAAAAATTTGAGCACTGGATACAGAGCCCGCAGTAGTGGTCGCTATAAGTCCGTCTGCTTTTTCTGACCTTCTTGCCATATGAGTATGAATATCAGGACATCCTGATTTGGGAGTAGTGGCCCAACCAATCTGATTTCCCAAAAACCATCCATTAGAATTATTACAAAGAGTTGATTCGTGATATTTTAGGTGCCAACCTCTATTAGTATTAGGGGAGTTGGCGTATAAAATGATCCAGAAATCATCATTTATATCTAAATTTTTACTACCGATTGTTCCATCACTATTTGTAGCTAAAGTAATTAAATAATGTCCTGAATTAGAATTGTGGATATGGTCTAAACCGGTGGAGCGATTTATTGATCCGACCAACTCTACATTTGCGCTATTGCGCCAATCAGAATTAAAAAAATTTGAATTATGACCTTTATTTACTAAATATACAAGTAAATCTGCAGAATTAACCACAGATAACGGAGTAGTATTCAGCTCTATCCAAAAACTCATATTATCAACCATAGTAAATAGATTGGTAAAATGTAATAAATGATATTGATTTCTTCTGATATCTATATTGGATGGGCTATTATTCCAAGAAGTTACGGAAGGAGCAAAAAATATTTGAGGGTAAATATAATCCGGGCGTATGAAAGTCTTTTTCCAAGTAATACCCGAATCAAAAGTCATATTGAAAGTAAGAATACTTGAAGCACAAGTGCCGTCTACATAATATTGCCAGCAATCATTTCCATCCCCGTTTACTCCTTTTAAAGTTAAACTAACTGGCTCATTCACATTATAATCAGCCACATCAGCGGTAATAGTGTAGGAAGAAAATAGTGAAATATCCAAATCAGGATTTATGTCTATGTTTGATACAGTAATAGCAGAGACTCTGTTAAAAAAAGCCAAAAAAAACAAACTCATCCAAAAAAATAAAAACCGATAATTCATCTTTTAATTCTAACACAGGTTATTTTAATTTTTTAACTCAAAATCTATATAAGACCTTAAATCTGGTTTATAAATATAGTCATTATGGCGTTTAATAGCAGTTCTAACATCGCACCACAGGAGTACTTCTATTTTTTTAAAATGTCTTCGATTCGTTTTGTTCTTTCGTCTATCTCGTGAATTTTTTGTTCTATTTTGTGGTCTTCTGACAACTCATTTTTTACTTCTTCTTCAGTTTTTTCTGCTATCTTTTTTTCTTGTCTTAAACCAGAAAGAATAATTTCATTTCCAATAAAACTCGTAACAAATAAACCCACCATAAGTAAAAGTGTAGCACCAACAGCAATAGATAATGGGCCATCCCACCAAGGTAATTGAGAACTGCTAGCACTAGTAACATTATCGACTATTGCAAAAAATGACATGAGATAATCTGCAGTATGCCAAATACCACGCCAAAAAATAATCACACCTGTACCACCAATAAAAGCATAAATAATTGGATAATGACTAAGCTTAACACGCGTTTTATCTTCAAATCTGTCACTTAAACTGTAAATTTTTCTAAAAATCATATACTATAATTATACATTTATTATACATTATGAAAAAGTTTAGGCAATTTGTTTCTACTGTTTTTTTGATTGGGCTTATCATTGCATCGGCTTACTTTTTGTATCAAGGTACTAGGAGTCCATGTGATAAAAAATTAGAATACAGCATTGGCCGATTTGATACTCAGTTTGGATTATCGAAAGAAGATTTCAAATCTTACATTATCCAATCTGGTTCAGTGTGGGAAAAAGTTTTGCACAAAAAACAATTTATTTATAATCCAAACGCTAGTTTCAAAATAAATTTGATTTACGATGAAAGACAATTGGAAACTATGCAAAAGCAAAAAACCGAATCGGGTCTTTCGGCAGTAGAAGATATTTTCAAAAAATTAGATTCGGAGTTTAATCGTTTTAAAAATCAATATAATCAAAAAGTTTCTTCATATGAGTCAGCTTTGGCTATTTATAAAAGCAGGAAGTCAGCTTATGATGCCGAAGTTGCCAGTTGGAACAGAAAAGGTAAGGGAGCGTCAGCGGACACTTATGCGTCTAAAAGTACGTTCCAGTCTTTGGAAGCGGAAAGGCAGTATCTTAATTCTGAAGCTCAAAATTTGAATAACGAAGCCTCCTCAATAAATACATTAACAAAAGAACTGAATGCTCTTTTGGCAGAGCGTAATACTAAAGCCGCTGAGTATAACAGAGTCGCGAAAGCTTACAATTCTAAATATAATGGGGGATTGGAATTTAATCAGGCTGAATATAAATCTGGCAACTCACTTGATCAAGCGGGGGAAATAAATGTTTATCAATTTGGTAATAAAGAAGATTTAGTATTAGCTCTTACTCATGAGCTCGGCCACGCTTTGGGCATGGATCATGTAGAAAATCCAAAATCGATAATGTATTTTCTTACCGGAGTTAACGCTGAGACTTCTCCAACTCCAACAGCTGAAGATTTGGCTGAATTGAATAAGGTATGCAAGATTAAATAATCTGATTTTTTCTCAGATTGCAAAAATAGCTTCGATGTAATAATATTTTTAGTGTTCCTCGTTCGCCGTTGTAGCTCAGTTGGTAGAGCACGTCATTGGTAATGACGAGGTCAGCAGTTCAATCCTGCTCAACGGCTCAGTTTCTGTTATAATTAACTAATGTTTAAATTTTTAAAAAATAATTTAGGTTATTTTTTGGCTTGGTTTTTGGCCATTTTACCTATTGTTATCTGGCTTTTCATAAAGCCACTCTCTGGTAGGTTTGTTTCTTCCGGGGATATTTTTCGCAGTTTGGGCCAAATAACAGGGCTTTTTGGTATGGCTTTATTTTCCGTGAATTTTATTTTGTCAGCACGTTTTAAATTTTTAGACAAAGTATTTAACGGGTTAAATAGAGTTTATGTCAAACATCATCTCATAGGAATATTTTCTTTTTGTCTTTTGCTTTTTCACCCTGTATTTTTAATTATTCAGTATCTTTTTATTTCTTTAGCTGCAGCTTTTGCGTTTATTTTGCCTAACAGTCTTTATGTTGATCTTGGCAAAATTGCTCTGACTATTTTTATTCTACTTATGGTTTTTACTTTTTATTGGAAACTTAAATATCAAAATTGGAAAAATACCCACAAATTTTTAGGTATTGTTTTGGTTCTCGGTATTTTCCATATGGTTTTTGTTACCAGTGATATTTCCAATAATGTTCTTTTGAAATATTATATGATCGGCCTTTCCGGTCTTGGCGTCATTTCTTATTTTTACGGGACAGTTTTGAAAATTTATAAAAAGAAAGAATATAAATATAAATTGGAAAAAGTGGTAAAAATAAATGATAGTGTAGTGGAGCTAACCCTGATTCCTTTATCGGAAAAAATAAAATTTTTAGCTGGCCAATTTGTTTTTTTGAGAATGGAGATTGATGGAATACTTTCCGAATCTCATCCGTTTTCCATCACTTCTCATCCGGGTAACGGGGATTTATCTTTGGGTATAAAAACGTTGGGAGACTATACTTCAATGGTTTATTTGTCGAAGCCGGGGGTGATTTGCAAGATTGAGGGTCCTTTTGGCGTCTTCTCTTTCGTGAAAGCAAAATCAAAAAAGCAAATCTGGATTGCTGGAGGCATAGGCATCACGCCATTTCTTAGTATGGCCAGACAAATTGGTACTGGTGGCAACGAGATGAACCAATATAAAGTGGATTTATTTTATTCCGTCAAAAATGAAAATGAAACAGCATTCAAGGATGAATTGAGCCAAATCTCAGCCAAAAACAACAACTTCAGATTTCATCAACATTTTTCTGACAAAGAAGGTTACATTTCAGCCGAATATGTATTCAATAAAAGCGGAGATATTTTGGAAGCAGACATCTTTTTGTGTGGACCGGCTGATTTTATGAAGAGTTTGAGAGATCAATTTATAAAGCTTGGTTTCAATAATAATAAAATTCATTCAGAAGAATTTAATTTTTAATTTTATGAAAAAACATTTAATAACAGCTTCTCTTTTCATTTTTTGGGTAGTCATTGTAGGTGTGTTTGTGGCTGGATTGATTGCTTCAAACAAAAGCAATCAAGCTATCACAAAAACAGGGGATACTGCCGGTCAAATAGGTTCTATTACTGGGGTCTCAGCTAATCTTACTGAGCTCTCTCTTACTCCCTCTGAACTTACCAAACATAATTCTGCAAGTAGTTGTTGGCTTTTAATTTCCGGGAAAATTTATGATGTGACTGCATATCTAAATAGTCATCCAGGAGGCGAAGCGGAAATATTAAAAACTTGTGGTACTGATGCGACAGTTATTTATGGTAATCGTGACAACACCGGCACTCATTCTTCTTCGGCCAATGCAATGCTGGCAGATTATTTTATCGGAAATTTAAATCAGGTTTTGAAAATTAGTTCTGATAAAAACACTACTTCAGTACAGACTAATACCACTACTCAAACCAAAACTGTACCAGTTCCTAAAACTACTCCTGTTGTTAAACCCACTGTCACTAACCCTGTGGTCACAACTCCTCAAGTTACCCAAACTACTCTCGCTCTCACATCTACCGAACTTACCAAACATAATTCCGCAAGTAGTTGTTGGCTTTTAATTTCCGGCAAGATTTATGATGTGACCAATTACATTAGACAGCATCCAGGTGGCGCTAACCAGATATTACCAACTTGTGGTACTGATGCTACAGCTGCTTATGCTAGTAGGGGAGGTACTGGCGCTCACTCTTCTTCTGCTAATGTAGATTTAACCGCTTATTATATTGGTGATTTAAATCAAAATGTTATAACCAATACTTCTACTACAAATTCTGCTGCACCTACTATAACAGCTCCAAATCCTGTTCTCCCTAATAACTCAAGAGGCGATGATGATGACGATGATTAATTTTGGAAAAATGCTATAAATATTATAGCGCCAATGTAGCTCACCTGGTAGAGCAACCCCTTCGTAAGGGGTAGGTAGTCGGTTCAAGTCCGACCATTGGCTCCAATTATTTATGGATAAACAAGAAATTGAACAAAAAATAAAGGAACTTGAAGAGGAAATGGTTCAGCCGGATTTTTGGAGTGATAAAGAAAAAGCTCAAGCGACTATCAAAGAAATTCAAAAGCTTAAAGATGAATTGGAAGGAGTAGGTCAATATGACAAGGGTGATGCGCTTATGACCATTTTTTCCGGTGCTGGGGGTGATGACTCTGAAGATTTTTCGGCGATGCTTTTACGGATGTATTTTAAATATTTTGAAAATAAAGGTTGGGGTTATGAAATATTGCACGAAAATCAAAATCCAAATGGCGGTTATCGGAATATTACAGTAGAGATAACCCATCCTTCGCATAAAGCTTCGGCGGGCAAAGAAGGACCTTACGGAGTTCTTAAGAGCGAGTCGGGAGTGCATAGGCTTGTTAGGATTTCTCCTTTTAATGCCAATGCCAAAAGACATACTAGTTTTAGTATGGTAGAAATTATTCCCAAATTTGAAAAACAAAATGAAAATGATATTGATATTAAAGATGATGATTTGAGAGTAGAACTTTCGCGCTCGTCTGGTCCCGGTGGTCAAAATGTAAATAAAAGGGAGACGGCGGTACGTATCGTACACATTCCCACCAACCTTTCTGCTCAGGCTGATGGTGAGAGAAGCCAAGCTCAAAACAAAGAAAAAGCTATGGCAATACTTAAGGGCAAAATTTACAAAGCTCTGGAAGAAAAAAGGATTTCCAAAGAAGAGGAAATGTATATCTCTAAAACTACCGAGATAGAATGGGGCAACCAAATCCGCTCTTACGTCCTCCACCCTTACAAAATGGTTAAAGACCATCGTACTGGCGCCGAAACCTCCGATGTTGAATCTGTCCTCTCTGATGGTAACCTCGATATCTTCATCGAAGCTGAAAAAAGTTTGTAAAAGTTAGCTGAAGAGTTATAATACAGACATGCCTATTGTCTTTGATAATGTTTCAAAAAAGTATAATAACGACTATGTCGCTTTAGACAAGGTTTCCTTTATTGTAAATCCAAACGAATTTGTTTCAATCGTTGGCCCATCAGGGGCTGGCAAGACCACTTTGCTCAAAATGCTCCTCGCGGAAGAAAAACCGACTGAGGGCAAAATTTTGTTGCATGATATTGATATTCACACTTTATCGGGCGAAGATATGAATTTCGTCAGGAGGAAAATTGGTGCTGTTTTTCAAGATTTCAGACTTTTGCCAAACAAAAATGTTTATGAAAACATCGCTTTTGCTATGGAGGCTGCTGGTCGCCCCGATGAAGAGATAGAGTCTGATGTTCCGCATGTCCTAGAACTTGTAGATTTGGGCAGTAAGATTTGGAACTTTCCAAGTGAGCTTTCTGGCGGGGAAAAACAGCGGGTGGCTATCGCCAGAGCAATAGTCAATCAACCTGATATAATAATTGCAGATGAGCCGACGGGCAACCTTGACCCGGTCAACACTTACGATATTGTGCAGATTTTCAAAAAAATAAATGACCTTGGTACGACCGTCGTCTTGACTACTCACAATAAAGGCGTGATAGATTCGATAGGCAGGCGAGTCATCACTATGCAAGATGGTAAAATAATCCGCGATGATCCGACAGGAAAATATATTTTATAAAAAATGGAAAAACAAGCATTCAAAACAAAATTTAAAAGAATATTCAAAGCGGGATTTTTCAATTTTTGGAGGAGCGGTTTCGTGTCACTCGCGTCAATTTTGGTAATGGTCATCACCCTCTCGGTTATCGGCTCGGTCATTTTCGTGAGTGCAGTACTCAATATCACCATGAACGAATTGCGCGACAAAGTTGATATCAATGTTTATTTTGTTACCAATGCCGCTGAAAGCGATATTTTAGCTTTACAAAAAAAGATACAGGCACTGCCCGAAGTAAATAATGTAGAATACACCAGCCGTGATCAAGCTTTGGCAAATTTTAAACTGAAGCACGAAAATGAACAGACTGTTTTGCAGGCACTTGAAGAATTAGGAGACAATCCGCTCGGAGCCTCACTCAATATCAAAGCCAAACAGCCGTCTCAATATGAAGGTATCGCCAATTTTTTGAATGAAGATAATATTTTATCAAGTGATGGTACCAAGATTATAGACAGCATAAACTTTTTTGAAAATCGCACTGCGATAGAAAAACTTTCTCGTATTATAGATTCGGCTGAAAGTCTGGGGCTTATCATCTGCTTGGCTTTAGCCCTGGTTTCTATTGTTATAACTTTCAACACTATCCGCCTGACTATTTATGTTTCGCGCGAAGAGATTTCTGTTATGCAGCTCGTCGGCGCCAGTAAAAATTATATCAAAGGACCTTTCGTGGTCACCGGTGTGATCGTCGGCCTGCTTTCCGGTATTATCACTATGATTATTTTCTTTCCTATTTCTTATTGGCTTGGCAACCTCACTCAAAACTTCTTCATTGGTTTCAATATTTTTGATTATTATCTTAGTAATTTCTTTGAAATTATTTTGGTGGTTGTCGGTTCTGGTGTCGCTATTGGCGCGGTTTCGAGTTTCCTCGCAGTTCGCAAGTATTTGAAGTTATAGTATTATGAGTGGGATGAATCCCGTTAGAAGTCACGGAAATCAAAATATGAGAAATTACTTTAATAGCTTAATTTTAGTGGGGAGAGAATGTCAGAGTAAATAATTTCCTACTTCTAACGGGATGAAAAAAAAGAATCACAAATATATTTTTGTAATAGGTGGTGTTATGTCTGGAGTGGGAAAGGGAATTGCGTCATCATCAATAGGTAAGATTCTTCAAAGCAAAGGTTTCAAGGTCAATCCTATCAAGATTGATCCTTATTTAAATGTGGATGCTGGTAATATGAATCCGACTGAACACGGCGAAGTTTTCGTGCTTGATTCGGGTCTGGAGACCGATCAAGATTTGGGCAACTATGAGCGCTTTTTGGAAATGGATCTCAATAGTGAGGATTATATGACCTCTGGGATGATTTATAAGTATGTCATTGAAAAGGAACGCAATCTGGGCTACAAAGGCAAATGCGTAGAAGCTATTCCGCACATCACAGATGAAATTTTGAGACGCATTAAAAAAGCGGCCGATTCTCACGAGTCTGATATTTCGCTCATTGAAATTGGTGGTACGGTAGGCGATTATCAAAATACTTTGTTTATTGAAGCCGCCCGTACTCTCAAAATAAAATATCCTCAAGATGTCATTTTTGTGATGGTGAGTTATTTGCCGGTACCGGGCTCGCTTGGCGAAATGAAAACCCGCCCAACTCAAAATGCAGTCAGACAACTCAACTCTTATGGTGTTCAACCTGATATAGTTATTGCTCGTGGCACTCAAGCGCTGGATTTTAAACGCAAAGAGAAGATTGCCATGGCTTGCGCTCTCGCTCCAGAAAATGTAATTTCGGCACCAGATATAGAAAGTGTTTATGATGTACCGCTTAATTTTGAAAAAGATAAAATCAGTAGTATTATTTTGAAAATTTTCCATCTGCGTTCAAGGACCAACGGTAACAGTATGAAAGAATGGAAAGATTTCGTTCATAAAAGAAGCCGGGCCAAAAAAGAATTACAAATCGCAGTCATCGGCAAATATTTTGATACTGGAGACTTCGTTCTCTCCGATGCTTATGTTTCGGTGATTGAAGCCATCAAGTTTTCTTCTATCTGGAAAGATGCCAAGACCAAATTGACTTGGATAAATTCTAAAGAATACGAAACCGGAAACAGAAAAATAACAGAGTTAAAAAATTACGACGGTGTCATTGTACCGGGCGGTTTTGGTGAATCTGGTATAGAGGGTGTGATTATGGCTATAGAGTATGCTAGGAAAAATAAAATCCCTTATCTTGGTCTCTGTTATGGTATGCAACTGGCAGTTATTGAATATGCCAGAAATATGATTGGTTGGCTTGACGCTAACACTGCTGAAATTAATCCAAATTCAAGTCATGTGGTTATAGACATAATGCCGGAGCAAAAAAAGCTTTTGGCCGAAAACAAATACGGCGCTACGATGCGTCTTGGAGCTTATCCAGCCAATCTCAAGAATGGGACTATCGCTTCTAATGCTTATCAATCAGAAAATGTTTGTGAGAGACATAGACATAGATATGAGGTTAATCCGGAATATGTAACTGAAATAGAAAAAGCTGGTCTTATTTTTTCCGGTACTTCACCTGACGGCCGGCTTATGGAAATTGCCGAGCTTCCCAAAGAAGTACATCCATTTTTCCTCGGTACTCAATTTCATCCTGAATTAAAAGCCAGACCGCTCCATCCGCACCCTCTTTTCTCGGCTTTCATTGAAGCATGTCTGAAAAATAAGAAAATTTAAAAAAGTTTTATATAAAAAATCGGGCGGACTTGAGTTAGAAAAACTAACTTTAGTCCGCCCTTAGGTCAAGGCGCTTGAACAAAGGCCGCCTCAACTTTGTTGCTGGCCAAGTCAAAACACTTGGTTGTTCAAGCCATTGGCCTTAGCCAAGAGCGTTGACTGGCTGAAGTTGTTGTCCGACTGCAACTGAGCCTTGGTAGGCTTTGTTGTCGCTGGATAAAACTTTGATATAAGAGTGATCAATCTGATACTTCTTGGCACAATCCCCTGGGTGGGTGCATTTGCCGTTTGAAAACATCACCAGATTTTTTTCACTGAAAGCAAACTTCACTTTACAACTTGCACATTCACTACAACATGGACCATTCATTTTGTTTCCTTTCGAGAAGCTATTTTGAGGTGGTTAAGCGTGGTTTCGAGAGCGTTGTTGCGGAGAACTCAAGAGGAATCAAATAACATTTTATGATCCTCCTTTCTGCTATTAATTATACACCCTGTTAAACTTTTGTCAAGTTTGGGTTTTTGTTGATTGTGGATAACTTGGTTTTGTAACATATTGAGGCACACCTCGGCTCTATGATTGTACACAGATGAATCTAATGCCCGAACATGTCAATAATGGAATTAAAAAACCACCTTTTTCAGGGGTTTGTGAAGCCTCTGGATTATCCTCCCTCAAACAAGAGAGAGTGGTTAATGAAGTTTTTAATTTTTGGGGTAGTGTTGGAAATGGCTACTACTCTAGTTTTTTTTAAATATATTGTTTTTTCAGACACTAGTTCGTATGCTTTGGCTGCCAATACTTTAGCTATTACAACTCACCCAACAGATATGACTTTGGGGCCAGTAGTAGAGCAATTCACCAAAGAACTCAAAAATATCGGTTTTGAACCCAATCTAATTATGAAAATGAAAAGGACCTCTTTTTCGGCGGAAGGAGTTTTGGTTGGTATAGGTGACGATAATATCCAAGTTTTTGAATATCCCGATCATGACATTGCTTTGGAAAATGGAAACACTTTTGTGAAAAGGTTTTTGGTGGACAATTCATTAAACAAATGGAAAGACGTGATGCATGTATATGTGAAGGGCAATCTCGTAGTTTTCTATATGGGCAGAGACAAGAAAATTTTAGATACTTTCAATAAAAATAAAGATATGAATTTTCTCGCATTAAATAACCCCGAAATATAATTTTGGCTGCGAGACTTGGATTCGAACCAAGATAAATCGCTTCAGAGGCGATTGTCCTACCATTAGACGATCTCGCAATATTATCAAACAATATCACTAAAATAGCAGAAAAAGGGGATATTTTCCAATTAAGCGATAAGTGTTAGTATAATGGCGTATGGAACCTCTAGCATCAAAAATAAGGCCCAAAAATCTCAAAGATTTCATAGGCCAAGAACATTTGGTTGGCAAAGACAAGCCACTTAGAGTAGCTATTGAAAAGAAGCACCTTTTTTCATTTGTGTTTTGGGGCCCTCCAGGAGTCGGCAAGACAACACTGGCTCGTATTTATGCTAATGCTCTGAACGCTGACTTTTATGAACTCTCAGCAGTTTCGGCTGGCAAAGATGATATAAAAAAAATAATAGATGAAGGTAGAAAAGAAGGGGGTATAACAAGAAAACCTAAAGTTTTATTTTTGGATGAAATTCACCGCTTCAACAAATCTCAGCAAGATTTTCTTTTGCCGTTCGTTGAGTCAGGTGAGCTGACGCTCATTGGCGCTACAACCGAAAATCCGAGTTTTGAAGTTATCTCACCCTTACTTTCACGTTGTCGAGTTTTTGTGATGAATGAACTCTCTAGCAAAGAAATGAATCTTATCATTGAGCGAGCTATCAAAGAGTTGAAAGTTAAGATTGATAAAAAATCCAAAGATTGGCTTATAGCGATGGCTAATGGTGACGGTCGCCAAGCTATAGCGATGATTGAATCAACACTAAATCTTTATAACAAAATAAATGTAGAAAATTTGAAGCAAACTCTGCAATCTAAATTTTTGCGTTATGACAAAAAAGGGGAGGAACATTACAACATCATCAGCGCTTTCATCAAAAGCATGCGTGCCAGCCAGCCTGACGCAGCGCTTTATTATATGTGTAGGATGATTGATAGTGGCGAAGATCCGAAATTTATCGCTCGCCGGATGGTAGTTTTTGCCAGTGAAGATATTGGCCTAGCTCAGCCAACGGCGCTCGTCGTGGCTAATGCAGTTTTCCGCGCAGTGGAGACTATAGGATTGCCCGAATGTGCCGAAAATTTGGCACATGGTGTGGTTTATTTGGCCCAAGCAAAAAAGGACAGACGAGCTTATGATGCATACCTGCAAGCGATGTCTGACGTTAAAAAGTTTGGTAATTTGCCGGTCCCACTTTCCATCCGCAACCCAGTCACCAAACTAATGAAAGAATTAGACTATGGTAAAGATTACGAGAAATACACCGAAGAATCTCTCTTGCCCGACAAAATAAAAAATAAAAAGTATTTGAAATAAAATCTATTTCCCGTAATGTTCATCACTAGCTAGAGCATCAGCTTTAGTTTCGTGGATGGTGCCGTCGGCGTGTTCTGGAGGAGTGTAAATAGTGTAGAGTTTCATTTTGGCGGTTTCGCTGGTGTTTATGATGTTGTGCCAAGTACCGGCAGGGACGACAACGGCGGAACCGTCTTCCAATTCAAATTCTTCATTGTTATTTAAAACGGCTTTGCCCGAACCTTGTTCTACTCTGATAAACTGGTCGATATCCTCATGCACTTCGTTACCGATTTCTTCACCTGGCAAAAGTGACATCACTACGAGTTGGCTTTTGTCGGTGGTATTTAAAACTTTTCTAAAATTATCGTTCTCCAGCGTATCTTTTTCTATATTGTTTATGTATGTCATATAATTAATTTTTATTCTTAATAAAGATATGATAGCATATACAAATATGAAAAGTTACATTTGGATGGGTGGAATTATATTAGTGTTGATAACCTTGATGTTTTGGGCTGTAAAAAGCGCAAGTCCTAATAGTCCCAAACCCACTTTTGATGTAGGGGTTATAAGTTCGTCTGATAATATAGAAGGTAAAAAAGACTCTAAAGTTGTGATAGTAGAATACAGTGATTTTCAATGTCCAGCATGTCGTAATTACTACTTGGTCATGAAAGAATTGATGGTAGAGTTTGGAGATAAAGTAGCCTTTGTTTATCGTTATTTTCCTTTAACTGAAATACATGCCAATGCTGATATTGCTGCTAGAGCGGCGCAAGCGGCGGGCAAACAAGGTAAGTTTTGGGAAATGCACAACCTACTTTTTGAGAAGCAAGAAGAGTGGGCTAACGCTAAAGATCCAGAGTCTTTGTTTGAATCTTACGTTACTCTTTTGGGTATTTCTATTCCTCAATTTAAAACTGATATTGCATCCAAGGAAGTTGCAGACTTTGTTAAATCTCAAAGAGCTGACGCTATCAAATTGAAACTGCAAGGCACACCGTCATTCTTTGTAAACGGTAAGCAAATCCAAAATCCCGCCTCCGTTGATGCTTTTAGAGTGATAATCAACGACGCTTTGAAGAGTCAATAAAACTTTTAAATTATTTGGTATCAACTTTCGGTATGAAGAATATACCGAAGATTATGAAGAAAGCCAAGAAAAAGAAAACGGCAGAATAAGAAAAGTAATAAACTATCGGCAAAGCGACAATAGGGGCTAAAACATAGGAGAATGAACGGATCATGCGGAAGGCACTTATTTCGCTGACATCTTTTTCTTTAACGTGTTTGAAGAAGTAACTTTCGCTGGCTATTTCCACCAGGCTGGCGCCTATACGGGTACCAAAAAGAACAACTGCCCAAATCCAAAATATGGGTGTAGAAATAAAAGGAATACAAAATGTGGTGATAGATATGATGAGGAAACCGGCAATTAAAATTTCTTTTTCACCAAATTTTTTGTCAGCCAAAAAACCGGCCGGCCACTGGAAAATCAAAAATGGCAAAAGCATGATAGGTAGCATTAATCCTATTTTCTCCCAACTAAAACCAATTTCTTTTGAGAGGAGCAGAGGCAGATAAATCACCATGCAGGAATAAAAAAAGTTCAGGAAAAATTGAACAGAGGCAATCCTCAGCTGGTCTTTCTCTTCCCACAACAATTTAAACCCGGAAAACACTTTTATTTTAGCAGTGCTGGTTTTTATATTTTTAAAAGAAAAACCGACTACCGGCAACAAAATAATCAAAATTAATCCCGCTAAAAAGTAAACTCGGCTAAAATCATTTTGGACTATTAAAAAAGTTAAGGTTAATGGTGATAAAACCCACGCTATATTTGCAAAAGTTAGAAGACCACCTCTTTTATTGCCGGTAGTATTTTCCGATTTTGTTTCTTGTTCCAAACAAAGGTCAAGCCAAAAATAAAGCACCGAACCGAGCCCGAGCTGGATAATGAAAAGGAAAATAATCATGGAAGGTGAAGCCAAAAATCCCATACCGAGAATCACCAAAGTTTCCAAAGCGATGAAAAATAGGAAGGATAAAATGTTACCATAACGACGGAGTAAAAACGGAGCCAAGAGAAGCAAAACAATATCTAACAAAGAACCTACTATATATAAAATATTTAAAGTACTTAAACCAACAAACTGTCCCACTAGGGAAGAGTTAACGTAAGAAATCAAAGCGAAATGCCCCGCCATCAAAAACCCCGCAAAATACACCAACCCCAATCTTCTTTTTGAATTCATCCCTCTATTCTACCTGAAAATAGAGAACGGCTCAACGAGAGTTGTCGTTGAGCCGTTCTAAAATGGCTGTATTTAAGCCTTTTATTTTTCGTTAAACCCCCAAAATTACCGGAATAACGATAGGGTGTTTGGCGGTTTTTTGGAAGAGGAAGCGGGCGACCGCGTCGGCTACGTTGCTCTTGATGAGATCAAAGTTGATAGGGTTGGTACCACGAGTACTCTCTTCAATAGATTTTTTGATGATGAGGCGGGTGTGGCCGAGGAGTTCTTGAGATTCACGCAAGTAAACGAAACCACGAGAGATGAGATCTGGCGATTTGCGTAATTTACCGGTCTTGAGATCAACAATGGCGACGACCACGAACATGCCGTCGTCTGAGAGCATTTTCCTGTCCCTGATGACTACTTCTTGAACATCGCCGACCGCGAAACCGTCAACCATAACGAGGTCAGATGGAGCTTTTTCTTTGAGAATTTTTATTTTGGTGCCTTTGTCGTAAATTTCTACAATGGAACCGTTATCAGGAATGACGACATTTTCTCTTGGAGCACCAATGGACTGAGCAAGTTCGGCGTGCTGGCAAAGCATATAATGGTTGCCGTGCACCGGCATGAAGAATTTGTAATTGATTCTCTGGTGAATCCATTTTAATTCTTCTCTGTTGCCGTGTCCTGAAGCATGAATGTCGGAATCAAGATAAGTGATGACTTTGGCTTCCGAACGGTAGAGGTTATCTTTGAGCTTCACGATTGATTTGTAGTTAGTTGGGATGATTGATGATGAAAGCAAGATGGTATCGCTCGAGCGGAGTTTGACGTATTTGTGAGTTTTGTTGGCGATGCGCATGAGAGCGGCGAATTCTTCACCTTGAGAGCCGGTCACGAGCATGACTATCCTGTCTGGCGGATAATTTTCAATTTCTTCTACCGGGATAATGTTGGTGATGTCGGAAAGTTTCAGGAGTTTGATAATTTCCAAGTTGGTTTTCATACTTCTGCCTTCCACAGCTATTTTTTTGTTGTATTTTTCGGCGGTTTTGATAATGGCGATGATACGTTCGACTTGAGAAGCGAAGGTGCCGATAATGAGACGGCCATGAGAACCTTTGATAAATTTTTCTATGTTTTCAGTCACTACATTTTCCGCGAGAGAAAAACCCGGTTTCTCGATTGAAGTCGAGTCCATAGTCAAGAGCAAGACGTTCATACCTTTGAATCTTTCGTATTGTCTATCTTCTTCTGCAGTCGGTACACCTTTGACGTTGTCTACACGCACGTCTTCAATGAATACGATATTGCCATAAGGAGTATGAATAATGAGACCCATGGAATCAGGAATGGTGTGGGAGATAGGGAAGGTGGTAATTTTCATTTTGCCACAGGTAATAGTTTCGTCACCATCAATAACTTTTACATCTAGCGGTTTTAGACTGGTAAATTCTTCTTGGCGCTTTTGGATCATGATGGCGCTGAATTGTCTCGCGTAAATAGTCGGGTAGCCGATACGGTCTACTATGTAAGGGATACCACCGATATGGTCGAGGTGGCCGTGAGTGATGAAGATACCGCGGATTTTATCTTTCCTTTCTTCCAAATATTTGGTGTTTGGTAAAATATAATCAATACCTGGAGAGTCTTCGTCTTTGAATTGAAAACCGGCATCTACGACGATGATATCATCACCAATTTCTATCGCGGTCATGTTTCGGCCGATTTCTTCAGCACCACCAAGAGGGATAATCCTTACATTTTCTCCGACTTTTGGTAGAGAAAGGGTTTCTGGAGCTGATTTGGAATTGGCATCTGGTTTGTGATTTTCTTCAAGACCGAATCTGGCATTTGGATTTACGAAACGTTTGTTGCGTGAAGAGAAAGGACGAGAGCTTCTTCTCGGAGTTGTAGCTGCGTTACTCATAGTATTTCTTGTGTGCCCACCTGCATTTCTTGAAAGATGATTGCTTGTGTGAGAAGTATGAGTTGAAGTAGTAGGTTTTAAGACTCTCGGTTTTTCCGGAGCATGAAAACTTCTGATTTTATTTCTGCGTTGTTCTTGCATATTTATAAATGATGGACTATTAATTAGTTTTTAACGAAAAAACTCCAAACTTTGTCGGTTTCTATAAACCATTTATCAATAAAAAGGAACCTTTCATTTGAAGAGGAAATATTTTTTAGAGTGACGTTTTTTACATTAGGTGATTTGATGTACAAAAGATCGGGCGAAAACAAGAAAATAGCTGGCACATCATTTTTAATTTCTGAAACTATTATTTTTTTACTGGCAAGTTGTTTTTGAATATCGGTTTCTTTTCGCATATCTTCCAATGCTTTATCGACGGTGATATTGGTGTAAAGTGAAATATTGAGTCCAGGATCATTGCGTTCTGAAGAATGCCAGAAAGGATAAAGGTCGCTTTCGGCTCCAACTACCTCACCGAAAAGCAAGGCATCATATTTTCTTGGTTTAATGACATTTTGGCTCAAATCTCCGGCCTCAAACACTTTTACTGCCACTGAGGCACCCAACTGTCTCCATGTAGTCGCTAAAATTTCAGCGGTGGCCTTGAGTTCAGGTGCATCGGAAGTGGAAATGGAGAAGTTGAAAGAAACAGTATCTTTTTTGGTCTTTTTCTCTAATATTCCATCACTATTTGCTTTCCAGCCACTGTTTAAGAGTAATGTTTTGGCGGCTTCTATGTTACCTTCCGATTTTTGAGGATCTTCTTCTATATCAGCAGGTGTTGGACCACTTAGTATTTTACCAAATCCAAAAAGCACTTCATCTACTATTTTTTTCTTGGGGGCGGATATTTCCAAGGCTTGGCGGATTTCTTTATTTAAAAATACAGCATCGGTGTTTTGATTGAGGAATACACCGAAAACTCTCGGCAAAGTAACTTCATTAATATTGTCTTTGTTTGGGTTCACTTTTTTCAAAGAAGTTGGGTTTAAGCCAGATGTACTTTCTATACTTTTGTCTCCGTAAGCTTTTGCGAGCTCAGTTTCGTTTTGAAAAAATTTAAAAACAATTGAACTTATTTTTGGTTCGCCGGAAACATATTTTTTCCACGAAGATAGAGTAATTATGTTTGGTATACCACCAGAATTTCTGCCAATTTTTTCTACTTTGTAAGGGCCGGAACCGATTGGGTTTATATTAAATTCGCTAAAAGGGAATTCTTCTGAAGAAACTTTTTCCCATACATGTTTGGGCAAAATACCTAAAGTTAAAGCTGATAGGAAAGGAGCATAAGGTTTCTTTAGAGTGAATTTGATTTCTTTATCGCTTAATTTTTCTACCAAAACTCCATCCCAGTTAGCTTTTTTGGGGCTTTTGACCACTCCATCTAAAACTTTTTCAATAGTGAAAATAACATCATCAGTGGTTACCGCTTTGCCATCGTGAAAATAAGCATTGTCTTTTATTACGCAATCTATAACAGTGCCGTCATTTTGAATTTCGTATGATTTTGCCAAGTCTACTTCAAAACCGCCATTACCAGAAACTTTTAAAAGTCCTGAATATATAAGGGAAGACAAATCTTTGTCAGTATCTGAAATAGCTAATACCGGATTTATAAATCGGGGAGAACCAACAATACCTTCTGTGAAGCTACCGCCGGAAACTGGCACTTCAACTAAAAATAAATTATTGATTTGGAATAAAAGCGTTATACCGCTTACGATAGCAATTAAGGAAACAATATAAAAAAATATTTTTTCCGAATACTTCATTTTTGCAAATAAAGCATTAAAAAAGGATGTAATTTTTGATTTCATCCCGTTTAGAAATAGGAAATTACATACCTAAGCATGTTTTCTCTATTTATTATTAAATAATAATACGAATTACTCATTTTTAATTTCCGCAATTTCTAACGGGATTCATTTATTTTAGAAAATTTTACGAAGCTTTAGTATAGCAAATTTAAAACTGTTGATGCAACAAAGAGGCAGGCGATGATGATAGTACTGCGAAATATCCAAAGTTCCGGACCGCGTCTGGTCCTGACAGCGCCGTCCATACTGCCACCGCCAAAAGCGCTACCCAGAGAACCTTCAGATTGCTGAATGAGGATAAGGGCGCCTAATATGACTGCCAAAATTATTTGAATGTATGCCAACATAACGTTGAGGAGAAGTATAGCATATCTGTAAAAACCGGCAAATTTTGTTTATGTGCTTATATTGCAAAAGACCTCAAATGTAATATAATGCGGACGCTTTAGTAGACTATTATAAATTTAAAAAACATATGAAAAAGAAAGCAAAAACTCAAAAAAAGGTAGTCAAGAAATCTTCAAATAATAAGCAAAGTTTTTCAAAAGCGGATTTTAAAATAATGCCACTGGGAGATAGGATTTTACTCAAGCCAGTTTCTCAAGAAGAAATGAACACTACGGCTTCGGGCATAATTATTCCTGATACGGTTAGTAAAGAAAAACCCGAACAAGGTACTGTTATAGCTGCCGGCGAAGGTAGGTGGGAAAATGGCAAAAGAGTGCCGATGAATATAAAAGTTGGCGATAAGGTTGTTTTTTCCAGATATGGATATGAAGAAGTAAAATATGAAGGAGTCGAATATTATATTTTGAAAGAAGAAAATATTTTGGCTGTAATTAAAAATTAATCTGAAAAACCATGGCAAAAGTAATCATCTTTAATGAAGAAGCAAGGAAGGCACTTAAACGTGGAGTAGACGCTGTCGCCAATGTAGTCAAAGTCACTATTGGCCCGAGAGGCAGAAACGTAGTTTTGGACAAAGGTTATGGTGCGCCGGTGATTACCAACGACGGTGTTTCTATTGCAAAAGAAATCACTCTTTCCGATAAATTTGAAAACATGGGCGCTGAAATTATCAAAGAAGTGGCCAACAAGACTAATGACGTGGCCGGAGACGGCACCACCACTTCCGTGATTTTAGCTCAAGCTATAATAAACGAAGGGTTCAAGCATACCAGTATGGGAGTGAATGCGATGAGTTTGCGCTCTGGCATCGAAGAGGCTACTAGTAAAGCCGTGACCATTTTGGGTCAAATTGCTAAGCCAATAAAAAATACTGAAGAAATCAGACAAGTGGCTACTATCGCTGCTGAATCTGAAGAGATAGGAAAAATTATTGCTGATACTATTGAGAAGGTAGGTAAAGATGGTGTGGTCACCGTGGAAGAATCTCAAACTTTTGGTGTTGATAGTGAAGTAGTAGAAGGGCTCGAAATAGATAAGGGTTATGTCTCTCCTTATATGATTACTAATGCGGAGAGAATGGAAGCTGAATATAAAGATGTGCCGATACTTTTGACCGATAGGAAAATTTCATCAGTTAAAGAAATTTTGCCTTTGCTCGAATCTTTAGCTCAAAGTGGCAAAAAAGAGCTGGTCATAATCGCCGATGATGTTGATGGTGAAGCCTTGGCTACATTTTTGGTAAACAAACTTCGTGGTGGATTTTCAGTTTTAGCTGTCAAAGCACCGGGTTATGGTGATAGAAAAAAAGAAATGCTTGAAGATATTGCTGTCACTATTGGTGCTAAAGTAGTTTCTGAAGATTTGGGTGTGAAGCTTGAAAGTGCTACTGCAGATATGCTCGGCCGTGCTGTAAAAGTAGTTTCCAAAAAAGACAGTACTATTATCGTTGGAGACAAAGGTGGCAAAGCAAATATAACTAAACGCATCGCTTCTCTCAAAAAACAAAAAGAAAGTATGGATTCAAAATATGATAAAGAAAAAATAGATGAGAGAATCGCTAAACTCTCTGGTGGGGTAGCAGTCATCAAAGTTGGCGCAGCTACTGAAACTGAAATGAAATATTTGAAACTCAAAATTGAAGACGCGGTGGCAGCCACCAAAGCGGCAATTGCCGAAGGTATCGTAGCTGGTGGGGGCAGTGCTTTCATCAGAGTTATAAAGAAAATGAAAACAGAAAAATCGAAAGATTTCGCAACACCGGAAATCGCTTTGGGATTTGATATCGTCTTACGTTCTCTCGAAGCTCCACTGAGGCAGATTGTCTTAAATACAGGAAATGCTGATGGGTCAGTAGCAGTAGAAAAGATAATGAACTCAGAAAAAGAAAACGCCGGTTTCAACGCTTCAACTGAAAAGTTTTCTGATGACCTTATCAAAGAAGGCATCATTGATCCGGTCAAAGTGACTCGTACAGCGCTCCAAAACGCCGCATCTGCGGCCTCCATTTTACTTACTACTGAAGCTGCTATCGCTGATGAGCCAGAACCTAAAAAGTCTCATAATCAAGGGTCTGAAATGGGAAGTATGGATTATTAATCCAGAATATGATATAATAGAGAAGCGGTTGGTGTTCAACCGTACTGTACTTTGTTCCCTTTGAAAAAGAGAGGTGCTCAAGATTGTTTGAGCACCTTTTTTATTGGTCTTAATTTATGCTATAATAGTGTCAGTTTAAGTCTATTATAATTAATTCAAATTTTATGGGAATCTCAACAATTATTTTGATCGTAGTAGCCGCGGTAGTCGTTTGGTTTATTTTCGCCTACAATCGTTTTGTCAGGCTCATCACTCGTGCTAAGGAGGCTTGGAGCGATATTGAAGTGCAAATGAAGCGCCGATATGACCTTATTCCAAATTTGGTAAATACAGTCAAAGGTTATGCTACTCATGAATCAACTGCTTTTGAAAATGTGACCAAAGCTAGAGCGATGGCTATAGGTGCTGGTACTCTCTCTGAAAAAGCTGGAGCCGAAAATATGCTTTCAGGAGCACTTAAATCTCTTTTTGCGGTAGCTGAAGCTTATCCAGATTTAAAAGCCAACCAAAACTTCCTAGAACTTCAAAGAGAACTTTCTGATACGGAAAACAAAATTCAGGCATCAAGGAGGTTTTATAATGGCAATGTGCGCGACCTTAATATCTCTATTGACACTTTCCCTTCAAATCTTATCGCCAACATTTTTAAGTTTGCCAAGATGGAATTCTTTGGTTTGGAAGGCAATGAGGCCGCTAAAGAGCCGGTCAAAGTGCAATTTTAAACTATTATTTAAGAATAATTTATGGCACAAGAATATACGCCATTTGAAGTGGTCATCACTGCGATAATTGCAAATAAAGAGGGTAAATATCTTATTACTCAACGTTCTTTAAGCAAAAAAAGATTTCCTGGAATGTGGACGGTGCCCGGAGGTCATTTAGACCCGGAAGATTTTATGAATTCTCCTAAAGAAACGGAACATTATTGGTATAACGTTTTGGAAAAAGCTTTGACGCGCGAAATAAGTGAAGAAGTCGGATTGGAGATAGAAAACGTAAGATATGTGACTTCATTAGCTACTGAACACAAAGACGGCGCTGCTTCTATAGTTATCTCATGTCTTGCTGATTATAAAAGTGGAGAAGTACGGTTGCAAGAAGGCGAAACTGACAAAGCTGAATGGGTTAGTGCGGAAGAAACGAAAAATTATGAACTTCTTGATGGTATTTATGATGAACTGATGATGGCAGATGCGCTCAGAAAAGGGGAGAAATATGTGTGGAAAAGACACTAAACAAGAGATTAAACTTTTTTCAAGTGTGCCACGTATCACATGATGATATAATATTCGGACTTATTCATAATTTAAAAAACATGAAAAATGTAATTGTCTATTCAACGCCAACTTGCCATTATTGTCATATGGCCAAAGATTTTTTCAAAGAAAAAAATATTCCGTTTACAGATTATAATGTTTTAACTGACTTAGAAAAAAGACAAGAGATGCTCGATAAAAGTGGGCAGATGGGTGTGCCGGTTATTTCCATTGATGGCAAAATAATGGTTGGTTTTGATCAGTCAGAGATTTCTTCGTTGCTCGGGATTTAATGATATAATATCCTCATGGAACCCGAAGAAAGAGAAATGCTGAAAAAAACTCTTGAGCTTGCTCAAGAGAACAATAAGATGTTGCATAACATCAAGCGCTCTATGTTTTGGGGTAGGGTAGCTAGTACGGTTTATTGGGTGATTATTATAGGTGCCGCTATTGGTATTTATTACTATATACAGCCTTATATAGATAGTGCGATTAATGCTTATGGCAATGTTAAAGTAGATTTAAAAAGTTTTACCGATTTGTTTAAGTTGAGCAAATAAATATTTTGATTTTTAAAATTTAAGCTCCCTGCCCTTATAATCAAGGGCTTCTTTCATAAATTTTTTGTCGTTTTTTGAGCTGTGCTCAATCATATGACAATTAGCACACAATAAAATACATTTTTGCATTTCTAATTTTATAGAATCCCAGCTTTTGTTTGCCACGTTACCAATAATAAAATCTTTCTCGTCAGAATTTTTATGGTGAAATTGTAATGCCGCTTGGTCTCCGTGCCAGCCACATTTTTGGCATTTTCCTCCCAAGAGTTTAATTGCAGATGCTTTAGCCCTAAATCGTCTAATTTTGGTATTACAAGAACCACACCTTGTCCTATTGCTGTGTTCGTAATTTTTAAATTCTTTACTGCATAATTTACAGATTGCCATGCTTTCAGTATAGCATTATAAGTTATACTGTATAAATATAATATGTTGATAAAGTTATAATTTTTGCTATGATAGTTGGGTAAGTAAGTATGTTTGCCGGGGTAACTCAGTGGTAGAGTGCTTCCCTGAAGAGGAAGAAGTCGGCGGTTCAAGCCCGCCCCCCGGCACCA
>ERZ1292632.196-Hain-H43-01um-R2-196-length-63356-cov-6_pt1 | contig 63356 bp, 103 predicted proteins | sample MGYA00564407_ERZ1292632 | MGnify/ENA primary metagenome ERZ1292632 (study PRJEB36523, sample SAMEA6512637) | groundwater metagenome | collected 2019-01-08 | study: AquaDiva: Metagenomics assemblies of 32 groundwater samples | reverse complement strand
AGGAGGCGCTGGCCAAGCGAAGTCTCTTGGCTGTCGGTCTCAGGTCTTTGGCAGTCGTTCGGCAGTTTCTTGATCCATCCTCCTTTGAGGATTGGTTGTTGCTGGAAGAGATGTTTCCTGGGTCGGTCGTCGAGTTTTCTTGTTTCTCAGTTCCGGTCGGTATCCTGTCCCGGAAGACGGTTTTTTGGGAGGTTCGTTACTATTAGCTGTAGCCAGAAAGCCTTGGATTTCAATTCGGGGATGAATGACGTTCTTTTCTTATGCAGACCACCTGATTAGCTCTTGGAGACGTTCAAATGTTATCTAGGGAGTTTGTTGAGTTCTTGAAGCGGAGTGGAGCGTTGAGGATCGGGTCTTTTCTTTTGAAGTCCGGTCGTCAGTCTCCTGTCTATCTTGATGTTAGCCGAGTCAACGGTCCTGATCTGTTTACGCTGGCCAGGGAGATGCTCCGGGCGGTTTCCGAAGCGGTTCCTGTTATGCCTGGACAGTGTGTGTTTCTGTGCGGTGTTTCTCAGCGGGGGATTCCGCTCGTCGCAGCTATGGCAGCGGTCTCTGGGGTTGATGGCCTCCCGCACGCTCGGTATTTCTTCTTCAGAGACAAGGCCAAGGATTACAGGGCCAGCGGGTCATCTCGTGTGGTTGGTGAGACTCTAAAGGATGGCGATATTGTCGTCCTGGTTGATGACGTGATGACGACTGGACAGAGCAAGGAAGCCTGTCTGGCTGATTTGGGGTCTATCGGTGTGAGGCCTCGGTGCGTTGTCATTGTTCTGGATAGGATGGAGATTACGGTTCGTGGAGAGAGTGCTGTGGACTCGTTTTTCCATACCCATGGCATTCCAGTGTGCTCGGTCGTCTCCATGGCAGACCTTTATGCGGATGTCAGTCAAAGCTATGTTTGCATTTATGGCACGCAGGCTTTGAAGTCCGTCTTTGATTTTCCGGCTGGTGGGCTGCATCAAAGCGTGTTCTCCCTGGTTGGAAGCACGGTGCCGGATCGGTTCCTTGTTCCGGCTCTGGACGCGCTGTCACTCGGTGAGGCTGTCAGGCTCGTCATCGCGCTGCGTCCGTTGGGTGTTCAGGTCTACAAGGTCGGTCTTGGTTTGATTGTTCGTCACGGACTGCCTGTGGTGGTAGAGGCGCTGCGAGAGGCTGATCCGGAGTGTCGTATCGTCGTGGATGGTCAGACGTGGGGGAATGACGTTCCTCATAGTGCGACGGATCTGGCCGAGGCGTGCTACGAGGCAGGGGTCCATGCCGTCATCCTGTTTCCATTCTCGTCAGTCGAGTCGCTTCGGGCGTACGTGTATGCCTTTCTTAAGCGAGACGTTACCGTGATTTTCGGAGGACCGATGACTTGTCAGGGCCAGACGGAGGACGAGGGTGGGTTTCTTCCGCTACCTCAGCTTCTGCGAATGGTCGAGATAGCCGCCAGGACTGGGGTGAACAACTTTGTTGTCCCGACTACGAAGCCTGACGTGTTCAAGCTGATTACGGAGATTGTTGGTCGGGCAGGAATCCAGGACGTTACCTACTGGGGTCCTGGTTTGGTGACGCAGGGCGGGCTGGTGGAGGAGGCCGTAGCGTTGGCGGGTCCGAGGTTTGGGGCTATCGTCGGTCGTGACATTACTCAGGCTGAGGATCCGGCTTTAGCTGCTTCTGGAATTTTGACTGCGCTCCGTGCGTAGGCTTTTTGTCTCGCTTCAACTCTTGGAGGTTGGTTACATGGCTCAGATTTGGGAGGACTTCATTGATCGGCTTGACGTGTCCGGGCTGCCAGCGGAAGTCAAGGAGTTTTCAAAAGATGCCCTGAAAAAGCTGGTCAGGGACACTCGCCGTGATAGCGAGGACTTCTTGCGTCGTCGGGGTGAGGACATGGCTCGGTACCTTACTCAGTTGGCGAGCGGGAAGATTACCAAGGCTCAGTTTCAGGGTTACGTTGAGGATATGAAGGATCTGATTGAGCTTCGTGCTCTAAAGCTATCTGTTCAGGCCAGGGCCAGGGCAGAGGTACTGGCAAAGAACATCTCCGTGCAGATCCTTGGTGGTCTGTTGGTGCTTATTTAGTAGCCTTTCTTGGGAAGCCCTTTGGCAGAGGGAGCAGTGAGGTATCCCTGCTTGTCTCCATGGCCGAAGGGCTTCTCCTTCTTTGCTTCTGACTGTTCTAGTTGACAAATCCTGATCTTGCTGTAATCTGCTTCTGTGTGGCTTGCAGAGACTGTCTTGAGGTGACTGATGACGTTCGATCAACTCAAAACTTTGGTAGACGGCGCTAAAGATACCCGTTCGGCGGTTGTTGAGGATCAGGTTGCTGCCCTTGTCTTTTTGGTGCTGACCTACTTTCGAGTCACCCTGGGTGTCGAGGAGCGTCAGGAGATGTTGGTGGCCTTGGAGCGGTTTCTGGGGGCGCGTCTGGTTAACATCGCTGAGTCCTGGCAGGCACTGGTTGAGCAGATGCCAGAGACGGAGCGTTCTTGGTTAGTTGATGCCTCCGGCAACTCAATCGATCTGGACTTTATGAAGATTGCCATGTCGAACAGGAACAAGGTGGTGCTTTCTAGCGTAGGGACTTTGCTGGGACTTTGATTTCGGTGAGTTATGACCCTTGGTGTCGCGAATCTTGACCAGGCGATCTCCCGGAGCAATCCGCTTTTCTGTGAGCTTTCGCAGTCTCAGCAGCGTCTTGCCCTGCATCTCCTTCGGACGAACCGGGAATTCCTGGTCAACGACCTGTCAACTATCCTGTACGACAACAAGCCTGTTCCTGTTCATCAGTTTCTGTCAAAGGACGTGATGGGTGGGTTCGCCGAGTCGATTTTTCCCACCTGGCGTCGGGAGCTTTCCAGTCGAATTTTCGCTCCGGGTTCCTTGGTGAAAGAGGTTGTCTTTTCCGGGGCGACTGGGATTGGGAAGTCTACAGCCGGGATGCTTTGTCTTCTCTACAACCTCTATCGGGTCCTGTGCTTCAAGTACCCGCACAAAGTGATGGGGGTCAGCACTGTCTTCCGCCTTGCGGAGGTCGTCATCACGGCGGACTTGAACCTTGCGACTCGTGAGGCTCTCGACCCGTTTATGAATCTTCTGCGGACGTGCTCATTTTTCGAGGAAGTTCCGAAGCTGGTGGATGTAAAGGGCTATGTTCCAGGCGGGAAGTTTCCGTTCTGTTTGAAAGAGGCGGCGATTTACTTCCCGAAGGGAATCCTGTTTTTTGCCGGGTCCAAGTCGCGTCACAGCCTTGGCTCTTCTCTTATCGGTGGGATGCTGGACGAGGCGGAGTATCGAACTTGTCTTTTTGGAGCTACTCCGATTAAGCTTTTGGATGGGACCGCCAGGAAGATCGAGGATCTTGTTGGAAAGGGATTTTCTGTCTACTCGTTTGATCTAGCGGAGCGACGGGTGGTAATTGGCCGGGCGGGTAATTGCCGCAGGACTGGTGTGGGTGTTCCTGTGGTGCGAGTATCTCTGGATAACGGGTGCTCATTCACTTGCACCAAAGATCATCTTTGGTTGCTAAAGTCTGGAACTTACGTGAACGCAGGTGACTTGGTTGCTGGGGATAGTTTGAGGGCGGTCTTTTTCACGCTCGATGGGTTGGTTTCGGAGTCCAGGGAAAACCACAAGGTGGTTGCTGTAGAGGCGTGTGGATTCGAGGACGTTTATGATCTTGAGGTGGAGAACTATCACAACTTCACGGTCGCATGTCCGGATGGTTCTGGAGTTATCGTTCACAATAGCGCGGATAGCGTGGGCGAGGCCATGAATATCTACACCGGCTTAAAGGAGAGAATCAAGACGAGGTTTCTTGACAAGCCGTGGGTGATGCAGTGTCTTGTCTCTTCTGCCAGGCATGAGGAGGGTGTCATTCCGGAGTACGTCGAGACGATCCCGGTCGATTCAAAGGAGGCGGTCGTCTACTCCTTTGCTGTCTGGGACGTTCGGGATTTCGAGTCCTATAAGGACGGAAAAAAGTTCCTTGTCTTCAAAGGGAACAAGACGCTTCCGAGTCGGATACTGTCCGATTCAGATGCCGTCCGGCACAGGAACGGCCTGCTTCCAGTCATGGAGGGCTGCGAGGTTATTGAGGTGCCGGAGGCTCATCGGCAGTCGTTCGTAGAGGACGTGGAGCGGGCGCTGCGCAACGTCGCTGGGCGCGTGACAGTGGACTCCTCCCTCGTCTTCCTCAACGGTCTGGAGTCGTTTCAGCGCCCTGATGAGTCCTTGTGTCCTGAGTTGAACCTCACGGCGACCCTTGGAGACCCCAGGCCGCTTATAAATCAGCTTCCAGCCACGCTGGCGTCATCGGCTGACGGGGTGTCCTTTCTTCCAGCCCGTGCGCCCTTGTCGAGGCGGTACGTTCACATAGACCTTGCTGAAGCGTCCGGGTCGGAGGCGGGGCTGTCCGTCGCTCACAAGGAGATTGGTGAAAGGGGGGCAACCTACGTGGTGGTTGACTTCGCAGCAAGGCTGTCGTCGCCCAAGCGGATTGATGTTATGTCCGTTTGCCAGCTTGTCATCGATCTTCACGACCTGTGGGGATTTGAGTTCCAGACCGTGACGGCGGACCAGTACCAGTCTACCTTTCTGGTTCAGCGGCTGAAGGTCCTGAAGGCAGCCAGGAATTCGGAGCGGTTGTCGGTTGACAGGACAACGGTTCCGTACTCACGGACGGCTCCGTTGGTAGCAAGGGGATTCCTGAAGATAGGTCACTGTCCTACGGTTCTTGAGCAGGCGAAGGCAGTTAAGATTGTGAAGGGAAAAGTTGTGACCAGGTATCGCAAGGATATCCTTGACTCAGTTGTTGGAGCTACCCATAATGCCTTATCTGACATCAACATGCCTGAGTACGTCTACGTGACTGGTCGGTTAAGTGTTCCGAAGTCTGACGCTGCAGAAAAGAAAATTGCATTCGAAGAGGTGTAATCAATGGAATTTTTCAGTCGGATTGTCCGTGGGACCCGGTTTGTTGCCTGCAAGGAGCCTGTCGATGGGCTGGCAGCGTTTTATGTCGGTCCACTGAGTTTCCGGGTAGAGGGGGCGTTCCGTGCTGGGGATGTCGTTGAGGTAAAGCATCTTACGGAATCGAACGTAATCATCCGGTTGATTGTTGATAAGGTGGAGGCTTCACCTGAGTCGGCTAACGTCTTGGTCCCGGTCAGCGTTGTCGGTCTGGACCCAATGGCAACTCTTATCTCGCACGAGACTTTTGTAGCAAGGCTGACAGCCGTTGTGGGCGGAAACAGGATGTTTCTGGTCGTGGTCAGTGTGCCGTACCAGAGTCGGAAGTGCCATATTCGATGTCCTGTCGAGGAGACAGGAACGGTGGTCGAGCTAACTGTTTCTCATGGGTTTGGAGGCAGTGGCACCAAGCTGGTCATCGTTCCGAGTGCATTGGCAGGTGATCAGAAACTTCCAGAGTAACTGTTCAAATAAAGGACAGGTCTCCATGACTAAAAGTCGTAAAAGCGTGATTTTGGTCTCAAAAGAGACGTTTGGGACGTTGCAGATGCCCGCTGCGAGTGAGGACATAATTGCCGAGGCCGCAGTAGCGATTCGGAAAGAGATTGATGCTAAGGTGGTTAGGTTGATCCGGTCGCAGTGGTGCGGCTCGTCTGCTTAAAACTCTTGAGGAGGACTCCTGATGGCTACTCGCGATCTGTGTGACGGGCGGGTTCAGAAGGTCTGCTCGCGGAGCGGTCCTGCTGCTTGTGAGTATCCTGATTGCCCTTTTGGTAGGGAGTGGACGGCAGCGGTCAGATCGACCGGGCTGAGTCACATCCTTCTGATGCGATGGGTCTTGATTAAGCACTGGTGGAGGCGTCGGAAGGCTGGGAGACGCAAAGGACCTTTGATCAAGAATCGCTGGTTTGAGCTTAGTCTGACGCTCTACGGTCCTTGCTTGTACCTGAGTGCTGCTGGCTATTTCGATGAACGACCCGTGCTGGTCATTAGTCCTGGTTGGGGTCTTCTCTTTGTCCATCTGCCGTACCGCACTGGGATTCAAGAGTACAGGTCGTGGCGTTGGGGGTTTGATTATCACGACTCTGTGGTTTGGCTGTATTGGGGTCGGAAGAAGTCAGTGTCCGGTGAGGATCAGGACCGTCAGATCACTATCGAGATGCCTTGGTCTTGGGACTGGTATCGGACTGGAAAGCTGGGCAACGATGGTCGGTGGGTAACGGAGACTGTGGAGGATTGTTGCAAAGAGTCAGCAGCCGTCTTGGCGGCAGGGAGGGAGGTTGCTGGGGAGTCTGGTGCTGTCCGGGGGCTTAGAGCATTCCATCAGCGCGAGGCAAGCGCCTGGAAAGAGACTTACAGTTACAGCTATCACCTGAAATCAGGAGAGGTTCAGCAGAGGCTGGCAACGATTAGTGTCTCTGAAATGGAGTGGCGTTGGCGATGGTTTGGTCGGAAAGGCTGGTGCAAGCTCTTAAACTTTCCTTGGCCTCGGTTAGTGCGACGCTATCTGGACGTTGAGTTCGAGAAGGAAATCGGAGAGAGGACAGGTAGTTGGAAGGGTGGTACTGTTGGGTGCTCCTATTCGCTTCGGAAGTGGGAGACGCCTTTTGAGTGTCTGAAGCGGATGGAACGAGAAAGGAAGTTTTGAGATGGCTGCGCTGCGCGGTATCGGGCAACTGGAGAGTGCGATTCGTAAGAGGATAGCCTCAGACATCGATCTGCTGCGTCTTGTTCGGGCTGAGGATCGGCGCTGGCGTCTGGACAGACAGGCGGCAAAGACGCGAGGGATTCCGGTCGTTGTTGTTCACGTCTACGTGGCAGGTCCTTATTCTGTTGGGGACGTGGACCGGAACGTCAACGAGGCTATTCAGGCTGGCGACCAGTTACTGTCGGTTGGGTTTGTGCCTTTTGTTCCGCACCTGACGCACTTCTGGCACGCGCTTCACCGGCATACCTATACTGATTGGTGCGATTACGATTTGCAGTGGCTTAGGCGGTGTGATGCTTTGCTTAGGCTTGAAGGTAAGAGCCGGGGAGCAGCGCGTGAAGTCCGGATGGCTCGTAGTATAGGAATTCCTGTCTTTTACGATCTTGGCGATCTGGTTGACAACAAAGCAAGGCTTGAGAAGGCGCTAAGTTGTACGTCTTGAGGAGGCGTCTGTGGAGCATTATCCGTCTCGTCCGTGTTGTACTGCTTTCGAAAAGCTTCGTCTGAAGCTCCTGGTTGAGATTAAGGTCCTCAGATCTTTGGGAATCCTGGGAAACCCAAGGATAGTCGTGCTGTTTTATGAGGTCATCTCTACGCGTATTCCCTCTGAGCTACTTGAGCGGCTGTTGGATCCTGATGGAGGATGTCCGTGCGGAGCAAGGGCAGGGGAGGACGTTCGGGATCAGGTGCCTGCTCGATGTCCGGAAAAGTCTAAGGAGATTAGTCAATGGCTGGGTCTCAAGTGAATCCTTTCTCAACCTGGACGTGCATTGCCGTCTGTGGGACGTGCGGAGTCGAGGGGAACAGAGCGACTGGTGTTCCTGATAATCAGAAGGCAGGCGTCGCGGTGTCGGCTCCGCTTCAGGCTCGGTGTGATGTTCAGGAGCACGATACCAGAAGCGACTTTAATCTCAACTATCGTCTTGAGTGGACTCTTGAGTAGCGTCTGGTTGACAGATTCTACTTTGCTGGTATTGTTGGTCTGAAGGCCGGTGAATCTTCTGCTTGCTTTTTTTGTGGCTCTATAGAGGTGACTTATGAAGCCGTTCAGAGAGACTTCAGTTACGGAAAAGGCGCTTGACTTCTACGGTCGAATCGGTCTTGGACAGATCGAGGAGATCGTTCGAGTGCTGACGCGTCATGTGCCGCTTGTCCGTCTTGACGACGACCAGTATCTGGCGAAGGTGAGTGAGATTCGCGTTCACATTAACGCGATCAAAGCAGTGCTTGGATTCGGCCCTGGCGAAAGCTACGGAGTCGGCAATCCTGCCGTCCATGAGGACGTTCGAGAGGCATTTCGCCTCGTTGATGAGATTCGAGAGAAAGAGGGATCTAATGGCTAGCTTGACTGATTCGATTGACTTCAAAGTCCTTACGCTTTCTCCGAACAAAAGGACAGTTCTGTTTCACGAGTCGGAGGTTCCAGTCGAAGATGCGATTTCTGTGTTCGGACTGCTTCAATCTGTCCTTGAGGAGTCGGGCCAGGCAGCAAAGCCTTCCAAGTGCTACTTCTCTCCCTGTGATCAGGTTCAGTCATTGGCTCAGGTGCTGGACGGTGCTGCTGACCTGCTTTGGGAGGCGACGTGCCCGTTCTGTCTGAAGTCGTGCTTTGTCGAGGCGGAGGACTGTCCGGATCGTCTCTTTCTGGCTGACCATCTGATTGAGGAGGGATGGCAAGATGGTGTGTACGATGGTACTGAGGGGTGGATGTGTGAGGAGTGCGTTCAGGCGAGAGATGAGCAGGATGAGACACGGGCGCTGCTTGAAGAGGATGCTGAGGCTGGGCGAGAGGAGGAGTAGGCAATGTCTGCTTTGATGTGCAATAGACTGAAGCGGTACGAAGAGGCGCTCCGTCGTATTTCAAATCTGGATCAGACTACTGAGATTCGCGGTGGAACTGTGGACTGGTTCTGTCCAGAAAACCAGATCAAGCCAGGAGGGTGGGTGAAGATGCACCCGCAGTTTAAGCAAGGGCTGGATTATGCGTCCAAGATAGCGAAGGATGCCTTGATGGAGGAGAGCAGTAGTGTTCAAGAGAGCTAGAACCGATGATAACCAGTCTCCTGTCGTGAGGCGTCTTCGTCAGATAGGATGCTCCGTTCTCAGCCTCGCTCCGATAGGTTCTGGGTGCCCGGACTTGTTGATCGGGTATCACGGGTTGAACACTCTTTTGGAGGTCAAGGACGGGGAAAAGGCCCCGTCGGCTAGAAAGCTGACCGGGGATCAGGTGAGGTTCAAAAGCGAGTGGCGTGGTCAGTGGGTCGTGGTCACATCTCCGGATGAGGCCATGGAGGCTGTTGTTCGGCTGACAACCGGTCGAGGCGGCGCTGTGAGGATGGTCTGGATTGTGGATGTTCCGATGGTGGAGGGATATCGGTGGCGTAGGGTGAGAGGTAAGTCCGGTACAGAGGCGTTGGTGCGGGTGTATGAGATCAAGGATCGTGGCAAGCGGAGCGGGTGGTACGTTCGCGAGGCTGAGGACGGTTCCGGCTTGGAGGGGACACCGCTAAGTAACGTCACCGAATCGGGGGACTGGGAATGGTCTTCTGATGTTTTTCACTTGCCTTCAGAGAAGGGAGGATATTTCCAATGGAGTTTGTGAGTCTGATGGGTTCTGAAGACGTTCGGGAAGCAGGCGCTACCATGCGTAGCGCCGCTCAGGAGATCAGCCAGGCGGCTGGCAGTCTTGAGTCGTCACTTCGAACGCAGCGTCTGTACTTGGATGAGTTTCTGAGTCGTTTCGAGGAGCAGGTAACGAGGCTGGTGAGTGCCTCGGAGACAAGAAAGGAGTGAGCAATGATTACGAACTTTATTTCGCCAGTGAGGGGTACTGTTCCGGTGTGTCCTGCTGCTCATCCGAAGGACGGGAAGCTTGGGTACTTGATTAGGATTGGAGACACTTACGCGTGGTCTCCAGGGGATGGGACCATGAGGCTGTTTCTTCAGAAGCAGGCGAGGCGTCTGGTTGAGAAAGCCACAAAGCACGCGTGCCGGTTTGGACATGACTGGAAGGATAAGGTGTGCGTTCGGTGCGGGCTTGAGCACCCGGCTTTTGGTGGGGGGAGGAAGATTCAATGATTGATACTGAGATCAAGCAGTGTGTGCGGTCGATCCAAATGTCCATTAAAGAGGCTCGTGCTTTCTTCAGGGAGGCGGATGAGCAGAGTGTGCTCGCTGGGATGAAGCGGCTTGTGGAGGCGAATGAGACGTGCCAGGAGATCTTGGAGTTGCTTTCTAAGGAGCGTCTGGTGGTTCCTGTCCCTGAGTCTGGAGGTCTTATCGAGAATGGGGATATTGACCCTCCCAAAACGCTTTGTGAGATTTTTAAGGAGTACCGGTGCGGGAAGGCGGTTAAGGAGCCATGAAGATCACCAGGTCTGTGATCCAGATCGATGGGACGGAAGAGTTCAGTCCTGCGCTTCTGGAGGGTCGTCCGCATCTTCTGATCAAAGGGGGTGACTTGAACACGGTAGAATTTACGTGGAAGGCGTTGGATCGGATTGTAGCGGCTCGTGCCGAGCTTTTGGCTAGGGTCGAATCCATGCCGAGCGGTCGCGATAAAGAGGCTGCCAGGAGATGTCTTCGGAAGCGTCCAGGGTCTTGAGGAAATCAGTCTTTGGTTGACAAATGATTAGTTAGTAGTATTGTCTGATAGAGGCCGACGAGCATTGGAGGGCATTCCAGTGGGATACCTGAGATATTTGGTCAGTTATGGGGAGCACTTGGAGTTTCGGAGGTCTTTTAGCAGTCGGTCTGCTGCACTGACGTTCGCCGAAGAGGTTTGCGGCCTGTGTGTTGACTTGCTCTCAACCAGCCCGTCTGGAGCGTCCGGTCGGCTCATTGGCTGCTGGCGTGACTTTGCCTGAATGGTTCTCGTTCGTGGAAGGAGCTTGCGCTTGATGTTCACTGAAGGTTGTCTGGCCGAGCAGCGCGAGCGGGTAGATCAGGAGGTCTTGTGAGCGTCCTAAAAGAAGAATTCTTTGTTGGGCAGATCATCGAGTTCGCTCACGGCCCTGCCTATAACATCTACCGATTTCGGGTTCTTGAGCTAGCCAGGGATGGTACACCGTCTTGCTTCAAGAGTATCCCGATTGAGCCGGATCTGGTATTTACCGAGCAGATGCTGAAGCTGGTCAAAGCAAGAGAGGAGAGCGGGGCAGGCTTGACGGCATTAGAGGCCGTCCGATCAGGCCGGTGGAGGGCGTGGGCTGTGATGTGCAATGATGAGCTTGCCCTGTCTGCCGAAAAAGACGGGAGGAACTACGTCAAGATTGATAAACCCAGTACTTGGCCGGAGCATCCAGATGAGGAGTTTCTTGTGGGGGCTGGGTTTCGTGTCCTCAAGGTTACTGAGTGGCCTTTCGAAAGGAGAATGCCATGAGGCTTGTCTTGGTTTGCCTCGCTATCGGGATCTTCGCGGCAGTCATAATCGCGTTCGGTACCACGAAGCCGTCCGTGCAGCCTGCTGCGGTCCCTGAGACGCCTGTGGTTGTCAAAGAGGCTGTCGTTGATGGGGTTGTGCGCGAGCCTTATCAGATGGGTGTCGCTGAGGTGGCCGTGTTTATTCTGACGACTCCGACCGGGGAGCAGGTAGTCTTGGTCGTTCAGTCTGGTTGCCACCACTCCAAGTGCTCTATTGTTGAGTTGAAGGACAGGGCTGCTGAGAAGTCAGGAGATTAAGCGATGTTCCTGGAGCTAGCCCAAGTCGAGGATGATGACTCTCGCTACTGTCATGCCAAGCTTTCAGTGCGCTTGGCTTGGGACTGCGGTGCTACTGAGAAGGTTTTCTTGTCTGAAGGTTCTTGGACTCCAGTTGGCTATGAGGTTTGGAGGTTAAAATTCCTGGACGACCAAGCAGAGGCGAGGGACTTGTTTCACAAGCTCTGGACAAAATCCGTAGGCCAGGAGGGCTACGACAAGGCTGAGTGGATGAGGCTTCATCAACTGCTTGGACTTTAAGGAGAAGGCTCTATGACTGTCCGTGACGGTTACTACTCCCAGGCTGTGGCTTCCGAGTTCGGTTTCACTACCTACAAACTGGCTGATGGGTCTGGGGAGGTTGACATTACCTGGGTGGGTGATGAGGGAACGCCAGGCCCTACGTGGATTTCTGATATTAAGTTCGTCGGGAAGATATCTGAGTTCGTTCGAGAGTCTGATCTTCATCGTCAGAATCAAGGAGTTTGGCCTCTTCGAGTGTGGGATGAAGGATATTGAGACGACGAAGGCCGAGACTTTGAAGGTTTGGGAGGGAGGTCGTTAATGTTCACCAGTGTCAGCTTTCTTTATGATTGGAGAGGTTCGTGGAGAGAAGCTCCGCGTGTTGTCTCCCTGGCGGACTGCAATGCAAGGACTTTCTATCTCATCTCCGGTTCGACGGATGTTCGCCTTTTGAGACTTGCGGATACCAAGACGAGAGATGGAAAGACTGTAGAGCCGTGGTTGGATGGTGGTTCTCGTCCGGTGCTTCTTGTGACATTGTGGAACCCTCGTATCGAGTTTTTTACTGGCAGGGTCGAGATAGAGGGAGTTGAGGAGCCTGGTCTTTGCTGGGCAGGCTCGTTCCGCCCTGTCTGTACTGAGGGATTCTTTGCGCCAGATCCTCTTTTGTTCACAGGTAAGGATCAGGCGGCACTGGCGCATACCCTGGAGTTTAAGGACTTCCGTAGGCAGCGCATTGTTCTCAGGAGTCCTGAAGCATGACTCCCAAAGTTCCGCATCCTGCGAGGTTTTCAAAGGCCGTTCTCAGAGTAGCCTATCCGTTCGTGAAGGACTGCAAGACTCTCTTCGATCCGTTCTGTGGGGTTGGAGGGATTTCTTATCTGAGGACGCTTGGATTCAAAGGGCGTCTTGTCGGGACCGAGATAGAGCCTGAGTGGGCAAACCAGTCGAGGGATGTCGGGATTGAATGCCTGTCGGCCAGTCTGTTCGACGCGGCGTTCGATCACTGTAGCTTCGATGGAATCTGTACCAGCCCGTCGTACGGAAATCGCCTGGCTGACCATCACGAGGCCAAGGACGGTTCGAAGCGTCATACCTACCGTCATTACCTTGGCAGGCCGTTGTCAGGGGGCAGCTCAGCAGGTCTTCAGTGGGGAGATAAGTACCGAGCGTTTCATGTCGAGGCATGGAGGCTGTGTTACGGACTGCTTGTGCCAGGAGGAGTTTTTGTCCTGCATATCAGCGACCATATCCGGAAAGGGGAGGCTCAGCATGTTCCTGAGCGGCATCTTAATGCCTTGTCGGAGTGCGGTTTGGTTCTGGAGGCATCGTCTCAAGTGAAGGCGTCCAGGATCAGGCACGGGGCTAATCACGCTGCCAGGCTTCCGTACGAGCACATCTTTGTTTTCCGAAAACCAATGCGGGATGCTGTCTCGGCTGCTGATGACGCCAGGTAATTGCCGGAAGTGTTTGGTGGGATAGCGGCGCAGTATTGACAAACTACAGTTGTGTGATATTATTGCTCTGAGTCGGTCCCGTGTACTTGATGAGAAGCCACGAAAGGTCAATAGGGAGGAGAAGAAGAGATGAGTCCTTCTGTGGAAGTCAAAGCACTTGTGACGAAGCAAGAACTGCTGGAGGCGCTGGCACGGCTTACGCTGTTTGCTTTGGATTTCGATGCAAAGGACTGGTGCTCGAACGATGCAAAGCTCTTGGAGGATGCGGCGGCTGTGATTCGGAGAGAGTTGAAGAGAAGTCAGGAGGGGGACTGAACATGTCTGTTGTTCGCTTGTCATCGCTGATGAAAAACCAGGTTGGATTGCTGAATGGGGAGAGGTTCATCGTCCGTTCGCGTACTCCTGGGCTGCGTGGGTCAGAGGAGACCATGATTGTTTTCGAGAGCGGAGTTCGAGTGACGTTTGCGTGGGCAGAGAACAATCCGCTTGTTCAGGTTCTTGGTAGAGGGAGGCTGGTCACGAAGATCGAACTGATTGAACCCGTCGCAGTGAGGTTCTGCTGCCCGCGATGCGGAGGGCATGACTTCGGCACGTCGAACAGTCTTGCGCTGCCTGCTGATCAGGTGGGGCTTTGTCACACGCCTGGCTGTGGCTTTATGTGGGCGAGGAGTGAGGACGAGAAGTATTTTACCTTGGGTGGGTGGATTGCCCAGCAACGAGAGGTGACAGCATGACCATTCTGAAGTTTGATCCAGAGCTATCGACGAAAGGCACTTGGAAAGGTGTTGGCAGGCTCAATGCTGGTCTGAAAGGGTTTATGACCTGTCCTGCTTGTGGGCACGCGATCTGTCTAGCTTGCTATACCGTAGCTGAGTCAGGGGAGGTTTCTCCCTTTATTATCTGTCCGGCTGGAAGTTGCATCTTTTACGATTCTGTGACCCTGGAGGGGTGGCACGTTTGGCCATCCAATGCTGATGGCGAAGACTCTGGTGAGGACGGAGACGAGTCTGTCCCCCTGGTCGATGAGAAGCAGCGTGCCGATCAGATGTCCGTTAACTTCAACTGGCTTTTGGAGAAGATGGACTTGGTTCACGAGTCTCTGTGTCCAGGACGAATCGGTACTTGGCAACAGAGAGCCGAGCAGGTTGTTGAGGCGGCGGGACTGATTGCTGCAAAGAAAAGATTGGAGGGACTGGAATGAGAATACCAAGAACATCGCTGGTTATTGATCGGATTGTGGACTGCGCAAGGTGTGGTCGCAATCATCAAAAGTTGGTTTTTGATCGATTACATCGACCAAGCGGGAAGATGACGCACTGGGCATGTTGTCCTCGAACCCGTCAGCCGATTCTTCTGAAGGTGGTCAAGACTAAGGATTCCACGAGCAGAACAAATAGGAGAAGTGACAACGGCTCATGATCCTAAACACCTGGGCCAATCGCACCGCGGCCGTCGTGGTGCTGTGTCTTATTTCTTGGCTGCTCATTGACCTTGCTGAAAGGATTCCAAAATGAATCCCTGGACTGAAACCGAATGGTCACGGTGCGTCACTTCGACGAGACGGTGCCCCGCTTCTTGGCTGTTAAGGCTGCTGCCTTGGGGGTGTTTGAAGACCCCATCAAAAGTTAGGAGGTCTCATGCCTGATCAGTGTTCAAAGCTCTTTGAAGAGGTGTGTGACGCCCATCGTAGTTGCAACAGAGCAGAGTGTGCTTGCGGGAAAATCTTCTTCGATGGGTCTAGTCAGAGCTATTGGGATTGGGATCCGGGGGAGCAAGAATCTCTGCGAGAGGCGGCTAAAGATTCGAGCAAGTGTATCGAACTGGGAAGCTCCGTTTTCTTGCTTCACATTAACGGTGAGGATATCGTCTTAGGTTGCGATTGTGACAGAGCGGCGCGTTATGAGGGATTCCTGGTTAGGGAGGCGGCTCGTATTTCGGAGTACTTCAACAAGGTAGCCCAGGTGCTCAGGGACAGAGCAGCGCGGATTGCTGTTCCCACTGATCTGGGGATGAGCCATGCTGAGTTCGCGGCGGGTATGAAAAAGAAAGGTTAAGGAGCATTTCAGATGGAAACTAGCGAAGCGAAAGCGTTCTTTATCGGGATGTTCATTGGCTTGGCAGTTGGGGGTTATTTGATGGGAGTATCTTTGTTAGGGCAAAGAGTTGAGTGGCGTGCGGAGGCAATCGAGCACGGTGCTGCTCGATTCGCTCCGACTACCGGCGAGTTTGAGTGGCTGCCGACGAAGGTGGAGGTCGTACCCGATGGTCTGCACTGATTGCAAGAAAGCTGAGGCGACTGCAAAGGACGACTTTGGCCTGGATGTGTGTGAGGGGTGCCTGGGTGAGTCGAAAGAGACGTTGAATTTCTTTGCGGGGGTGTTTACGTTTCTTAAGGCTCAGTTCGAGAGAGAGAAACGGGTTTGAAGGCCCGGCCAGGTAGTCCTGAGTGGGCTGCGTTCGTTGACGGACTCTTCGGTACGGAGGGATTGAATTAGGAGGAGTTGATGCCAAGCGTGTTGAACAAGCGTAGAGTTGGGATTCCGGCTGGGTCGGTTTACATTGGAAGGCCGAGTAAGTGGGGCAATCCGTTTGTTGTAGGACCGGATGGGACTAGGGACGAGGTTGTTGAGAAGTACCGGGCTTGGTTGCTAATTCAGCCTGAGTTGTTGGAAGCTGCCAGGCGAGAGCTACGAGGACGTGATCTTGTGTGCTTTTGTGCTCCTTCGGCCTGTCACGGGGATGTTCTTTTGAGCGTTGCGAATGCTGAATCAGGAGGTCAGGTGAATCCAACTGCTGTGGCCGAATTGGCGTTGGACTTTTGCAGTGGAAAGCCGACACAGAGTTTTTGACAGGAGGCTTTCGGTGGTAGTCTGTCGCTGTCAGTGTGGTATGGTTTCCTTTGGGTCTATGTACCCTCCGCGATGCACAGCGTGTCCGAAGTGCGGGACGGTTCCGTCCCCTATAGGTTTTATGAGTTCGCAGCCACATGAGTTTCAGGTTGGAGAGGTTGAGGCGGCGGAAGGAACAAAGCAGGAGAGCCGGTGTCAGCGATGCGGAAAAACCTGGAGGGAGGTAGAAAGGGAATATCGAAAATGATCACGTTTGAACAAGCTAAGAAGTTGGATGCGACGCTTCGGGTGATGCTGGATAGTGGTAGGACACTGGAAGAGTGCGTTGCTGTTCTGGTTGAGCAGAAGAAGCGTCTGATAGCGGCGCTTCAGTATCTTCGTTCGATTGCTCCGCTGAAAGTCACTCGGCCAGACGGTGGTACGTTTATCTTGCGGTGTCCTGATGACCAGGTGCCTTTGGATACTGAGGTCGCTAGTGTCCTGGGGGACGGACTGATGAGTGAGTTTTCGGAACCGGCTGTTGGTGATTGGGTCCCGAAAAGCTATGAGAACGAGATTGATCAAGCCGTGCTGGGATTTTCCTGGTTCAAAAAAAGTGCCGGAAAGAATCAGTCAGTTTGTAGCCGGGTTCGAGGAGTGGTTGTCAGCACGGAAATGGGCAAAAGACCCAGTGGAGTCAACTCCGGGGTCGATGTGAAGTCTGTTGGGGAGGAGCAGTACTTGGAAGACCTGAAGCAGCGTAAGCACGAGGACGCTTTTCTGTGGTGAAGAAAGGAGAAACTGAGTATGCCAGTAAAAGTTGCAGTAACGTGTTCGCCAGACGTGTCCGTAGGAGCAAAGATTAGGACTTTGTTTTGCGAAGAAGCTGTGGCGAAACCCGTTGATGGTAGGAATTCTCTTACCGAGACTGACTTCAATAAGTTGCTAGGCCAGCTTTGCCAGCTTGCTTTCGATGAGGGTCGAGCCTTCGAGCGTGAACACAAAGACCTGGACTGAGAAAAGGAGTTCAATCGCTATGCTGTTCGGGCCTTGTGGAAAGTGCGGTCTTTTCTTTTCAGGTCATCCTGTTCGATGCAGGTGCTCTCAAAAGAAACGGAGGCCGTGTCCCGGTTGCGGGAAGATGGTCATGTGTCTTCCGGAAAAGCGTCGGTGTCGGAGGTGTACTCGTCGAGCCGGGTCAAATAAGGTAGGGAAAGCGATGGAGAATCAGGTTCCGGTGTCGCCTGGTTTTGTCTCAAGAGACCACCTGTGACGTTCAGTTCGGAGTTCGTAGGCGAGGCGCGCGTGGTGGCTGCCCGGAAGCCGGATTAGTTGACGAACTCTGATTCGGTTGTAATCTCAAGTCAAAGCTGTTGGGGTTTTCGGGCGGCTTTTAGTGCCTAGTGGAGGCGTAACGATGATTGACGCTCCTGCCGTGTCGGTGCCATCTCTGGAAGCGGGACAAGCCAGCCAGCAGACGGCTGAACCGAAAAAGATTCAGCCTCGTCCAAGGTCCGAGAATTTCCATAGTGCCATCCTCGTGACGTGCTCCTGTCCGTCCTTGTTGACAGAGGCTCATGCGGAGGCTGTGAAGACAGGGCTTCCGGTAAGTCCGATCCTCCCGGCCTCGACCGGGCTGTTCGGATCGTTCATGGTAGCGCCTGACGGGGTGAGGGTTGAGGACGCTGCGCTCACGAAGAAGGTGCAGGGTGTCCGATTCGCTTTCAGGAACTGGCTTCACAGCAAGTCCAGCGATGGTCTTGAGCCGAGACTGTCTTGGGTTCAGGTAGAGTACGGCGGCGAGTTGAAGCATCCTGGATTTTTGGATTTCTCAGAGAATCCCTTTCCCTTCTAGTGCCATGATCATCACTACCGAGCTTGTCGGTGGTCCTCTTGATGGCAAGCGCCTTCACTTTCCGGGATTTAGTCTGCTGGATGCCACTGTTCTCATAGATGGTATTGCCTATGCCTACGAGGCCGAGAAGGGTGCTGTTGGTCGGCTGAGGTTCCTCGGTAGGCTGGAGGATAGCTTTGATGACTGGGATGAGTCGGAGGCTGTCTCGTGACTAGAGTGCCGCGTTTGGCTGTTCCTGTCGTTTTGGTAATACGGCGGGAAGCCCCTGCTCCTCCGAAGCGCCTACGGCGCTACTTCAATGGGATGTTTCTTCGGTTCCGGGGTGGTCGGGATCCGATGGGACTGTGCTCTCTGGCCAAGTCCCCTGTTCCGATGCGAGCAAAGCAGTTTCCTTATCCTGGGATCACTACCCGGTCGGTCCGGAGTTTCTTTTTGTGGTGGGACGGGCTTCGGGACTCAAAGGAAGCCGTCGAGGCTGTGTGGAGGTCAGAGCTTGGCTCTGGTTGACAAGATCATAATCTGAGATAAGGTTACTGTGAGGCCGGAGGAATTGTAGTGTGGAGGCAGACCTGATGACCGCTGAGGAGAAGCAACAAGAGCTTAACTCGAAGGATTGGACGGTTTATCCGGATGACCTTGGTTACTCGACGTGGACTGCGCGCCGTGCATACCACGGCAACCTGCCCACGTTCTACGTTTCCAAGGGGCGAGATGTCTTCAGGTACGATAACTGCTTTCACATGTACATTCATTGCAGTCATCTTCGTCCAGTGACTCTCAAGATGGTTGCGAGGAGAGTGGCATCTGGTCGGAAGTGTTCCATGGCCAGGTGATAGGGGATTCTCGGAAGCCGTAGCGTGGAGGTAGACTCGATGGGTATGTCAGCAAGAGCAACAATCTGGGTTGGGATTAGCAGTAAAGACTTCGACTTCAGGCAAATTCTTGCTCAGCTTCCGTCTGATTTGTTTGACGAGGAGGGCTATGACTGGTTTGAGGACAAGGATATTGCTCGTCTGACGGAGAAGTACGGATGCTTCGTCGTGAAGATTTTCTGCTCCGAGGACGAGGACGAGGTTGGGGTGGGCGTACGCGTGTTCCGCTATGATTGGGATGATGGGCCGGTTCTGTTTAGCATGAGCGCCATTGAGGCCGATATCAAGAAGGCCAAGGATCGTCTTACTGCCCTGTTGCTGTCTGTTGGGATTACGAGTGTTCCAAGAGTCTGGATTGTTACTGACTTCTGCTGAGAGGCTCTTCTTCATGCTGCCGCCATTACCTAAGCCGTCCGAAGATTTTCAATGCGACGACTGCCGCTACAACTGGAAGTTTTTGGAAGGAGCTGATAGGGATGGTCATTGCTTTATGTTCTCGGAACGCAAGTCGAGATGCGCTCAGAAGCAGGCGCTGATCGTGGCAAGTCGGACTGAGAGGGGTCCTAGTCCCATCCAGCAGGTAGTTCGCTTTTTGTCTCGCCGTGAGCGTTTAGATCACTAAAATTTTGGTGGATACGATGCCCAACATTGCTGCCATTGCTCCTTCGAAAAAGACTACCGGCTCCGGGTTGATTTCCTGGGAGGGCGGAGAGCCTCTCCTTGATTTCGAGACTTTGGAGAGTCTTGCCAGGTTGGATTTTGACAGGCTTCCAGATTCAGTTAAGTCTGGGTTCTCGATGACCTGGCCTGCCTTTAAGCTGATCTGGATTACTGGGTGGGTTTGTGCCTCAGACAAAGCAGCCCACGTCAAGTTTCTGGAGGCGGTGGTCGAGGAGGAGAATCGGAGGGTTTATGAACTCCAATCTTAACTTTCCTGTCGTAGTCTCCGGTACGCTGGCTGCTGGCGCGGTCACAACTGCGGTCATTGCCAGCATGTTCGTGACTACTGGCGTGATCGCTGGCAACGCCGTCAGGAGTTTTGGATGCTGCAAGGCAAGTCTGACTACTGACTTACCGCCAGGTGTCTGGATGCGGTCTCCCGATGAGGATCCGCGTGTCAAGGGCTGGGACCAGTTTGACTTGCGACGCTCTCAGGGACTCGAAGGTGCGATATGGTAATCACGGAGTTCAAGTACCTTAATGCCAAAGTTTTTACGAGTTCACCGTGTCCTGTTCTATGGATTACTTCACCTGGGAAGTTCAAGCAATGATTAACGCTACGGCTGATGAGAAAGCAAGAGCACAGCATATTCTTGCCGAGTTGGCTGTCCTTGTTCGGAAGACAGGAGCAACTTGCCTAAAGGATTCTCAGCAAGAGGCCGTGGAGAACGCTTTGCTGTCTGTGATGATCAGGGATATTTACACTCCGAGGGAGCGGGTCGAGATGGTGGAGAGGATAGAGCAGTGTCAGGAGAGAAAGTGTGCTGTTTCGGATGGGCTTTAGCCTTTGTCAGCAGTCCAAAACTAAGTCCTGGAGGCGCAAATGGAAACTGTTTTCAGTATCAGGGTAGATTCGGTTAATCCGGCTCATGTCCGGTTTACGATCTTCAGTGGAGAGCAAGGCAGAACGCGTGCCAATATCGGAAGCCTGTGTATGACTCCGTTGGAGTATCGTCTGTTCGCTCGGCTGCTTCTGGGCTTGGAGAAGCCCGTCTCTACGTCGAGCGTCAGTCGGCTCCTGGAGACCGAGGGCAGCCCGCGGGTTTCTGTTGTCCTCAAGGACAACTGTTTTGTGAAAGCAGCAGGTTGGAGTGCAAAGTGATCATTGAAGCCGCTGGAGATGTTTTTTCATCAGGAGCAGTCGGGCTGGTGAACCCTGTGAATTGCGTTGGGGTGTCTGGAGCGGGGCTTGCCATGCAGTTTAAGGACCGGTTCCCAGCGAACTTCGCTGCGTATTGCCGGTTTTGTCGGTCGGGTCAACTGACTCCTGGGGGAGTATTCGTGTTTGCCTGCGGTGAGACGGTGATATTCAACTTAGCGACCAAAGGTCACTGGAAGGACCAGTCTCGGCTGGAGTGGGTTGATCTTGGTCTTCAGCATCTTCGGCAGGCGGTCGAGGAGCATGACCCTTGGATTTCTTCTATCGCCGTTCCAGCGTTGGGTTGTGGGCTTGGAGGTCTCTCGTGGACTCAAGTGTATCCGTTGATACTCAAGCATCTCGGAGGCTTGCAGTCACAGGTTAAGATTATTTACCCGTGAGTCTCAGTCTTTTTTGAGGTTCTATCTATGTCTCGTGATCTAGCTGGTGTTGATGCTCCAGGAGCGTTTGGTACTGCGCGAGTGGAGGTTGTGGACGCTGAAGTCGGTCCGAATGGCCTTACGAACGAAGCCCTGCTGGCCATCGTTGAAGACCGCTTGGAAGGATTCCAGCAAGGACGTTTTGCGTGCCAACTGAATGCGGAAGCGTTGAGCCATGTTCGCGCCGCGCTCAACCTGCTGCGCGTCCGCACCGAAGACCGAATCTGCCGTGGCGTCCAAGGGAAGAGTCAACTGTAAGGAGAGTTTCATGCTGTGTTCTGAGTGTAAGTCTGAGTGCGACCGTGAGGAGGTTGACATTGGTGTTGGGACGCAGAACAGTGCGAGCAGTCCGGCTGAAAGGTCACTTCTTTTGTTCTTTGAGTCCTGTTGCGTCGAGCATGGAGGGCTGGTTGACGTGCGGCGTATGAATCAGCAGGACTTTGAGACCGCTCGGCGGTGGAGCGGATTGGACTTCGTAAAGTTCGGTAGAGTCGCGGCAGACGATATCGTATCCTCTCATGGCTATAACGGGACGCATTGGTGTTGGCTGTCCGATACGGCCTGGGGGATCGCTCATGCCGAGCGTCTAGCTAGAGCACGCAGGCTTTGGGATAGTCGATCTTGGACAAAAACGTGTGAATTGGGAGCTTGACATGATGACTGCTGAGGCGAGACTTGATAAGCTGCAACGAATGGACGCCAGGGTTGAGAATGCTCAACTGGAGCGAGAGTGCTTTGTCCAGAAGAGCAAGGTCGATGGCTTTCGTGAGCGGGGGTCTGACTCTTTCGCTTGCGCCGGTTGGGTGGGCCTGACTCGTGCTACCTGGAAAGAGATTGCTCGTCGAGAAAGGAATCTTGATTTTGAGGCGTAATTGAGTTTTGCTTCAAATCTGGTTGAATGTCGGTATGCGTTTCCTTCAAGCCTTGCTCTCCGGAGTTCCTGTGCGTCTGATTGCTGAGCGCCTGGTGAAACCGTCGTCAGAGGCCGTAGAGGCGATTACTCGGTGGGTGGCTGGTATTTTGGCTGATCGCAAGCGCGAGCGCCAGACGGCCCCCTCTGTCCATCGCAAAGAGTTTCAGGTCGAAGGCCGGAGCTACGTTGTCCTTCTTTCGATTGACTCAAGCTACCGGACCGTTCATGGGTCCTTCCGATACCTTTCAGGGATCATCAGTCTCAACGTGCCGCCGAGAGTGAGCGATCAGCAGATCAGGGGATCGGTGGAGCATGAGCTTGTCCACCATGTTCAATACTCTCGCAGGACGGCTGATCACGATTACGGTCTTCCCAAGAAACGAATCCGTGATCCGGAGATCAAGCAGGGGGGATCGTTGGATGTCCTGACGATTGCTGATAGGCTATCCAGGCACGCCTTGGATGACCGGGAGTTCTTTCCGAACCTGACCACGGCGGCATCCGAGTTCAGAAATGTGATTAAGGTGAGGCGGATTCGATCTCCAGATGCGGTTGATAGGTTGTTTCGGTCGATGACAGGTCAGGAGGACTTTGGTGGTCGGCTTGCCTTGTCCAGGGGTCGGTTCTTTTTCCTTGATCTGAAAGAAAAGAACCCTGAGAAGTGGAAGCGTGCTGTTTCCTTGCTGTACCAAGAGCTTTTTGGGGAGTGACGCATGGACAGCCAAGACAAGCCGGTCGTCGGAGAGGTGAAGGATAGCTACACTCGCCAGGCGTCTGTCCTGCGAGTCGTGGATGGTGATACGCTCGATCTCGAAGCTGATCTCGGCTTTTCTGTTTTCCATCGGCTTCGGGTTCGTCTTTTGGGTGTGAATACCCCAGAGATTTATGGGGTCTCAGAGTCTAGTGAGGAGTTCAGGCGTGGGAAAGTGGCGAGTGAGTTCACCGCCTCTCGCCTTCCAGAGAAAAGCCAGGTTCTTGTTCAGACGTTCAAAGTACCTAGTGGAGAGAAGAAGGAGAAGTACGGGCGCTTCCTGGCGAAGGTCTGGTACCGAAGGGGAGACGCGTGGATTTGCGTTAACGACGATCTTGCCTCGATGGGCTGGGGGTCAAAGTGAGCCTACAGGCGCTTCTATCTGATTTGTCCGTTCGTGATGTCGTGATGGCTGAGGGGGCAATCAAGCTTTCTGACAAGCTGGTAGCTGACGTATTTCGATGGGCGAAAACGGAGATTGAGAAGGCTCGGACGGCATTTCTTTCCAAGACAGGAGGAAAGTACTGGCGGTCTCCGCATGGCGAGATTGTCTGGAAGTTTTCGCAGGAGATCGGGAAGTCCTTCTCAACCGATGGTGGATACCGATTTGAAGTCAAGGTCGATCACCTCTCTCAGGATGACACTGTTGGTGGTGTCTGGCATCCGAAGCTCAAGACTCTTCTGATCAGTGTCGGTCCTCAGTACACTACCGATGACTTGCTGAATGCAATCGAGCACGAGCTTGTTCACGTTCTCCAGTCAGAGATGAGAGCGGGCTTGGAAAAGGCCGGGCTGTCTGGAGATGAGGCTGGTCTTCCGAGGAGGCGTATTCGTAACGATGCAGTATCCCAAGCTACGTTGGGGATATCTCCAAAGCGGTCGGAGTTTGTCAAGACTCATTCGCTTGATGACATCGAGTTCTATCCAATGCTTCAGAGCGCCAAGCGGGAGTACTTCCAGGTGATGGATAGGCTCGATAAGCAGGGGCTTGATGTGGCTGGCGGTCAGTTTCCCAGAAAAGCGTTTCTGGCTCTCGTAGGGGCTGCTGGCGGGTCGGGGTCGGCTGAGGATGAGTTTGATAGTCTGACGGCTCGCCGGTTCTTCGTGACGCTTCGTAAGGAGAATCTGGCTAAGTGGAAGCGTGCTGTTTCTATTTTGAGTTCTGATTTGAAGGTGAAAGGAGTCGGTCGTGGATGAAAATTCTCAGAAAGGGTATTGGATTGTCGAAATGGTGACTGATGGCGAGAGGTCTCTCGTCATTCACAAGCGTGAGCGGGCTGATGGGAACGGGTGGGAGATGAAGTACTTCGCTGTCGGTTATCTTCCAGTTCGTTTTAACATGCCTGGATTGGGAGTCCTGGAGCTTCCTACGCGAAATCGGATTGAGGCTCCTATTAACGCGTCGTCTGTCGATGACGCTTTCGCTAAGTTTGAGGTGACGATACGCGCCTTCGTCGAGCAGATCGCAAAAGCCGTCCAGGAGCAAGCGCAGAAGCAGTCGAGGATCGTGGTCGCGCACGGGCGTCCCCCCGCGGCTAATGGAGGCGCGTTTCGCGGTCCGGGCGGTTGATTTTTTACTGGAAACGGGCACACTTTAATGTTGTCGGACAGGTGCTTTGCTGCGGTCTATCTAGCTGGCAAGCGCACTCAGCATCTGTCTGACGCTTTTCTCTTGGAGGAACCATGACGATTGCTGAGTCTGTTCGAAAAGTCATCGCCGGAGCGTCTGTTCGATCCGTTGTCGAGGGGTCCGAGAATGACTTCTCTTTCGTGACCAAGCTTGACGGCAAGCAGCGTTCAATTCACGTCAGTAACGTATCAGGGCTTGAGGCGGTTAAGCAGGCCACCAAGAATACTGATCCGAAAAATGTCGAGATGTCTGCCGTCCAGGCTGAGGTCAAGTGGTCGGCTGACTTGGACATTCAGGAGTGGGGAATCAACGGGGTTGAGATCTTCATCGAGTCCGTTACTGTCGAGCTTAGCTTCAAAACCTATGATGACGCAGGGGAAGACCTCGATTCCGGGCGAGTGACCTTAGAGTTCAAGTCAGGAGACTCAGGGGTCGAGATCGAAGCCATTCGAGAGTCAGACAGCTTCACTGGCGGGGCAGTTGCTCCCGGTCAGATTGATCTTCGAGTGGTTGGCAGTGATAAGACGGAAATCGACATTACTTTCTGAAGGCTGCTATGAGCAAGGCTTTGAGTCTGTTTCTTGGTGGGACTCCTCTGAGGGATATTGTCTTGGACGCTCTGATCCGAGTGCCGAAGGAGGCTGAGGACGCTATCGTCCGATGGGTCATGGAGGAGCTAAAGGAGTCCAGCCTGAAAATGGATATGCTGACCAGGTACTCGGCTGAGGAGACGTTCGAGGTTGGAGATTTCGATGTCTCGGTTGAGCTTAGGGTCTCTTCCGCCAATGCTGGTAAGGAGTCTGGGTCTTATGACTTTGCAAGCCGGAGTCTTCGATTGAGCTTCGCCAGGACGACTCTAGTGTCCAGGGTGCGTAAGATCGTGGCGCACGAACTAACGCATGTAATTCAGCGTGAGAAGAGCTTGTCCAAGTCCAGTGGATTCAGTCCGCGCGGGTTCTACGGATTTCCCAAACGGAAGGTTCGTGATCCGAGGATGATTCAGGGGGTTGGGGTGATGGATTTGGATCCTGGTGGGACGCACGGTCGCAAGGTTGATACTGACAGATGGCCGTCCAAGTACCGAAAGCTGATCCAGTCGAATGTGCTAGGTGGGAAGTACTCACCTTCTGGTCCTCTTCACTCGCTTGATGATGTTGAGTTCTATCCGATGCTTCGCTTCGCGCTGCTGGCTATTCGGCAACTGAGCCGAGGTCTTGGCCTGAAGGAGGCACGGCAGGTTTTTAATTGGATGGTAGGGGCTGGTGAGTTCTCTGATGAGAAGCTGGCGAAGCGGATCTCTCAGGCGTCATCTGAATCAGAAACACGGGATTTTTTCCGTGACCTGAAAGAGTTCAATCCTGAGAAGTGGAAGAATGCCGTTAAGATCCTTAGCAAGGAGTTTTTTAGAGGAAAACGGGAGATCAAAAGTGGTGCTTAGCCGTTCTGTGAATGCTGGCCGTACTCGTCTTTTTTGGGAGGAATTGTCGTGAAACTTGCTGAGCTTTTTGAGCGTGCTGAGAAGACGACCGATCCGCAGTTTGCCCTTGATGGCAGAGCAGAGATGGTATTGGATCTTAGCGGGGAGTACCAGGAGACCTACCAGGTTGCGCTTTTGGAGGATGGAGTGGCAGTATGGAGTGCTGGTGATGGGCAGTGGGCTCCGCTAAGGCCGTATCCTCACAATAAGTTCTATGCCTATCTTCTCAAAAACTATCCGGAGAGTGCCCCTGAGCTTCGTCAGATGATGGCGCGCTTTCGATCTGGCTACTCTAAAGAGATTAGCCGTCTTGGAGGGAGCGGGGCTTTGGAGTCCCGTCATTGCTCCGAGGAACTGCGTTTGGTGCTTGAGGGGCGCAGCGTTCGTGAGGTGTTGCTTGTTCCGATAGCAAGGAGAATGAAAGAGTAAGGAATGGCGCTTAGCCTTGCTTCACTTCAGTCGAGACCTCTTCTCTGGCTGGTGCGTCACCCTGAGTGCTCTGTCAGAGAGGCTGTGCTTGAGGCTCGGTACTCTGAGCGCCCGGAGGATATTCCGGATTTGGATACTCCAGAGGCGGCTGCTAAGAGTACAGGAAAGGGCAAGTCGGCGTCCAGGCGAGTTCCGAAGTCTAAGCCCTATCCTGCCAAAAAGTATCCTGTCCAGCCTCCTGATGCTGATAAGGAGGAAGGTGCCGAGCCAGAAGTGATTCTCCGGGGCAAGGTCAGGCCGAAGGTCACGGTCAAGCAGTTGCTTGGGAAGACGTTTTCTGGTTCCGATATCAAGGCGGTCTTGGCCTGGGCGGCCAGGAATCAGTACTACGTCCATATCAACTACACGCGCGTCACGGACGGCGAGAATGGAAACTACATCGTGGAGCCGTACAGCTACCGGATTCGCATGACGAGGATCGGTCCTCGCCTGATGTTGTTTGCGCATCACGGAGCGCATCGAAGCATCCATGGATTCATCTTCAAGCGTATTCACTCGGTACGGCTGTCCCGAAAGAAGTTTCGTCCTCGATGGCCTATTGAGCTTTGAGAGGATTGTCGTGTTGCCTTCTCCGTGCCGGGGCGCTGACTGGGTTCTCAGGAGAATCGCGATGGGTCACGTTCCAGGAGGCGTGCATTTAGCGAAGCCGTCAGGAATGGATATCGTCAGTGAGCGGCTGGATTTCATTGATGAGGTTTGTTCAGTAGCTACGATGAATGACTTGCCGCCCAAAGCGCGCTCGGAGTTCCTGATGATTCGCCGGGCAGTGACGGCGGCCCGTCGAGCGTTGGAGGATGGATTGGAGGGCTGTCTGTGTCCAGCTTCTAAAACGAGTGGTGGAGGGGAACGTGAGGCGTGAGAGGCTGGTTACACTCCAGGTAGGTCATCATGGAATGCGGCGGCGAGGGGTTGGGCGTGGCCGAAGCGGAGCCGCTTGGTTTCTGGTAAAGTACTTCGGTCTGCTCTTCCTGATCCTTCTGTGCGTACTTGTCTTTCTCTGAAAGTCTTGGAGGCATTATGTCAGGCTACACCCTCTATCCTCGATTCACTGACGCGTTCGTCTCGACCGTCTCCAGGTCGGTTGGTCTCAAAGGGAGCCGTGCGGAGCGCGGACAGGTGGCTGTTCGAGGGTTCTATGAGGCGTCGGGGCGTTTTGATGTCATAGAGACTCACCTGTTGGCGGACGAGCTAGGCCATGCCATTGACGGCGGGTACGTCTGGTTCCCGGAGTCATCTGACCTGATCGATAGCTTGCATCGCTCGAAGTTCTCGATCTCTTCAGAGGCGTTTCAGCTTCCGCATTCCTCTCTCACTATCGCCTGGCCGAAGGGGTTCTCCGTGAGAGGTGTTCCGGTGCTGCCGTGCCTGGTCTCTTTTCGGGATTACTCCCTCTACCGCCGAAACATGCTGGCGCTTGTCAAGGAGTATCCGTTTATGCAGGACAAGCTTGTTCCAGGATCGAACGGAGAGCCTGGTAAGATGCTGGTGATCTCCTACCCATCTCGTCCAGGTGGGGTGTCCTATGCCAGAGTCGAGTTGGATCTGCCGATGATAGGACAGATTCTTTCGGCAGGTCCTGAGTCTGTTCCGGAGGTACTTGGAAGTCAGGTGTTTTCTCTTCTGCTGGATCCGGAAGATCGCAAGATGGCGTACCTGCTCTACCGGCTTGTTTGCGCGCTCTGTGTCTATGTCCAGGCGGTTCCGGAAGCTCTGGTTCCAGGGTTTCCGCGAGAGGTCGCTCCGAGAGCCGTATCGTCTGATAGGTACGTTCCAAGAGTCGGATTTCAGGTCAAGTCTCCGACTCTAAATGGCCGTCATGCCAGTCCTGAGTCTCATTATAGGACGTGGCATTTCAGGATGCTGACAAGCCCTAAGTTCACTAAGAAGCGGTTTCAGTTATGTTTTGTCAGGGAGACGCTGGTGAATGCCAGGGATGCGACTCCTGAGACTATCGTTTCTGTGGAGCCGGAGGCTGTCAGTGTCCAAGTGTAAAAAGAGGCTGTTGTGGGCGGTTATCTCTCCTCCGCGGAAGTTGAGAGTCGTTGAGACTCATGTGGTCGAGCCGTCTGAGGCGGACGAGTAGGAATTTTCGAGTTTACCTCAATCGGACAACTCTGTAGTATCTTCTGATGCCAACCATCATTGACAAGCTTCGACGCCAGTTCGGGAAGAAGTCAGATGTTCCGGTCGTGCAGCCGGAAGCCCCTAAGCCTAGCGAGGCTGATCAGCGATATCTGGCCCTGGCGGCAATGCTTGGGTTTGGGGCTGAGGAGCTAAAGGATCCGAAGATTCAGGAGACGCTTTCTGAGCTTTTCTCGCTTTCTTCTGCTCCAGGCATTTCGACGTTTGTGGACTTTTGGGACGCTGCTGGGTTCATTCACTCGTCTGAGTTCGGCGTCTCGGAGTCCTCCAGGACAAGTCGTTACAAGCAGTACGAGTTCATGCTGGCAAACTGTTCGGAGGCGGGACAGGCCGTCACGATGTACGTCGATGAGTGCGTTTCTGCCGTGCGGGAAGAGGCTAAGTTTTTTTCTTTTGACGTTTTGGTGAATGGGAAGCGGGATGATCGGCTGAGTCGGTTTGTGGATGCTGCTATTAGCTCCGCAGGAGTCATGTCCGATTTGAGGAGTAGGTTTGGTCATCTTGTCCTGAAGGGCGACGCGTTCTACCGGATCAAATCTATTGCTGAGGCGTCTGGTTCCTCGCGGAATACTGATGGTTGGGCATTGACTGGCTACTGGACCGAGGTTCCTGACGTAGTGACCAGGTGGAATCTGCCGCACCGTGACGTTCCGTTTAAGTTCTCAGAGTCGTTGCGTATTGGGGGTCGAACGATTCCAGTTGCTCCGTGGGACATGGTTCACTTTCGGATGGGGACGTTTCGGACAGACATTCTTCCGTACGGCGAGCCGGTTCTTGAGGCTGTTCGAGCGTCCTACAGGCGTTTGCTGATTCTGGAGGCGCTCCTGGCTATGACACGCTCCTCCCGTGTCGAGCGCCTGCTGATCAGTGTACCTACCGGGACGGATAATCCTGACTTGATGGTGACGAAGTTGGTTAGGTTCAAGGCGCTGATGAAGAACATCATCATGGGGACAGGCTCAGCAGCGACGGCGGAGAAGCGGAGCATGGCGTTTACGGATGCCTACTACATTCCGAAGGGCAAGGACGCGCAGAGTAGCGTGGAGATTGACAAGCTTCAGACGAGCCTTGACCTGTCCTCCATTGAAGACGTGGAGTACTTCCTGACGAAGTTCATCTACGGCCTGGGAGTGCCGCAAGGTTTCCTGAAGACTGACGATGCCTATGCCGGTTATCGGAAGCTCGCGCTTCAGGACCTGCGAGTGTCGAGACGAGTCAATTCGATTCTGCGAAGCTTTGCCGAAGGCATGACGTTGCTTGGGAAGATCTTTCTGTTTCGGTCAGGCCGGTGGCAGTCGGAGGGCATGGAGTTGGTGACTTCCTACCTTCCTCCGGCTCCTGTGGCGGTGGAGCAGTTGGAGTCGATTCGAACAACCGTTGAGATCATCGGGTCGATTCTTGAGGCTATCGGCTCAAAAGAGACGGCTTCTCCTATGGCCTCTCATCGGATTGTTCGAGCACTGCTGCTTCGGTTCGCGCAGATTCCCAGTCGAATTCTTGATGAGATCCTGCCGTTAGAGGGGACCAAAGGAATTCATACTGAGGAGATATCGCTTGCCCTTGAGACCGCGTTCCTGGACGGGATGCGAGAGTCTGTCTCCTCTCGTGATACCTCATTTATCGACTGCACTGATCTGTCCGATCCTGGATCACCCAGTCTGGCTACTGAAGCGACACTGCTTTCCCTGGCAGATCGGATTGTTTGACTCTGTTCCTATTCTTGCTACCATTCCCATGATCTCAGTGGAGCGAGTTGATGACATCCTGGTTTTGTTCAGCGATGCCGAAAGCGGTGTAGCAACGACCTGCTCGTGCGTGCTTTCGGCTATCCAGACCATAGCCGGTCTTAATCCCCACTGGGGGCTAACAGCGGAAACCTGCCAAAAACTCTATGACCGTCTCCTTGCCTACGAGGTGACTTACCTCGATGGCGGGAAGTTACTACAAAAGCGAGTTAAGAAATCCGTTCGTCCTGGCTACTCCATTGCCGCGGCAGTCGGAGAGGTCGAGAGCGGAGGACTGGACTCTGTGCAGCGAGAGGTGGATCAGGCTTTCTCGGATGTTGAGAGGGCGCTTGGTCTCGCCAGGTAAATGGTTCAAATCAGGCTGATTCCGCTGGGCTACGTTTTTACTCCTGCCTTCAATCAGGTCTTTGTGCGGCTTTGCCTGTCCGTCAGCAAGACTGCTACCTTCTACGCTGAGCTTGATCGAGTTCGTCAGCAGATTCGGCGGTCGGGGATAGAGGCGGTAATAGTCGCTATCGAGACGGGTAACGTGCTGTCTCCATCTGCGTCCATGGCGTTATCTCGTTTGCGGGATGAGCTTCCCTACGTCGGGCTTGAGATTCAGGCGCGTGTCGTTGTCGCTTTACTTGGACTGAAAGATTGAAGGAGGCATCAATGCCAGATCGAGAAGTTGTCGTCGAATCGGGGGTTTGTCTTTACTCAGGCTACGATGGTCTTGATAAGGCCAGGGCGATTTTTGCCGAGGTGGCAAAGACCTCTTCAAACGGAGTTCCAAAGGGATGCCTGAGAGTCCGTCTTCCGGTCGGGTACGTTGACAAGGAGACCGAGAACGGGAATCTCTATGAGATGTCAGAGATGATTCGGGCGTTTGAGGCAGCCAAGCCAATGATGCAGTCGGGGATGGTTCACGGGACTCACGGTCAGCATCCCGATGGGCGGGCAGAGCTTCGGCCTGATGAGATCTCCCACCTGGTCATGGAGGCGTGGGTTGATCCAAAAACGAAAATCGTCTGGAACGAGTGGCTGGTTGTCCCGACTGTCAAGGGCGGCGGGCACGATCTGATTCAGTTGTTCCTGTCCGGCGCTGCGCTTGGGACTTCCATTCGTGGGACTGCCGTGCGAGAAAATCGAGTCTACATGCGTCAGTACTGCTTTGCAGGCACTGATACCGTGTCGAATCCGTCCACTGGTTTTTATCCAGGGACGAAAAATGAAACTCTCCGAGCCGTTATTTGTGCTGAAAGTTTACCAGAGTCAGTAAGGGAGGCATTTCAAATGTCAAGCTCCGCTCCGACCAACCAAGCGGTAGGTTCCATTCTGTCGGCTCTCAGGACCTCGGCTGATGCCCTGCGTAGCCAGCCCAGCAAGAGTTCGGACTCGGAACTGTCCGCCGTTTCTGTCCGTCTCGGTGTTATGGAGTCACTTGTCAAGTCCGGCGATACTTCTGTCCAGGCGTCGCTGTTGCCCCAGATCCAAGAGACTGCCGCTACGCTTCGCAGCATTTGCGACGTGCTTGGCCAGGAACGCTCGAAGGCCCAGATCGAGTCGGAGGCTCACAAGGCTTCCACGAGTGACCTGAAAGGGCGTGTGATTGCCCTGGAGGCAGAGGTTGTGGCTTCTAAGGAGACGTTGGCCAAGAAGGATCAGGCGATCAAGGAAGGCACCGATCAGACCGTGAAGCATGAAGGAGTCATCAAAGTCCTGGCGACCAAAGCTATTGAGTCCTCAAAAGGTCTTCTGGCCTCTCGGAAGCGTCTGCTAGGCCAGCGGAAAAAGCTGGCAGTGGCCATTGAGGCAGCCGACGATCTGCGGGATCACGCTCTCAAGGTCGAAGGCGTTGCCGAGGAGGCCCGGACGTACATCCAGAAGATGGCGGATCTTGTTTACGGTCTTCGGGACTACGCTCACTCTGTTGAAGACGTGTCCGAAGAGGTCGCCAAGCGCCATCGAATCCAGGGGAAGCAACTGGCCTTGCTGGTCAAGGTCACAGAGTCGCTCCGGGATCAGATCAAGGGTGTCTCTCCCAGCCGGAAGGCGGCAGCCGCTGGTGGTCTGTCAGCGTGGGTCGAAGAACCTACTACAGCCGCCTATGCCGAGAGTCTGATGTCGCTGTACCCCACCCTTCGGGTGTTTGCTGAGGAGTTGCGTACGAGCCGCACAGCCGACGAGGCTCGGTCTCGCGCTTCGAAGTACTTGGGGATCATCAGCAAAGACGAATCACTGAAATTCAACTCTGAGGTCGCATCCGAGTCCATGAAGACTGCCAAGACTTCTTCTCCGAAGCCCGTTGGCGTGGAGAAGTATCTAGGCAGTATCTAAGGACTCGGTTGAAATTCTGTGAAAGTCTGAGCAGGGTTTGCAGATTTTTCTGAAATCAACCATGGAGTTTTCCCCATGATGGATTTTCTTTTGGCGACGGAAAGCGCGGAAAAGAAGGTTGAAAGCTGGCAGTCCCGGTCAGTTGCGGAAGCGCAGAGGATTGTGACTGAGCAGAAGTGGAGCAACCGCTATCCGGAGCTTGTCCGTGGGTTGGAGTCAGCCGATCCGAAGGTGCAGGCTCGAAACGCCCACACCGCGATCCTGATGTTCAACCAAGCTCAGTTCATGGACCATGCGAAAAGGTCCTGGGGTGAGTCAACCGTTAAGGACGCTGCATAGAGGAGTATGAGCAAGGCGGTTGTAAAACTGGGTAAATTGCTGGAACATCAAAGCACGAAGCTCGTGAGAACGAGTCGGGCTTTGACAATCAGCAGCCAAGCTTCACCGAAAGGTGTTGAAGGTTCAACGGCCAGGGAGAGTAGTCTAACCGATGGGAAGCCGTCGCATGGCGAAATCCTCACGAGCGCCCAGCATCTTAAAGTCGGATGACTTGAGATGGTGATATGGCCTGACCTCGCTGGTGACAGCGAGAAGCTGAGATAAAAAACTCAGCGATAACAAAGTGTTTGGCGAAACTTGGAGATATCGCTCCAAAGATCATGTTAGAGGCTACTTAGTAACCAATGAAAGCCGATCTTCATAACTGTAGGGTTTGTGGAGCTTGCTTTAAGAAAGTGAGTATGCATGTCCCTACCCACGATCTTTCTGCTCAGCAGTACTACGATAGGTTTTTCCGGTCTGTTGAGGAGGGGTTGTGTCGAGTCTGTGGCAAGAAGACGGAGTTTCTTGGGTTGTATCGAGGTTATGCGGAGTGTTGCTGTGTCTCTCATGGCAGGACTTACGTTGATAATCTCCCTCATGTCCGAGAAGCCCATCGTAATCTTCAGAAGAGAGTCTGGAGGGAGCGGTGGAAGTCAGAAGAATGGAGACATGCTCATGCTGAGAGGAATAGAGACCCAGCGAGAGTAGCGAGGCAGTCAGATGCCTTGAAGCGTCGGTGGGCGTCTGATTCCGAGTACCAGAACAAGCAGTATCGAGCCAGGAATCTTCGACCGAATCACCTGGAGGATGAAGTCCAGTTTTTCTTGGACGAGTTTGCTCCTGGGTGTTTCGAGTACGTTGGGGATTTTAGTGTCTGGGTTGATGGCAAGAATCCAGACTTCCTGTGGGAGTCTCGAAAGGCAGTAGTGGAGGCTTACGGTGATGCATGGCATGACCTAAGCGGTGCTACTCGTCGAGTGAAGTTCTTTCAGGAGCATGGTTATGCTTGCTTTATCATCTGGCAGAGCAGTCTTTATTGTCACCGAGACGTTGTGAGATCGGAGTTTCTTGAGTTTCTTAGTAGTCTTAACTACGTGATGGCAGGAAGTGATTCCTGTAAAAATAAACCGGGTGAATTGCGGGGAACCCCTAAGAGCCTTTCAGGGAGGTATTCCAAGCGGGGAACTGTTTGTGAGTATCTCGAAAGGATTGGGAAATCCGCAGCCAAGCCGATCTCGAAAGAGACGGAAGGTTCAACGACTAACGGGAGTAGCCTAAACTCTTCGGAGCAGGGTGAAACCGACACGAGTGCCCGGCTCCAGCCTGTGCTGGATGATGAGATAGTCTGGTCTGACGCGAAAGTGTCAGAGGTTGAGATAAAGACCTCAACGATAACACAGACGGGACGTAATCAGGGTGTTCGCTCCGAATTCGATTTCGCATGTTATTGCGAACTCCCAACCCATGACCCAAATGACGGGTTTTAAGATTGCTGCTTAATCACACGGAACGAGAAACTCTTACCTGCGAGACTACATGCAAGTGAAGATCAAGATTCGTGAGTTTGTGCAGCAAAACATGGCCCCATCCGTTCGAGAGGACGGATTGCAAATCGGGTTAACTGCTGGAAGCCTAAATGGTCCTCTTCAGGATCGCATGGTAATCAGCAGCCAAGCTTCACCGAAAGGTGTTGAAGGTTCAGAGACTAACAGGAGTAGCCTAAACTCTTCGGAGCAGGGCGAAACTGACATGAATGCCCGACTTCCTTTGAGGAAGGTGATATAGTCCGAACTTGCAGGAAACTGCAAGAAGCAGAGGATAAAGAGCCTTTGCGGTAACAGCATTGCAAGTCTTGGTGTTGAAGCCTCACTTCAGCGACGCCTCGTCCGGTGTTGCGAAGGGTGACAAGGTTTTTGAGAAGTCGTCAGATGGTACTTACGCAAGTGAGGCCCAGACGGCGGCTATCGGAACCGGTGATGGAGTCGTCGTGACATTCACGGCGACGTTGTTCAAGGTTCGCAAGAGCACGTTGACGGCTTTGGTCGATGCCGTGGCTCAAGGTACCGACAATGGCGCTGGCGCTATCGCAGGCGCAGGCGTCGCTGCTGGTACGATTGACTACGACACAGGTGACTTGTCCGTGACGTTTGCGGCTGCTCCCGCGAACGGCAAGGCAGTCACGATCACGTACTCGTCCAATACCGAAGAGGACCCGGATGCGATTCGGGAACTCGAACTCGGCATCAACATCATTCCCGTCGTCGCTACGGCTCACCCGCTGCGCGTTTCCTGGTCCGTCCAGGCGCAGTTGGCTGCCCAGGCGTATATGGGGCTTGACGTTGAGGACACGATCAGCGTGGTCGCCGGTCAGTTTTTGAAGATCGAGCGTGACCGCCAGATCATCAGCCGGATCGCCACCCTCGCGGGTGCCGTTCAGGCCGGTCTGACGTTCGACGCCGCAGTGGTTGCCAACCTGTCGCGACGGGAAGTGTTCAATGACTTCCTGATCACTCTCGCGAAGGCTGATAACGTGATCTTCACGGCGTCCGGACGTGGCGGGGTGTCCTGGATCATTGCCGGGACGACTGCCTGCGTGGTGCTGTCCTCGCTGAACGGCTTTGTTGCCGAACCGAACGTGGTCCCCATCGGGGCGCACGTCATCGGGCACGTCGGCAACGTCGTCGTCATCAAGGATCCGTTCCTCACGGCGACCGATTTCCTGGTCGGCTACAATGGCATTCTGCCAGGCGATGCTGGCGTCATCGTGGCCGATTGGATTAACCGCTCTGGTTCCTATCAATGGAACTAGAGTAAAGAGTCCCAATATCTGGAGACAGATATGTGCAAAGAGGGTGAACTTCTGGAAAACCTAAACAGTCCTTTGGACTGCACGGCAATCAGAAACCAAGCTTCGCTGAAAAGCGTTGAAGGCTCAGAGACTAACGAGAGTAGCCTAAAGGAGTTCTCTCCCATGGCGAAATCGACACGAGCGCCCTCTGCCTGTAGAGAAGATCGACGGTTTTACGTTTACGCTTTGCTGGATCCGACCAAGGCTGGGCAGTTCAGCTATTCAACCTCCTGCTTTATGAACGAACCGTTTTACATTGGGAAGGGATGTGGTAATCGGGCGTATGCTCATTACTGCGATGCCCGAAAGCCTTCCGGTGCCAGGCGGTTTGTTTTGAACAAGGTTCGCAAGCTGGTCAGTCTTGGCTTTCGTCCTGTGGTTAGTATCCTGGTGTCTGGTCTGACTGACGAAGAGTCCAAGAGACTTGAGATCTCTCTGATCCGAGAGATCGGTAGGCGCGATCTCGGTCTCGGACCGCTGACAAATCAGACGTTTGGAGGCGATGGAGCCTACGGGACGTGTCACACTGAGGAGTCTAAGCGCGCTCAGAGCGAGCGTCGGTCTCGATTGAACGCCGGCAACTCCTACGGGAAGGCTAACGCTGGAAAGAAGCGGTCGGTTGCCATCCGGCAGTTGCTTTCAAGCTACTCTTGGATGGGTGGCTATGGCAATAAAGGCAAAGCAAAGTCTGAGTCTCACCGTGCTGCCATAGCAAAAGCCACGCGTGGGGTCCAGAAGACGTTGCAGTTGAAGACTTGTGCTCTTTGTGGAGCGGTAGTTACTCTGCTGCACGCTAAGGTTATGGCTCACTTTCGCTTGCATGGAATCGACTCCTACAGCAAAGCGAAATCGACTCTCTTCTCAGGCAATGATATAGTCCGAACTTGCGTGAAAGCGTAAGAAGCCAGGATAAAGAGCCTGGCGATAACAAATTGTCCGGTTTACTTCACTCCGACGCAGCAGCTTGCTGACTTGCGTGGGGCGAAGGCGCTGTTGAGCATGTACGCGGTTGTGGAGAACATGACCACGTATTACGCGCGCGGAAAAATGATCAATGTGTAGTCCCTGAAAGGACTTAGCATTTACCCGGAGCCTGACAGCAGGCTCCGGGTTCTCTCTACTTTTGGTCTTGTTTGAGTCCGTCTTTTGTTGGAGTTTCGGAATGAGTCGAGCTAGTGAAATCCTGCGGGGGCGGTCGGTACGAGCCGTGATGCTTGAGGGAGGGGATTACCCGAAGCGGGTTGAGATCGACGATCTCATTCGCCAGCTTTCAGGCGAGGCTAATTACCGTATTTGGGATGAAGACACCAAAACCATGATTTCTGTCCGTGGGAGAGTGTTGGAGTTAGGAGGATGGAGTTGGCTGTTCTACCGTCCTGAGTTTTCCAAAACGCGTTATCGAGTCATTGAGATCAAATCCGGCTGGCCGGTGATCTACGTCCCCATGAGTCTTCAGACGGCGGTTGAGCTTCTGGCCTTAAAGGTTCAGCAGGCGACTCCTGATAAGCTCAAGCGGTTGCTGGACGAGTACGAATCAGCAAAAGGAGGAGGTTAGCTAGCATGACGAAACATCATTGGGTTGAAGATGCGGATCATGTTGTGGTCTTCGTTGGTGGAGAATCGGCGGCTTTGCGCTATTATCGTCAGCAGGGCGGCAGCCGTCGCGGTTTCCATCTCATGTCTTCTACGGAGGAGGTTCCCGTGGTTGGAGCAAAAATGAGCTATCAAGAGTCGTTCGTGCCGATCAGGACGTTGCGCGCTTTGGAGTCTGAGGCTGCGCATCTTCAGAAGCTTGCTTTGAAGCACAAGACACTTCAGCCTGTCCTGGAGCGCATCCAGACTCGTCTGAAAGCCTATCAGGAGACAGTCTGGCGGCATCGCTACTCGGTCAAGTTTGGTGGCGATATTGCTCCTGTCCAGGCTGCCATCTCCAAGCTGGATCCGAAGGCAGAGTTCGATGTGGGAACTGAAGCCGGGCTTTTCTATGTCGTCACTGGCCTGAAGGCAACGGATCTCAGAGGCGTCGCGAACGTAGGGGACGTTTCCGAATTCGGGATCGTCCGTGAGGGGGTTGAAGGCAGAATGACGCTTCTGAATACAAAGGAGGATGTTCAGTGGCTGCGGGAGGTTCATGTCCCTGACTTGCCGTCTTGGGTCAAATCCGCTGTCATCTTCGGGAACGAAGACAGTCCAAGTCGGATTCGGGCTTATCGGGATGAGGACCCCAATCTCGATGACGAGTTCACGGAGTTTCAACTCCAGGAGGATGGTAGCTACAAAATTGTTGTCAGGTCGGCGGAGCTTTCTGAGGAGCTTGACCGTCTTAGGACTCCCTCGGCTGAATCATCGTGGTCTGATCGGTACGAGAAGTGGAAGCGATCTGCTCTGAGTGAGTTCAACGAGCAGCACGGCAAGCATTACGGGAAGCGGGTCCTTCAGGAGGACGATCCGGATGGGGATCCGGCCACTCTCGTCGAGTTCGGTGATAATGGCACTGCGTATCTTCACGGTATCGGAGGCACATCTTATCTGCACGAAGCCGTCACTCCGTGGGCAGAGAGCGAGTTTTTCTCAGAGTCATTGAAAGGCCGATCTGTTCGTCAGCAAGTCATGCTGTCGATTCTGAATGGCAAGGATACGGTCAAGGCGATCTCAGAGGCGGCTAGCATCCAGCAGGCTGGGCTTCATTGGTTTGTGACACATGTGAATTTTGACACGTTCGAAGAGGCTGAGGTGTTCTATAACAAGGCCGGGTCCGGAAAGTCCAAGACTGTCGGAGAGGATTTGATTCGAGTAACCTATCCGATTACGAAGCCGAGCGGGTTGTTCTACGTGCAGATCGAAGTGTACGCTCGTACTGCTCGTGAGGGTATGGCTGGGGCTAGGGCAGCCTTGTCGAAGTCAGGGGTCGAGGTCGCGTCAGAGTCATTTCGGTTTGATTCTGAGACTCACACTTGGAATACGGTGCAAGTGCTGTTTGATTCACTTGACGAGGCAGATCGCGTCTACAGGAAGCTTGGGTCCGGGAGCAGGATAGGAAAGGATCGGTGGACAGTCCAGGCGTCCAGTCCCCTTCCTGGAGCAGGCAGCGGGAACGAGTCTTTGGTGGAAATCTCCATTTTCGATAGCGACAAGTCTGCTGCGAGGATCGCAGTTGGTTCTATTCTTAAGTCTCTCGGTGTGCAGGTCGCGTCTGAGGCGGTCAAGTCTATCACTCCAAGTACTCTTCACTGGTTTTCCTTCGTCGTGAAGTTCGACACGTTCGAAGAGGCCAAGCGGATGCACTCTCGTCTTGGTTCTCGCTCTCAGAGTATCAAGATCAAAGACCATCTTGTTCATGCTGACGTGCTTCTTGGAGGCGGGCTGAACGAGTTTGGGCTGTCGGTCTATTCGCCAGATGAGAAGACGGCGCTTGAGGAGGCCAAGGACGTGATCAAGCTGCTCGAAGAGAAGGCTAGTTGACAAAAGATATTCATGCTGTATAGTTAGAGTGAATTTCAACTCAAGAGGATCAGACGTGAATAGAGACATCATCAAGCGTTGGCGTCACGGCAAGACTTCCCTGGTCCTTTGGGATACGCACCGAACCCGCCAAACCGGGGGAGGATCTGTTTTGGGGTATGAACTCAAGTCGGGCGGCAAGACGATCTTCACAGGTGAGGATTTCGGATCCAGTCCGCTACACGCTATAGACAGTCTCGATACCGTCTACTCCCTGCTGGGATTCTTGACGCTTCAGCCGGGTGACACAGATGATGATCACTTCGAGAAGTACACACCTGAGCAGATAGCTTGGGCAGGCAGTAACGATGCTGAGGAGATTCGGATGCTGGCTAACGACCGCGAAACGAAGCAGCAGCAATCCGTCAAAGAGGCGGCTGATTCTGTCTTGGCAGGGAAGCCAGTGCTTGAGGCTCTGGAAGAGAGTGATGAGTATGATGACAGTGTGGATGATGACGAAAAGGCGGCTGCAGGGGATGATAGCGGGAAGCTGAGAGAGGATGACTTGGGGGATCTGATAGATTTTGGGGTTGAGGGATTTACTCAGGTTCTTAAGGACATCGACGAGGACGTTGATGAGTTTCGTGCGTTGACTTCAGATGACATTGAGTGCGGAACCCAGTACGGCGTGAATTTTTTCCATCTTGAGTTCGGGCAGCGTCGCTGGCTTGGGTTCAAGAGCAGCGACGACGCCAGCCGTTATGCTGTTGGTCAAGTCAAGGATCAGTTGGAAACCGAGCCTGAGTTGTTCACGCAGGACTGGCTTAAAGGCTACGTTACAATGACCGAGACGGATCGGCGGATGACGGCTCAGGAGGAGGCTGATAATCGTGTCGAGAACATGAGCGATGACGAGATTCTCAAAGAGGCGGATAAGGAGACTGATTACGAAGAGGCTGCTGAGGAGGACAAAGAGGGCATTCTTGAGGAGGCGAAAGAGACGGTTCGCTCGAAAATCCATGACGACATCGAAGATCGTCTCAAAGACCCAGTGCAGTACTTTGTCGAGGATGAAGGGTTGTACTCGCTTGAGGACTTGATGGAGGCGAGCTTCGTTCACATTGACTCTGAGAAAGCCGCTGCGGATGCTGTCAGCACTGATGGAGTGGCGCATTTCCTGGCAGGCTATGATGGGGGTGAGACTGAAAGCGCGGGCGGGTCGGTTTGGTATCGTGAAAACTAAGGAGAGATAGCCGTGACACTAGGTGACGTTCTGAAGGCGATTGGGACAGGCTGGACGAACCTGGGCGATGTGAACTTCGTTGCCGAGGGCGGTGTCCAGGCAAAGCTCGATGGGAGCGAGTTTCGAGTCTACGATCTTACGACGCCTAACGCTGGGGCTGGGGCTTTCCTGCTTGGCTCTACTTCCGTTTGGCTGTCGGATATCTTCGTGCCGTCAGATGAAAGCGCGTCTCTGGCTGATCTCAAGTTGACTCGTGAAGGGTCGGCTGTTGCCCGCTTTGTGAGCGTGACACTGCCGGGGGTCAATTCGGACGTTTCCGACGAGGAGATCAAGAAAGCGTTCGTTCATTTCCTCTTCGGAGTCGTAGGGGGGTGGATCGCCTACTTTGGGACAAGTGGGGGTGGCTACGAGAAGGAGTGGTACTTCTCGGATTACGATATTCCAGAGGACTTCGATCCTTCTGGATCGGATGACGATGCTGCCATAGAGAAGTTCGGGAAGATGGAAGCCGATGTCGAGAAGCATCTCAAAGGACTCGGACTGGAGGCTTAATGGCAGTATCGAATCTGAACTCAGGGGAGCTTTTCGCGTCTGCTGTCGTTTACAAAGGGCACCAGATACGAATTGTCAGTCTCAAGGGACAGTGGCTGTACATGGCCTACGTGGATGACGAGTTGCTTCCTGGGAAGTTTGTGTCTGGCAACGTGGCAACGATCAATGCTAAGCGGGCTGTTGACGTGAAGGCTTTGGAAAACGAATCAGGAAACGGAGCAATGAGCTATCAAAAAGAGTCGATTTCACTCGGAAAGGCCGTGCCTGCCTCGTATTCCGTTGAGGTGACGTTTGACAGCGAAGACGAGCGTATGTCTGCTGCTACCGGAATCCAGGAGATCGGTATCTCGGAGTCTGTTCGAGAGGACATTGACGGTAACGGCTACGAGTGGAGGCTTCATTCCGGGTCGAAAGTTCGGTTCTCTTTTGATCAGACTATGAAAGGGATGACGTTCCGAGTTGAGTCTACCTGTCCGGCAGAGACAGTAGCCAGGGTAAAGGAGATTCTCGCTGCGGCTGGAGTCAAGTCGGAGGCTCTCAAAGAGGGTGATACCATTCGAGTCAATAGAGCCAAGGACAGGAAGCATCGCAATCGGTACGGAAAAGTCCTGTCGTCGAAGGGGGGAAAGGCGGAAGTTGAGCTAACGGATGATAAGGGGAAATCCGAGGTCATCTCCGTCAGGCAGGGTGACGTGGAGAAAGCCGCTGTTGAGGCTATCATCTCTGGTGTTCCTGTTCGTCAGGCGCTTGCTGAGGATGTCGGGCCTTCGGCTGCGGATCCTAAGCATAAGAAGTTTGATGCTGTAGCGGCTATCATGGCCTATGAACAAGGCGATCTTGACGACGATGGAATAGTCGAATTGTTTCGATATCTCGTTCAGACTGGCACGATTAACCATCTTCAGGGGAGCTACCAGCGGGCGGCTCGTGAGATGATCAAGGCTGGATTACTTTAACCTTTCGCAGGAGGAACTATATGGGTGCTACGATTTCAGTGTTGCGTTCGGCTGGTCGGAAACCGGAAAACAAGCCTGCTGCTGAGGCGACCAAGCAGGCTGTGAAAGCCGTCTTGGAAGGCAAGTCGGTTGATGCCGCTCTTGAGGAGGGTGAGGGTTCAGGCAGAGAGCGGGTCGGGCTGTATTGCCAACGCTGCAAGGAGATAATTCCGTCGCTTCCAGGCTACAAAAACGCGCTTTGGAGGCACTGTCCGTGTGGAGGAGTCGCTACGCGTCAGGCTTCTGAGAAGCCGTCTTCAAAGACCGAATCTCGGTCTTCTCGCCAGTCAGTCGGTGAGAAGTCGAATCAGAGCGTTATTGAGATGTTCTTGACTGACTCGTTTCCGAAAGACAAACGACCCGTTTGGGGCACGGAGAATCTCCGGATCACGAAAACCAAGAATGGCTGGGCGCTGGTGAACTACCGGACGCCGCTTCTCTACCGGGCGAACGGCTCCGAGTCTGTCCTTTTCAACGCGGAGCGTCATTCGGTCTCTACTTCCAAGATTCAGAATGAGATTCGCAGGACCGCTTCCAGTCTTGGAGTTGCCCTGACTGAGGTTGAGGAGGACAGGATTCTCGACTCTGCGACGATGGCCTGACAAATTCCGCGTGATTGTTTTCGTTCAGTGAGGTAAGCTTTTGTTCGTCGCTCCTCTTCGTGTGCAGGAGCGTGGATTGAAACGTAGCCCTTTTCTTTTGCGAGGTAATCATGGCAGCCGCCAACCCACACAAGCTGACGAAGTACCGCTTCAATCGGCTGAAGCGTCGTGTCCGAATTTTGGCTCAGAAGGCTCCAAAGACCAAGGACCCTGTTTGATCCTTCCGATGGCAGGCGAGTGATCAGGCACCCCTTCCGAACGCGCCTCGGTGCTCACATCCCCACTCGCCTGCCTGTTTTTTCTTTGTCTTGAAAAGGAGATGCTATGCCTTTCGATCAAATGGATGCTGCCAGGAGAGTACTGCGCGGCGAGCCTGTCCGCTCTGTTTTGTCAGAGGCATCTTCCGACAAAGAAGAGAAGTTCCAGGTCATCGTGGAATTCCTGTCTTGGGATTCAACTGAGGACTCCTACGAGAAGGGTGAGGTAGGGAAACGGCAGACGGTCATGTCTGACAAGACGGTTGGGATCTTCGACTCTGTTGACGAGGTTATCAAGAAGGTCTCAGATATGACTGGCGTGCCTGTCGAAGAGTTTTTTGTCTTCGATGGAGAGCCTGGGCGGGTTTCCGGAAACGGGTTGTTCGATGAGGAGAACAATTACGTTGGGGATGACAAGAACTTTCTTGGGCGGTTCAAGAAGGGGGAAGTGAGAGCGTGGAGTGGTGAGATTGATGTTTTCCTTCAGTTTGCCAAGACCTGGACGCCTTCTGACGACGAGCTTGTCGAGGCGTCGAGTCTGAAAAAGGATTAGCCGAAAAAGGAGTAGTCATGGGAATTCTAAAGATCAGTGTTGAGGCGTCCGGTAAGTCCTTTGGAGCGTCCGTAGCGGCGGCTCGGAAGCGAGCGAAGGCCGACCTCAAGGAGATTTATCGACTGGATCGGGAGATCACGGATGCTGAGTTGGATGATGAGATTGCTCATGCTAAGCAGCGGGATCCGGCAGATGAGGACGATCTTGAGCTTCAGGTCTCAGTAGCGTTGCGCCATTTGATTCCTGAGTCCAGCGGCAAAAAGGCTGTGGCGTTTGATACGGCGAACCTTTTTCCGGAAGCCAAGCCCTGCGTTCATTGCGGAAAGAAGACAACGGGTGGGATGATCCTCTCCAAGAAAGGAGATGTGAGTACTTCCAAGAAAGTTCCCGTGTGCGCCTCCTGTGTTGGCAGCGTTGATGCGGATGCGCTTCTTGCCTCAGAAGCCTCGCTTGCCGATTTAGTGATTGCAAGGGATCATCCATCAGCCGGATTTTCGACGTTCTGGACGGGGTTGAACTGGTCCGGTAACATTGAGAAAGCGAAGGTGCTCGCTGACATGGAGGATGTTCGTCGAGAGCAGGCTAAAATCAAGCCTGTTTCTGGTAACAAATCTGTCGGCTTGCTTCGCGCTTTCTCGAAGAGTGACTATGTTACGGACGGCGAAGGCCGGTCGAGTCTCAAAGCGGAAGCTTCGCTTACTGACCTTGACGATCCGTCCACTCGCCGACTTAATCTTCAGAAAAAGGACCTTCGCTGCTTGAAGTGCGGGAGGATGTTTCTTACTGATCGTCTTCATCGCATTTGCGGGGCTTGCAAGAAGGGTGGCCATCAAAGTACGCGTGAGGTTCAGTCTAACTTGTTTGCCGACGAGTCAACCAAGTCTCCTGCACTATCAGCCGAGCCGTTTGTCGAGGCTGTCCTGGCCGGTAAGCCGATCCTCGGAGCAGTGCTGTCCGAGAGCGGGGATGGCTTTGGTTCAGAGGTCAAGACGAAGCTGGCTGCTGCCTGGAACGAGGGGGGCGGTCTTGTTGGCTCTTATCAGCCGAGTCTTCATAACGAGGAAGAGCTTGTGGACATCCTCCTTGGCATCCTGGAAGGCTTGGATGAAAAAGCAGGCAAGGAGCTTCGAGAGGCGCACGAGAAGGACGATGATCCTGAGCGGTTTAGCTGGACAATTGACAGTGCTATTGACAAGATCAACGACGCGCTCCCAGCCTCTGTCAAGGAGTTCTTCAGCTACGGTTTTGGAGAGGATTGGCTCGGTCTAACCCCGTATGAGGAGTACGAGGAGCTGTTCGAAGAGATCGTCTAGCTGGAGAGTCGCTATGCTTTCAATGGAGGTTTACGTTCAGAAGGAATCCCTTAGACTGGCTGGGGTTCCCATTCTGAACAGTGATCTCGATGCGAAAGCATTCAAAGAGGAAATCCTTGACGTTGCCCTCGTTGATTACTTTATCCGTGCTCCGTTCGAGATCGTCCAGTCGTTCAACACAACTGGAGCTACGCAGTTTCCTGTCTCGATCCCGGATCCGTCCAAGTCGATTCCGAAGTGGCCAGCCGAGGCTGCCTGGGAGTTTGTAGGGCTGACCGGGTTCAATTTCACTTCTGGTGCTCCCCTTGTCTCAGTTCCAGGACTGTTGCCGGGTCAGCTTGAGTTCATCTTGACGGACGTTAGAACGTCGATGGAGCAGTTGCAGTACTCCGAGGTTCTGGCCACGGTAAGGGACAAGACGTTGGGAGATGAGATGTTCACTTACGACTCAGTGACGCAGGTGCTGACTGTGTTTGCTCCGGGGGCAGGAAAGCTCGGAATCGGATTTGGGTACCGTCTCGATAACATCAAGTACGTTCGTCCGAGTCACGTTATCGTCTTGGCCAAGATTGCGGCACGGAAGTTTCTGGAGCTTCTTATTGCAGGCCGGTCGTCGGTGGTCTTGTCAGCGGATGTCTCGCTTGACGTGTCGTTCCTTCAGTCGCGTCTTGACAAGATCGATGAATCCTACGATGATGACCTTTCTTCGATTGCACTTCCGATTCTAGCGATAGGATAGCCATGAACCCAGCTACCGTTGAGGTTATTCGAGGACTGCCCGGCGTCGAGGACATTGACGGGGACGAGAATCGTCTGGAGGAAGTGTCGTCCTCTGTCGTGGCAGCTTTGGAGGCAAAAGGGATTGCCTCTCCGACTGGCGCTGCTGGCGAGACGGCGGATGTAGTTAAGCGAACCAAAGACGGTCGCCAGGGGTACACGTTCTATCTTGATGAGTCAACGGAAGGCTTTCAGTCAGAGGATGGCAAGTTGAGAATAGCGGATGCTGTTCTGGCTTTGAAGACCGTCGTGGCGGATCTGAATCTTGAGCCTGCCGCGTATTGGGATCGCGGGGCTGGTGTCGTCGGATTCAGTCTGTTCGAGCCGAGTAGCGATGGTGAGAAGATTCTCAGGGAGGTCCAGGCGTTTGGTGGATCAGGCTTGTCCCGGATGATTATTGATGAGCCTGAAGTTGAGGAGGATGTCTTGGATGACGTTCAGTGGGAAGATGAGGAGAACGAGCTTCTCGATGCAGAGGAGCCTGAAGATGCCTAGTCTCGCCCGGCTTGGGGATTCAGGGTCTCATGGAGGAGCGATTACGACCGGCAGCCAGGACGTGTTTTCAAACGGAAAGCCCGTCGCTCGTGTCGGTGATACCTACGCTTGTCCTGTGCATGGGTCGAATTCGATTGTCAAGGGAAGCAGTTCAGTGTTTGCAAATGGTTTGGCGGTCGCTAGGCTTGGGGATGGAACGAGTTGCGGGGCAGTTATAACTGGCGGCAGTTCAGACGTTTTCTCAGGAGATATCTAACATGGATCAGGATATTGAAAAAGCAGTGCAGGCTGTCTTGGAGGGAAAGAACATTCCGGATGTCCTTGGTGTTCATGCCAAGTCGTCTGGTGAGTTTGCGTCTGAAGGGCGTGAGCTTTCTGTTCCTGATCGACATCAGAAGAAGATTGCGCTAGATACTCTCCGACTATCCGATGCAGGTGCCAGTATCATGGGTGGAATGAGCAAAGAGGAGGCCAGGACTTTCCTGAAAAAGATTGGCTATTCCGACGAGCGGATCAAGAAAATCGAGGGGACGCCTGCCGGGGAGTCGGTCAAAGTCATCGACGCTTCTCTTATCCGCAGGGTGACGGTTCGGGTCGATTTCACAGACGCGAACGAGAACGTCCTAGCGTCGGAGAAAATCAAGGAGAAGGCAACGAAGGTAGACGAGGGGTGGTATCAGCTTCCTGTGAAATCCAGTGAGACCGGGGTTCTGTGGGTTGGGGGCTTCGATGTCTATGACAATAGCCTGGCGTTCGGGTGCGATGTCGAGTCTCCGAGAAAGGCTGAGGCTTTGGTCAAGGAGTTGTTTGAGTCTCTCGGAATTAAGTGAGATGATCCCTGACGTTGAGGATGCCAAGCGGTCGTTTCTGAATCCTGATTACGTGAACGCCACGTACACGGTAAAGCAGTGCGAGCGGATCATTGCCGATCACCTGAAGTACCTTGAGGTTCAGCATGTTGATTACTGGCTTCTGGCCTACCTTCGCAAGCTGCTCGACAAGGCCAAGTACTCCGGGACGTTCCGCACCTGGCACAACAAGTTCAATGCGCTCGTTATTGCCAAGATGCGTCTCCAGCCGCTCGCCCTTGCTGAATCACCCGCTACTGCTACAATGTACTCAAATCTTCGTGATCTCCTGATCGAGAGTCCGTGGGGTTTTCCTATTCCTGTTTAAGGAGGCGTTTGCATGGCTGCTCATATCGTTCAGGCTCCTGCCCAGACGGCTGGCAGTGGAAAGCCCTCAATTTCAGTCGTCAGCAAGTCTGGTGGGAATCTGGTGGTCATGTTCAATGGCCGGAAGTACTCCTACAACCAAGTGTCCCCGGCGATCATCACCCGTCTTGAGAACGGGATCAAGGATGGGGTTGATGCTACGCAGCTTTTCGACGGTCTCCGTTGGGCGCTCGACGCCGATGGGGCTTGGCAGCAAGGAAAGGTCGTCGAGTCGAGGCGAAAGCCATCGTCCAGGGTGAATCGCTTGAAGCGTCTTCTGGAAGGGGAGTCCGTCAAGACTATCATTTCCGAGGATGCCTCTCCTCTGGAGGCCCTGGCTAGACTGGGCGTCGTGTCCGGCTCAAAGCTGGTTGTGGCAGCGGAGACTGTCAAGATTGTCAGTCCTGATACGAAGACCGTTCGTGAGCTTTCCCCCGGAGACGAGCTTATCGTTAAGGCTATCACTCCTGGAGAGCCTCCCGTTCAGGATGCCGTCAGTGTTGAGCTTCTCGGATCGGGTGAGACGTTCAACGTCCAGGCTGAGGACCTGAGTAATCTCGTCGGTAATTTGGATATCGATCTTCCAGGCTCTGAGGACGTGTCTTTGTCCGAAGCCCCGGAATCGGAAGAACCTGAAGCAACTGAGGTTGAAGAGCCAGAGGAGACCGAAGAAGTTGAGCCTGTCGAGGAGCCTGTCAAGCAATGAGCGTCCTGCTCAAGAACGCAGTCTTGGAACTGGATGGTCGCCATACTGTGACAGTCAGTGTCGAGGGGACTGATGTAGTCTTCTCAGGTGTTACCAAAGACACGCTCAACAGCTTTGTCACGTCTCTGAAGACCTCGGACGGCTTGGAGGCCGTGGAGACACTTTCGAAGCTGTCGGGTCGTGGTCAGGTCTCTGAGGCATCTAAGGAGCGGTCCGGCTACGCTATCCGACCTTCTCATTTCTATTTCGGATCGGGGGAGTCGGCTCGTGACGTTTTTCCTGGGGCGAAAGCGTATGGAGATGAGATTCTCTCATTTTTTGGCGCAAAAGATGCAGATGAGGTAAATAAGGCTCTCAGTCGCTATAACCTGTGGGATTGGTTGCCTCGACTGGAGGAGAGAATTTTCGACTCTCAGGCCGAGGCGGAAGCCGCCGCTCGAAAGGCTTACTCTGGTCCTAACAAAGGCGATCTTCAGTTGCAGGTTGCCTGGGAAGCTGTTCCGGTTGGAGAAGAGATTGCGTCCGACTCGATTGCTGAGGCGGTTCAGCACGTCCTTGAAGGGATGCCGGTCATGGAGGCTATAGGACTTGCGGCAACTCCGAATGCGGCTGAGCAGGTCGTGTTCATGCTGATTGAGCGCCTAAAGCAGGAGCGGAAGCTTCGGGTGTTCGTGGAGCTTGGTGATGGGGATGTGAAGCTTACCTACGACGTTCCGATGTCAGTGGCTTCCAAGGATGTTCCAACCATCATGCGATGGATTGGGGACAGAGAGTTTCCAGAAAGCTTCTTTCCGTACAGCACGGATGTTGAGCTTCCTGTCGATATTCCTGGGAAGGATACGTCGCCGGAGTTCGAGACGCTGATCGCCTCAGTTACTGTCTCTTACAAAGACCGCGCTTTCTATTTCGAGGTCACTCCAATCGAACTTGAGGAGATGCTGTGGAGGCAACGGAATCAAAGCAGAGTCCTGGAAGTGTAGCCTCCGCAGTCACGGTCGAATTCACGCTCAATCACCTGGCGTTCCGGTACGCTACTGTGGTTGTTCGGAATCCGTATCAGGTTGGAACGAAACGCGGAGTGGATACCGGAGGTCGGTACGTTGATTCTTTCGGATCGAAGGTTGGTTACGTTCTGAAGAATACTGAAGTCTATGGTCTGATCAAGGCGATCATCAAGAAGCTTCCGTATCTTCGGTACAATCGTCGAGCGTTGATTCAGGTGAAAGTGTTCTCCAAGACGCTCAAGCAGTTCAAGTTTACGTTGGATTCAGAGTTCCCTGGGCTACACAAAGTCTTTCTGTCCATCTGGAAGAAGGGGAAATTCCGTGGGAGGTAATGGTCGAATCTTACTGAGGGACTTCACTGAGAAGGACTACGAGGACTTTCCAGATCTGTTGCCAGAGGACGAGGCTGATTACAAGATCGCCTACGCCGAAGTTGGCGATGACTGGTCGGAGGACTTGTCCGTTGTGGACGGCACGGTCGTCATACTTGACAACGGTAAGGCTACCGAGGTGCTGGGGATCGAGGCGTCTTTTGTGTCTGAAGAGCCGGATGTCGTCAGTCAGATTGTCGTGCCTGTGACAGTCAAGCAGCTTCAGCTTCTTGGATTTAGATCCAGCGAGGACTTGGGGGAGTTCGAAGATGAGGACGAGTTCGAGGACTACGAAGATGATTTTGAGGAGGATTCGTGACCAGGAGCAGCCGAGGCTCTGTTAGAGTCTCTTGACGGACGACCTCTCCGGGAAGTTCTGTTCGACTACGAGCTTGTCGAGGAAGTAAAACGAATTTCAATTCGAGGGGGGAAACGGGTCGTACGGAACATCACTCCCCGTCGAAAGCGCAGGCTGAGGAAAAGCACTAGGATGAAGATCGCCAGGGCAGCCAAAAGGAGTGCCAGGCGGTCTTCGACGCGCCGGAAACGGTCCCGGTCCTTGGCCAAGCGAAAAAAGCTGCACTTGAAGCGCAAGCCCAGAATCAAACGATATGGAGGCAAGTTCTGATGAGAATTAAGATTCCTGGTTCAACATCTGCTCTTGGGGAGCTTCCGGAAGGGATCGTTACCGAGGTTGTCACTCTCGCCAAGGCTGCTGGGTTGTCTCTTACTGCGTCTCAGAAGGTGCTTGAGGCGTCCGGTCAGAGCAGTCAGGTTGACAGCTTCTTTGGGGCGTTGCAGAAATCTCCAACGCTGTCCTACCTGATCGATCACATTGAGGTTTCCGAGGCAACTACGTGTGAGTCTGTTGAAGCCGCAGCGGACAGTCTCTTGGCTGGAGAGAGGGTTCGCCAAGCGGTGCTTGAGTCAGGGTCTGACAATGCTGATGACGAACAGGCGTTTCAGGATCGTCTTGATGCCCTGCGAATCAGACTTGGAGTGAATCGACTTCCTGAGAAGAGGATCGAGGAGGAGCGTCGGAGATTTTTCAGGGGCATTGGAAAGCCGTTGCCTGCCAGGATCACAGGCTCAGGATCGATGGTCCCTGAGTGGGAGTCTCGCTCAGGAGAGTTCTACATCGTCACGAAAGCTGACGTTGGGAAGAGGACAATCAGAGCATTCGGAAGCGTCTGGCCGTTGCTTGCTGTTCTCGATCAAGTTCAGGAGATCGATATTGGTAAACGGATTTACCTGGTCAATGGAATCTTGCAGGTCGAGAATGATGATCAACTGAAGGCCAGGCTGGCCAAAGGAGCTTGAAATGCCGTCTGCTTACATCAAGAAAATTGCCAAGTCAGTCAAGGCTGACGTGAGAACAATCGAGGACATGTACTTCAGGGCCAAGTTGTCCGTTGTTCGGCAGGGCAGTAAGGAGTCAGACGTTGATTTCTGGGAAAAAGTCATTGGTCGTCTCAAAGGAATGGTCAAGTCTCGTTATGGAAGGCTTCCAAGCTCAGAGACCACGACTGTAGCGACCTTGCAGGCTGATCAGCCAGGTCTTGGAATCGGCTACCAGCCAGTCGCAATCTGTCCGCTGTGCGAGTGGGCTGGGGTAGGCGACTTCAAAAAAGGGATGACGTGTCCGCGGTGCAAGAAGGGTGGATGCCTTGTGGCGATGCCAAAGCCTGAGTCAGAGATGTCCGAGTCAGTCAAAGCTGTGCTGTCGGGCCGGGACGTTCACGAAGTTCTGCTGGTGACGGAGGCAACAGCCCCTTCTGTGACTATTGACGGAGTAGACGTGGACTTCGCTCCTGGACTTGAGGAGATTCCGGAGGAAGTGGTCCGTAGGGCGATTGTCGCGACTAAGAAGAATCTCAGACTGCTTTGGAAGTTCTATGTTGATACCGTCCAGCCGCCCTCTAAGTCGCGGACGGACGCGCTCAGTCAGACGTGGGATTTGTTCGGGGTCCTGTCCGATGAGGACATGCAAGAGTTCACCTTTGGGGTTACGAGAATTGCCCCGGACAGTTCTTTGAAGTTCCATAGTCTCAATCCGTCTGTCCAGCTTGATCCCGTCGAAGAACCTCTTGTTGATGACGAAGAAGATGACAGGCCAGAGCCAGGTAGTCTGAAAGACTTGATTCGATAGTTGCTCAATTCGATGGAAAATAAGTAATGCCCGGCAAGTTGCTAACCCCGCTGTTTCTGAATACGCTCAAGTCGAACATTTCGAATATCCTGTCCAGGTACTACGGGGTGTCCGTTGCCGTCTTCAGGCTTGCGGACACCACCAAGAATCTTTACGGAGACCTGACTAGCCGGACGTTTACTTCGCTGGGGTCCGCTCTTCTTTACTTTTCGACTCAGGACCTTGACGTTCTGAGAGGCACCTCGATCAACTTGGAATCGGTGACTCCGATCTCGGTTATTCTGGACCCAGAATTCAGTTGGGAAGAGCATGATGAGGTCGTTCTCTCTTTCGATGTTGAAAGCGGCTCCGTTGACCGTAGAATGGAAATCGTAAAAATCTTAGCCAAGAACGTCTCTGGAGTCTGTCTTTACAAGACAGCGAATCTGGCTCCTGTCAGAGAGGTGCGGGCGTGACGCAGGCGTTTAAGCGGTTCCTGGGCGGAGCCTCGATACACGAGGCGGTTTCCTGGCACGACGGTCCCAAGAAACGGATCCGGCTGCTCTATAGCGTTCAGATACCTGGCGAGAGCCGAAGGGAGTTCTCGAAAGGGGACGTTCTTATTGTGTTCAACGAGGAAACGGACGTAGGCGGCTACTACCGCATCACGGCGGGTCACGTCCCGAATCTCGCCATTACGCTTCACTACACGTCCAAGAACCAGTTCGATCATGAGTTCGTTTCAGGAGTGCAGGCATGAAAGCTGAAGAGCGAAAACTCGAAGTGATTGGTTTCGATGCCCTCAACGCGGCGAATCGAGTTTTGGCCGGTGAGGATCTCAAAACAGCAATTCAGGCTTCCTCTCGAATTCGGCCCGGAGACCGGGTTAAGGTGATCAGGAGCCTTCGAGCGCCTCGCCTTCCGAAGATGCCAGTGACCTTGGCCGAGCTTGCTCGAATGCGGATGAACCGATTTGTCCAGGTCAAGGCCAGCATTGAAGGGACGTTTAAGGGATACGTGGATGCCTCCGAGGAGGACACAATTCAATTCTTCACGTTTGTCCAGCTTGATACCGGTGAGCTTATCCTGGCCAACTCCAGGTACCTGACTCTTCTGCCTCGTGGAGGGGCAGGATCAGTTTCTCCTTCCGAAACGGCTGTGTGATGATTGCCTTGACTGACAAAGCAGTCTCTTTGAAACTGGCTGAAGTGCTTGGCTTCGGGGGTGTCTTCGCTCCGGAAGAGGAGGCACTTCGGCTTGTGCTTCGAGAGTTCAAGAAAGTCGAGTTTCCGGTCTTCTCGATCTATCGCCCCTCAGCGACGAAATCCCAGACTCGGTACAACCGTCCTATGGCGACCGGTGGAGGTCGCGGGAGGCAGTCGGATACCGGGAACGTGGCGAGTCGCCTGAAGGTCATGCCGATTGACGTGACTTATGACTGTCGAGCGTACTTCTCAAGAGAGGAAGACCTGATCTCTGCTATTCGAGATGTGTTCTTGTTCTCTGCCTCGGCTGTCGGAGTCGAGCTTTCCTTCCCGGAGCTTGGAACCGATAAGGTTGCTGCGTTCACTGCCGTTGACGACTCACTTGTGTTCGAGTGGGCAGAGGAACCTGAGATTGGTCGGTACCGGTCGATGGCCTTTTCGGTCTCAGCCGAGACGTGGGTGGCTGATAAGTCGATGCTGCCCATCATTGCCAAGCTTGTTGGATCGTTCTATGACTCGACGTTCGGTTTGACTAAAGACGTGCCTCTTGGAACAATTACCGTCGCTGCCTAATGTCATCCGTCATCGCAAAACTCCAGGCTCTCAAGGACACGCAGACGCTGATCGATACTCAGCATACGCTGGATGGCGGTGATTCTAAGGTGACGTTCAAGAAGTTGGCCAAGGACGCCATCGCAACAGTGGCTGTCGGAGCGAAGGAGACGATCATCGGAACGACGGTTCCTGCTGGAAGCGCAATTACAGTCGCGTTCGGCGGGAACACTTACACGACTTTAGGAACGCTTCTTGTTCTTCCAGGGACGGCTGCCGGGGACGTTGTGATTACGAACACGCTTGCGTCTGAGGTCGAGATCACTGTTATTGCCGTTAGTTGAGGATGTCACATGGTTCGAGTTGATAATCCAGTCTCGGCTACGTTAATGGTGAAGACGAGTAGCGGTCAGGTTTACTACATCTCGCCCAGACGGGTAGTCACGCTTCCAATCGACGGGGCTGATATCGTGACCAGTTCGACGAAGCTCCAGATTTCCGAGATCCCTGCTGCCAAACTGCCGCAGGACAGTAACGCATAGGAGGATTGTTAATGGTTTCTCTGTCGCCTTCTGTTAATTACACCGAGACTGATATCTCCGTTCGGGTGGCGAGCCTTGCTTCGTCCATCGGAGCTATCGTCGGTCACAGTCAGCGCGGTCCGTTGACAAAGACGCTGATCCACGATACCGAAAGTTTCATTGCCACCTACGGCCCTCCAACTCCGGGGGACTACCTGCACTATTGCAGTCTCGGATTCCTTCGCCGCTCGAATCAGTTGTGGGTTCGTCGGGCGATCAACGCTGCCAGTCCTCCGCTCTACGGCGGGGTGGTTATCAAGGCGGCTCCAGGGGCTGCGAACGTCCCGCTGGCGGTTGGGGTTGCCAATCCTAATACTGTGGGTGATGGGCAGCCAGGTAGCTACGTCTGGGGACTGAATGAGATCATGCTCATTCTAGCTCCCAATCCTGGGGCATGGAATAACAACTGCACTGTCAAGATCACGAACATAAGCGCCTCGGACTTCGAATTCGACATCGAGTTTTACGAAAAGGATGCTGGTGGGACACCCCGACTCGTTCACAGGCGTCGGGTCAGTCGAAAAGGTCGGCTGACCGGCAAAAAGGACGGCTATGGCCGGAACATGTACGTTGGGGACGTGTTCGGCGTGGGTGATACGAACTACTTCATCGTGGTTGACAATACGGCTGAAGATACCCTGATGCCGCTTCCGCAGGCTGCTTACCTGTCGCTTGCAGGAGGGACGGATGACAGCGGCGCGTTGGCTAACGATGATGTCAAGCTGGCTTGGGGCGACTTTGAGAATCCAGAGGACGTGACGGTCAACATCCTTATCAATGGCGGTTACGCCTTTGAGGCGGATGCGGATATTGGTAAGGAGATGGATCGCATTGCTCAGGCTCGTCAGGATTGCGTGGCGGTGCTCGACACGCCCTTCGATCTGAGTTCCAGCGCCTTGGTGACGTGGAGAACGACCACTCTCGGTCTCAACTCATCCTACTCTGCCCTGTACGCGCCGTGGCTGAAGGTCTATGACCCCTACAACGACAAGGACGTTTGGATTCCTCCGAGCGGTCACATTGCAGGCGTCTATGCCCTGACGGATTACGTGACCGAGCCGTGGTTTGCGCCCGCAGGCAAAAATCGAGGCATGATCGTCGCCAAGGAGTTGAGCAAGAACTTCCCGAAGGGTGAGCGAGATGTTCTCTATCCTGCTGGCATCAATCCTATTCGGAAGCTTCAGGCTGGAGGCAACGCCGTCTGGGGACAGCGAAACCTTCAGACGAAGGAGTCCAGGACGAATCGTATCAACGTCCGGCGACTTCTGATTACCGTCCAGGGTTCGTTGACGACGGCCTTGGAGGACTTCCAGTTCGAGCAGAACGACTACGCTACCCGGTTGCAGATCGAGATGGCTGCCACTGCTTTCCTTCGGGATATTCAGCGGCGGCGCGGTCTCTACGATTTCGCAGTCGTCTGTGACGAACGGAACAACACTCCGGACGTGATCGACTCCCAGGAAATCCGGGCTGACTTCTACCTGAAGCCCACCGCTGTTGGTGAGTTCATGCGGGCACGATCTGTCGTGACGCCTACCGGGGTTTCCTTCGAGGAGGCCATCGGGCTTGTTCAGTCACTTCCCGCTGTCTGATTATTTCGTTTCCTTGTTTAGGGGCTAGGTCAAGAAAAACAAACTGTTGGAGGCAATCATGGCCAATCGAGACATCAAGAACTTTCCGAACCTGGAACCTGCCCGTCAGTACATGTGGGAAATTTACGCCGCGTTACTGAGCACGACGTTTCATTTCCGAGCCATGTCAACGTCGATCCCGGATCAGGTAGTGGAGGTGTACGAGCATCAGTACAAGTCAACCAAGGTCCATTTTGCCGGACGGGATGCGACGGCCAAGACCTGGGACTTCACCTGCATTGATGGAGTGGACTTGTTCGTCTACAAGACCCTGTTTGCCTGGATCGAGAGGACGAAGACAGCCAATAAGTCAAACTACGTTTACGACGTTACCATCGCGCTCAAAGACCGGGCTGACAGGGAGATCGGGAAGTACAAGCTCCTTGATGCCTTTCCGGAGAACCTGTCACCCGTCACGCTGGACTACAGCGTCAACGATCCCATCAATGTCGCGTGCTCCTTCCGTTATGATGATGTTCACTTCACTGTCGGTGGCCAGGAAGTGGCATCCGTTGCGTAGGAGAATCGAATGAATCGCCATGTCCTTGAGGCCAGACGACACGGCGATCCGCAACTCAAGTTTCGGTACTCCGTCAGCCTGCCGTTTGAGAAGTTCCCAGGGATCAGCAATGTGATTGCTGCTCTTGTAAGCGAGAGAGCATTCACGGTTTCCACTCCGTTTGCCGCCGAGTTTAATCCTGAGTCAGGGCCGAATCGGAACTCAGAGTGGTGGTTCATCGAGGCGATCAAGACGCCTCAACTGGCCATTGGCTTTTACGAGCATACCGACCAGTTAACGCTAAGTTACTTCACGGCCTGGAATAGCCTGATGGTGGACACGGATGGCGTCTTTTTGGCTCCGAAGTACTATAAGCGGGACGTAGGAATTGCGATTCTGGGGCCTGATTATACGACGGTGCTTCGAACGATAATTGCTCACGGATGCGCTCCGATGGTCGCAGCGCCGCAGGAACTGGCCTATGGATCGAGTGAGAACTGGTCAGTTGACGTGACCTTTTCAGTTGACGGTTTCGAGACTTACGCTGGAAGCGCACAATCCAGAGCGATTGCCAAAGCGACTTCGAGGACCGTGACTGCTGCCTGACGCATAGTCTTTCTGTCCGCCGCAATGGCGGGTTTTAGCCGCATAGTCTTTACCGTTTCGGCTCACCAAAGAAAGGCTATCTTGTGAAACTCCAGAAGTATCAGCCTGGTACTCCCGGCTCCGAGCGGGCGTTCGCTCTTGATTTGGATTTGCTTTCTTCGGAAGCGTCGATGCCGGAAGGCTATCCGAAACACGCCAAGGCAAATCCCCTGACGGTTGGCCACGTCAAAACCCTTGTCTACGGCCAGAATTCAGACCGACCGTTCCTTGGGGCGTGCTCGGACGTAGTGCAGCAAGTCGTTGACATCGACGTGAAGAAGCTGGCGCTTCTCGACTTTTACCACCTGCTCCTGTTTCTTCGGGTCAACTCGTGCGGGTCGTTTGCTGACTTCACGTTCACCTGCCCGGTGTGCAAGACTCCATCGCCTCTGTCGGTTGACCTGACTGCTGTGAAGGCGGAGTCAGTGCCGTCCAGCTACTCAGAGCCAAAGGAGGTCGATGGAGTCCGTCTTCAGTTGCCGAGGGTTGCGGATCGCATCGCTCTCGATGAGGTCGAGCATACTGACCTGGATGAGCTTTCGTTGTTCCTGGCTATCGAGGGCGGGATCACGAAGCGGCTGGACGTTTTCAATGCGTGCAGTCCGAAGGCAATCGAGAATATAAACCTGTTTGTCGAGTCGCTGTCCGGGCTTGGAGTAGATAACTCCGTTTCGTTTCTATGCCAGTCCAAGCCGAGCGCCGAAGCGAAGCCGTGCGGCTGCAAGGAGGAAATCCTCTGGCCCTTTCGCGGCACCTTCTTTCTTCCCGGCAAGCCCCAAAAGCATTCTTGATAGATGCTTCTATCTCTGGTATCACATGAGCATTTCCGATTCCGTCATGGACATGCCGTATCTTGAGTTCATTTGGCTTTATGATTCCTTGGTGACGAAAAAAGAGGCAGAGAAGAAAGCCAAGGAAAGATCCGCTCAGCGAGGCAGAGCCTGATGGCAGAAAAGTCACCCAAAGTCGTCTTGAAGGAAGCAGAGTACCGGACTAACCTGGAACAGTTCAAGAGGGGAATCTATCGAGACTTGTTCAGGATGGTCATGTCTCAGGAGGCTACGTCCTCCAGGTTCGCTTCTCCCATGTCGGCTGCCATGCTCACAGGCGAGGCTCTGAAGCCCAAGCGTGGGCGTCGCGAGGCGCAGGCAGCCCCGGTGATGGCGGCAGTCTCCAGAGCGGCTGGAATGGGGGAGGAGTCCGGTTGGGATAAGGAAGTGAGGGCGCAGCTTCGGGAGATTGCCGTGCTGCTTGGAAACTCCCAAGTGCAGCTTGGCGCTATTTCAGAAGCATCTTCTGAAATCAAGACGGTCTGGCTTCCGCAGCTTGGCACTCACCTCAAGGACGTTGTTGGGCTTGAGACGCGAATCCAGGCGATGGCATCCGGGGATTTGGAAGTCTCGACGGAGCAAGTGGAGTTCTTGCGGTCTCAGGTCGGATTGCTGGCGCAGAACGCCGCTGTCCTGAAAGAGTACAGCCAGGAAAACGAGGCTGTCGCTGAGAACCTAAAGGCCATCGAGGGCAAGATCGGTCATGGGTTCGAGGACTTCAGCAAGTTGCAGAAGACACTGGACAAGCTTTTCCTGGTTGTCTCCAAAAAAGACCCGTTCAAGGATCTCAAGAAATTCTGGGCTAAAACCGTTCCGGCTCAGACAAAGAAGGGCATGGCCGAGATGTCCTCAAACATGCTGATGGAGATGGTCGGCTTAGGGTTTCCGATGCGGGTGCTCCAAAACATGACTGGCTTGGAGCTTTCGGAAAAGGTCGTCGAGGCTGGCAAGTGGGCGTCCGGGAAGTTGAAGCCAAAGGAGGCCAGAACGGCCTTGGACGCGTCGAAAGCTAAAGCAGAAGGTCCGGAGCCTGTTGCCTGGGGATTTGAGGCAGATGCAGAGAAGGGATTTCAGTACCCGACTGCTGGCCAGCCGCCTGCTGTCAAGCCTGCTGCTGTTGCACAGGCAAGTCCTGGGGCTTCTAAGCCTTCTGCTGCCTCTGTAGCTCCGTCTGCTGCTCTGGGTACTGCGTTAGGGGCAGCGGCGGCTGCGTGGCCGTCCAAGGCTGTTGCGACGGCTTCTGGTGTCCCTCAAGCTCCAACGGCTCCTGTAGCTGATCCGGACGAGTCGCTTGCGGTGGCCTTGGCGGCTGCCAAGCCTGCCATGGCTGAGGCTGCTCCAAAATCTTCCATAGCCGAAAGCGAGGCTCAGGAGGCTACTGCCGAAGATGTCCACGAATTGCCTCCTTTGCTTCGAAAGCTGGTCAGCCTGGACGAGAAGGAAGCTGAATTTGCCTCTCGTCCGAAAAAGAAGGACAAGGAAGAGGGAAGCAAGGGGTTCTGGAGAGACGCGCTCAACTACATCGCTGCCATGGTTTGGGGCGGGCTTTCCAAGCCTGCTGGGAAGATGATCGCTGCCGGAGCAGGGGCGCTGTGGAACGCAGGCACTGCTGTTGCGGCTGGGGCGTCTGGATTGGCTGGATCTGGAATGGCGGCGCTTGGAGGCACCGGGGCGCTTGTTACATCTCCGCTTCTTGCCGCTGCCGCTGCTGCCGGAACGGCCTATGCCGGATGGAAGGTTGGTGACTGGATTGGCGAAAAGACAGGGATTCACGAAGGGCTTGGCAAGACAGGAGCAGCCCAGTGGGCGCAGTCCAAGATTCCATTCTACGGCGAAGATCGAGAAGCAGAACTTGAGACGGGTCGGGAGAAGTATCTTCATCGAATCTCTGCTGATGCTGAGACGGGTTTGAAAAAGCGATTTGTCGGTCTTGGAAAGGAAGAGAAGCAGAAGCTGTCTTCGGAGCTTGAATCCGACTTCCGTGCCCAGGCGACCCGCGTACTGGAGAGCCAAGGCCGTCTTCAGCGTCTCGAAGGGACTGCTCGTGAGGAGGCAATTCAGCGCCAGGTGGAGGGGATCAAGGAGCGAGCAGGCATTCTTGCGCCCCGTCCGGAGCCTGCCATCCAGCCAGCCGCCAGCGTCGAGCCTGTCATTCCGGAAGTAAAGGTCTCAGCATTCGAAGATAGTGAGGCTCTCACTGAGGCAGTCACGGCTTCCGGGGAAGAGACTGTCTCTGCGATCAATCGCCTGTCTGAGTCCTTCTCGAAGTCGAGACCAAGAGTAACTATTCCAAGTACCGTCAACTTGGCGTCAATCCCCTCTGACATCGAGTCTATTCCTTTGGCCTTGTCTAATTTAGGTGTTGTGTAATGTCCGTTGCCAGTCCAGCATTGATAAGCATTCCGGACTCTGAAAAGAAGCCGTCGCTGTTCAACATGTACATTTACCACGGCGGGGCGGACAATCCTTATCGCGGTAAGGACATGGTGATGCTAAAAGTCGCCCAAGACATTTCCCTGGCGTTGACGAACAGCTATAGCGCCCTTTACGATACGTCCAGGTTCGAGGAGTACAATGCCATCCTTCAAGTCGGACTGGGAAAATCGACGGTCATCGGTGGGCTGACACGGCAGATCTGGCAAGGGGCGTCCGTGAATACAGTCACATTCAACGTCGTCTCCGTTGCCTACGAGAATCCGGTGGAGGAGGTTCGGGCCAAGCTGCGGAAGCTTTATAGCATGGCCGCACCGACGGATCCGAATGCAGGCAAAAATCCTGTGGACTTTGAGAAGGGCGTTAACGAGGCGATGGACATTGTAGCTGGTTTTCCAATTCATCCAATCAAGTCGATTAAAGCTGCTATCTCAGAGGCCATGTCGCTGAAGGATCGCCTCGTTGGCGTTCTTTTGGAGCCGCCTGAACCGGTCACGATTCTTATTCCTGGAATCATCCACCTTCGGAACGTGGTTATCGTGAACGTGGACATGACTCAAAGCACTCGGCTGGTTCGAGCAGAGCCTGGAGCGCCTGCTTGTCCGATCAAGTTCGAAGGAGCCGTTACGGTTCAGCCGCTTCAAATCCTCAGTAAGTACGACGTTGATCAAATGTTCCCGGATCCAATCCGATGAACCCAATCAGAAGCTACTTCGATATCGCATCCGTCGATGGAAAGCTGGAGCCTGACTTGTTGTCAGGTCAGCTTCAGAACTTCGTGGCGACGCTGCCGTCATTGCAAGGGACTGTCTTTTTTGACGTTGCCTTTGTGGGGCGGTTGGATTTGTTGGCGTACCGGGTTTACGGGGAAACACGGTTGTGGTGGGTCATTGCCTTGGCAAACGGGATCGACGATCCGTTTGACGACTCGCTGGCCGGGCAGCTTCTGGTCATTCCAAGCTTGACAGACGTGTTCAAGTTCTACGAAAACAACTTCGTGGATCCAGCGTCAAGTCCAGGAGAGGTCGTATGAGTCTTGCACTCGCTGGTCATCCTATTTCTGAGGGAGTCAAGGGCGCTGCATCGCTCAAGATGATCATTGGGGAGCCTGACTCGAAGGGGAGTATCGAAGCAAACCTGCTCGGCGGGCTTCTGGACAAGTTCTTCATCATCGAGTCTTGCAGTGGGGTGTTCCCAACCGCTGAGATCTCGTTTGCCGACCGCGGAGGAGTCGTTGTCGATAACATCGACCGGCTTTACGTCGGTCCGATTATCTACCAGTTTGGGTACCCTGATACGTCCATCGTTGCCCATCGGCAATCGCACCGCCACGCGATGTTCGCGATTCGGAAGGCCGAATTGACTTCAGTAGTCGATACTGACAGCCTTCTGCTTGACCTGCTCACCCGAAGTGAGATATCCGAGCGCCTGACAGTTGAGGATCCTGTCCGGTCGTTCGGGGCGGTCTCGGCTTCGGCGGCTGCCAGGCTGGCGGTGGAGGCTGATGGTGTTGCCATCCGGAAGGTCGAGGAAGGCTCGGACAAGCGCGTGTACATTCAGGCTCAGTGGACGACGGTTCAGTTTCTTAGGCACCTGGCCCAACGTCACGTTTCCTCCGCTTACGGTGCAAAGGGAGCCGTTTTCTTTTTTGATAGAAAGGATGAGTTGACTTTTGGGAGTCCGAAATGGCTTTTGGAGTCCGGCAAGGCGTCGGCAGTCCCATTGACCTTTTCGACGAACCCGACTTTCCTTGCTGAAGATCCATCTGCGATCCTGGCGTGGTCGTTTTCCAGCAGCGGGCGGCTTTACCCGGATCGTTACGGGATCGGCCAGACGTTCAAATACTACGATGCCGTGAATTACGCGTATGCGGAAGTGCTCAAGCGGCTCGGCCAGATCAAGGCTGACTTTGAGACCTCGGCTGCGACGGCAGTGAAGCGTCTCAACGTCTCCAGGAGCCGGTACATCGGCTCAGTGGTTACTGCCGATGATCTCCTGATGGACTCGAAGTCTCTGTCTACGCTCGTGGATCTTCAGGTGCTTATCCAGTTCTCGGATCAAATTCGTCTGGGGGACGTGGTGGATGTCACGATCCCCATCAACGAGCGAGCGAATCGGGTTCGGACTATCGGAAGAGGGACATCCCCGGTTGCTCAGATTTTAGAGTCGCTGTCGTCTTACTGGCTCGTCTCGAAAATTACCCATTTCGTGGATCATGGGTCTCGTCACTACCTGATGAAGCTTGTCCTGACACGGAGCGGATTCGGAATCAAGGAGCCTGTTGCAGGATTATTGTGAACAGCACGCTATCTGAACTCAAGGCGAAAGACGAAAAATACTACGGCCACTACGTTGGCGTCGTCAGAAGCTCTATGGATCCAGAGGAGCTTGGCCGCTGCCGAGTCGAGGTGCTGCCGATGTTCAAGGGAATCCCAGTGCTGAACTTGCCATGGGCGATTCCCAAGTTTACATTGAATCGCACACAGATTCCCCAGGAAGGCGCTACCGTCTGGGTCTTTTTCCTGGAGGGGGATGTTTACCAGCCGGTGTACGAGTCCAGCGCCCTTCCGGTTCGGAACCTCGGAGGCGCAACGGTTCATGCCTGGGCCACGACAGGTCTTGGGGACCCGAAGTTCCATGCTGCCGTGGCGAAGGCCAGGGTCGAGTTGGAGGACTCGGCTGCGATGAAGCTTTTCCTGGAAGAGCCAAGTCAGGGAGCTAATCCGCAATATCCCTACAATGACGTTCTGGTGACGCCGGGGGGTATCGTCATCGAGCTTGACGATACTCCAGGAGCGCGGAGAGTTCACGTCTCCCACCCGAAAGGGACGTTTATCTCGATGAATGAATCCGGTGAGCTTCACATTCGGTGCTTTGGGGACAAGACTGACTCAACCCGTGGAAATGAGCGTGTGCATGTTCATGGGAATTCCAGTAAAACGGTGGATGGCAACAGCAATGAATCCGTTGCGGGGAACAAAGGGATCGCTGCTGCCAATGTGACTATCCTGGCTGATCAGAGTCTTCTGATTACGGCGGATGAGATACGGCTTCAGGCTGCTCGAATTGACTTAAATGGTGGTGGCTAATGGCTGACGTGTTTCCAGACTTGGAGATGGTCGATCTCGAACCTCGATTTGAGTTCGGGATCTCAGAGATCGATAAAGAAGCGATTATCAAGCAGCTTGTCTGCTCTGCTCTCTACTGTCTTATTGCTGGAATCCTCTCGAAGATGGAGTCTACCATCAAGAAGGTTACTCCCCTGATGGACCTGGCTGAGCTTCGACTGAAGCAGTTGGAAAATCTGAAGACCAGCTTTTCGTTTACCGTTGTGGTGCCTGGGTTTGGTCCTATCGACTTCAGCCAGCTTAAAATTCCGTGTTTCAAGAACATCTCCCCCGAAGTGCTTGACTTCATGCGCTCCGTTGGAATTCCGACGCCAGCCAGCAACGAGAAGGCAAGCGCGGCCCTGAAGGCGTCCAGTCTCGACTCTCAGAACGGTCGTGTGCGATTAGGATCGAAGACCAGTCCTGCTGCTGGTCTTGGCAAGCTTCAAGTCGCAGGTCGGGCTATTTTGCAGATGGACAAGTTCGATGAAGCTATTGGCAAAGCAACCGATATGCTCAATAATCTTCAGCTTCTCGGTTGCGACGTTCCGATGAGCTGGCTTTCGTTTCGTCTGTCCCTACTGGCTGGGGCGCTGCCTCGTGACTTTGCCGGGGAGGTTAACCTGACGACGGATGACAGCCTTAATGATATTCTCAAGAAGTTCACATCGG